>Ga0209694_1000370_pt1 | contig 78224 bp, 57 predicted proteins | sample GluameincwithD2O_FD_187499 | JGI IMG/M metagenome (GOLD analysis project Ga0209694, IMG submission 187499) | Mouse cecum microbial communities from Vienna, Austria - Glucosamine amended microcosms incubated with D2O (SPAdes) (version 2) | ecosystem: Host-associated > Mammals > Digestive system >... | reverse complement strand
GCGAGATTCAGACCATCGCCGACGCCGAGATCCTCTCCGAGGTCACCCTGAACGCCTTCAAGCGCGGCTCCTGGGTGGAATCCGACAACGAGCAGTATGACTACGCCTCCACCGCCGAGTATGATGTCGAGGTCCTGGACCGCTACACCAGCATCGACGGCAAGGAGAACCTGAAGGACCGCAAGTACAACGTGATCCTGGACAAGAACGGCTATCTGGTCGGCCTGGAGCTGGTCGAGGACGTGAAGAATTACGTCTTCGTGGCCGGCATCGACGCTGACAAGAGCAACCTGAAGAACCAGACCGCCGAGGCCAATCTGATCTTCATGGACGGCACTCGCGAGACCGCCAAGGTCGACATGGACAAGAGCAAGGGCGCTCCCGTCGTGGTCAAGGACGGCAACGGCAAGACCTCCTACGACACCGGCAGGGGTCTGCTGGACGGCAGAACCGAGAGCAAAGGCGACTTCGCCCTGCTGAATACCTGGTGCACCTACACCGTCAACGCCAATGGCGTGTACACCCTGACTGAGGTGGCCGACGCCATCGACGACGGCAAGGGCACCGACGCCGGGACCAAGATCAAGACCGCTCAGTATCACAACAATGTGGACGGGGCCAAGATCAACACCAAGAACACCGCTCTGGCCGGCGCCGCTGCTGGCTCCTCCTACGCCAAGGTCTACGGCAACGACAACTCCGTGTATCTCACTGCCAAGCTGGACTATGTCCGCTTTGACGGCACCAACTACGCTGCCGTGATTTCCTCCGCTGACAACGTGGTGACCAACATCGACAAGGCCGACATCACCACCGAGGACAGCGCCACCGTCCTGAAGAAGGACAAGTTTGTCAAGGTCGACGCCAAGGTGGCTGCCGGCGGCGTGTACACCCTGTACAACGACAAGGGCTACGTCATTGCCGCTATGGTGGTCGGCAAGGACTCCGGCGCGACCAGCAATCTGGTTTATGTCCACGCCGACGACGTGGAGCGCGAGCGCTACAACCCCAAGACCGGCCGCGCCACCACCGACGGCGACTGGACCTGGGTCCGCAAGGTCATCTTTGAGGGCGAGGAAGTCGAGCTCACTGAGACCGGCGACAACCTGCAGTATATCAGCGCCACCGCCATGGAGAAGGGCCGCTGGTACAAGGTCACCTTCAACGCCAACAACGAAGTGATCTCCGCTGCCGACGTGTTCTACGACAGAGCCGACATGAAGGTCGGTCCTGGCGTCAACAGCAAGGACCCCGCCGAGGCCGCCGAGGCCATCTACCGCGCCATGGACATCAATCTCTCCATCAACGAGTACGACACCGTGGTGTTCCAGCGTGAGTACGTCGGCACCAACCAGGACCTGAGCACCTACACCGTGCGGCCCTCCCTGACCGGCAACACCCTGTATGTGGAGACCCTCCGCGACACCGGCGTCCGCGTGGCTGAGGACGTGAAGACCGTTCTGGTCCAGACCAAGGCCAACAAGGAAGAGACCACCTATTACACCACCAGCACTCAGCTGAAGAACATCATCGACGACCTGAACTCCGAGGAGGGCAAGACCCACGACTTCGAGATGAACCTGGTCATCCTCAAGGGCGCTGTCCGCTATGTGGTCATCCGTGACTACATCAAGTCCGGCTACAAGCCCGAGACCCCCGATGTGGGCGATGTGAATGGTGATCTGATCGTCACCCTGACCGGCACCGAGGCCAAGGTCGCCTGGACCGGCGAGGCTCCCACCGATGATGAGGCCGTTGCCGCCATCATGGCTTACCTGAAGACCAAGGGCTACAATGTCAAGAGTGTGGCTCTCGTCCCGGCGGGTTCCGGCAGTGGAGGCGCACCCGCTCAGGACCAGTACGAGTTCGTCGTGACCAAGACTGTGGGTGGCATGGAAGTCAGCCAGCCCGACATCATCTGGAAGGCTGGTGCCGCTGGCCTGATCGAGGAGATCGTTGTCAAGGTGAACGGCGCTGATACCCGGATCGCCAAGACTGTCAACACCACCAACGCTCTGGCGACCGCCGCGAAGGTCACTGAGGCCGGCAAGTACGTCTATGCCAAGCTGGGCGACGCTGATGCCGATTACATCGCGGTTGACAACACCACCAGGACCATTGCCAAGGGCGACAGCTTCGAGTTTGGCTTCTACAAGGTGACCTCCGACGTTGGCGCTCTGACCAACAGCGGCAGCTTCGGCGGCTCTTCTGATGTGAAGTCCCCCGTTTCTACTGACAACGCCAACGTGAAGTTTGTCAAGGCTGAGGAGCAGACCTTCGACTTCGTGCTGGAGCTCACCGCTGCGACTACCGGTATTGTTGAGGTCGACGTTGGCACCGTCGGCACCGTGACCGCAGGCAACACCATGGCCAGCGGTATGAAGAGTGGTGACAAGCACAACGTCACCGTGACCGTCACCGCTGACGAGATCAAGGGCGCTACCGGTGACATCACCCTGACCCTGGCTCTGGCCGACCGCACTAACAAAACCGTCAAAGTCAACGGCAAGACTTACGAGTTGACCAAGGACGACACCTTCGCCGTGCTGGCTGGGAAGGTTGGTATTGTTACTGGTAAGACCGGCACCTATGTCAAGGATGTAACTAACGATACTTATGACAAGTATAGCGGAGCTGCCACCCTGCTCGACGATGGACACGAGTATGAGTTCGGCTACTATCAGCTGAAGGTTAAGACCGATTTCGCTGACACCAGCATGGCTCAGACTTCTGCGAAATGGACTCTGGACGGCGTGGCTGTCACCACTCCCACCACTGCGTTCTACGCCAAGGAAGGCCAGAAGCTGGTGTGCACCGTTACAACTGACGCGACCGGCTTTACCGCTGGCGCCACCAGCCAGAAACTGACCGGCAGCACCGGCGCGGTGGCCGCTATCGAGAAGGCTTATGCCACTGGCACCGCTCCCACTGGTGAGGGCACCAACGAACTGACTTATACCGCAGGTGGTAAGTATGAGGACGGTGCTGTGAGCTTCACCTGGACCACTGGGACTGCGAACAATACTGAGATCACGATTGTCCCCGCCACCGCTAGCTGATGACTGTTTTATGATGGAGTAATTTCCGAATAAAACAAAGAGGTTCCGCCCCCGAAAGGGGGCGGGCCTCCTTTTGTTTAGTCGTCGGCCTTGAGCAGAGCCACGACCTGGTGTCTCACGCCGCTTTCGGTCATCATATAGCTGGCCATACCGCCCCACCAGGAGACGGAGTTGCCGCTCCAGGTGAGGTTGCTGGTATAGCCATCCCCGGAGACCTCCACGGTGCTCTCCGGCGTCCCCTGGACCAGGATCATGTGCCGTCCCCGGCTGCCGTTGCCGGTGATAAAAATGATGTAGGGCTTGCGGGGGAAGGACAGGCTCATAGGCCGGTCCTTGCCGTACCGGCCGTCGCCGGTGTAGCTGGTGGTGTACAGGGTGCAGTTGCCTTTGCCGGACAGCAGGCTGGCGTGGCTGGTGTCGGTCTGAGCCAGGGCCTTCAGCGCGGCGTCCACCTTGGCGTTGTCGGCGTTGAAGTCCTCCATCTGGACCCGGTCGGAGCGCTCCCACTGGCTCAGCTGGTAGTTGGGCGTGTGATTGGTTGACATTGGTTGTTTCCTCCTTATGTGTTGTTGGCCCTCTCCGTCACGGCTTCGCCGTGCCACCTCCCCCAAAGGGGGAGGCAAGGCCCTCCGGAGCGCGCCCCCCTTAGCTCCTCCCTTGGGGGAGCTGTCAGCCGCAGGCTGACTGAGAGGGCGTACCCCTCAATAACACCCGCAATCCCCCCGAAAGTTGCACGTTTTGGTGCAACTAGCGGACCCCGGGGATTTTTGCGCCCTTTTTTACCCCACAAGGCAAAAAAACCTCCGCCGGCAGAGCAGGCGGAGGTTTTTCGTTAAAAAATCATATCCCGAGAGATTTCTCCCAGAGAGTGGACGCCGCACATAGCCATGGTGTCCTCCAGCTCGGCCTTGATCCGGCCGGTAAGTACCTTCACGCCCTCGGCGCCGCCCCCGTAGACGGCGGTGACATAGGGCCGGGCGAGAATACAGGCGTCGGCCCCCAGGGCCAGGGCCTTGCACACGTCCACGCCGGAGCGGATGCCGCCGTCCACCATCACCACCATCTGGCCCTTGACGGCCTCAGCGATGGCGGGGAGGACCTCCGCGGTGGCGGGCACGCCGTCCTGCACCCGGCCTCCGTGGTTGGACACCACAATGCCCGCCGCGCCGGCCTCCAGGGCTTTCCGGGCCCCCTTGACGGTCATAATTCCCTTGAGGATCATAGGCACCTTGGCGTATTCGATGACCTCCCGCAGCTCGGCCACGGTTTTGGACCCGGCGGGGGGATTCAGCCCCTTCAGGAAGGGCAGACCGGCCGCGTCGATGTCCATGGCGAACATCTGGGCCCCTGATTCCTTGGCCTGGTCCAGCTTGGCGAAGAGGGTGTCCCGGTCCCAGGGCTTCACGGTGGGGATGCCCTTGCCGCCGTTTGCGCCGATGGCCCTGGCCGCCGCGGCGAAGACGGTGGGGTCGGTGCCGTCGCCGGTGAAGGCGGCGATGCCGGCGTTCACGCAGGCGGGCACCAGAATTTCGTTGTACTCCTGATCGGTGAACCGGTCGCCGTAGTGGAGCTTCACCGCCCCCACCGGCCCGGCAAAGACAGGCAGGTCATAGGTCTGGCCGAACAGGGTGAAACGGGTGTCCACCGGGCCGTTTTCGCAGATGGTGTCCATGTTCAGGCATATCTCCTGCCATGCGTCGTAGTTCCGGGCGGCCACGGTGCCGGTGCCCTTGGACCCGGGACCGGGCATAGTGTTTTTGCAGGCCCGGCCGTTGCACACCGGACAGACCTTGCAGTACGGGCCGCTGCAGGTGCGGGCGGCGGCTAAAATCTCTTGATAGGTCATGGGTAACCCCTCCTTCTGTTTCTCTTCAAATCATACCGTTTCCCGGCTCCCGCGTCAAGAGCCCCGGGATAAAAAGGTGTGTTTGGGTCAAAATGCCGCCCGGGCGGAAAATGTTCATAAAAAGTTCATTGGAAGGTCATGATTTAGCCGTATTCTTGGTCTATTATGTGACTGTAATCAAGTGAATGAAATGTATCTCCTTTCTCTCTCCTTTACAACACACAGGCAGAACCCCCGGCCTTATGGCCGGGGGTTCTGCCTGTTTTCCCGTTAGACAGCTTGTCAAAGAAATCCAAAAATGGTATAATGCCGCTGGAACTAATTAGGAGGGATCGAACCGCCATGAAAAAAATTTCTCTTCTGTTTTTGTCGCTATTCACGTTGCTTTTGCTGTCTGCCTGCGGCAGACAGCAGGGGCCTCCGCCGGAGGACGGGACGGCGAGGGAGACCGTTCAGCTGACAGTGTGGGGTGCCGAGGAGGACGAGGCGCTTCTCCAGGAGATTTTTTCCTCCTTCCAGGGGCAATACGCCGGCCAGGCCGACATCCAGATCACCTATCAGGCGCAGAGTGAATCCAGCTGCAAGGACGCGCTGCTGGGCAATCTGGAGGGGGGCGCGGATGTGTTCGCCTTTGCCGACGACCAGGTGGCCGCGCTGGCCGCCGCCGGCGGACTGGACCCCATTGAGGACAGCGCCGTCATCCAGGGCTCCAGCCTCTCTGCCGCGGTGGAGGCTGCCAGCGTAGGGGGCACGCTCTACGCCTACCCCCTGACGGCGGACAACGGCTATTTCCTGTACTACAACAAGGCGTATTTCTCCGAGGAGGATGTCCAGAGCCTGGACCGGATGCTGGAGCTGGCTACCCAGGCGGGGCGTCTTGTGGCAATGGATTGGAGCTCCGCGTGGTACGTCTACGCCTTCTTCGGCAACACCGGTCTTGAGGTCGGTCTCAACGAGGACGGTCTGACCAATTACTGCACCTGGAACAGCGCCGAAGGCGCTGTCCGGGGGGTGGACGTGGCCGAGGCCATGCTGTCCATTGCGGCCAGCCCGGGCTTTGCAAACATGACCGACCAGGAGTTTCTGGCCGGAGTGAGAAACGGCTCCGTCATTGCCGGGGTCAGCGGCGTGTGGAACGACGTGGCCATTCAGGAGGCCTGGGGAGAGAATACCGGGGCGTCCAAGCTGCCGTCCTACACCTGTGCCGGCCGTCAGATACAGATGGCCTCCTTCTCGGGCTGCAAGCTGATCGGCGTAAACGCCTACTCCCGCCACCCCGAGTGGGCGGCGCGGCTTGCGGAGTGGATTACCAGCGAATCCAATCAGCGCCTGCGCTTTGAGCGGCGGGGCCAGGGGCCCGCCAATACCAACGCCGCGAACTCCCCGGAGGTCCAGGCCTCCCCGGCCATCGCGGCCCTGCTGGCCCAGTCGGAATATTCCCAGCTTCAGCGGGTAGGCGGCAAGTTCTGGGACCCTGTGACCCAGTTTGCCGGAGAGATGGCGGCCGGAAATCCCTCCGGGGCCTCCCTTCAGGCCCAGCTGGATCGCATGGTCGAGGGCGTGACGGCCCGGTAAAACTGTTTTGGGAGGAGATCGTATGAGAGGCAAGCTGACATTGCAGCAGCGTCTGATTCTGCCCATCGTTCTGCTGGGACTGGTAGCGCTGCTGTCCAACATTCTGGCGGTATTCAGCATCAACAACGTCCACGCCAATGCCGGAACCATCGTGGACGAATACATGGTCAGCGAGGGAAAGCTGGAGGAGATCAGGCGCTCCATGATGGACATTCACCGCCTGGCGCTGTCCCACATCGTGGCCGAGGACCACGCCACCATGATCCGCCTTGTCCAGGAGATCAAGGCGGAGGAGGCCGGGCTGGACGAAAAGCTGGCCGCCTATGAGAGCTTCGCCGCCGGGGCCGACCTGAAGACCTACCAGTCCCTTCTGCGGGACTACGAGGCCTTTAAGCACGCCCTGGTCTATCTGGTCTGCGCCAGCGCCGACAGCAAAACCCAGGATGCCTACGCCATGGCCAACGGCGATGTGGCCCTCTGGAGCGAAGCGGCGGAGGCCGACATCGACGCCCTCTATGCCTCGGTCAGCCGCCAGGCGGAGGCGGCCCGCGGCCGGCTGTCGATTGTCTACATCACTTCTCTGGTCATCAGCGCCGTTACCCTTGTGATCGGGGTGCTTCTGGTTGCGGCCGCCTTCCGCATCATCCGGAAGTATGTAATCGCCCCCATCCGTGACACCATGTACACGCTCCAGGACAGCTCCGAGCGCATCAGCGGGGTGGTGGGCGAGGTCCGCCAGCGGACCCGCACCTCCAGCGGCAGCGTCCAGGACCTGTCCGGGCTGACGGAGCAGCTCTCCGCCGCCCTGGAGGAGATTGCCGGCAGCACCTCGTCCATCAGCTCCAGCGCCGCCGGAATGCAGGACGACGCCGGAGACATGGCGGAGGAGTGCTCCGCCATCACCGCCTACTCTGCGGACATGCGGGGGCGGGCCGAGGAGATGGATCGGGCCGCGCAGCTGGAGACCGAAACCGTCCGGGCCAAGACTGCGGAGATCATGTCCATGCTGGACCAGGCCATTGAGAAGAGCCAGAGCGTCAATCAAATCGGGATTCTCACCAAGGATATTCTGAACATCTCCTCCTCCACCAACCTCATCGCCATCAACGCCTCCATCGAGGCGGCCCGGGCCGGAGCGGCCGGAGCGGGATTCTCCATTGTGGCCCAGGAGATCCGCCAGCTGGCCGACTCCTGTGCCGAGACCGCCAACCACATTCAGGAGGTCAGCGGCGTGGTCACAGGGGCGGTGGACTACCTGTCCGAAAGCGCGCGGGAGTTGGCCGGATACCTCAGCCAGGCCATCCATGTCCAGCTGGAGCGCTCCGTCCAGGCTGGACAGCAGTACAGGGAGGACTCCGACTATATCGGGCACGCGATGGAGGCCTTTAACCACAGGGCGGGCCGGCTGAAAACCGCGATGGACGAGATCGCCGGCTCGATCTCCAGCATCTCCGGAGCCATTGACGGCGCGGTCTCCGGCATCACCGGGGCCGCCGACCACACCCGGGTGCTGGTGGACGACATGGCCGGCATCACCGCGCGGATGGACACCAATCAGGAAATTGTGGGAGAACTGCAAAAGCAGATGGATGTGTTTGCCAATCTGTAGCCCGCTGGCACGTATTCTTTGAGATAAGCTGAAGAGACGCCCCCGGCCTGTCTGGAACCAGACGGGCCGGGGGCGTATTTTTTAATCGTATTGATCCCCGTGAAAGGCGGGGAATCGGGACAGCACAAAGTCATGAAACCTCCTGGCCGAGCCGGACATGGGGTGGGACTTGTTGTAGAGCAGGCAGATGTTGCGGGACCGGGCAGGGTAGGCGATGGGAATCGCCACCGCGCGGTATTTGGTATGCAGCGGCGTTCTGGGCAGAATACAAACGCCCAGCCCCGCGCTCACATAGGTGGCCGCCGCGTTGCACTCCTCCGCCTCAAAGCACACATTCAGCTGCACCTGGGCCTCCTTGCACATCTCGTCAACAATCCGGCGGATTCCTGTGTTGGAGCTGAGCATAACCACCGGATCAATCCCGATCTCCGACAGGGAGATGGCGGTGCGGTTGGCCAGCCGGTGGCTGCGCGGCACAAAGAGCATCATGTCCTGCTCAATAATCGGCAGGGAGCATAGGGCGGGAATCGCGGGATTGTCGATGGAAAAGGCCAGATCATAGGTCTCATCCAGCAGCTTGGGCACAATCACGGTGTTGTGGTGCTGGTAGAGCCGGAAGGAGATGTTTGGGTTTTCCGCCGTAAAATCGTGGAGGAGGTCGGGCAGGAAATCATAGCCCACCTCGTCGATAAAGGCCAGGGCGATGGTATCGGTGGGACTGCTGAGCTGGAAGAGGGTCTCCCGTCCCTTCATTAGCGTTCCCAGCGCCTGGTCCACATAGAAGGAGAAGTGCAGCCCGTAGGGCGAGAGCACAGTGCGCCGCCCTTGCCTTTGAAACAGCGGGACGCCCAGCTCCTTCTCCAGCTCGCTGATGGCGTAGCTCAGGTTGGGCTGGGAGGTATGGAGGGCCTCCGCCGCCTTTGAGTAGTGCAGAATTTTGCTCATGGCCTTGAAGTATTCCAGCTGAAGTAAGGTCACAAAATCACCCCTTCTGTCGGTCAGCCTGATGTTACAGAGCTATTATACCGCAAACGCCCTCCCCTTCGGGAGAGATTCTGTTCGTGAAAAGGACGATTTTATAGATTCAATTATAAATTTTTCTTTATAGTTTGTATAAAAAACGTGTAATTGATGCCTGTGTCCCCAATCCGGTATAATATAGCCAGAATTGAGGCGCCTGAAAAGGTACAGCTTCAGCATAGTATACAAAGAAAGGTGGACAATCCCATGCTGCATCCCAGTCAAAAACAGATCACGCTGCGCAGTGGAGCGGTATTCGGCGGAGGACGGCTTTTGACCTGTGTCCCACTGGTCTCCCGGGACCTGGATGCCCTCCTCCGGGATGCCAAGGAGAGCTGCGCCGCCGCCCCGGATATTCTGGAGTGGCGGGCCGATTTTTTCCACTCCCTGTCCGATCCCCAGGCCATGGCTGTGGCGGCCAGCGCCCTGCGCGCCACAGTGGGCAATACCCCAATCCTCTTCACGCCGCGCCACCCCGAGGAGAACGGGGCGGCCGCCCTGGACGGCAAGGTGAAGAAGCAGGTTATTCAGGCCGTAGCGGCCACCGGGTGCATCGATTTGGTGGACCTGGAGATGCGGTATGACGAGGCGTATATCGGGGAGATCCGCAGGATCACGGCTGAGCACGGCGTGAAGCTGATCCTCTCCTACCACGATTTTTCCGGTATGCCTGACCTGGAGCTGCTCCGTGACAAGCTGCGCCGGGCGGAGCGGCTGGGCGCGGACATCAACAAGCTGGCGCTGATGCCCAGGGATTTCCACGATGTGGCGGTATTCTGCCAGGAGATTTGTCTGGCCAAGGAGACCTGGATGCAGAACCCCATGATCGCCTCCCTGATGGGCGACGTGGGGGCGGTCACCCGCTTCGGGGGCGGCAGCCTGGGCTCTGACATGTGCTTCGTGGCGGTGACAGGGGTCTCCGGCCCGGGCCAGATGCACATCAGCGACTACCGGATTCTCAACGCCCTGATTGATGGGGAGCAATAACAATTTGCCGGGTATTCTATACAGGAGGCGGGTATCATGTTAAAAAAGACAGTTTGTGTCGGCACGGCGGGGGCGGGTTATGCCGCTTACCTCCACGGAAATGGGTACGAGAAGGTGAGCGGCATCGATGTGCGCCTGAAAACCGTCTGCGATGTCAGCCAGGAGCGGGCGGCCGCCCTCCAGCACCGCTATGGCTACGAGACCACCTGCGCGGATTTTCAGGAGCTGGTCCAGGACCCGGAGATTGACGTAATTGATATTGTCACCCCTCCCATGCTGCACCCCCAGATGATTATCGACGCGCTGAGCCACGGTAAGCATGTTATCTGTGAAAAGCCCCTGACCGGATATTTTGGAGCTCCCGGCCAGAAGGACGTGGGTCTGACCGTGGCCAAAGGGGAGATGTTCCGGCAGGTCATGGCCCAGATGGACGAGCTGAAAAAGGTTATTGACCGCAGCGGCAGCAAATTTATGTATGCCGAGAACTATGTCTATGCCACGCCTGTCCAGAAGGCCGCCGAGATCATACGGGCAAAAAACAGCAAGATTCTCTGGCTGAAGGGAGAGGAGAGCGTAAAGGGCTCCACCACGGCGGCGGCCGGGCTTTGGAGCTGCATTGGCGGCGGCTCCCTGACCCGCATAGCCTGCCACCCGCTGACAGGGATTCTCTGGCTGAAGCGGCAGGAGGCGCTCAACCGCGGGGAGGAGATTAGCATAACAAGCGTCTCCTGTGATACCGGGATGGCCACCCACTGCCTCACCGAGCATGAGCATCGCCACATCGTGGCCCGGCCGGTGGACGTGGAGGATGTGGGGGTCATCAGCATCACCTACAGCGACGGGACCAAGGCCACCGTCATGGGTTCCGACGTGGTTCTGGGCGGCACCAAAAACTATATTGAGGTGTACTGCAACGACACCGCCCTTATGTGCAATATCACCCCCACAGATATCCTGAATACCTACTTCCTGGATGAGGACGGCCTGGAACAGGTGGAGATCGCTGAGATGCTGCCGGCCAAGCTGGGCTGGAACAAGGCGTTTGTAAGCGATGAAGTGATCCGCGGCTATCTGGGTGAGCTCCAGGACTTTATGGAGTGCGTCGCCTATGACCGGCAGCCTCAGTCCGGCTTCGATATCGCCTATGACACCGTGAAGGTGCTCTACGCGGCCTATCAATCCGCGGAGGAAGGGCGAAGGATTGAGTTTTAAGCAGCGGGGCAGAATCGGGGGAGCTTTCCACGAAACACGATATAATAAGGAGGAAGAAAAATGAAGAAGCTTGTGAGTATTTTGCTGGCGTTTACAATGTTCCTCTCTCTGGCAGCCTGTCAGACGCAGACACAGCCCCCTTCCAACAGCGGCGCCCCTGGCAGCGCCTCGAATGATGCCCCTCAAAACACTTCGGACACTGATTTTCCCAGCAAGGACCTGAACGGATGGATTACCTATGGTGCCGGGGGCGGCACAGACTCCGCTTCCAGGGCGTTAGCCGGTGACATGGGTAAATTCCTCGGAAAAACAATCGTTATGGACAACATGACCGGAGCTTCTGGCGCCGTCGCGGCACAATTTGTTTTAAATCAGCCCTCTGACGGCTATAATCTGCTCTTTGGCTCCGAGGGCGTCCATTCCTTCCAGTTTATGGACATTGCGGATATTGGCATCGACTCGCTGAAAACCGTTTTTATCTCCTGCTTTACGGTAGGCACGCTGGTGGTCCCGGCGGATTCACCCTACAATACCTATCAGGATTTTGTAGACGCCGCACTGGCCAGTCCCGGCACACTCCGTCTGGGAAATACCAATATATCCGGTATTCCATACATTGTCTCCACAATGATGAACAGCGTTCATGGGACGGAATTTAACGACGTCTACTATGACAGCGACAACGATGCCATGACGGCACTGCTTGGCGGTCACATCGATGCGTTTATCTGCTATCATCCCACCGCAGTCTCCTATGTGTCGTCCGGCGACGTAAAAGCGCTGATGCTGTTCCACAATGAGGCAGTCGGTTCTCTGCCGGATGTCCCCTATATCACACAATCCTATCCGGAATTTGACCAGTTTTTGCCCTATGGTCCCTACTTTGGCGTATGGGTCAGCAAGGACACACCCGATGAAATCGTTGCAGCTCTGGCGGAGGCCGCGGCAAAGAGTTACGAATCCGACAGCTTCCAGAGCTACCTGACCTCCGGCGGGGCCGTTGGTCTGGCGCTCACAGGCGAGGAGGCCGAGAAATTCATGACTGGAATGCAGTCTACCATGGCATATCTTCTCTATGACACCGGCGCCATTGAAAAGGATCCGGCACAGTTCGGGATCCAGCGCAACAGCAAATAAGCTATGTCTCTCCACAGCCGGGGAAGCCTGATCCCCGGCTGTTCAAGACTATTTGTCCACCTTTTCTATTGCTTTTGAAAGAAGGTGCTCTGAATGAATCCGGAACAAAGAACCTGGCGTTACCGGGAATATTTTGTGCTGATTGTATCGACGCTGATGAATTTCTTTCTTCTGTCTGAATCGGTACGGATTTTCCTGAAAAAGCCTGGAGCAGACACCCCGGGAACCTTTCCGCTTTTGCTCTCTGCTGTGATGCTTTTGCTCAACATATGCCTGTTTGCTGAGACACGCCACCGTATCCCCCGAAATACAGAAAAGTTTCCCTCTCTGCCCGCTGCGCTCTCCGCCTGCGTGCGGGAAGAACTCCCTCTGAACGTAGTCGTGACGTTGTTCTCTACGGCTGCCTACATTGCGTTAATGGCAGCGGCGGGCTTTGCCGTCAGTACGTTTCTGTTTCTTGTCGGCCTGACCGTCTACCTGGACCGAAAGAAGTGGAAGGTGGCATTGATCTCTTCCGCTGTAATCACAGGAGTGATCTATGTTATTTTTGGAATGATCTTCCGCGTCCGCCTGTAAAAATGAGGTGTTATATGTCAACAGTAAGCAGTATAACAGTATTGATTCAAAACCCTTTTTTGATTTTTCTGGTTGCGATCGGTGTATTTGTCGGCATCTACGTGGGCGCAATCCCCGGCCTGTCCACTACAATGGCTGTCTCCATTCTCATCTCCTTCACCTATTCCTGGGATACCCTTCCGGCGCTGGCTCTGATGACCGGCGTCCATGTGGGCGGCTGCTTCGGCGGTTCCCGCTCCGCGATCCTGCTCAACATTCCCGGCACACCCGCCGCTCTGCCCACCACCTTCGACGGATATCCCCTGGCTAAGAAGGGACAGGCGGCTCAGGCGCTGACCGTTACCACTGTTCAGTCCTTTGTCGGCGGTATTATCGGCTGTATCGCCCTTGTCTTTGCCACCCCGGCAATCTCAAAATTTGCGCTTCAGTTCAACGCGCCCGACTATTTGTTTTTGGGCATCCTGGGATTGATGCTCGTAGGCAGCCTGAGCGGAACATCCATGCTGAAGGGTGTGCTGGCCGCCGCATGCGGTCTGCTGATTGGCACCTTTGGTATGGATTCCTTTACCGGAATGCAGCGGTTTACCTTTGGGAATCTCTATCTGATGTCGGGCGTCAATTACATTGTAGCCATGATTGGCCTCTTTGGATTTTCCGAAGCACTTGTGCAGCTGCGGGATCTGCGTTCGGTTGATGTCATCAAGCAAAAAATAGGCAGACTGATTCCGGACTGGAGACAGGTTTTTCATTTCTTCCCCCTCACGTTTTTGTCCGCTCTGATCGGTATATTTGTGGGGGCTCTTCCTGGGACGGGCGGCGATATTGCCGCGCTGTTTGCCTATGATACCGCGAAGCGTACCGTCAAACACCCTGAGGTCCCCTTTGGCGAGGGGGCTCTGGAGGGGCTGGTCGCGCCGGAGTCCGCCAACAACGCCGCGGCGCCTGCCGCCTATATTCCTCTGCTGTCCCTTGGAATCCCCGGGGATACCTGCGCGGCCATTATTCTGGGCTCCCTGGTAATCCACGGGTTTAACCCCGGACCGACCTTAATGACAAAAAATCCAGAGATCCTGGGTATTATTGTGGGCGGCATGGTTTTGGCGAATCTATTTCTGCTCCCCTTGGGCCTGTCCGGAATACGAATTTTTTCCAAAATTGCAGAGGTTCCCAAGCAGCTTTTGATGCCCGTCATCATTGTCTTGTGTGTGGTAGGCGTCTATGCCATTAACAACAGCATGATTGATATTGTATGGATGACCGGCTTTGGGGTGCTGGGTTACTTTATGCGCCGTCACGACTTTCCTGTAGGACCGATGGTGCTTGGCATTATTCTCTCCTCGCTTATTGAGAAAAACCTGCGCCGGACAATCAGCCTGTGTGCTACAACTCCCTTTTTCCAATTAATTTTCGGCAGCATCCTGTCCAGCATTCTGTTCCTCGCTATCCTTGCCATCATCGCATGTCAGCTGCCCTCTGTCAAAAGATTGCTCCAAGCCGTAAAAACACACAAAAACGATTGAATGTCCCACTATATTTTGATATTATTATGTAAATGGAGGTATTCTTATGCGAATCATCCTCTGCGGTGATCTGCTGTTTTCCAGCCAAAATCTTCTGAACCGTCTGGACAAGCGCATTGTAGATCTCTTAACCGGCGCGGATGCCGTGTTTGCGAATGCCGAGTTCAGCACGCCGCTGCCATCCACCCCTCCGGGCCTGTGTATGTATCTGACCTCTGTACCGCAAAACCGTCTGGATGAGCTGACAGATCTGAACATCCGCCTGGTGTCCTTTGCCAACAACCACACAACCGATTACGGCTGGCAGGGGGCGTTGGAGACCATGGAGGCGGCCGAGGCGCGGGGACTGATCCCCTGCGGCGTAGGCCGAAATCTGGAGCAGGCCCGCAAGGCGCGTTTTCTGGATACTGCCAAGGGGCGGGTCGGCGTAGTGGCCGCCTGCTCCACCTGGTCTGAACGGGCTCTGGCCAGTATGCCCGGAGCGGACACCGTGGCCCGGCCGGGGCTGAGTCCCCTGCGCTGGGGCCTGTCCTACATACTGCCCGAGCAAGAGTTCAATCAGCTGAAAAATATCGATGCGCTTTTGGGGACGCAGCAAAGTATGCGGGAGGTCAGCCTGGTGGAGACCTGGCCGCTTCTGGGGGAGGATGCCTTTAAATTCGGCTCCGCCATGCAGGGCAATCTGTTGATTCAGCGCGGTGAGAAGCCCGGTGTCCACACCTGGGTCAACGCGGAGGACCAGGCCGCCCTGCTTCAGAGCATCCGCGATGCGGCCCGCCGTTCCGACGTGGTAATTGCCACCCTCCACACCCACGAAGGGATCAACGAGAACTGGTATGCCACTGAACCGCCGGAATTTGTGGAGGAATTTGCCCACCGAGCCATTGATGAGGGGGCATCCGTTTTTGTCGGCCAGGGGGCCCACTTCACCCGCGGCGTCGAGATCTATAAGGGGCGGCCGATTTTCTACAATCTGGGCAGCCTGCTGATGGAGTTTGAAGCGGGCGAGTCAATGATCTCCCCGGAGATGTACCACACCTACGGCCTGAATGGCGGCGCGCGCCCCTCCGACCTGCACTCCGGCCGTGCGAAGGACGCGGAGGGCAACTGGACCGGATTTTATTCCCACCGCCGATTCTCCAAGAATTTCTTTGTCATTCTGGATCTGGTTGAAGGACGGACAGAGTACAAAATTGTCCCCATTGACCTGGATATGCGCAGCGACAATAACCTGAGACGGGGCCTGCCGGTGTTGGCGTCGGAGACGGTCGGCGAGGAGTTCGCCCAGGATCTGACCGCCTCCAGCGCAAAGTACGGCACTCAATTCCGCTATGACCGTGAGCAGGGTCAAATATATTTTTCAAAATGAGTACAGTATGAATAACTTATTGCTTAACATGCTCCCGCTTCTGCTCCTGATCGCCTTTGGCTTTATACTGCGCCGCATACGCTACTTTAGTGATGGGGAGATCCAGAAAATCACTGGCTTTGTCGGTGATTTTCTGGTCCCCTGCGTCATTTTTAACACAATACTGAAGCTCGACATCCAGCGTGAACACATCGCTCTGTCCGCCGCCTTCTTCTGCTTTCTCTGTCTGCTCCTTGTGCTGAGCTGGTTCATCTATCGGATTTTCCACATCCAACGGCGCTTTTTCATCTTTTTCAGCTGTGCCTTTGCCTTCGGGCTGATGGGTATTCCGCTGTTCTCAACCCTCTTCGGTGAGGAAAATATGGAGTATCTGGTGGCCTTGGGGGTCGGGCATGAGCTCTTTATTGCGTTGATCTATATTACCGGGATGAAAATTGTGTTAAAGGGCGATGACTTCAGCAAACGAACGGTGCTCCAAAATTTATCCTCACCGCTGTTCTACATGGTGTTTGCCGCACTGATCCTCAATCTAACCGGCCTGCGGACGGCTGTGGAGACAAACGTGCTGGGCGGCAGTATGCTTGTCGCCATCAGTAAAATTGCCTCCATTACCACCGTCCTGACCATGATTGTAGTGGGTTACCGCATTCGGTTTCAGGACAAAAAGCGGATACGGGAGAGCATGGCCTATGTGTTGTTCCGCTACCTCTTTTCCTTTGGACTGGGCTACCTGTTTAAATTTTTGGTGTTGGACCGCTTGGTACAGCCGTCCCGTTATTTTGACTACGCATTCTTTACGATGCTGTCCCAATTTGGCTCAACACTGCTTATTATGCTGGTGGGCGAATATTGCAGCCAGGAGGAACTGGAGGTTTCCAGCAACGCTTTTGTCATCAATGTGGTGGTGGGAATTGTGCTGTATGTGGTCTTCGCTCTGTTGGTTGGAGCCCAGACTGTGCCCGGAATCTGATGAGCAGGTTTTGGGGATAAGTGGTTTGCCGCCCCCGTCTACCAAAAGTCTACCAAAAAGGCCCTCAATCCTCTGCGGCGCAGGGGATTGGGGGCCTTCCACATTTTAGGACATCTACCAGATGTCTACCAATTTCACTTTTTTACGCTGAAAGTGGCGTTTTTCCGGATTTCCTCCTGCTTTCCGCAACTTCCGCACCCCACGCAAGGGGCGTAACACAAGGCTAAACTTTCCACAAAACCGGACAGCCTCAAAAAGTTTGGTTGAAACGTAGAAAATTGTTGCGAGAGTGTTAAATTCCCCATATCTTCAGCACGCCACAGCGACAATTTTGGCTCTCCTGCATCTGAGTGTCCAGCGATAAGGAGTTGATACCTGCGGGTGTGCTGATTCAGCCAGAGATCAAATCCCCGTCCACTGTGAAAAACAGCTTTTTTTCGGAGCTGGAATTTGCTATAATAGGGACAGTCTTGCCTGTCCGCAGGCCCCATGAAAGGAGTTCTGTCTATGAAGATCATCGACGCCCACCTCCATCTTTTCCCCTCCTCGTCCAGGACGGACGCCATGGCGGAGGCGGTGGGCCACCGCAATTCCACCGCGCATCTGCGCCAGGCCTACGGGGAGCTGGGGATGGTGCACGGAGTAGTCATGGGCAACCGCAGTCTGGAGCCGGCGGATCACGACTACCCCGCCGACCTGTTCCACTACTGCATCGGTCTGGACAGCGCTCTGATGGGGCAGGGGGAGAAGCCGATTCCGGACCTGGCCGAGAAGGTGGAGGCCAATTTGAAGCGCGCGGAGTGCTGCGGGGTGAAGCTGTACCCCGGATACAACAAGCTGTGGCTGTCCGACCCGCTGTACGGCCCTGTCTACGAGCTGGCCGCCCGGTACGACAAGCCGGTGGCCGTCCATATGGGCCTCACCGCCCACGCCCGGGCCCACCTGAAATACTGTCATCCCCTGGCCCTGGACGAGGTGGCGGCGGACCACCCCCGCACCCGGTTTGTCATGTGCCACTTCGGCAATCCCTTTTTAGAGAGTGCCGCCGCCGTGGTGGAGAAAAACCCCAATGTAGCCGCCGACCTGTCCGGTCTGCTGGAGGGCCGGGTGGACCTGGACCGGTATTTTCAGGAGCAGGCGGGCTATGCCGGACTGCTCACCACCTGGCTTACCGCCATTGGCCGGTGGGACGATATTATGTACGGCACCGACTGGCCCATTGTCAACCTGGAGGAGTACATTCGCTTCATCCAGCGGATTGTCCCGGAGGCGCAGTGGGAAAAGGTATTTTTTCACAACGCCAGCCGGATTTACGGCCTGGAGATTTGACAATCCATCAGAAAGTGAAAAAAAGCGGCGGTTTTTAAAAAACCGCTGTCTTTTTCTCCACCTTTATGGTATGATAGTCAGCGCTGACTACTACCACTGAAAAGGAGCGACGAGACATGATTACCGTCACCGACCTGAGCCTGAACTACAGCGGAACCCCGCTGTTTTCCCATGTGGATTTGCAATTTCTGCGGGGCAACTGCTACGGCATCATCGGCGCCAACGGCGCCGGCAAGTCCACCTTTCTGAAGATTCTGTCCGGCGAGCTGGACTCCACCTCCGGGCAGGTGTCCATCCTGCCCAACGTCCGCATGTCGGTGCTGAAGCAGGACCAGAACGCCTACGACGCCTACAACGTGATGGACACCGTGATTATGGGCAACCAGCGGCTGTACGACATCGGCAAGGAGAAGGAGGCCCTCTACGCCAAGGAGGAGATGACCGACGAGGACGGGATGCTGGCCTGTCAGCTGGAGGAGGAATACGCCGAGCTGGGGGGCTGGGAGGCGGAGAGCGACGCCAGCCGCATCCTCCAGGGTCTGGGGATCGGCACCGAGCTGCACTACAGCGACATGGCCACCCTGGACGCCCGGCTGAAGGTGAAGGTGCTGCTGGCCCAGGCCCTCTTTGGCAATCCCGACCTGCTGATGATGGACGAGCCCACCAACAACCTGGACATCGACGCGATGAACTGGCTGGAGGACTTTTTGCTGGACTTCGAGGGCACCGTGATTGTGGTGTCTCACGACCGGCATTTCTTGAACACCGTATGCACCCACATCGTGGATATCGACTACGGCAAGATCAAGATGTATGTGGGCAATTACGACTTCTGGTATGAGTCCTCCCAGTTGGTGCAGCAGCTCATCAAGAGCCAGAACAAGCGCAACGAGGAAAAAATCAAGGAATTGCAGGACTTCATCTCCCGATTCTCGGCCAACAAGTCCAAGAGCAAGCAGGCCACCGCCCGGCGCAAGCTGCTGGACAAGCTCACCGTGGAGGAGATGCCCGCCTCCTCCCGCCGCTACCCCTGGGTGGGCTTCTCCCCCGACCGGGAGGTGGGCAAGGACATCCTCTTCGTCACCGATGTGTCCAAGACCATCGACGGGGTGAAGGTGCTGGATAAAGTGTCCTTCATCGTGGGCCACGACGAGAAGATCGCCTTTGTGGGGGACAACGAGAACGCCCACACCGCCCTGTTCAAAATTTTGGCCGGGGAGCTGGAGCCCGACGAGGGCACCGTCAAGTGGGGTCAGACGGCCACATTCTCCTACTTCCCCAAGGACAATACCCCCTACTTCCAGGAGAACGACGACGACCTGGTCCAGTGGCTGCGCCAGTTCTCCCCCGACCCCCAGGAGCAGTACCTGCGGGGCTTCCTGGGGCGGATGCTCTTCTCCGGGGACGAGGTCCACAAGCCGGTGAAGGTGCTGTCCGGCGGCGAGAAGGTGCGGTGTATGCTGTCCCGGATGATGCTGTCCGGGGCCAACGTGCTCATGCTGGACCAGCCCACCAACCACCTGGACCTGGAGTCCATCGCCGCCCTGAACAAGGGACTGGAGGCCGTCAAGTGCAACGTGCTGGTGGCCTCCCACGACCACCAGCTCATCCAGACGGTGTGCAACCGGGTATTCGACTTCACCGCCGACGGCAAGCTGGTGGACCGCAAAATGACCTACGACGAGTATCTGGACAGCCAGAAGCCACAATAAAACAGACAGCCCCGCCTCCTTTTCGGAAGGCGGGGCCGTTTTTTTGCCCGATTTTGGGCGCACTTCCCCCTCGGTCTCGTTCGGTGCACGGAAACGTGCGACTTTTGGGGGGATTTTGGGGGTTATTGAGGGGGTACGTCATGTAGGGCAAGGGCTCTGCCCTTGCCTTTTTAAAAGGCGGTACCTGATTAGGCAAGGGCAGAGCCCTTGCCCTACATTCGAAAATTTATCATATCAAGGAGGAAAAATCATGCCAACCAACCACACAGAAAACTACGCACTCAGCCAGTGGGAGCGCAGCGACCGAATCCTGATGGAGGACTTCAACGCTGACAACGCCAAGATCGACGCCGCCCTGAAGGCCGGGGCCGACGCACGGACCACGCTGGCCGGGCAGGTGGCGAAAAAGGCGGAGAAATCCGCGCTGGACGCCGAGGTCTCCGCCCGAAAAAGTGCCGTGACCTCCCTGACCGACCAGAACAAGCTGCACACCATCGTCAGCCACACCCAGAGCGGGTCCACCACCCAGATCAAGCTGGACCTGTCCGGCATATCCTGGTCGTCCTGGCGCAGGGTCTACCTGTTCATCACCCCGAAGGGCAGCGGCACCAGCCGGGCCGGGTTTAACGACATGGTCAACGTGTTCGACCTGACCAACAACGGCGGCGGCCTGTGCCTGGTCCTGATGCCTATGTACACCAGCTCGCTGAAGGTGACCGGCCTGCTGACCGGGGCCGATATCAAGCTGGTCAAGTCCTCCAACACCTACAGCAGCCTGAATAACCTGGAAATTACATGCAGCTCCGGCGGGACAATCGCCTCCGGCTTCAAGGTCGTGCTCAAGGGCGAGAAGTGAACAAATACCCCCGGGACCTGAATGGCCCCGGGGGTTTTGCTTGTGAAAAGGGAATCCTGATGCTTGGCTTTAGGTCGCCGCCACGTACTTTTCAATCACACCAGTGAGTGTGACATCCTTGGTGTTTCCGTCTGCCTCGTCGCCATAGGTCAGGGTGACGGTAGCGGTAAAGGCACCTGCGGTATCGCCATTAACAGCGGCGGTCACCTTGGCTGTAACCGTGACAGTGATGTTCTCATCCTCGATCAGAGCCTCAACAGCAGCCTTGATGGCAGCAGCAGCCTCAGTAAGCACAGCATCCACCTGCAAGCTGGTCTCGTTGTCCATGATGGTCAGGGACTCAGCGTTCTCCATACCCGCAGTAATCGCGGTCTCGGCGGCAGTCAGAGCCTCCTCAATAGCGGCCTCCGCCTGTCCGGCCTCGGTGTCGGCCCAATCCAGAGCGGGGATACTGAAGGTGATCGTCTCGGTGATCTCCTGCTTCTCCTTGCCCTTCTCGATCACCAGTTTGGTGATCTTGATGTGGCCGGCGGCCGCATTGGAATCGCCCTCGCTCTCAGGCTGGGTGGGAGCTTGGAACTCTCCCCAGGTGAAGGTCAGGGTCAGACCGCTGGCGGTCTGACGGGTGCTGGTTGCGGGCAGCTCCTCGGCGGCAGCTCTGGCGGCAGGCGCTCCGCCCAGCTCCTCGACAACTGCGTCCTCGGCAGCCTTGCGGGCCGCAGCTGCGCTCGCAGCGTCAGCCTCAGTCATATCCAGGCTCTTAGTCATTGCGCCAATGTCTTCCGCGGCCTTCTCAACGAGCTCGTCGTCCTCAGCCTGGTAGGGCTTGAAGGCAATCGTGAAGTCTTCCAGATCAACCTCTACCTCGGTGCCATCCTCCTTGGTGATGGTAACCTTTACGCCGGTGTAGGCGCCGTCCGCGCCCTCGTCGTCAATGGTCTCGGGGTTGGTGGGAGCGGTGTAATTACTATCGTTGGGCCACTCGATCTCATAGTCCACGTTCTTGGCGGCCTTCTTGACAGCGTTCTTGATGTAATCCTGAATCGCCTTGATGGCCTCGGCCTTAGTGGCACCCTTGGGAATCACGTCGCTGGGGATGGGATGATCTTCGCCGCCCAGCTCGCCCAGAGCGGTCTGGGCGTCGGTCACGTCCTTATCGCTGGACTTGCTGGCGCCGGTGACGTGCAGGAACAGGTAGTCCAGAGCGCCGTTGTTGCCGGAAGCCCAATCCTTCTCCAGGACCACATAGTATGTGCCGGTGATGGCGCAGCCGTCCAGGGTGGCGCGCATCTCGGCGCCGTTCACGTCGTCATAGACCACATAGTCGGCGTCCTTGTCGGTGTTGACCTTGTCGCTGACATCAATCCCGACGTCCTTATCCACTACCATGTGCAGCTGGGTGTCGTTGTTGACGGTGTAGGACTGGTCACCGATGGTCAGAACGTTCTTCTCGAAGGAGACCTTCGCGCCGCTGGCATTGACCACGTGCCACTTGTCGTCAGAGGTCTGGCCGCCGACAGCGGAACCATTCACGACTTCCTTCATGGCGGTGATCCGGTCGTTGTCGCCAGAGGTCTTGACCTTGGTGTACAGGGTCCACTCAGCGTAACCGTTGTCCTCCATCTCGGCAATGGCCTGAGCGCCGTCGCGGATGGTCTTAAAGGTGTAGTAGGTGTTGTTGCCGTCGTCGTGAGCGCCGTCCTCTTCCAGGACATAGATGAACTCATTGGACTCATTGGCGGTGACGGAGCTGCTCTCGTTGTTCTCCAGGCCAATGAACACGAAGGTGGCATACTCGGTCTTGTCGTTCCAGACATAGCCGATCTGGTAGTTGCCGCCGGTGATCTCAACGTCGGGAGCCTCGGAGATACCGGTGGCGGCGGCTACGTCGCCGTCCTTGTCCACGATGACAAAGATGGTGCGCTCGTTGGCGCGGACATTGCTGGCGCCGTTGGCGCTGGTGCCGTTAGCGCCCATGATCTCATACAGCTTGGCCTTGCCGCTGACCAGCAGCTTGTCGTCATCCAGGTCGGGATTGGCAGCGTCGGCCTTCAGGTTGTAGCCGCTCTCGTAGCTGCCCCGGGGGCTGGTGAGGGTGTACTTGCCGGCGCTGTCCTTGCTGTAGCTGTACCAGCCGGCGGCGGCCTTCATGCTCGTCTTGTTGGTGCTGCCGTCGACCTTCTTCAGGGTGATGGTGTCCTCGGTGCCGTCGGAGAAGTAGGCCTTCGCGATGACGTTGGAGGAGGACAGCATACCCTCGTTGTCGGCCTCAGTGATGAATACGTAGTTGCCGCCCACGATGGTGTCGTCCACGGCGATGATGAAGCCGTACTTGTCCATGACCAGGGCCACGCTGCCGCCGGTGGAGGTAACAGCGCTCTTCACGCCGCCGCCCTTGTTGGTCTTGGTGGCGTAGGAGTACTTCTCGCCGTCCACGGTGACGCTGCTCTCGTTGCTGTAGGCGGTGACCGCGCCGGTAATCAGCTCGGCGGGCTCAACGGTCTGGGGAACATACTTGCTGCCGTCGTAGGCCACGGTGAGCAGCAGGTAGTCGTCTTCCTTCACATCCTCCAGGTCGAAGTCCTCGCCCTTCAGGGTGTAGTTGTTCAGACGGATGAAGTCGCTGGTGTCGCCGGCGGCGGACACGCGCAGCTCGTCCTTGCTGGTGCTGTAGTCGCTGGCGGCCTGGAACACGTAGGTGTTCATGACCACGATGTTCACGTTGCCGTCCTTATCCAGATACAGCTCGGTCTTGGTGCCGTTGCCGCTGTCGGAGGGGTCCGCGTCGTTCAGGTTGCCGGTGTTGTTCCGGTCGGCGTACTTTTCAATATTAGCTGCGCCGGAGAGGTCCTCACCGACATTTTTGCCGTCTACCCAGTAGTTCAGCAGGGGGGCGCCGGAGACCTTCTTCAGGTTGTCCACGTTGTTCTTGCCCAGAGCGGCATAGACCATGTTCTTGGTGACCTTCTCGGTCCAGGTCTGCACCAGCTCGCTCTTCTTGGCGTAGGTGCCGATGTCCTCGGTCTTGTAGCGCCAGCTGCGGGAGGGACGGCCAAAGTCGTCAGTCTCGTCGTCGCTCAGCTTCAGATCGCCCTGGTACAGCTGCTCGCCCATCTGGATGACGGAGCCGCCGCGGCCGTCGATGCTGTCGCCGGCCTCTTCGCCGTTAATGGCAGAGGCGAAGGGGGAGGAGGAGGTGCGGACCACGTAGGTGATCTGACCGCCGGTGATGTTGATGTTGCCGGCGTTCTCGCCGGTGGTGATGTGCAGGGTGTTGTCCTGAGCATCCACCATGTCGGACTCCAGGGTGTTCAGCGCCAGCTTGGCCACCTGGTTACGGGTCAGGGGGTCCTTGGCGTTGGCGTTGATGTCCTTGAACAGGTCGATCTTGCTGGCCTGCTTCACGGTGGCCAGCTCGAAGCCGCCGTTGTCATCATAGTCGCTCTGGTACTGGAAGTAGCCCAGGGCGCGCATCATCATGGAAGCGGCCTGCACGGCGGTGACGGAATCGCCAGAGCCGTAGGTGTAGGCGTCGTAGCCGGAGACAATGCCGTTGGCATAGCAGGCGGCCACGTAGGGCTCAGCCCAGGCGGGTACGTCCACAAAGTGGTTGGTGCCCTCGTAGTAGTTGTAGTCAAGGTTCAGCAGAAGAGCCATGACCACGGCCATCTGAGCCCGGTTCACAGGCTGATCGGGGCCGAAATTGCCCTTCTCGTCGCCAACCATGACGCCGACAGCCTTGAGGACCTCGATAGCCTCGACGTTGTCGCTTTCGCTGACGTCGGGGTAGCTCGCAGCGCTGGTGCCCAGCACCATCATGCCAAACAGCATAACAGAGGCCAGGGTCAGGCTGAGAGCCCGCTTCAGGTTTCTCATTGGATTTCCTCCTTTAAAATTGGTTGGGCGGAACGTGGAAAGCTGTTTCCTTGGGTAGACCTTCCGTAGAGGCGGGAGATTTAACTTTTTGAAAACAATTTTCATCGTTTTGCCCAATTTTTTCGAGATTTTTGAATCTTTTGTTCCCGTCACATCCGTGTTACGCCCCTTGCGTGGGGTGCGGAAGTTGCGGAAAACAGGAGGAAATCCAGAAAAAACGCCGCTTTCAGCGTAAAAAAGTGAAATTGGTAGACATTTGGTAGATGCCCTAAAATGTGGAAGGCCCTCAATCCTCTGCGCCGCAGAGAATTGAGGGCCTTTTTGGTAGACTTTTGGTAGACGGGGGGGATGATTACTTCAGTTCTTCCAGGACAGACTGTAACACAAAATCCGGGAAACGGTTCGTTCCATGATGAATTTTCTGGACAGCCGAATTGCCGTCCTGAAGCAGATCAGCATTCGGCAGGATCGCGAGATCTGCGGCGCGGAGCATGGGGATATCAATTACGCTGTCGCCGGCACAGATGGTTTTTTCAGGCTGAAACCGTTCCTTCAAGCGCTTGACTGCGGTTCCCTTGTTGAGGGGCGGCGGAAAAAAATAGACCTTCCGACCGGACACCGCAATATCCAAGGATGTCTGGCCGGCAAAAAATTTCCCACCGGCCTGAGCGCTCTCCACATCGTCACACGCCGCAAACAGATATAAGCCGTCAACCATCCGGCAGCGCCTGAGCATGGGCGCCTCCGGTAAACGGCTGTGCAGACGGAGCAGCTCCTCTCGCCAGGGGGCGGTAAGCTCCCGGGTCTGTGCGGACCATTCCGGGTCTTCTTCTCCATCGGCCAGCAGAATCCCGCCGTTGGTGGTCACCGCGTATCTGGGGACACAGGCCGCAGGCCAGGCAATGCGCCGATATTGGTCGAGGGACCGGGTTGTAACCGGAACAAACTGTGCTCTTTCGCATATCTGGGTCAGCAGGAGCAAGGACCTTCTGGTGCAGAACCCCTGTTCCTTCCCGTCCAGATGCTCCACACAACTGTCGTCATCCCGCCTATGCCGGTAGGAAAACAGGAGGGTATTGTCCAGGTCGCTGGCAAACAAAATCCGGCTCATCATTCAATTATCCGCCAGGCTGCGGATCAGACCGCAGGCCCTGTAATGCTCCAGGGGGTACTCTACCAGCGGGACATTTTTCTCCCGTGCCAGCTGGTAGAGATGCCCCAGGTGTTCTTCGTCATGCAGGTCCCGCACCAGAACCTTCCAGGGAGCCCGGCGCAAAAGGACCCGGGTCGCCTCGCCGATCCCCGGCTTCACCAGATTTCGGTCCTTGATTCCGAAGCGGGCGCAGATATCATCGACCTCCGCTTCGGCGCTCCGGGAAAAAACTCTGTCCTCCTCCCGGCGGTACTCCAGAGTAAAACAGCCAGCCACAGCATCGATGAAGGGATAGGTCAGATCCCGGCTTTTCAGCTCCCCGTAGAAGGCGGCGCCATGGAAATCGCCGGGAGCAATGATGTCGGGGCGATAAAAGGTGCGGCTCAGCAGTCCGGACACCGTTGCGTTCAGACAGGAGCTGGGGATCAGAAAATCGTCATGGGTGCCGCATTTCCCCGCCAGAAAGCCCGGGTCTGACAGGACCGCCAAGCCCGCATCCACACCGGGGTACTCCGCCATCGCCCGGTTCAGCTCTCGCTGGATGGCGCCTTTTCCCGTCCAGCCATCCACAAACTGAATTTGTTCCGGCCGGTGTCTCTCCAGAATGTAGTTCATGGCGGTCCGGTCAATGCCCCGGTCCCGGATGATAGAAATGGTGTAGTGCTCCACCGAGGCGCGATATTTGAAGGCGAGAAACCGCTTTATCAGGATCCCGATGGGGGTGCCCGCTCGGGCCAGCGAGACGAGAACGGTATCCGCCCCCTTGTCCAGCCAGATCTGCTCCGCCGTGCAGGCCACCGCCTCCGCCGTCAGGCCGGCATACCTGGCCAGCGCGTCCTGATAGGCCGCCAGATAGGCGGGGGAGGGCTCGTACTCAATGGGGAGCATCTCCGAGTAGTGCGTGCCGCTCTGGATTTTCGCCTCCCGCTCACGGGTACCCAGCGGCTCTACCAGGCCGGTGATGTCCTTTAAAAGGATGGTGACATCACTGCTTTTATACGTACCAAACATCGTGCCCTCCCTGTATGAAGAAGATTCTTTTTGGCTCATAGGGAGCCCAGGCGGCGGCCAGCTGGTTCAGGGCCTCCGGGCGGAAGGACGGGGCGTCCGACACCACAATAAGGGCGTCACAGCGGGAAAAATTGTAGATATATGTGTCCCGCCCCTCCTCATAGAAGCTGCCGAGCCGCCGTCCGGAGGTGATGGGATAATCGGGCGCGGAACAGATGCCGATAGGGCTCCTTGTCGTGGCGTGACACCTCACGGAGAGTCCCCGCTCCTCCAGCCGCTTCCCCAGGATCAGGGCGGGATACATGCACTCCTCCGTACCCAGCACCACCGCGCGGTCAAAGCCGCCGAGGAGGGCGCCGGCGGCCTGCAGGAAGGCGCTGGACATCTCCTCGCAGCTGTCCCGATAGCCCCGGATGGACACACCCGTTCTGGGGTCGGGCAGCGGGGCGCAGTCCAGTGCGGCGTGAGAAAACCGGTTTTCCGCCGCCTCAACAGGGGCGGCCTCCTCCACCTGAAACGCGGCTGCCGCTTGGGCGGGATCGACCATGTCCACCTTGACCAGCCATTCACAGCGGAGGCCGGCCTCGGCCATCCTCCGCTCATGTTCCGGCGAGACACGGTTGAGGAGAGAGGCCGCAGCCAGCCTTCTGCCGGACAGGACCGGGAATTGTGCCCGAAGCTGATGCATCATATTGATGAGGGTCTTGCCGGTGGATATCTCGTCGTCCACAAAAAGGACGCTGTCTGAGGCTGAAATCCACCGGGTCAGACGGTCGCCGCAGAGCTTCTGCTCCACGGCGTGGCTGTGCTCCTCAGAAAACAGCACCCACCGCTCCACCTCGGGCAGGGACTCCCGGGTGGTGTGCAGGTATATGCAGTCATCCCCGAACCGGCTGGCCACCGCGGCGCCGATGGCTGTTGCCGTCTCGGCAAAGCCGATAACCAACCGGGTGTCCGGATATTTTTGGGCCAGCAGATCACCCAGCTGCTCCATCATCTCCAGCGCCCGGCCGGGGCTCACCGGGATATGCTTCGCCTGGAGGCGGTTGACCAGAAGGTAGGAGCGTCTGGTGTTGTTTACCCGCTTCGCGATGCGCAGGACGTCGTTTTGAGAATAGGTCAAGATAGTCACTCCGATTGTTTAAAACTTCAGGCGCTGCTTCGCCGCCAAAAACCCGAAGGAGGTACCGCAGGCTCCGCCGACGATGTGCATAAAGTTGGCCACGTTGTTCTGCACAAAGAGGATGGAATAGACCTCCTGTCCCAGATACAGCAGGGCCACCAGAACCAGCGTCAGCGGAATTTTTCCCTCCTTCATGCCGGACAGCGAGGCCAGCATGATGAGCATGAATACAATCCCGCTGGCCCCCAGCAGCGCCGTCCCGGGGAAGAACACAAACTGCAGGGCTCCGGAGATCAGCGCGGTGAGCACAATCCCCGCCAGCAGGGTCAGGCTGCCGTATTTCTCCTCCATGGGAGGGCCGATGACGAGCAGCAGCAGCATGTTGCCCAAGAAGTGGTTAACATCGGCATGTCCCAGAACATGGCCGAAAAACCGCACATAAGTAAGGGGGTCTGTCAGCGGCGCCCGGTAGACGGAAAACAGGTGCCAGGTCACCCAGTCCTTTGTGAGAAACCCCAAAGCCAGGGCCAGCAGGGACACAAGGAAAAAGCTGAGGATAACCGGCGAATTATATTGCAGTTTTTTCATGGCGTTTCACCATCCTCACGTTCAAAATACCGCAGGCTTCCCCGAAACCGGGGAAGCCTCTGCGGGATTGCTTATGCGCGCTTCCCGGCGGCCTTTCGGATCAGGTCCACCGGAATCATGGTCACAGCCAGAACGGCCACCACACACCAGCCCGTGACCCCGAAGGGGACGCAGCTGAACATGCTGCCGACCCAGTCCAGGCCGGGGATCAGCCCGGCGTTGACAATGACCGCCTGCACCAGGATGATGGTCAGGAACACCTTCAGGAAACCTGTGTTTTCGTTCAGACCCTTGAAAATCTCAAACCCCTCGTCCCGGACATTAAACCCGTTGAACAGGGCGGCCCAGATGAAGAGGACGAAGTAGGCGGACAGCTTCTGCTCTGTTGTGGCGAAGAACTGGTCGAAGAAGGGCAGCTTCAGGAAGACAAAGCTCAGGGCGGTCAGCCAGATGCCCATGGTGACAATCTGGGTCATCATGGAGCGGCTGACAATGCTCTCGTCCCTTCTGCGGGGCTTTTCCGACATATAGTGCTCCCGGGCGGGCTCGTTGCCCAGCATGATGGCCCCCAGGCCGTCCATCACCAGATTGACAAACAGCAGATGGGTCACCTTCAGCGGCTCCTCCACCCCGAAGAAGGGGGCGATGGCGCTGACCACCACGGCGGCCACGTTGATAACCAGCTGGAACTTGCAGAATTTCAGAATATTGTGGTAGATGGTCCGGCCGTACCAGATGGCGTCCTTGATGGATTTGAAGTTGTCATCCAGAATGACGATCTTGCCGGCCTCCTTGGCGGCCTCTGTACCGCTGCCCATGGCGAAGCCTACGTCCGCGCGCTTCAGGGCCGGGGAGTCGTTCACGCCGTCGCCCGTCATGCCCACCACCAGATTCATCTCCTGACAGAGGCGGACCATCCTGGATTTGTCGGTGGGCAGAGCCCGGGCGATGACCCGGATGCGGGGGATGATCTCCTTCACCTCGTCGTCAGACAGCTTGCTCAGCTGGCTGGAGGTGAGCGCCACGTCGTCCTGGGTCTTCAGCAGGCCTGCGTCCTTGGCGATAGCCACGGCGGTCTCCAGCCGGTCCCCGGTAATCATAACCACCTGAATGCCGGCGTTCTGCACCGCGGCGATGGCCTCCCGGGCCTCGGGGCGCACATCGTCCCGGATTCCGAAAAAGCCGATTACGGTGGTGTCGGAGTTGATCTGGTCCTCGGTCATCTCCTTATCGGAGTAGCCGAAGGCCAACACCCGCATGGACCGGCCCGCCAGCTCGTCGATCTTGGCGCTGAGCTGCTTGGAGTCGATCACATGAATGTCTCCGTTGAGGCTGAGATACTTGCCGGACACCGCCAGAAACTTCTCAGGCGCACCCTTGTAGAAGGTCTTGCCCAGCTCCCGCAGCTGAGCCTGGCTGAATTTGTTGGCGGAATTGAAGCTCTGGGACTGGGTGACGCTGTAGGTCTCTTCCAGCTGCTTCAGGATATCCGCCCCCAGGAATTTCACCAGGGCCTGATCGGTGGCGTTGCCGCCGATGACCCTGCCCTCAGAGTCAAACATGGATTGGGTATTCTTTCCGATGGCCAGGTCCAGCAGACCCTTGAGCTTCCCGTATTTGGGGAGCTCCGACAGCGGGATGGAGATCCCGTCGGCGGTGAAAAACTCCACCACCTCCAGGTGGCCCTTGGTGATGGTGCCGGTCTTGTCGCTGAAGAGGATATTCAGCGACCCTGCGGTCTCGATGCCCTCCGCCTTCCGCACCAGCACATTGTGGTCCAGCATCTTGCTGGTGTTCTGCATCAGCACCAGGGAGATCATCAGCGGCAGGCCCTCGGGCACCGCGCAGACAATGATTACGATGGCCAGAGACACCGCTTCCACAAGGTCCTTGATGATCTCTGCCCCGCCGGTGGCCAGATAGGGGCCGAACCCGCCGGCCGAGACCACAAAGTAGCCCAGATACATCACCGCGATCACCGTGGCGCCGATGTAGCCGAAGCGGGAGATCATGTCGGCCAGCTTGGACAGCTTGACCTTCAGCGGGGAGTCGGGCTCTTCGTCCTGCATCTCCTCCGCCATTTTTCCCATCATGGTCTTCAGGCCCACCTTCTGAACGTCCATCACGCCCTCGCCGTCGAAGAGCACCGCCCCCCGGAACAGGGAATGCTGGTCCACAAAGGTGTCTCCCGTGATCTCGTCAGCCAGGTGGAACTCCCCTTCGGCGGCGGTTTTTTTGCACTCCTCCGCCTCGCCGTTCAGGGCGGAGTTGTCCACCCTCAAAGCGCCGTGGACCAGAACGCCGTCCGCCGGCACCTTGTCGCCCGACTGAAGCAGAATCTTGTCCCCAACCACCACGTCGTCCACATCGATTACCGAGATCACACCGTTGCGGTAGGCCTTGCACTGGTCCTTTTTGGTGCTGTCCTTCAGCTCCCGGTACTTGGTGTCGCTGGCCACGCCGGTCTTTGCCGAGACAAAGGCGACGATGAGAACGGCCACAATGGTGCCCAACGGCTCATAGATATCCGCGTAGTTGAATACCCACATGACGATCATCATGGCTGCGATGGCCAGCAGGATCCGGATCATGGGGTCCCCGAAGGTCTCTTTGAACTCCGCCCAGAAGGTGGTGGGCTCTGAGTCAGGGATCAGATTGCTGCCGTATTTTTCTCTGGAGGCGGCCGCCTCTTTATCAGATAGTCCATTGAAGTGCATGAGCTTTTCTCCTCTAACATATCAGGAAAGAGAGGAACGAAGCCCGCCCCTCTCTCCTGTGATTGAAACGCCGGTTTATGCTTACAGTAAATGATTGCCGCAAATTCCCGGCTTATACATACCGGCCGATCAGTTCTCCCAGGCCGGGGTCTGTGGTGGCCTGGCCGATGGCGTTGAACTTCCACTCGCCGTTATGGCGGTAGACCTCGCCGAAGATCATGGCGGTCATATTGGTGTAGTTCTCATTCAGGTTGTATTTGCACAGCTCCTGGTTGGTGCTTGCGTCCACAATGCGGATAAAGGCGTTCTGGATCATGCCGAAATGCTGCCGGCGCTGGACGGCCTGATAGATGTTGACCACCAGAACGATCCGGTCGTACTCGGCGGGGACCCGGGCCAGATCGATGACGATCTGCTCGTCGTCGCCGTCCCCCGCGCCGGTGAGGTTGTCCCCCATGTGGCGGACGGTGCCGGTGGGGTGGGTCAGGTTGCCGAAGTAGATGATGTCGCTCTTATCCAGCAGCTTTCCGCCCCGCAGCATGAGCGCGGAGGCATCGCAGTCGATCTCCGCCTGTCCGCCGCCGAACAGACCGCCCAGCAGCCCCTTCTTCTGGACCTCGTCCCAGCCCAGACCCACGACGACAGAGCTCAGTCCGGCGTTGTCCTTGGTCAGGCTGACCTTCTGGCCCTTCTGCAAACTTACAGACATAATAATTTCCTCCCGATGATATTACTTTCTTCCGGCCTGCCAGCGCATCCCCCAGTGAAACGCGGAATCCAGCGCCTGATGGCCGGGGTAGAACTGAACAATTTTCTCTACGCTGAAGGTCTCGTCGTTGACATTCTCCAGCAGGGCCAGCCCGCACATGACGTCGTTGGAGTTGTAGGAGTCCATCTTGATAATCAGGTCCTCGGCGCCGGGGTATTTAATGGTAACCACGGCGTCCGCCTGCTGCCAGTTGGCGACACCCTCGTAAATAAAGGTGTAAACCAGGATCCGCTTGAAGAGGGCGATCTTGTTTCCGTCAATGCGCAGATTCTCTCCCGTTGTCACCGCGCCGGTGCGGTCGTCGCCGTCCAGGGCGATGAAGGGCAGGTGCTGCAGCGAGCCAAAGGCGTTGCCCAGCGCCTGGACAGCCCCCTTCTGGCCGTCCTTCAGCTCGAACAGGCAGCCCAGGTCCAGGTCGATGCCCTGTCCGCCGCCGAATACGCCGAAGAGGCCCTTCTTGGCGGGCTTGGTGTTCCAGTTCAGGTTGATGAGAATCTCACCCAGACCGGACTGGCTGCCCTTTTTCAGACTGACTTTTTTCCCTTTTTCCAGACTGATAGCCATATGTTCTCCTCCTTACTCCACGTCAACGCCGTAGTTGGCGCACAGCGCCGCCAGGCCGCCCTGGTAGCCGCTGCCGATGGCGTTAAATTTCCACTCGCCGTTGTGCTTGTAAAGCTCGCCGAATACCACGGCAGTCTCGATGGAGAAATCCTCCCCCAGGTCGTAGCGCAGCAGCTCCTCGCCGCTGGCCTCGTTGACAATGCGGATAAAGGCGTTATTCACCATCCCGAAGTTCTGCCGGCGGGTTTCCGCCTCGTAAATGGTGGCGGTAAAGGCCACGTGGGTGATGGCGTCAGGGAGCTTTGTCAGATCCACCTTGATCTGCTCGTCGTCCCCGTCCCCCACGCCGGTGAGGTTGTCCCCCAGGTGCTCCACCGCGCCCGAGGCGTGCTTCAGGTTGCCGTAGAAGACAAAGTCGCCGGAGCCGGCGGTTTTTCCGCTGTCTCCCAGGAGGAAGGCGGCGGCGTCCAGGTCAAAATCGCCGCCGGTGTCGAACTGGTTCACGTCCCAGCCCAGGCCCACGACCACCTTGGCCAGACCGGGCGCCTCCTTGGTCAGGCTGACCTTCTGGCCCTTTTTCAAATTGACAGGCATTTTGACCCCCCCTTATGCAACGTCGATGCCGTAGTGACCGCACAGGGCCGCCAGGCCGCCCTGGAAGCCGCTGCCGATGGCGTTGAACTTCCACTCGCCGTTGTGGCGGTACAGCTCGCCCACCACGATGGCGGTCTCAATGGAGAAGTCCTCCCCCAGGTCGTAGCGGATCAGGTCGGTGCCGGAGGTGCTGTCCTGAATGTGGATATAGGCGTTGGATACCTGACCGAAATTCTGCCGGCGGGTCTCCGCGTCGTAGATGGTGACGGTAAAGGCGATGCGCTCCACATTGGCGGGCACCTTGGACAGGTCCACAACGATCTGCTCGTCGTCGCCGTCGCCCTCGCCGGTGAGGTTGTCCCCCATGTGCTCCACCGCGCCCGAGCCATGCTTGAGGTTGCCGTAGAAAACGAACTCCTTCTCGGTGGGGCATTTTCCGTTTCCGCCCACCATAAAGGCGGCGGCATCCAGGTCGAAGGCCGCGCCGGAATCAAAGATGTTCACATCCCAGCCCAGACCCACGACGATCTTGGAGAGCCCTGGATTTCCCTTGGTCAGATCCACTTTTTGTCCCTTGCTCAGATTGATTGCCATAAGTTGATTCCTCCGTTTTTCATCATATTTTATTGCTGATTAGGCATGTGGTACCTGCTGTTGAAGTCGGCCTTGATGGCCTCCAGCCGCTTCTGGTCGTCCACCCGCTGCTTGCGGGCGTTCTCCTGAATCTGCCGGGTCTCGTCGATGCCGGACACAATGGTGCGCCAGGTTTTCTCCAGCGTCTCAACCTTGATGGAGCTGCCAGAGGCCAGACGGGCAGTCATCTTGGACTGCTCCGCGGTATTCTGGGCATTCCGGAGAAGCATCTCGTTGGTCCGGGCGTCCAGGGCGGACATGGCCTCGGCCTGAAGGCGCTGGCGCTTGAGCATAATGGCCTGGGTCAGGGCCTGCTTGAAGACCGGCAGGGTAATGATAAAGGCGGAATTGATCTTCCGCACCAGGTTCATATTGCTGAACTGCATGGTCTTAATCATGGGGATGGACTGCATGGCCACGCTCTCGGCGGTGCGCAGGTCCTGGGTGCGCTGCTCCAGCATCATCAGCGCCTGCTCCAAAGTGGTCAGGTCAAACTGGATGGAGGCATCCCCTGTGGCCTCCATCTCCGCCCGTCGCTGGGCGATGTAGGCCTCCAGCTCCCGGCAGCCCTGTTCGCCGGCCAGGATATACTTCACCAGTTCATGGTAGTAGTTTACATTGGACTGGAACATATCCTCCAGCTTGCGGTTGGACTGCTTGATCTCAGACTCGTACTGCTTCAGCTGAACGTAGATCTTGTCTACCTCCTCGCCCATGGTGTGGTACTTGGCCAAAATCTTGTCCAGCTGCTTGCGCAGATTGCCGAAGAGCTTGCCGAACAGTCCCGGATTGTCCTTGATCTCCTCGATATCGAACTTGTCCATGATCTTTGCCAGCGTGGTGAGCATGGCGCTGGAGTCGTCCAGCTGGGACATGTTCATGCTGTTGAGAATCACATCTGAGCATTTGGAAATCTCCTCCGCCGCCCCGCTGCCGAAGGACACGATGGTCTCCAGATTATACACCTCAATCTGGCTGGCCAGTGCGTCCACCTCGGGGGAGTTGACCAGCGCCAGAGTCATCTGGTCCCGGTCGGCCTGAACGTCATACTGCTGGACCGCATCCTGCTCCTGGACAGACACAACCTCCAGCACCGGCGCCTCCCCGGAGGAGGGCCTGCCAAAATCTAATCCCATAGTCCATTAACTCCTTCCGAACCATTTTCTGATTGGATTGCGCCCCCGCTCCTGAAGGGTATTGAAATCCGGGGGCGATAGGTCATAAAGGTACTCGCCGATCTGCTGCTCATTGGCAAAGGGGCGGGGGTAGTACCGCTCGATGCACTGATACCCCGTGGGGACAAAGAAGAGGATGTCAAACCCCAGCAGATTCAGAAAGGCGAACAAAATGCTGTCCTCCAGAGACAGTATCTCCTCTGATGTGTTGATTACGATCAGCTTGGGATTCTTTTTTGTAAAGTCAAACTTCTGAATCAGCCGGAGGACCTCTTTTTTCAGGTTCAGGGCAGCGGCGATGATGGTATACTCGGTACCGTTCTGGTAGGTGCCCGCGATGGTCCGCTGGTCCAGCAGCAGCTGGAGCTTGTCCAGCAGATAGTCCTGCATCTCCGCCCGCAGGATGCCGTAGGGGTAGGACTTGTGTTCTTTTATGGCGCGCTTCTGAAGTTTTCCGTTGCGCAGAAACTGGGTGGCGCAGGTCCGCATGGGGTTGGCGTCCAGCGGGCTGACCCACGGGAGGGCCGGGACAACCAGTGTATCCGGCGTAATCAGCTTTTTGATCTCCTGCCAGTACTGCCCGGCCTGCCCGTCCCTTACGCCGCAGATTTTTTCCAGAAGGACCGGCAGGGTCACCGTGCCGTTTCTCACCTGAAAGGTGGGGCGGTATTTCAGCTCCTGGTCCCAGAGAATGGCAATCTCCTCATACATGGTCTGAAGGGTGACGGCTTCTGCCTTGGCATACTGCTGGCTGCGGTAGAGCCCCGTGTCCTGATACATCATGCTGTCCAGATCCCGCTCCGCCTGATAGGCGGCGGTGCTCACCCGAATTTGGGACGCCTCCGCGGGGAAGGCCTCCATGGGGAGGGAATCCTCATAGCGCAGCTCCAGCAGTCCGGGGTCCCGCAGGCAGCTGCCCAGATTCAGGTCGGGCTGCAGCAGCACAACATCCACTGGGAGCCTTGCCAGCAGACGCAGAAAACGGGCCTCGTGCTCTGTGGCGCACTTCCCGAAGAGAATAAAAACCGAAATCTGGGGCGGCCTCCAGCCCTCAAACAGCTCCCTCTGCCAGCGCCGCAGCCAGCACAGCAGATAGACCGCCTGGTTGGTCGCCCTGGACAGGGGAGCGCCTCCCTGTCCGCCCTCCGTGAGAACGGTGTCGATAAAGGCCTTCACCATCAGGCGCTGGAGCTCCGCGCTGGCGGAGTTTTGGATATTCCGGGCCAGGTCGCCGGCCATCTGCTCGATGTTTTGGTAGTTCCCCCGGGGGATGGCGGCCACCTCGTCCGGGGTCGGGACCGGGATGCCGCCGTTGACAACGCAGACCCGCCGCTTTTCGCTCTTCAGCTGCTGGTAGAAGCCGAAGAGGTCGCCGGAAAAGGTCAGCCTGTCCGGGACCCCGTACTGGGCCAGAAAGCTGTTGTAAAAAAAGCGCCCGTCGCCGCCCCGGGCCTGAGCACCGGTGAGCACCTGAGCCAGCTCCGGCTTCTTCATCCAGGCGTTGGTGCAGGGCTCCAGCTCCGGCGGCGTACCATACAGCCGCTGGCGGTTTACCGCACGGGTGAGCTCCTCCTGAAGCCATTTCAGGCTGAAATGAGGCGGGAAGGGGGCCAACCCGTCCCCCCGGTAGAGCCGTGACCAGGCGGAATCCGGGTCCAGTTGGAGGTAGCCCTGATCCCCGCCCCTCTCCAGCATGACCAGATCGGCGCCCGCCCGGGACAGCACAACAAAAAGCTGTAGCTCGTAGTGGCTCACTGCGCCGTCATACAGAATTTTCGGGGGGGACTGGGCGCCCAGCTGATTCAAAATGCGCTCAAACTTATAGTAAAGCCAGCACATGTATTTGATATATGCGTTCCGGAGCATGTTCTCGTTTTTGCCCTGACGGAGCATGTCCTCCAGGGTGGAAAAAATTGCCGCGGTCACCGCGTCCCTCTGGGCGGCGGACATGCGGGGCAGCCATTTGGACAGCCGCTGGGACAGAAAGGCCCTGTCCATCCGGAAGTCCATCCCCATCATCTCGGAAAAATAGGCCAGCTGGCCGGCATCCGGATTGGGGAGTCTGCCGTCAATAATCACGCCGCCGCGCCGGGCGGCCTCATAGTACCGCTGAAGAAAGGCGGTCACCTCCGGCGAGCTCCCAGCAAACCGGTAGAAATAAACGGATTTCCCGGGCCGGTCCGCGAGAGGGGCAAAATAATTATCCAGTTTTTCCAAAGCAGCCTGTTGAAACATAATGCTCAAAGTCCCTCTCCGCCGTTGTGTCTGTGGGCCTTGTGCAATACTATACCACATATCCCGGACAGTTTCAACAAAATAATACAAGAAATCAATTTCCGAAATTTTATGCTTGACACAATATTGCCTGTTTCAAATGCCCGCTGTTTATGCTATAATCAGATTATCTTTACCCCTGATGACTGGCGGGGAAGACCGTTTTTGGAATTACGGAAAGGGAGAGGCTTTCAAGATCATGGATAAAAAACCAACCGGCTACGACGTAGGGGCGCTGATGTATTGTCCCGCGAATGGTCATGACAGCATTGTGGACGGGCTGAAAAACGAGCGGTTTGCCCGGCCCTTCTCGCTGGCCTTCTGCCTGGAGGACACCGTGCGGGACGACGAGGTGGATGCGGCGGAGCGGACGCTCTGCCGCACCCTGGAGCAGATTGACGCCGCCCGGAGGGAGCGGGCCTTCTATCTGCCCCTGATTTTCGTCCGGGTACGGTCTCCGCAGCAGATGGAAAAGCTCGCCGGTCTCTCCGCCCGTTTCTCCGGACTGCTGACCGGCTTTATTCTGCCGAAGTTCTTTGTTGAAAACTGCGGCGAATACATCGCGGCAATCCGCCGCATCCCGGACGGCTTCCTCTATATGCCCATTCTGGAATCCCCCTCCATGGTCGGCCTGAGCCGGAGAGCCGCCGGTCTGGAGGAGGTGAGGGACCGGCTGGAGGAGGTCGGGGACCAGATTCTGAACATCCGGGTGGGAGGAAACGACCTCTCCCACGCCTTCGGCCTGCGGCGGCCCGTGGACAGCACCATCTACGACATCCGGCCGGTGGCCGAACTGCTGACCGATATTGTAACCACCTTCGCCCCCCGGTATGTGGTCTCGGGCCCCGTCTGGGAGTACTACGCCGGCGCCGGCTGGGAGGCCGGCCTGCGCAGGGAGACGGAGCTGGACCTGCTGTGCGGCTTTGTGGGAAAGACGGTGATCCATCCCAACCAGATCCCCGTGGTGAACGACTGTCTGAGGGTCTCCGCCGCCGACTATCAGGATGCCTGCCGGATCCTGAACTGGGACCCGGACAGCCCCCGGCTGGTGTCGTCCAGCGCGGAGGCCACCCGGATGAACGAGTACAACACCCATTTCCGCTGGGCGGACCGGGTGCTCCGGCTGGCCCGGATATACGGAATCAAAAACGAACCGGAGCCGCAGGACGGCCGGATAAACTTTAAAGGACAGTTGTAAGGGAGCGTTGCGTTATGAATAACCAGCGGTTTCATACGGCACTCAGGACCCCCGCCGGCAGCCCACTGGAGGAATTTATGCTGCTGAATGGCAGGTACTCCAATTTCACCAAGGAGACCTGCTTCATCCGATACGCCGGCGGCCAGAGCTGCGAGGCCGCTGTCCGGCGGCTGCGGTCCTGGGCGGACAGGGGACAGTCCGGCTGCGTATTCGTGCCGGCCCTGAAGCCCCAGCCCTCCGCCCAGGAGGTGAGCAAATATGTGGCCCTGTACCGGGACGGCCGGGCCACGTTCCCCTTTTCCTTTCAGAACGGAATCTGGCAGAACGCTCTGGAGACCGGCTTTGAGAGGATCCTGGAGCTGTTTCAGCGCGTCCGGGGGCGCAGCGAAGAGGCCATTGTCAGAAATTTCGCAGTAAAAATCCTGTACTGGATGGATACATACTTTCCCCGGCTCTTCACCGAGACCGCCAAGATGAACCGTTTTCCCAAGTTTGCCTGCGGGGGACAGCTCAAGCTGGCGGAGTACCTGTTTTTATACCTGCTGTTTCTGCTGGGCTGCGATGTGCTTCACATCAGTCCGGAGGGGGACGCCGGGGTGACGGACCCGGAGCTGCTGAGCCTGTCCCTGCGCGTCGAGGGGGAGACACCTCCTTGCGGCGGAGAGGAGCCCTCCGGAGACGGGAGGGTGGTCATCTCCATGGACCGCATCCAGCGGCCTGAGCAGCACAGGTCCGCCGTATCCCCGCCCTCCCGGGCGGCCAGTCCCGCCGCCCCGAGCCCGCCCAGAGCAAATCCCACCGTAACCCTGCCGCCCAGGGAGCATCCGACCGTGACGGTTCCCCCCAGGGCTCCCGCCGGACGGGCAGAGACCCGGCAGCCGCTGGAATTTGAGGAGCTGGCCAGGTTTGCCTCCTCGGTGGTGATGCTGAAGGTGTTCGACCGGGACGACCGGTGCTTTAAAACCGGCTCGGGGGTCATCATCAGCGACAAGGGCTATGTGCTGACCAATATGCATGTGGTCAGCGGGGGACACTATTACGGCATCCTTCTGGAGGAGGAGACCGATATATTTTACACCAACGAGCTGATCAAGTACCACCAGGACTATGATCTGGCCATTCTGCGTATGCAGAAGCGCAGAACGCCGGTTCCCATCTCAAGGGGAGAGAAGAAGCTGGTCAGGGGCCAGAAGGTGGTAGCCATCGGGAGCCCGCTGGGCCTGTTCAACTCCGTCTCGGACGGCATCATCTCAGGCTTTCGGCAGCTGGAGATGGTCTCTATGATCCAGTTTACCGCGCCCGTGTCCCACGGCAGCAGCGGCGGGGCGCTGCTGGATATGTACGGAGAGCTGATCGGCCTGATTACAGGCGGGTACGACGACGGACAGAACCTGAATCTGGCTGTGGACTATCAGACGATCTCTCAGTTTGTCCGTGGATTGATCTGAGCTGGGCGCCGGCGAAATTCCACCGGCGCGCCGGAATATTAAAGTGCGTATTTTTCCGGGAGGGCGGTCTGGGATGGATCAAAAATACATGTTTTTCTCTCACCGGGAATGTGAGTACTTCCCCTGTCACCTGGGGGCGGACCCGGAGAATTTCAACTGCCTGTTCTGCTATTGCCCCCTCTATCCCCTGGGAGAGGGGTGCGGCGGGAGCTTTGCGGTCCTCCCGGACGGACGCAAGGACTGCAGCGGCTGTCTGTACCCCCACAGGCGGGAGCATTACGGGGAGATACTCCGCCGCTGCGGTACGCTCCCCGGCAAATGAAGAAAGGAAGGTTACCCTATGAAAAGACTATGTTCCGCCCTGCTGGCCGCGGCCCTGGCCCTGAGCCTGCTGACGGCCTGCGGACACAGCTCCGGCGGCCCCGGCGAGGAGCCGGCCGGCAGCACCCAGGAGACCGATATCTCCCAGGAGGAGGGGACCGCCGCCGCCCTGGGCAGTCTGAAGTCCTTTACCGCCGGAACGCTGGACGGCAAAACCTTTACTCAGGAGGATATTCAGGCCAGGGATGTAACAATCGTCAATTTCTGGGCCCTGACCTGTCCCCCCTGTATCGCCGAGATGCCCGACCTGGCCGCCTTTGCCCGGGCTCTGCCGGACAATGTGCAGGTGATTACCGTCTGTCTGGACGGCTTCGGCAGTGAGGAGCTGGTGCGGGAGGTGATGAGCACGGCGGAGTTTCAGGGGGTAACCCTGATCTCGGGGGACGGAGACCTGGGGGCGCTCTGCGGCAATCTGATGTACACCCCCACCACGGTCCTGGCGGACGCCGAGGGGAATCTGGCGGGGGACGCCATCATCGGCGGACAGAGGGACCTGTCCGAAACCCTTCTGACGGCGGTGAATCAGGTGCTGAAGGGGGCCGGAAAGGATGAGATCAGCCTTGAGGGCGCGTAACAAGCTGCTTCTGCGGGCGGCCGCCCTGGCGCTGGCCCTTGCCTTTATCGGCATCGGCCTGGCCCGGCAGGAGCAGCTGGAGGTACTGGGGAAGGCGGTAAAAATATGTCTGGAGTGCATCGGAATCGGGTGATTTCCGCCCAGCGGATTGTGCAGCTGGTGGCCGCGGCGGCGTTCAACGGCTACGCCCTGGGCTTTCAAAAGGGGAAAATCTTTACCGGCGGCACAAAAGCGGTGTGCGTCCCCGTCCTCAACTGCTACTCCTGCCCGGGGGCTCTGGGGGCCTGCCCCATCGGCGCGCTTCAGACGGCGCTGGGGGGCGTGAAGAGCCACTTTCCCTTCTATGTGCTGGGGCTGCTGATGCTGTTCGGCGTGGTGCTGGGCCGTGCGGTCTGCGGCCTGCTGTGCCCCTTCGGGCTGGTGCAGGACCTGCTCCATAAGCTCCCGGTTCCCAAGGCGGCGGTCCCCAGGAGAATAGACCGGCCCGCCCGGTATCTCAAGTACGGGGTGCTGCTGCTGACGATTCTCCTTCCCGTCCTGGCGGTAGCCGGGACAGGGGTGGGGTCTCCCTATTTCTGCCAGTACCTCTGTCCCGCCGGAACGCTGGAGGGGGGAATCCCCCTGCTGCTGGCCGATCCGGTCCTTCGGGGCCTGGCCGGATGGCTGTTCCGGTGGAAAGCGCTGGTGCTGGCCGCTGTGCTGGCCGCCGCCGCGGTGATCCACCGCCCCTTCTGCCGTTATCTCTGCCCGCTGGGCGCCTTTTACGCCCTGTTTAACCGCTTCAGCTTCTACCGGCTCTCTCTGGACACGGATAAGTGCGTGGGCTGCGGACGGTGTGAGCGGGTCTGTCCGATGGCGGTGGAGGTGACCAAGGGGCTGGACGGCGGTGAATGCATCCGCTGCGGGGCCTGCCGGCCGGTCTGCCCCACGGGGGCCATCGGCATTGGATTTTCCCCGGAGCCGAAAGGCCGGCAGACCGGGGAGGCCCGTTGATTTGTGAATAAAACCCTGGGGTATTACAGCAATATACCGGCATATGAATGAAAGGGGGAGCGGACCGTGCTGGAGGTGCGTCAGCTGTGCAAGAGCTACGGCGGGCGGCAGGTGCTGTCGCCGGTCAGCTTTGTCCTGCCTCCGGGGCAGTGCCTGGGCCTGGCGGGCAGCAACGGCTCGGGCAAGTCCACCCTTCTGCGGCTCATGGCCCAGATTGAGCGGCCGGACGGGGGAGAGGTCCTCTTCGAGGGCAGGAGCGTTTTGGGCGACCGGAGGTTTCTGCGCAGCACGCTGGGCTATGTCCCCCAGAGCGCGGAGCTGGCCCGGGAGCTGACGGTGGGACAGCAGCTGAAGCTGTGGCAGAGCGCCTGTGCCCTGTCCGGCCCGCTGCCCGGCTGGGTCTTGGAGCTGCTGGGGCTGGAGCCCCTGCTGGTCAAGCCCATCGGGGCCCTGTCCGGGGGGATGGCCCAACGGGTGAGCATCGCCCTGGCCCTGCTGGCCCGGCCGAGGCTGCTTCTGATGGACGAGGCCACCGCCGGCCTGGACAGGGACTACATCCCCCGGCTGCTGGAGTGGCTGGAGGGCTTTCTGGCCGGAGGGGGCAGCCTGGTGTGGTGCAGCCACCGGCAGGAGGAGCTGGAGCGGCTGTGCGGAGCCGTCCTCCGGCTGGAGGACGGCAGACTGGCGGCCCCTTGATGGGAAGAATCACGGCCGCCTGAATGATAAGGAAATGGGAGGATTACAGAGATGATTTGCAGAAATTGCGGCAGCAGCATTCGGGACGACGCCAGATTCTGTCCCCACTGCGGCGCGTCCACCAACCCCAGCCAGGACACCGGCCTGCCCCAGGGGACGGCCCCATACGGCGCCCCTCCGCCCGCCTGGGAGGGGCCTGCGGGCGGAGGCAGGAGGAAGACCGGCCTGATCGCGGGGGGTATCATTGCCGCCGTGGCGGTCATTGCGCTGCTGGTGATGGCGGTGAGCGGCATATTCGCCGACCCCAGAAAGCAGCTGGGAAAGGCCATCGACGGGACCTTTGCCGCCTACACCCAGGCCGAGAAGGCGCTGGACCTGCCCGACCTGAGCGGGCTGGTGCTGGACCGCTCCTACAGCCAGCAGTTCTCCCTGCGGCTGACCCATATCAACGACCAGTTTACCGGCTCTCAGCTGTCCGCCCTGGAGGGACTGGGCCTGCGCATGAGCGACGGCCTGAATTTCGAGGATAGAAGGCTGGACCTTGAGCTGGCCGCCTTCTGGGATGAGGAGGACATCCTCAGCCTCCAGATGGCCGCGGAGGATGACGAGCTCTATTTTGCCTCCCCCCAGTTCACCGGCGGAAAGTTCTACGGCGTGAATACCGAGACCCTGGGCGCCGATCTGAGGGGCATGGGCGCGGAGGATACGGAGGACCTCAGCTTCAACCTCTTTGATATCATGGAGCCCTTATTCCCCGATTCCGGCGCGGAACAGGAGCCGGAAAAGGCGGTTAAGGAGGCCAACCGTGACCTCTGGGAGGCTGTCCGGGTGGAGAAGAAGGGCAAGGAGACCGTCAGCGTCAATGGCCAGAGCACAGACGCCCGGGTCTACCGGGTGACGGTTCCCCAGGAGGCTCTGGAGGACTATGCGGACGCCATGACGGACACCTTGGAGATGGTGAACGACCTGCGGCGCCACGGTGAGCTTTTGAGGGCCTTCGGCGCATCTCAGTCCGAGATTGACGCCTATATGGAGGCCCTGGAGGAGCTGGACCTCTACGGCCAGCTGGGCGATCTGCTGCAGGAGGCCGTTGATGGCCTGGGCGACGTGCAGCTGGACATGTATGTCAGCGGCGGCTGTGTGTCCATGATCCGGTATGAGGACCGGCTCCGGGGCAGAACGGTGAAGGCGGAGCTGGAGCTGGGCGGCGGCCAGCAGTACGTGGACGACCTGAGCCTGCGGGTGGAGGTGGACGGCCAAAAGATCACCCTGAAATCCACCGGCGACCACGGCTGCCGGGACGGCGCCTATACCGACAAGACCTCTCTGCGGGTGGGGATGGTGCAGTTGTCCTCTGAGCTCCGCTACGAGCCCAAGGGGGGCGCCCTCAGCTGGTCGCTGAGTATGCCCGGCGCCGGCTCCCTGGATATGGAGGGCAGTGTGACCGCCGGAGCGGATTTCGTAACCCTGAATCTGGAGGATATCTCCGTCAAGCTCATGGGGATGGAGCTGGTTTCTCTGGCCATGGACTACCATATGGGGCCCTATGAAGGGGACCGTATGGCGGTCACGTCCCCCAGGCTGATTACGCAGATGGACAGTCTGGAGCTGATGGCCCTGGCCAATGAGCTCCAGACCAGCGCCGAGAGCTGGCTGGACAGCACCCGGCAGATGTTTGTGGACCGTCTGCCTCCGGAGCTGCTGGCCGAGCTGCTGTATTGATTAAATTCCATGAGATTTTTTGAGCAATATTTGATTCTGGCCTGGGGTAGGCTCTGCCGGCAGCGGTGGCTGCTGGCAGGGCTTGCCCTTTTGTGTCTTCTCCTGCCCCTGGCGGCGGGCCAGGCGGCCAATTTTCTCCTCTCTCAGGGGGTAAATTTCGCCGGCGTCACCCTGGCGGTCACCGCGCCCCCGGGGGATGACACGCCCCGCCTGCTGGAGGAGTACATGGGAGGGATGGAGGACATCGCCCAGTACTGCCAGATTGCCGCCATGGAGGAGGAAGAGGCCCTGGCGGCGCTGGAGGCGGGGCGGGTTACGGCGGTGCTGGCCCTGCCGGAGAACTTTATCCAGGGGGTCATGTGGGGGGAGAACCCGGACCTGCGGCTCATCGTGGCCGGGGACAGGCCCCTGGAGTCCCTGCTGCTGCTGTGGGTGGGACAGAGTGCCTGCGATATTCTGTCCGCCTTTCAAAGCGGGGTATACGCCGTCCTGGAGCTGTATGAGGGGGCGCCGCCCCCCGGTCTCACCCGGGACCAGGTGTTGGTTGACATCAATCTGCGGTATATCAGCCTGGCCTTGGACCGGACCAGCATGTTTCAAACCCGGGAGGTGACGGCCACCGGGACGCTGCCGGTCCCCCTCCACTACACCCTGACGCTGCTGTCCGCCTTTGCCCTGTCCGCCGCCGCGCTGTTTGCCCCGCTGTACAGCGGCGGCTGGCTCCGGTTTCAGCGCCGGCTGCGGGGGGTGGGCCGGGGCGTCGGGGCGGGCTATTTCAGCGGTGTGGCCGCAGGAATGGCAGCCCTTGTGCTCCTGCTCTACCCCGCCCTGCTGCTGACAGGGGAGGGGGATCCGCTGGCGCTGCTGGGCAGTACGGTGCTGATGGCGGCCTTTTGCTCGGTGTTCTGCTCCCTGTGCTGTCTGGCAGCGGAGGACGCCGCCAGCTGCGGGATGGCCTCCTTCGGGGTGTCTGTGCTGTCGCTGGCCCTGGCGGGCGGGATTGTACCGCCTGTCCTTCTGCCCGCTCCGGCGCAGGAGCTGATCTGGCTGTCGCCGGTGACCTGGCTGGCCCGGCTGGCCGCCTGGCCCATGGGCTTTGGCCTCCCCGTCTCCGCCTGGGCCTGCCCGCTCCTGTCCGGACTGGGGATGGCCGCCCTGGCGCTGGAGCTGTACCGCCGCCGGGTGGACCGTCAGGGGGTGGCGCTGTGAGCTTTTTTCTAACCTGTCTCAAGAGCGGCCTGAGGGCCCGGCTGTTCCGCTGGCGGACCTGGGCCGTGCCCCTGCTCCTGCCCCTGATTACCTTTGGAACGGCCCATTTTCTGCCCGCTCAGGAGGCCGCCGCCCCCGTTCAGGTGGGGGTGGTCCTGCCGGAGGAGGGGGGCGATGCCTTCTGGCGGCGGCTGGAGGCCCGGAGCGGCCTGGCGGTCACCTTCCACGCGGCCGAGCCGGACCAGGCGGAGCGCCAGGTGGCGGCGGGGCGCTGGGACTGCGCCCTCGTGCTGCCGGAGGACTTTGAGGAGCGGCTGGAGGAGTTGGACACCACCGGCCTGTTCACCCTGCTGGTGGGCCCCGGCTCCACCGTCTACCCCCTGACCCGGGAGACGATAACCGCCTGTGTGGCCGAGTGCATTGCCCCGGGGATGGCGGAGCGCTATCTGCTGGACAGCGGCATCGCGGACAGCGAGGACCTTTCAGACATACGCCCCCGGCTGCGGGAGGTGCTGCTGGACCAGGAGCGGGTGCTGGTAACGCTGGAGACGGCAGGGGGCGGGGCGCTGGACCCCCTGGCCCTGGCGGACAGCGGGATATCAAATCTGCTGGCCGGTCTGACGGCGGTTCTGCTGCTGGTCTGGGCGCTGCTGGCCGCCATGGACCTGGGCCGGTGGCTGGAGACCCCCTTTGCCCGGCGGCTGATCCCCCTGCGGGGGCGGTTTGCCCTCCTGCTGCCCCGGCTGGCGGGTGCGCTGATTCCCGCCCTGTGCGCCGGAGCAATGGCCCTGCTGGCGGTGGACCGGCCCCTCCCCTGTATTCTGGCCCTGGTCCCCTACCTGCTGTTCTGGGGGGCAGCCGCCCTGGCTCTGGCCCAATGCCGCCCTCTGTGGAGCGCCCTGCCAGCCCTGCTGCCCTTTATCCCCGCGGCGGGACTGCTCCTCTCCCCGGTGCTGCTGGACCTGTCCCTGCTCATACCTCCCCTGGCTCCGGTAATCCGGTGGATGCCCATCACCCTCTACCTCCGGGCCTGCGGCGGCTCCTGGGGTGACGCCGCCGTTCTGGCGGCGGGCGGGGGTGCGGTTTTAGCTATCCTGCTGACCGTGGAAGCCCATAAGGAAGGCGGCCGGTAGACACCGGCCGCCTTCTTTCATGAGATTTCAGTTGGTAAACAGCGCTGTCGAGAGATACCGGTCGCCGGTGTCAGGCAGCAGAGCCACAATGGTTTTGCCCCGGTTCTCCGGCCTCCTGGCCAAGGAAATGGCCGCCCAGACCGCCGCCCCCGAGGAGATACCCACCAGGATGCCCTCCGCCCGGCCCACCAGCCTTCCGGCGGCGAAGGCATCGCCGTCTTCCACAGGGATGACCTCGTCATAGATATGGGTGTTCAGCACCTCGGGCACAAAGTTCGCGCCGATGCCCTGCAGGCCGTGGGGCCCGGATATCCCCCTGCTCAGGAGGGGAGAGGCGGCAGGCTCTACCGCTGCCACCTGTATCGCCGGGTTTTGCGCCTTCAAAAACTCGCCCACCCCGGTGAGGGTGCCGCCGGTGCCCACGCCGGCCACAAAAATATCAACTTTGCCGCCGGTGTCCGCCCAGATTTCCGGCCCGGTGGAGGCCCGGTGGGCCGCCGGATTGGCTGGATTGACAAACTGGCCGGGGATAAAGCTGCCGGGGAGCTCCCGGGCCAGCTCCTCCGCTTTGGCGATGGCCCCCGCCATGCCCTGGTCTCCGGGGGTGAGCACCAGCTCCGCGCCGTAGGCCTCCATGATCTGGCGGCGCTCTACGCTCATGGTCTCCGGCATGACGATGATGATCCGGTAGCCCCGGGCGGCGGCCACCGAGGCCAGCCCGATGCCGGTGTTTCCGGAGGTGGGCTCGATGATGACCGAGCCGGGCTTCAGCAGACCCCGGGCCTCTCCGTCGTCAATCATGGCCAGGGCGACCCGGTCCTTGACGCTGCCCGCGGGGTTGAGATACTCCAGCTTGGCCAGAATACGGGCCTGCAGCCCCTCCCGCGCCTCAATATGGGTCAGCTCCAGCAGCGGGGTGCCGCCGATGAGCTGGTCGGCGGAGGTATAAATCTTGGCCATCTTAAATACCAACCTTTCATATTGGTTATCAGGATTATAGGCCCGCGCTCCGGCTTTGTCAAGGGCGGCCTATCTTTTGGTTGCGTCCCCATTTGCCCTGCTGTATAATAGCTCTATGCAAAAGGAGGACAGGACATGCTGGTTTCTACAAAGGGCCGCTATGCGCTGCGGGTGATGATCGACCTGGCGGAGCATCAGAGCGCCGGTCTCATCCCGCTGAAGGTAATCGCCCAGCGGCAGGAGATATCGGAAAAGTATCTGGAGAGCATCATCAAGCTGCTGGTCAAGGCCGGTTTTTTAAGCGGTCTCCGGGGAAAGGGGGGCGGCTACCGGCTGACCAGAGCGCCGGAGGAGTACACCGTAGGCGCGATTCTGCGGCTGACCGAGGAGTCACTGGCCCCGGTGGCCTGTATGGAGCCGGAGGCCGCCTGTCCCAGGGCGGAGGTCTGCCCGACCCTGTCCATGTGGCAGGGGCTGGACCGGGTGATCCGCGGCTACCTGGATCATATTACGGTGGCGGACCTCATGGGGCGGGAGGCGGCAGGGGCTCCGGCGCCATAGAGAGCTGGGGTCCTTTGAACTGCCTTGCCTGTCAGAGAAATACCCCGCTGAGGGGCCAAATAAAGACCGCGCTTTGGAAGCTACCTTCCTCAGCGCGGTCTGTTTTTATTCTGGTCAGAGCAGCCGGCGGGCCCCCACATATGTACGGCTGTTATAGGAGGAGTAGAGGGTATCGATCTCCACAACATACCGGTCGCTGGAGGCGTGGACAAACTTTCCGTCCGCGATGTAGATGCCCACATGGCTGGCCGGCTTGTTGTCGCCCGGGTTGCGGAAGAAGATCAGGTCGCCGGCCTGAAGCTGGTCGCTGGAGACGGCAACGCCGTTCTTCATCTGATTGCTGGCGGTGCGGTTGATGCTGTATCCAAAGTGGCTGTACACATACTTGGTGAAGCCGGAGCAGTCGAAGCAGTCGGGGCCGTTTCCGCCGTAGACATAGGGGGCGCCCAAAAAGGACTTGCCGTACTCCACGACCTGGAGACCTGTGGTGGTGGAGACCCCGTTGCCCCAGACGCCGGTGGAGTTCTGCCCCCGGGCCTGGGGGGTCTCATATTGGGCGGCGGCCGGGCTGTCCGCCTTCTCGGCGCAGATGGCGATGTAGTCGCTGGAGACATAGCCCTGGGTGTCCTTATACTCAATCTTGAACCAGCCGGAATCCATGCCCACCAGCTTGACCACCGTGCCGTCGGGAATCTTCTTGGTGCGGTCGTAACTGGTGCCCGGGCCGGAGCGCATATTCAGCACGCTGCCGTCGGCCTCCACCTTGCCGTAGCCCAGGTCTCCGTCCGCCTTGTCGGATACATCCAGGTACTCAGCAGACATATAGCCCTCCACGCACTCGTAGTTGACCTTATACCAGCCGTCCTTGGCGTTCTCCAAGACGATCACATGGTCGCCGGTGTAGGCGCGGCCCAGGATGGAAGAGGAGGTATTGGACTCAGCCCGCAGGCGCAGGCCGTCGCCGTTGACAGTGCCCACCCCCACGCTGGCGGCGGCGGCGCCCGACACACACAGGCTGAACACTATGCCGGCGGCTGCCGCCCCACGGAGGGCACGCTGAAAATAAGACATATGGAAACTTCCTTTCCTCATCAGTATATCAAAGTAGTTACAGCTTTGTAACCAAATTGTAACAGATTCCGACGGGTTTGTCAACACTCCGACGGACGAAAAGAGAGCTTTTATGGTTCACCCTGTCAGTCCGGTCCAGACGGGTGCGGACGCCGCCGCCTGACGGGGGCCTCCACGCCCTGGCGGAGCAAGGAAACCTTAATAAGTTCTTAATGAAATCCTCATGGTTCCTTTAGTGTATTTTTCCAAACTGTATGGTATGATCTAATACAGTTAAACGAGAGGAGCCGATGTGCTGTGACAGAAAAAATCAAAACCGGGCTGTGTGTGCTCGCCCTGCTGCTGGCCTTGCTGGCGGCCTATACCCAGGAGATGTCCGCCCGAACCGGGCCGATGGCCGGGACCGCCGTACAGCCGGCCCCCTTCGCCGCGATACAGATCAAATAAGATGTTATTTTCATAAAGGAGAATTACTATGGCAGAAATTTTAACGGTAACCGACCTGAAAAAGGTCTACGGAAAGGGCGGGTCCCTCACCCGGGCGCTGGACGGCGTGTCCCTGTCCCTGGAGGCGGGGGAGTTTGTGGGGGTAATGGGCCCCTCCGGCTCGGGCAAGACCACCCTGCTGAACTGCGTGTCCACCATCGACCGGCCCTCCGCCGGGTCCATCGTCATCGACGGCAGGGAGCTGACCCGCCTGAAGGGCAAGGATCTGGCCAAGTTCCGCCGGGAGCGGCTGGGCTTCATCTTTCAGGACTGCAACCTGCTGGACACCCTCACCGCCTATGAGAACATCGCCCTGTCCCTGTCCATCATCCGGGCTCCCGCTCAGAAGATCGACAGGCGGGTGCGGGAGATGGCGGACTTTCTGGGCATTGCCGACTGTCTGAACAAGTACCCCTACCAGATGTCCGGGGGCCAGCAGCAGCGGTGCGCCGCCGCCCGGGCCATGGTGACCCACCCGGCCCTGGTGCTGGCCGACGAGCCTACCGGGGCGCTGGACTCCAAGGCCTCCTCCATGCTGCTGGGGCGGCTGGACGCCCTGAACCAGGAGCTGGGCACTACCATCCTGATGGTCACCCACGACGCCTTTACCGCCAGCTGCTGCCGCCGGGTGGTATTCCTCCAGGACGGACAAATCTTCCTGGAGCTCCACCGGGGCAATGACAGCCGGAAGAGCTTCTTCCAAAAAATCATCCGGGTGGTCACTGAGATGGGGGGAGGGATGGCCGATGTTCTCTAAGCTGGCCCTGCGCAACGTGCGCCGGTCCTTTCGGGACTACGGCGTCTACCTCCTCACCTTGACCTTCGGCGTGTGCCTGTTCTACACCTTCAACTCCATCGAGGGCCAGGGGGCCATTGTCTACCTGTCCCAGAGCAAAAACCCCATAGTGGACGTGATTATGACCATCATCGACATCTTTTCCGTCTTTGTAGCGGTGGTGCTGGCCTGCCTCATTCTCTACGCCAACCGCTTTCTCCTGCGGCGGCGCAAGCGGGAGCTGGGCACCTATCTGCTGCTGGGCCTGAGCCAGGGGCAGGTGTCCCGCCTGCTCTTCCTGGAGACGGGCATCGTGGGCCTGATCTCCCTGGCCGCCGGGCTGGTCCTGGGGGTGCTAGCCAGCTTCGGCATGTCCGCCCTCACCCTGTCCCTGTTCCAGATGGATGTGTCCGCCCTGCTGGCCCTGAACTTTTCCCCCCAGGCGGCGGGCAGGACGGTGCTCTACTTCGGCATCATTTTCCTGCTGGTCATGGCCCTCAGCGGGGTGCAGGTGTCCCGCTCCAAGCTCATCGACCTGATCCACGGGGAGCGGAAAAACGAGGTCCTCAAGCCCCGGCCCCTGATGGCGGCGGTGGTCCAGCTGATTCTCGGCGTGGTCTGCCTGATTGCCGCCTACGCCATCCTGCTGGTCTTCGGCATGGCGGTGGCGGTGGCGGTCCCCTTCCTCTGCTTCCCCATGCTGGGCCTGGGGACTCTGGGCACCCTGCTGATCTTCCGGTCCCTGTCCGGCTTTGTGATGAAGTTTGTCCAGAACCGGCCCGGGCTGTACTTTAAAAACCTGAATGTCTTCACCCTGCGGCAGTGGCTCAGCAAGGTACACACCACCTACCTGGCCCAGACGGTGGTGTGCATCCTTCTGCTGCTGGCCATCGGCATCACGGCCAGTTGTATGGGCCTCAACTTTACCCTGAACTCCCTCACCGACGGGGAGGCCCCGGTGGACCTCACCCTGTGGGACTACTACGACACGGTTGAGGGGGAGGGGCCGCTGGACTTCCCGGCCCTGCTCCAGGAGGGCGGGGTGGACGTGGACAGCCGCCTCAGCGGCCAGGCGTCCATCCTCCTGTACCGCAACGACCCGGAGATCACCGGCTTTGGGCAGAAAGAAGGTGAGGCGGTGCAGGCGGTGCTGGCCCTGTCCGACTACAACCGGCAGCTCGCCCTCCTGGGCCAGCCAGCCATTGCGCTTGCCCCCGGGGCGTATCAGCTGGTGGAGGAGAGCCCTATCAACGGCGCGTCCCACTGGAGATGGCTGATTGTGGAGGACACGGTGGCGGAGAAGCTGGAGATTCAAAACCAGTGCTGGTCCGCCAACTACGCCGAAAACGCCGAGGAGACCGAGCGGACCATTTTCCAGCTCATCGCCCCCATGGACACCACCCGGTCAGTCTACGCTGACAGCCGGCTGGAAACCTATATGGACATGATGGGCAGCAAGATCCTGGTCCTGTTTTTGGGTCTGTACCTGGGCTTCACCTTCCTGCTGGCCGCGGCCGCAGTGCTGGCCCTCCAGCAGCTGAGCCAGGGGGCGGACAACACCCGGCGGTACGCCGTTCTCCGCCGCCTGGGGGCCGAGGAGAAGCAGGTGGCCCGCTCCGCCACCCAGCAGGTGGCCCTGGCCTTCCTCCTGCCCCTGGTGTTGGCCCTGGTCCACTCGGTGGTGGGGATGAAGGCCGCCAACGAGATTATCGCCACCGCCGGACGGGTGGACAGCGCGGCCAGCTCCGCCGTCACCGCCGGAGTTCTGCTGATTGTCTATGGAGGTTACTTCCTGGCCACCTCCCTGGCCTGCCGGAGAATGGCGAAGAACGCATAAACAGGACAAAGCCCCTCTTGTGAAAAGAGGGGCTTTTCCCGTGAGGAACCCAGCTTTCTACTCCTCCAGCACGGCTTTCCAATGAGGACAGGTGTCTCCGGCCTCCCGCTTTTTGGTCCGAGGGAATGTACAATGCCCATATTGGAGAGGATGGTAATAATCTATCCCCCATTTCACATAATGCTGACGGAAGTGAATACAATTCCCACAAACTTCGGTGTCCCGTGTGCTATAGCATGGCATAAAAATCACCTCAACAAGATTATATTCGGTAATACCGACGTTTGTCAACATCGGCAACGCCGATGTAGTACATTTTCTTGGGTGATATTATGTTTTTTCCTAGAGTAAGAGAGCTGCGAGAGGATCACGACAAAAAACAGCTTGAGCTTGCGAACTATTTGCACATCCGCGCAAACACATATTCTGATTATGAAACCGGGAAAATCAACATTCCTATTGAGCAGCTTATCAAGATCGCGGACTTCTACGATGTAAGCCTGGATTATCTTGTGGGCCGGGACAGAAGGGGAACCAAAAAGCAGGAGGGGCGTTAATCGCTCCTCCTTTGTATTTTGATGAAAATTTATCGAAGCAAAGGGTTAAAAACCGTCAAAAAGCCGCTAGGCAGATGGGGGCGCGGTGGCTATAATAGGTCGAAGATTTCCCAGAAGGAAGGTAGCGCTATGACCAAGGACCTGACCACCGGCAGCCCCATGCGGCTGATAATCTCCTTTGCCTTGCCCACGCTGTTCGGTATGCTGTTTCAGCAGCTCTACAACATGGTAGACGCCATGATTGTGGGCAAGCTGCTGGGCTCCGCCGCTCTGGCCGCGGTGGGCTCCACCGGCTCCGTCAACTTTTTTGTCATCGGCTTCTGCATGGGGGTGTGCAACGGCTTTGCCATCCCGGTCGCCCAGAGGATGGGGGCCAACGAGCCGGCCAAGATGCGCCGCTATGTGGCCAACGCCGCCTGGCTGTCCATCCTCTTCTCCCTGGTGCTCACGGCGGTCACCGGTCTGCTCTGCCGGCGGATTTTAACGGTTATGCTCACCCCGGCGGACATCTTTGACGACGCGTACGCCTATATTTTCGTCATCTTCATGGGCATCCCCGCCACCTTTCTGTACAACCTGCTGGCCGGCGTCATCCGCTCCCTGGGGGACAGCAAAACGCCGGTGTATTTCCTGGCCCTGTCCTCCTTCCTGAACATCGTTCTGGACCTGGTCCTGATTCTGCACTTCCAGGCCGGCGTAGCGGGGGCGGCCGTCGCCACCGTGGCCTCTCAGGGGGTGTCCGGCCTGGCCTGCCTGCTCTATATGCGCAAGCGCTTCCCCATCCTGCGCATGACGGGCGAGGAGCGTCGGCTCGACCTCCACGCCTGCGGCGTGCTGTGCGCTATGGGGATTCCTATGGGCCTGCAATACTCCATCACCGCCATCGGCTCCATTATTCTCCAGTCCTCGGTAAACGCCCTGGGCAGCCTCTATGTGGCGGCGGTAGCGGCGGGCACCAAGGTGTATCAGCCGCTGGCCTGCCCCTTCGACGCCATGGGCGCCACAATGGCCACCTACTGCGGCCAGAATGTGGGGGCCTGCCGGCTGGACCGGCTGGGCAAGGGCATCCGCTCCTGCGCCCTGCTGGGGCTGGGATACTCCGTTCTGGCCCTGGGGGCCATGGCGGCCTTCGCCCCCCAGTGCGCCATGCTCTTTCTGGACCCCACCGAGCTGGACAACGCCCTGCTGGTGGAGCTGACCAGCCGGTATATCATCATCGGCACCGTCTTCTTCTTCCCGCTGTCCCTGGTGAACATCGTGCGCTTCTCCATTCAGGGCATGGGCTTCAGCCCCTTCGCCATCCTGGCCGGCGTGCTGGAGATGGCTGCCCGCACTGGGGTGGGCCTCTGGCTGGTTCCCGCCTTCGGCTACACCGCCGCCTGCTTCGCCTCCCCCGCCGCCTGGATCTGCGCCGACCTGTTTTTGATCCCCGCCAGCGCGGCCTGTATCTCCAGGCTGCGCCGCCTCTACCCGAACACCCCCGACGAGGAGAACGCCCCCTCCCCCGTTCCCCTTCGGGCCGATTCCGGACTGTAAAAAAAGCCCTGTTCGCCGCGGCGAACAGGGCTCTTGTTTATTCGAGGTAATCCCGGGGGTCCACAGGCTGGCCGTTTAAAATGGTCTCCAGGTGCAGATGGGGCTCAACGCCCACCTCGGCGATGGCGCTGCTCCCCACACAGCCCAGCACCGTCCCGATCTCCACCGGGTCCCCCGCCTGGACGGCGGTGTCCTCCTCCAGGTTGCAGTACCAGGAGCACAGGCCGCCGCCGTGGTCCACCACCACTGTGGTGCCCATCAGGCCATCGGTGTACACCTGCTCCACCGTCCCGGCGCTGATGGCGATCACCTTTATCCCCAGGTCAGCGGCGATATCCAGTCCGCCGTGGGTGCGCCAGTCCCCCAGGGTGGGGTCAAGGGACAGGGTTTCCACACTGAAGTCCCGGAGCACCGAGCCCTGGACCGGCCAGGTGAACACCTCCGACATAGTCTGTGTGGTGTCAGGCTCCGGCGTGGTGTCCCGCACCGGCTCCGGGTCGTCCGGCTGGACGGCGGGCCTGGGTGTGGACACAGGGGGCTTGGCGGGGGTCTCCTCCGCCGGCCTGGACGGAGTGGGGACTGTCGGCCGGGGCACACTCTGGTCGGGAATGGTCACAGAGGCGTCAGCCCCCACCGGAGCGGCGGTACGGGTGCCGTTTACAACGGTCTGAAGCAGATAATAGCCCGAAATTCCTATGGTGGCGACACACAGGAACAGGACTATGTAAAAGCCCTTTCCCATGGCGAAGTCGCCCAGCTTTCTCCAAAAGCTCTGGTTTTTCAAAAAACCACCTCCAAAGCCTATTTTGGACAGGCCCGGGTATGGTTATACATGGGCGGTGAAAATTTTCCGGCCTCTTGCAAATTTGTTCAAAAGGGGATACAATGGAGGAGACTATAAGAGCGGGCCGCGGCCCGCCGGATGAATGGGAGGATATACTATGATCGCCATCGCATCTGACCACGGCGGCTACGCCCTGAAGGAGCATATTAAGGCCTACCTGGCCGCCAAAGGCATCACCTGCCAGGACTTTGGCACCGACAGCGCCGAAAGCTGCGACTACCCCCTTTTCGGCAAGGCGGCCGCCCAGGCGGTGGCGGACGGGCGGTGCGAGACGGGCATCGTTATCTGCACCACCGGCATCGGCATCTCCATCTCGGCCAACAAGGTGAAGGGCATCCGCTGCGCCCTGTGCGGCGATGTGCTGTCCGCCGAGATGACCCGCCGCCACAACGATGCCAACATGCTGGCCATGGGAGCGGGGATTGTGGGGCCTATGCTGGCCGAGCGCATTACCGACGTCTTTTTAAACACCCCCTTCGAGGGGGGACGCCATCAGCGCCGGGTGGGGCTGATGATGGATATTGAGGCGAAGTAGCCCCGAGGGCCGGACGGCGGTTGATAATTGTGTGTCCCCTGAATAGAATAGTGGTATGAAATGATTTGGAAAGGGCGGCGTTGAGAAGATGTCAATCAAGGAAAAAATTACATCCCTTCTGTTTTCTCCCAAGCCCAAGAAAACGGCTGAGGGGGAGGAAGAGCTTCCCCAGACCTGGGCGGAGGAGACCGTGGAGCCTCCGGTGACCGGTATTTTGGATCAGTCTCTGCTGGAGCTGCCTGCGGAGCACCCCATCAACCGCCTGTATGACCAGCGGCGGAAGGAGCACGGCTATCTGCCCTCCCCCAGGATTTGCCTGGATGAGGACGGGGTGCTCCCCGAGGAGCTGGTGCTGAAAGAACGAAACCGGCTTCAGACCATTTTAAAGGGTGCGTGCCTTGCCCGAATGAAGGAGGCCAGAGGCAAGAATCAGGTCAAGAAAAAAAAGGAGGAGGCCCAGGAGGGGCCACCGGTTCTGGAGGCCAAGCCCTTCTTTTTCCTCTCCGCAGACAAGCTCTTTGCCTGGATGATCGTGTTTCCCCCGGTGGGCGAGGGCGCGGAGCTCACCCGTGAGCTGATCTATCAGGCCATGATTACCCAGGGCATCTCCTATGGCGTGGACACCAAGCTGGTGGACCGGCTGCCCCGGGATGACAGGCGGTATTTCACCCTGTTCCTGGTTGCCAGAGGCAAGCCCGCCTTTGACGGGAAAAACGGCAATATTGTGGATAACTTCCCCCGGGTAATCGAGCGGATCCTGGAGGTGGACGAGTACGATCAGGTGGACTACACCGCCCTGAATCTGATCCGCAACGTGAAGCAGGGACAGGAGATCTGCCGGCTGATTAAGCCCACCGAGGGCGAACCGGGCCGGACGGTGCTGGACCAGGAGGTTCCGGCCAAGAGCGGAAAATCCGTCCCCCTCCCCCAGGGCAAAAACACGGAGATCAGTGAGGACGGCCTCTCTCTGCTGGCCTCCATCGCCGGTCATGTGGAGTTCAGCGGCCGCAGCTTCCAGGTGAAGCCGGTGATGGATATTCCCGGAAATGTGGACTTCTCCACCGGAAATATCACATTTCTGGGGGACGTCAACGTCCACGGAGACGTGCTCAGCGGCTTCTCTGTCCGTGCCATGGGGAACATCCATGTGGATGGCGCCATAGAAGCGGGCTGTTCGGTGGAGGCCGGCGGCGACCTTGTGGTGGTCAAGGGGATTCTGGGCGATGGGAGCACGGTGGTGCGGGCGCAGCGGTGCGTCTTTTCCAAGTATGTGGAAAATTCCACCATCTACGTGCGGGAAAACCTTCAGACAGACTGCATCATCAACGGCAATGTGTACTGCGACGGCGAGGTCCAGGTGCGCTCCGGCCGGGGCTGCATCATGGGCGGCCGGGTGTGGGCCGCCAAGCTGGTCAGCGCACAGTCGGTAGGCTCCCAGTCGGAGTGCAAAACGGCCATCGCTTTGGGGGGACTGCCCTGCACGAACTTCGAGCGGGAGGTTGTGTCCCAGGAGCTGAGAGATCTGGAGATCGAGATGGAAAAGCTGGAGGCACAGCTGGACAGTCCGGTAAAGGCCAGCCTGCTGGGAAAGCTGCGGATGAAGATGTCGGTGTCTGAGCTGAAGCTGCGGCAGATGGAGGACGACCTGATGGACATCAAGCTGGAGCTGAATGAGAAAAACGACGGACGGCTGGAGTGCGGCATCGCCTATCCGGGGACGGAGCTCACCTTCGGGGATGAGGTGCTCCGCCTGCGGCAGGAGTCACGGCAGTGCATCGCCAAGCTGCTGTACGGTGAAATTGTGCTGATGTAAGCGGGAAAGGGGCCACAATACATGAATGCGGAATGCCAATAACGGCATTCCGCATTCCGCTGTTTACTCTAAAATCGCGCCCCTGTCGGCAGAGGAGACCATTTTGGCGTAGCGGGCCAGATAGCCCGTCTTGATCTTGGGCTCGGGGCAGACCCACTTGGCCCGGCGGGCCTCCAGCTCCTCGCCGGACACCTTCAGCTGGATGGTGTGGGCGGGGATGTCGATGGCGATGAGGTCGCCCTCCTCCACCAGGCCGATGGGACCGCCGGAGGCCGCCTCCGGGGAGACATGGCCGATGGAGGCCCCCCGGGTGGCGCCGGAGAACCGGCCGTCGGTGATGAGGGCGACATCCTTGTCCAGCCCCATGCCGGCAATTGCGGAGGTGGGGTTGAGCATCTCCCGCATACCGGGGCCGCCCTTGGGGCCCTCGTAGCGGATGACCACCACGTCGCCGGCCACGATTTTGCCGTCGTAGATGGCGGTAATCGCCTCCTCCTCGGAGTTGAACACCCGGGCGGGGCCCTCGTGGACCATCATCTCGGGGGCTACGGCGGACTGCTTCACCACACAGCCGTCGGGGGCCAGGTTGCCCTTCAGCACGGCGATGCCGCCGGTTTTGGAGTAGGGATTGCCGATGGGGCGGATGATTTCAGGATTCCGGTTGACCACGCCCTCCAGATTTTCCGCCACGGTTTTGCCGGTGCAGGTGGGCAGAGAGGTGTCGATGAGGCCGGCCCTGGCCAGCTCGGCCATGACGGCGTAGACGCCGCCGGCCCGGTCCAGGTCCTCCATATAGGTATCGCCGGCGGGGGCCAGGTGGCACAGGTTGGGTGTCTTGTCGCTGATCTCATTTGCCATATCGAAGGACAGCTCAATGCCGCACTCGTGGGCGATGGCGGGCAGGTGGAGCATAGTGTTGGTGGAGCAGCCCAGGGCCATGTCGATGGTCTCGGCGTTGTGGAAGGCGGCCTCGGTCATGATATCCCGGGGGCGGATGTTTTTCTCCACCAGCTCCATGATCTTCATGCCGGCGTGCTTGGCCAGCCGCAGCCGGGCGGAGTAGACGGCGGGGATGGTGCCGTTGCCCCCGAGAGCCATGCCGATGGCCTCGGTGAGGCAGTTCATGGAGTTGGCGGTGTACATGCCGGAGCAGGAGCCGCAGGTGGGACAGGCACTGTTCTCATACTCCTCCACCCCGGCTTCGTCCAGCTTGCCGGCGTAGTAGCCGCCCACCGCCTCAAACATGTGGCTGAGGCAGGTGCGCCGGCCGTCGTTCAGGGTGCCGGCCAGCATGGGGCCGCCGGAGACAAAGATGGTGGGCACGTTCACCCGGGCGGCCGCCATGAGCAGCCCCGGCACGTTCTTATCGCAATTGGGGATCATCACCAGGCCGTCGAACTGGTGGGCCAGGGCCATAGCCTCGGTGGAGTCGGCGATCAGGTCCCGGGTGACCAGGGAGTACTTCATGCCCACGTGGCCCATGGCGATGCCGTCGCACACGGCGATGGCGGGGAACTCCACCGGAGTGCCTCCGGCGGCCCGGATGCCGGCCTTGACCGCCTCAGAAATCTTGTCCAGGTTCATGTGGCCGGGGACAATCTCGTTGTAGGAGCAGACCACCCCGATCATCGGCCGTTCCAGTTCCTCCTTGGTGTAGCCCAGGGCGTAGAGCAGCGAACGGTTCGGCGCGGCGGGTATGCCCTTTTTTACAACATCAGAGCGCATTGTATTTACCTCCTGAATGGTTATCTTTTCAGTTGTCTGTTATCAGAGTGCCATAATATGCCGGACATGTCAAGAGGGAATCTATTGAATCGCGGGCACAAGGCCCGGCACGCGGTACAGGGGCGGCAGAAATTCCGGTCACTGCTATAAAAGCGAGGCGGAATTGATTGACACCGCCGGATTTTTTCATATAATAGAGGTATGGACGCTTTTATTTTTATTTTGAATTTTTTGGGGACTCTGGCGTTTGCCGCCTCCGGGGCCATGATCGGCCTGAAAAAGAATATGGACATCTTCGGGGTGTGCATCCTGGGGCTGACCACCGCCACCGGCGGCGGGGTGATCCGGGACCTGATCCTGGGGCTGACCCCTCCGATGGCTTTCCGGGACCCCACCTCCGCGGTAGTGGCGCTGGTGACCTCGGCGGTGTTTTTCTCCCGGCAGGTGCGCCAGGTGCTGATGCACAACCAACGGCGCTATGACCTGCTGCTGTTCTGGATGGACGCCCTGGGCCTGGGGGCCTTCACCGTGATCGGGGTGGAGCTGGCCTTCTCCCGCGCGGCGCAGCCCACCTTCTTCCTGCTGGTCTTCGTGGGCACCCTCACCGGCGTGGGCGGCGGCGTACTGCGGGACCTGCTGGCCCAGGAGGTGCCCTACATATTCGTCAAGCACGTCTACGCCTGCGCCTCGCTGGCGGGAGCCATGCTGTGCGCCGGCATGTGGACCCATGTGGACAGTATGGACGCTATGCTGGTGGGTATGGCGGCGGTGGTGCTGATCCGGTTCCTGGCCGCCCACTACCATTGGAATCTCCCCAAGTCAAAAATGTAAAGCTCCGGCAGCTCCGGCGGGTGACCGTCAGCTGCCGGATTTTTTTATGGGCAAAAATGGGCGCAAAAACCCCTCGGTCCTGTTCGGTGCACGGAAACGTGCGACTTTTGGGGGGTTTCCTGGGGTTATTGAGGGGGTACGTCATGTAGGGCAAGGGCTCTGCCCTTGCCTAATCAGATATTGCCTTTCATAAAAGGCAAGGGCAGAGCCCTTGCCCTACATCCGAAAATTTGTCATATCAAGGAGGAACTACCTATGTCAAGCAGACACACTTCCCGCTATGGGCTGAGCCAGTGGGAAAAAACCGACAAAATCCAGATGGAGGACTTCAACAGCGACAACCTGAACATCGAGCGGGCCCTGCGGAACCACGACAGCCAGCTGCTGGGGGTCCCGACGCTGGGGCGGAACCTGTACAACCTATTTCTGCACCAGAAAAAGGCCGGGCAGGACGTGAGCTGGATGCAGGGTCTGGTCTACGACGATTTTTCCGATCAGTCCAAAATCGCCAGCATGGGGGAGGGAATGACCTATTCCACAGCGGAACGGTGCATTCACTTCACGCCGGTCAATGAAGATGCGTCGTCCATACTGATTACAGCTCCGGAAAAAATTGACTTAAACTACAACTGCGCCTTCGCGTGGCTCCGGTACTCCCTGGCCCAGCCGCCCGTGGTGGAGTTCCGAAGCTCCAGCCAGGGCGAATGGACAAAATTTGATGTGTTTAAAAGCTCCTACTGGACAGTCAACCTTGCCGGGGAACAATGCGCGGAGACCACCTATTTTCTGCCCTCGGAGGTCCGTTATACCGAGCATTTTCAGATGAGAATCACACTTAAAACCTTCAATGACCCCAGTATTCTGCCGGAGCGGTTTTATGATTTCGGCTGTATGCTGATGCGATAAAGAAAGGCCCGGCCCGGGCCGAATGGCCCAGGCCGGAACCTTTTTGAGCTAATCGCTTCAGTCTTTAAACTCAGGTAGTGGGAGCGTTTTCGATGGTCACAACGACGCTGATAGCATCGCCAGTGATTCCGGTCAGCGCGCCCTTGGGGATCTTGACAACTGCGGAAGTAACATCCCCGGTGGCTGCGGTCGCCTCGCTCTTAAATGTGGCTCTGTCCGCGCCCTTGAACACCTCGACCGCGACCACCTTTTTGTTTCCGAAGAATGCAAACTTCGCAAGTGTCAGGGTGATCTCCGCGTCGTTGGTGCCGTCCTTGACTGCGACTGCGCCGCCCAGCGTGATGCTGTCAACGGTGGTAGTACCGTCAAGGGCAACAAACGTGCCAGCCTGCTTCAGCTCGCTGATGACAGGAGTGACGGTAATCACAACCTGAGCGGAACCATCGGAAGTGTAGTGGTTACCGCTGTCAGCGGTGGTCTTACCAGAAGTCAGGGTCATCTTACGGTTGCTGGTCGGGAAGTTGGTCGCATCGTCGGTGGCAACACCGTTGATGGTCACGATAGCGTCAGCTGTATTCACCTGAGCGCCCAGGGTTACGGTCAGCTGGGGCAGGTTAAACGCTGTACCGGTGACAACGTCGATGGTGGCAGGAGTCGCACCCTCGACCTTGGCAGCCTGCTTGTGAACCACGATCTTCTTGATGGTGATAACCACATTGCCAGCCTCGGCCTTGGCCTTGGCGTCGTCGCTGAGCGTCATCTCCGTAGTCAGAGCGCCGCTTGCGCAACCCTGAGCAGCCATTAGCTGGAAGCCGGTGGCGGCGTCAGCCGTACCCTTCAGGGTGGTGTCATCAGTTACGCCCTCAACGGTGTAGTACACATCGACCTCAGTGGCATAGGCGGGCAGACCCTTGGTGATGTTCAGCTTGAGGTTGCCAGTAGTACCCTCAGCCACATCGGGCGTAATGGTAGTGAAGGTCAGGCCAGCTACATCGCTCTTAACCTCAACTTCGTGCTTAACGGCGGTGGTCAGCTTCGCGAGGGTCAGCTCAGCGGTGAGGTCGAGCTTAGCAGCGTTGGCCGCTTTGTACATGGCATACTGAGTGGCGGGAGTAGCCTCGGAATTAACCGAGACGCTCATGCCATTCTTCAGGCCGGACAGGGCCTTACCGTTGGTGGCGGCAGTCACGTTGCTGGGCACGTTGAAGGTGATCCAGATGTTGCCCGCAGCGGCACCAGCGGTCTTGTAAGGATCAACTGCGATGTCCTCGGCGGTGAGCACACGGGCCTCAGTGATCTTGATGCCGGCGGCCACGTCAGCCTCGTCCAGCTTGATGTTCAGGGCGATCTTGCCGTTGGTGGCGGTAACCTTCACGGTGACAGCGCCGGTGGGCTCGCTGATGGTCTTGGTAGTCTCGTCATACTTGGCGCCGATGACCTCGACCTTGGCGTTCTTGTAGCCGGCCTCCAGGTCGATGGTGTTGATGGTAACGGTCTCACCCTTCTTGATGGTGTTGGCGCTCAGAACCACGTTCTTGACGCCCTCGCCCCTGGTGACGGTGATGGCCACGGGTGTGGTGACGTCGGTACCGGGCCGGTTGTAGTCGTTATTGGGGTCATAGATGACCACGGAGGAGGCGATGCCGTTCTCGATGACGGCGCTGACCTGATAGGTGTAGGTCTTGCCGTTCTCCTTGGTCGCGCCATAGCGGCGGTTGATCTCGTCGATCATGTTCTCCAGGCCGGTAGCGGTAGTACCCTCGTCAATGTAGGTCTCCTTGGCGTTGCTGTCCCACTGCTGGACGACCCACTTCACATTGTTGCTGACGATGAAGCCGGTCTGGTCGTCGGTGGCGACATACAGGGTACGGCCGTTCATGCGCAGCTGGGAGTCGATGAACGCTCTGTTCCAGTACAGCACAGTGCTGGCGCCGTTCTGGACGGTGTAGGCGATCTCGCCGATGTTGTTGGTCTTGTCGCTGGCCTTGTAATCCTCGGCATAGTCGTCATAGCGGCTCAGCTTGGCGGTGGGCAGAGTGCCGGCGTCGTTGTCGGTGGGCAGGCGGTACACGCCGGTGACCTCGCCGTCGCCGTTGGTCTTGATCTGATACCAGTGGTACTGCTTCATGGCGGCCAGATCGCTGTCACCGTCAGAGACCTCGGTCAGAGTGACCTCCTGGCCGTCGGAAATGACCTTCCGGGCCCAGGTCCACATGCCGTCGCCGTCGGCGCGGCTGGAGCTGCTGCCGTTCCAGGCCTCGTAATCCACGCTGCCGGAGTGGACATAGACCAGGTTCCGGGCGGTGCCGTCGTCCTCGCCGACCACAACAGCGGCGATCACGATGCCGTCGTCGTCGTACAGGGTATACACGCCCTTGGAGGCGTACTCCTTCTTGCCGTCTACGGTGGTGTCGGCAATGCCCAGCTTGGCGTTGTCCTCGGCGCCGGACACGGCCTCAGCGTCAGTCCAGACGCTCAGGTTGGTGTTCTCAATGCCGGTGGTAACGGTGTCCACGCCCTTGATGACGCCCCAGGTGCCGCCCTGGTTGGTCAGGCTGGACAGCTCGGCGGTCAGGTACACGGTCTTCTCGTTGCCGTAGACGCGGGAGAAGTCGGTAACGTTAGCGATGTTGTGACCGTTCAGGGTGATGTGCTTCTTGTCAATGGGGAAGTTGCTGCCGCCGGCGGTCTGGTGATACTGGGCCAGGCCGGTGCTGTTGTTGGCGGCATTCTCCTTGGGCAGGTAGCTGCCGTCAGGGGCGTTGGTCACATCCACAACCTGCTTCACGGTGTACACATCGCTGTTGTTCTTGGTGTAGGTGCACCAGGTGTTCAGGATGGAGTTCTTGTTGTAGCCGCCGGGAGCAGCGCCGGTGCCGTAGTAGTTCAGGACGCTCTTATCCATGTTGACACGGATGGTATCCACGGTGCCGTCCAGGAAGATGGCCTTGGCGTCGGCAGTGCCGTTCACCAGGTTGCTGTCGTTCAGGTTCAGAGCAGAGATGAACACATAGTTCTTAACCGCGTCCACCTCCTGCACGCCGATCAGGTTCTCATAGGCGTCCAGGAAAATGTTGTAGGTGCGGTCCTTCAGGTTCACCAGCTCGTTGCCGGTGTAGGCCTTCAGGGCGTTGGCGTCCCAGCCGGCGGTGGTGGAGAACTTGTAGGTGGTGCCGTCCACAACCACGTTGTCCTTCACCTTGAAGGAGCTGACCTTCACGGCGGACAGGACCTCGGCGGGCACGGCGCTCTGCACCTCGCCCTCAGCGAAGGTCACCAGGAAGGCATCGCTCTCCTTGGCATCCTTGACAGCGGGGAACTCCTCCACGCTCAGGCGGACCTGCTGGGCGGCACTGTTCTTGTCCAGCTTGACGTACTCGCCGCTGGACTTGACCACGGAGTAGGCGTTCAGAGTCAGCTCCTCGCGCTTGCTGTCGTAGTCCTGGCTGGCGCGGGCCAGATAGGTGTTGATAACAGCAATCCAAACCTTGCCGCTGGGGCGGTTGGTGCCGTTGTCATAGTCGGGGTCAACGAACACCTGGGTCAGCACGCCGGTGCCGGTGGCGCCCAGAGAGCCGTTGTTGCTGCGGTTGATGTCGTCCTTATCGAACACGAAGTGGACATTCTTCTTGCTGCCGGCATCATCGTAGCCGCTCTCGCCGTTCGCCTTGTGGGCGTTGAAAACGATCTCAGGATCGGTCACGCCGTCCAGGGCGACCTCAATGGAGTAGTCGCTGACCTTGGTCTTGCCCAGCAGATCATACAGATCCTTGCCGGTGACAGTGCCGACGTTCTCCATCTCCATCAGCTCTTTCTTGGCATACAGGCCGATGGTCTTGCCCTCGAACTCCCAGTTGCGGGCGGGGCGGTTGAAGGCGTCGATGTCGTCGGTGAGCTTCAGCTTGCCGTTGTACAGCTTCTCGCCCAGCTCGATGATGTAGCCGGTCACGCCGTTCAGGGCGTTGCCGTTGCTCTCGGTGTCGTCGATGGCACGGGCAAAAGCCTGGCTGGAGGCGGTGACCACATAGTTCACCTGGCCGCCGGTGACCACCAGGTTACCGTTGCCGTCAACCAGATTGAAGGTGTTGTCGTCGGCCTCCACGATGGGGGTCTTCAGGGCGTTCAGCGCCAGCTGGGCCACCTGATTACGGGTCAGGGGGTCCTTGGCGTTGGCGTTGATCTGACGGAACAGATCAATCTTGCTGGCCTGCTTCACGGTGGCCAGCTCGAAGCCGCCGTTGTTGCTGTAGTCGCTGGGGTACTTGAAGTAGCCCAGGGCACGCATCATCATAGAAGCGGCCTGCACGGCGGTGACAGGGTCACCGGAGCCGTAGGTAACAGCGTCGTAGCCGGAGACAATGCCGTTGGCATAGCAGGCGGCCACGTAGGGGGCGGCCCAGGCGGGCACATCCTTAAAGGGATTGGAGCCCTCATAGTAGTCGTAGTCCAGGTCCAGCAGAAGGGCCATGACCACGGCCATCTGGGCGCGGTTCACAGGCTGATCGGGGCCGAAATTGCCCTTTTCGTCGCCAACCATGACTTTGACGGCCTGCAGAACCTCAATGGCCTCGATGTTGTCCTTTTCGTCAACATCGGGGTAGCTCGCAGCGCCGGCGCCGACGACCATCATGCCAAGCAGCATGACAGAGGCCAGGGTCAGGCTGAGAGCCCGCTTCAGGTTTCTCATTGGATTTCCTCCTTTAAAATTGGTTGGGCTGGACGTGGAAAGCTGTTTCCTTCGGTAGACCTTCCGCAGTTCGGAAGATTTAACTTTTTAGAAACATTTTTCATCGTTTTGCCCAAATTTTTCGAGATTTTTGAATCTTTTGTTCCCGTCACGTCCGTGTTACGCCCCTTGCGTGGGGTGTAGAAGTTGCGGAAATCAGGAGGAACCCTAGAAAAATACCGCTTCTGACGTAAAAAAGTGAAATTGGTAGACATTTGGTAGATGTCCTAAAATGTGGAAGGCCCCCAATCCCCTGCGCCGCAGAGGATTGAGGGCCTTTTTGGTAGACTTTTGGTAGACGGGGGTGCAGAGCTCAGAGGGGACAATTTGAGCCTGCCTGACTACATAGCTGCGTCGAAAATACCTGTACTCAAAGCAGCGACAGCAGCGTTTGGGGGATATCGTTAATCGACACCCAGATTGGATAAAAGCCATAGCGCATCCAATAATTTTCTTTCATGTGGAGTATCTTCTGAAGGAGTACAAGGGTATCACTCCGGACGTCCTCGAGGGTGGTGCCTCTGGGAACATGGCTGCGGCAAATGCTCACCCAGGTGTCCTTGACCAGTTCATCAATGGTTAAAATCAGGTAATGCTTGGGCCTGTTGGCCCTCTGTGCGTTGGGATCCCCCAGCTGCCGCAAAATCCGTCTGAAATTATAGTCATCGGCGGAAAATCCGACAAAAACACAGCTGTTTCGGTTCAAATAGTAGGACTGTATACTGTTCAGCCAGTTGTATGCCTCATAGCGCTCCGTGTCGTAATAGCTGTCTTCTGACAGGACAATATTTTGGGATTCCTCGAGGAAGTTAAGTGATGGGTCCTGCTGGGATTCCTTCCGGGGAATACACCCATGGACATGAAAAATATGAATGGAGTCCTTGGCGGCTTTTGTACAATGGGTACTCCAGTCACCCGGGTAAGAAACAATCCGGTCCGGCGCAACTTCAAACATTTTTACCAGATATTCCTCGACCAGCGTGTCAAAGTTGTAGGTAAGTACGCGCCGAAAACCATTCTTGGCCCGAAGGAGATACGCCGCCGCGCACAGGGATGCGCTGCGCGCCAGAGCCTGGAGCATCTCTTCCTTTTTTGATTCGTCTGGCTTGTCAGATTCCTCTGTCTTTCCATATTCCGGGTTCTCTTTCAGCCAGTTCGCCAAAAAATCCTGCGGCTTTCTGCTGTTTTCCACGATCACGGAGATGATCTCTTTCATCAGCTCCTCGCCCGATTTTCTCACCTTGAAGTTTCCCAGCGTCTGCGCAATATATTGCCCGGACTCCAGTACATTGATTCCATTAAACAGCGTCAGGTTTTGTTCGATCAATTCCTTCTCCAGCTGAGACAGCCGCGCGTGATCCTCTGCTTCTGAAGGCTGGTTGTCATAATGGCTTCTGTAATCCTGATACTTCAATGCGTGGCCAGCCATCTGAGAAATCAGGGCCTGCCAGTTTGGCATCCCCATCGGGATGCTGATTCCGGCGCCGAGGGCCAGAGCCGCCTGATCTGCCCGGAGGGCGCTGCGGATCTCCTGAATATATTGATTCTGCCGTTTCATAGACTGCTGACCCAAAAGTTTTTCCGCCAGAGGGACCTCAACACAGGAGTGGCATCCGCCTTGACAGTTCTTCCAGTCTGCCCCTGTAAATCCGCAGTAGCAGCTCCTGTCCGTGTTCCGAACCAGACGATTGCAGTTCAGCGTCTCAGGTGCTTTCTTCAACGCTGTCCACCTCCCCAATCGAAATCAAGCTGGAAAACATTTGCGTTACCCCATCACTGTCCACATTGCCTTCCAGCAGGCGGACCTGCTTGAAGGCGCGCTGATATCGCTCCATGCGTTCATGCTTGGTGTCCTTATAGGCCCTTTGACACAGGCGCAGATATTCCTCCAGAGGCTCCGCCGTCCACTCGCAGTCGTCGTGATAGCGCTGCAGAAGGAGCTCAATTTGGCTGACAAGCTCCCCGCATTGGAGGCGCTCATCCGGCATCTGGTGTCGGATCAGGTTATCAATGGCAGCCGCCAGCTCGTTCTGTGCCGCCTGGGTAAGGGCGGTCTTCTCATCGTTCAGGGCGTCGGGAAAACAGACCCGCAGCACAGAGGCGATACGGTAGGTGTAGGGGGCGTCCGTGGGCAGGGCAATCGATACGTTCCACTCCTCAAAGACGAAGGCCAAAATGTAATCCGCCAGCGAGGCATTCAGCCGCATACACGCCTCAATGTCGGCAAAGGTCTCGCTGTAGCAGCTGAATACCACAGACTCCAGTATATTGCCCAGATTACAGTCGCCAAAATTACCAAGCAGATTCTCTTGGGCCGGCTGGCTGAGGGGGTCCATCAGCAGCTGATTGAGGACCGCGACGATAAACCGCCTGAGATCCCGCGCCTTGTACTCCCCTGAGTCGTCAAAGACCTTCAGGTAATTGTCCAGCCGCCGCTTCTCCACAGCGCAGAAGGACAGGCTTTTATCCTCTTTCCGTATGCTTTCGCCGCAGCGGCCGTAAAAATTGGCGGCAGTCTTCAGCATCGCGCGGTACAGGACCGTGACGGTCTCACTGTAAGGATAGCGGTTTTCAAAGGGGTCGTCAACCTTTTGATACCAGAGAAATTGACTGGACAGCTCCGTCTGAAGCCACTGGATCAGATCGGCGCTCATGTACTGGCGCTCGTCCCAGCCGTCTTTGTCCTCTTCGTAACGGCGGTTTAAAATGCCGTACAGGGCGGCCGCAATCTCTTCGCTCAGCTTCCGGAGTTCCTCTGCCCAGCAGGCTCTGATGTCATTGTTCAGCTCCTCCTTCTCCACATAGAATTTAGTTTTCAGGGTAGAGATTATGAGGTCGCAGTAGTCCCGCTTAGAGAAAAGCGCATAGGCCAGAAGATGCCCGAAATACCGGGCGGTGAACTTAAAGATGTAGTCAATCCGCTGCTTTCTGAGCCGGTCTCCGCAGTAGTGCATACACTCATGGGTCATGCGGAGCACCGCTCCGCCGCAGTCAAACAAGGCCATCTCCGACATATGGGTAATCAGGGGCATGTTCTCTATCAGGTCCTCACGCATCCTCCGGTTTTTAAGTTTTTTTCTGCGGACCCCCGGCTCCAGATCGGAGAAAATGTTGTTTGTGTGGGTACGGTCACAGCCGCCGCTGCGGACAAGGAAAGCGTATTGTGAGGAATTATTTTCCTCCTCCTTCGAAACAGCCTTGACAAATTCATTCTGCCACTGGTTGTAAGCCAGCAGAAGGGCGGTGGCCGAGCTGACCGACGCGTGGTTATACCGCTCGCTCTCCATGGAAAAGCAGTCCGAGCGGGACAGATCAGCCAGAAAGCTGCCCACCTGAGTAACGAAGATTTCCAGGGCCTCCTCCAGCCGCTTCCGCTGTTCATCCAGCTGACCGGCCAGATTTTTCTGCTTGTCCTCATCCTTCTCCTGCAGCAGGGCCTGGTTCATAGACGTTAACCCCTCCAGCCCCCGCTTCAGACAGTCGTTAAAGGCCAGCAGCCACTGGTCCATAATTTTTTGCAGTGCGCGGTTGTGGGGCTGACGGCAGATATTGTCAATGGCGGTCACCCGCTCCCAGGTGGCACTGAAAAGCCGCATATGTCCGTTTGTTGTCTTCAGAATATTCCAGTACTCGATCAATATATCCCGCAATCTTTTAACCATCTGATTCTGAAGAGACGGCTTGGAAAATTTGACCCAGTCCTCCGTTTCCGCGGTGCGGTTTACCGAACGCTGAAGGGTTGCCTCCGTGCTGATAACCAGATCTTTAATCTTTTTCGAGCCATTGTTGTGGTCAGCCATGACCATGCGCAGCAACTCGCTGAAGTCCTCCTTCTCCTTGGAGATCAGCATACAGTCTGACGAGCCGGAGAGCTGACAGACCTCAATGGAATCGCCTGCCAGGCGCTGCAGCTCGCCCATCGGCGCGCCGGGCTTCAGGTGTACCCGCATGGACAGGCGAATCCCGCGACCATGTCCGCCGCTGCGAATAGGGGGCTCCGACTTGGCCCCCCGGGGGTTGATGTGATAGACGGGCATCACATAGTCGGTGGAGAGGATGGGGGTGTTTTTATAGGCCGCCCGGTGGAGGTATTCAATCAAGACCGGGGCGAAGGACCAGTCCTTCTCCGCCAGCAGAATGCAATAGTCGGAGTAGCCCAGGCTGGGCAGAATGCACAGGTGGATGTCTTCCGTCCTGGCCTTCTCAAAGGGGACAGTGGCCTCGTTTTTCTTCCCCCGGAGAAGATACCTGCCGGTGCGGATCACCTGGGCAAGATGCCTCAGCTGTTCGCCGCACACGTCCTGGGACCATTGTTTCTTAAACTCTCCGGTCAGGTTGACCAGCGCCACAGTGGCGCAGGGGTAGTCATCCAAAAGCGCGGTCACGTTTCCCTGCCAGCTCTGATAATCCAGGCCGAGGCCCTCCAGATAGCCGATGGTTTCAGAGGAGGGATAGAGCAGCTTGATCGGATAACCGCTCAGCGGGTAGGAGGGGATGTCCGTTTTTTTCTTCTTCCCAGCCTTGGGCTGCCTGCTGTCGAACTGGACGGCGGAGGCCCTGGGGGAAAATCCCAGCCAATTTTTTACAGATGAAAATGTAATTCTGTCGAAGTATCCTAAAATATAGTCATTCCCGCGGTGAGGCGCCCACAAGATATCCTTCTCCAGCTTGATCGTCATACCGCAGGGTTTTGTATTATGATCTCCCATCACAAAATCCCCTTATCTCTGTTTCATAGGTCTTTCACGGTTTAGTATAAAAAAGCCCCTGCGAAACAAAATTCGCAGGGGCCAGGTCAGCTAGGATGCTTTCGCGTGCTGGCCGACCGGGATGGTCCTCCAAAGGAGGCATGCGGGCCGTCCAGATCAATTCCAGGTCCTCCCAGTGATACCTCCGGAGGCCTTGTGCCGGTCTTGCTTTTACTCGTCGTGCCATAAAAGGATGACACGCCACGCGATCCTCTCGCCTTTCGATCGGCAAAACGATTGGGCTTGAATGCAGATATAACAATCACCTTCCCCATGTGGACAGCAACCGGCCCACTTGCTGTCCTACCATTACATGTCCGGGTTATCCATGAGTATCTCCCGATTCTCCGAACATTACACACACACATATACGCTTGCCAGTCGTGGACGGTTTAACCGTCTCTGCCGTTCCTGTAAAGGCAAAAGCCTGTACAGCCTCCGGAAAACACTTACAGAAAAAAACGGCTTTTTGCAGGCTCTGTAAATGCTTGTCACCTGACAGCGCAGGGCCGCTCCTAGATATTGTACCAGAAATTCAGGCATTTTGCAATAGCTGAGAAAAAATTTTCTTTATGAAATATTGGATTTTTTTCGCCGGTTTTTTTATAAAAAACAGTATTTTTCGCTTTTCTACTGTGCGAACACCCAAGCCGAAAATTGCGGGAGGCGGGCAGGTGCGGCTCAACCTACCGGAAGGGTTTCCCCCGCCAGGGAGAGGGCTGTGACCTCCTCCAGGTTTACCGGCTCCTGAAATTTCCAGGTGTTGAAGGTATTCCAGACCGCCGGTCCTCCGTCCGCCCCCACATTGGAATAACTGCCTGTGTCGGGCTCTGCGGCCACAGTGGAGCCTTCCTTTTTGAGGGCGTACAGTACGGTGTTATGGAATCCGCCCGGGTCGTTGCTGAGCATAGTGACCGACAGCGGAGAGAGGGTGACCTGCCGCACCTGCCTGCCGGCCAGCTCACCGGTCCACTCCAGCGTGACGGAGGGGTGGTACTCCAGAGGAAATTCCACTGTCCAGGAGCCCTCAATTTGAAGTCCCGGCCGGGTATAGCTCCCGTTGAGCTTCACATCTCCCCTTTGAATCAGTTCCAGGTCCTCCGGGCCGAAGAGGGGAAACAGAATATCCATACCGCCGGGCACCAGGGTCTCCCGGCATGTGCTCCAGCTGCTGTCCCGCTCTCCCTCCAGGGTCAGGCCACAGAGGAGCCGGCTGCCCAGTTCCTCATCCTCCAGGGAAACGCCGTCCCCAAACCCCAGGCGGATGTGAAAGCAACCGTCGCCGGCAAAGCCCATGGAGGAAACCCAAATATCCTCTGTCCCCTGGATGGGCATGGGGTTCTGCTCCGGCGCCAGCACCAACCCTTCCTTGGGCAGAACAGCGTCGGTATACCCCAAGCCGATCACATCGCTGGGGCTGAGGATTGTCCGGTCCTCCTCGCCCAGGGGCAGGCTCTCCAGTGTGTCCCCGCTGACGGAGGTACAGGAGAAGCTCCAGTGTCCCGATCCCTCTCGGGTATTCATCCCTGTGATGGCCAGGCGCGCTCTCCGGTCCGGCCGCGCCTGATCCCCATAGAAAATGCCGGCGGAAAAGAGGGCGGTTTTGGTATTCGGGTCATAGGAAAGCAGCTTAAAATAACCGGTGCCCACGTCGCTGACCGAAATGACCGGGGCCTCCCCCTCTTCGCGCTCCACCCCTGCTGTCAGCCGGCCCGTCAGGTTCAGACACTGGTCCAGCCGGTCCCCCTCCACGTCCTGCACGGCGAGGTAAACCCGGGCTTCCAGGTCGTCGGACAGGGCGCTCAGAACCTGAAGACGGACGCCCTGGTCGCTGCACGCCGCCCCCTGGATGGTCTGGGCATAGGGGGCGAAGACCCCCAAGTGTCCCCGAAGGGTCTCCCACACCGCAGGCACTGCCGCCGCGGCCGCCGCTGTGGCCATTAGAATGGCACACGCCAAAATGGCTGCGGCCCGGACGCTCAGCCCTTTTACTCGTTTCATCTCAGCTCCTCCTTCCATCATTGCCTGAAGCCGGTCCAGCTCCTCCTGTCGGGGGCCCAGCCGCTCCATCTCATACCTGTATCGGTCCTTCACCATTTTCCTCCTCCTTCAGCCGGCTCCGGAGCAAATCTCGAGCCCGGAACAGGCGGGATTTGACGGTTCCCTCACTTTTTCCTATGGTTTTGGCAATCTCTGCCACGGAAAACCCCTCGTAGTAGTATAGATGGATGGGGATCCGGTAGCGCGCGGGCAGGGAGAGCACCGCCTGCGTCACACCCCCCGTCTCCGGGGCCTCCGGCGCGGACAGGTTGTCCTCCAAGGGCCCCTCCCGCTTCCGCCAGGGCAGCCGGAACAGGTCGCTGGCACAGTTGGAGGCCACCCGCAGAAGCCACGCCTTGGCGTGGGCCTCGCTGTCAAAGACCGGTTTGGCCTTCATCAGACGGAGAAATACCTCCTGCATCACGTCCTCCGCATCCGCCCGGCAGCCTGTTCTGGCGTAAGCCAGCCGGTAGACCGCCGGGGCGTACCGCCTTGCCAGCGTGTCAGGGTCGTTCCATAATTCCAGCATGTTCTCCCTCCTCTCTGTTATGAATACGGATTTGCGGCCCCTCTGGTTGCGTTTTTTATAAATTTTTTCCTGGCCGCCCACATGGGGCCTCTTTTTGTCCGATTTTGGGCGCACTTTCCCCTCGGTTCTGTTCGGTGCACGGAAACGTGCGACTTTTGGGGGATTTCTTGGGGTTATTGAGGGGTACGTCATGTAGGGCAAGGGCTCTGCCCTTGCCTTTTCAAAAGGCGGTATCTGATTAGGCAAGGGCAGAGCCCTTGCCCTACATTCGAAAATTTATCATATCAAGGAGGAAACAACAATGTCAACCAATCACACGCCCAACTACCAGCTCAGCCAGTGGGAGCGCAGCGACCGAATTCAGATGGAGGATTTCAACTCTGACAACGCCAAGATCGACGCGGCGCTGGCCCAATTACAGGCCACCGCGCTGCGGATTCACACCGGAGGTTACATGGGCACCGGAACCCAAAGCCACACCATTGAGCTGCCCTTCAAGCCGCAGTTTTTCTATTTGCAGAAGGGGGTAAACGATGAAACCCGGCTGATGATTTTCGGGGAGAACACCGTTCGGATACAGCAGTTGAACAATGTAGCCATTTCAACGCAAAACGGTCAGGGCAGCCGTATCTACTTTGAGGAAAACGGAATACGGATCAGGGCTCTGGATACTTTGACGGACACGGAGAAGGGGATCAGTGCGATGAACGAAAAGGGAGTGCGCTACTACTACGTGTCTCTCGGCTGAGCAAAAAGCCCCCGGGCCTTTCGGCCCGGGGGAGTTGCCTAGAAAGCTAGACAGACAGATTTACGCATCAATGTCGGTAATGGTGATGTTCTTCTCTCCAGCGGTAACTTTAACGTTGGAGCCAGACGCAATCTCCTTCGCGTTCATCTCGTTGTCGTCAGCATCCTTGAGGTATACGTTATCGGAATCCTTCACGGTAACCTTAGCATTAGCGGTAGCCGCAGCGATGGTGATCTCAGAGCCGACCTGTGCATAGTTCTTCCCGGTAGCACTGGTCGCAGCCCCGCCAGCGGTGGGAGTGATGGTAACAGCAGCAGAGGATACGCCCTTGGTGTAGTCAATCTCGACATAATCCTTCGCCAGGGTCACATCAGCGGTCACAGTAATGCTAGCGCCATACTCCTTGAAGCTGGCGGTGCCCATTGTCACCTTCATGCCGGTGCCCTTCATGTCAGCGCCCTTGGTGGGCAGGGTGTAGGTCTCGCCCTTCAGGACATACTCACCCGTCTGTACGCCATCGCCAGTGATTTTGTAAGCCTCCAGCACCTTGATCTCGATCCTCTTGGTGGTGTCCACCAGGATTGCGGGATCAATCTTGAAGTCCCCGTCTGCAACAGTGATCTTGCTGGTCGAAGCTGTCATGAGCTTGCCAGCCTCACCGTTGATGGTGACCTCGTAGGAATCGGTAGCACCCAGGCTGGTAACCAGATCACCGGCCTTGACATTGCCTTCTCCGTCAAAGACCACATTGGTAGCCATAGTCGCGCCACTCTTGTCGCTTAACAGATTGAATCTCGCGGCAGCCAGGGTGTACTTGTTGGGAATGACCTCGATCTCGATTACGATAGGAGTGCCGACCTGAGCCGCGCCGACGGTCACACTGCCCAGCTTGTCATTTCCGCCACTGGCCTGGACAGCGGCAGGCGCTGTGGCAGGCGCTCCTGTGGCCTTGATGACAAAGTCCGCGCCAGTCACGGTGCTGGTGGGCAGGGTCAGAACCTGGTCAGTGCCCAGATTAATAACGGTGTCGCCCACGTTCGCGGTGCCGGAGGTAGTGCCAGCCAAAGTGGCATACTTCTCGCTGCCAGCGGCCAGCTTCAGGGTCCACGCCACGGTTCTGCTGGCGTCAGCAACGCTGGTGACGGTGAACTTGACCTCGCCGGTGGCCTTGACGTTCTCCAGAACCTTAACGCCACTGTTCAGGTCGGCAGGATCAACCTTCACGGTGTAGATGCCGTCCTGGCCGGTCACGTCGGCGGCCTTGGTCAGAGCCTTGGTGTCAACACCGGTGATGGCGAAGGTGACATTCACGAACTCAGTAGCGGTGATCTTGCTGCTGGGAATCTTCAGAGTGATGTCCTGCGCAGCGGAGGTCAGGGAAGTCGCGCCGCTGTTCACGGAGACGTCATCCTTGGTGATGCCGTCGGCAGTGCTGTCCACGGTCATCTTGTAGGCGGTGGGCACCACATTGCTGATGACCAGGGTGTACTCCTTGCCATCCTTGAGCATGGCGATACCAGTAATGCTATCCTTGAACTGAGGTGTATTGTTCGTCGCGGCAGTGCTCGTCTTACCAGTCTTCTTCTCAAGGACAACGCCGTCAGCATTCTTCAGCACGTAGTCATATGTGAAGGTGGTGTTATTCATAGCGCCCATGTCGGTGTCGAACTGGAAGGACAGACTTGCGGTGGGAGCCGTGCCGGTAATGACAGCGGCGAAGTTGGAGGCCTTCACGTTCTCAGAAACGACCAGGGTGATGCCGTTGGAGGTGAACTCCTTGTTCTTATCATCGCCGGTGCCGGGATCGTAGGAGTTATAGGTATCGCGGACCACGACGACGGTGGCGCCGCCCTTCTCCACGATGGCGCTGACGTAGTAGGGATTCTCCTCACGGGCGTCCTTGTACTCGTTCACCCAGTTGATGATCTGCTGGAGGCCGTCCAGGCCGTCCTCCTCGCGGACCTCGGTGGTGTTGGTGTTGCGGTTCCACTGGTGCAGAACGGCCTTCACATCGTCCTTCACGGCGAAGCCGCTGGGGTACGTGGTGTCCACGAACAGGGTGTTGCCCTGGAGCTTCATCTCACCGGTGAGGCCGGCGCCGGGCAGACCCTTGCCGGTGTAGTACAGCACGGTGTCGATGTTGTCCCTCTCGATCTCAGTGCTGACGACCCTGTGGTCGGACACGAACAGAGCCTTGCTGGAGCTGGCCAGAGCGGTCACAGCGTCGGTGGACTCAACCACCTCGCCGTCGCCATTCTGCTTGATCTCGTACCACTGGTACTGAACCATGTTCTCCAGGTAGGAGCTCTCGGAGCCGACCTCCTCCAGCATGACCTCCTGGCCGTCCTGGATAGCCTTGCGGTACCAGATCCAGTCCTCGCCGGTAGCGGCCTTGCCGTCGCCAGTGGCGGCGTCGACCTCTTCCTCCAGGCCGGAGCTGTGGACATAAACCAGGTTCTTGGAGGCGCCGGCGTCCTCGCCCACCACCACGGCGGCGATCACGATGCCGTCGATGTCATACAGGACATACACGCCCTGAGAGGTGGTAGCGGTAACGGGGGCAATGCCGGTAATCTTGGTGTCGTCCGCCTTCTGAACAGCCTTTGTGGTGTTCCAGACGGAGATGCTGGCCTTCTCCACGCCGACGGTACGGTTGGCAACGTCCTTAATCACGCCGTAGTTGCCGCCGCTGCTCTTCAGCTCGCCCAGCTTGGCGGTCAGATAGACGGTGTCCTTGTTGCCGTAGACGTTATAGTACGCGTCGCCGGTAGACTCAGCGCCGCCGGGCAGGGTGATGTGCTTGGTGTCGATCTCCTTGCCGTTGGGGTTGAGAAGGTCGGGATAAACGATCTGCAGCTGAGCCAGCTTGACCTTATTGGTGGAGTCAGGCAGCTTGGTGGTGTCAACATCGGTCATATCAAACTTGCCGTTTGCCAGACGGTTGCCGACGCCCACATCGCTGACTTCCTTCAGGGTGTAGATGTCGCCGCTCTTGGTAAAGGTGCACCAGGTATTCAGAATGGCGTCGCTGGGGCCGCCGCTGAAGCTCAGGGTGCTCTTGGTCATGTTGACCTTGATGGTGTCCACAGTGCCGTCCAGGAAGATGGCATTGGCATCAGCGGTCCGGTTCATCAGGGTGTTGTCCTGGGCGCTGATGGCGGAGATGAACACGTAGTTCTTCTTAGCCTCGACCTCCTTCAGGCCGATCAGGTTGCCATAGGTGTCCAGATAGACGTTGTAGGTGCGGTCCTTCAGGTTCTCCTTGCCGTCGTTGCCGGTGTACACGTCCAGGTCGCCGTCACGGTAGCCGGCGGTGGTGGTGTAGCTGTACTTGGTTCCGTCAACGGTGATGTTGTCCTTCTTCTTGAAGGCGGAGATGCTCACGCTCTCCAGCACCTCGGCCAGAGCGATGGTCTGGATCTCGCCCTCAGCCACAGTGATCAGCACGGCGTCATCCTTCTGCAGGTCCTTCACCAGGGCGAAGTCCTCGCCGGCGGGGTTCAGGGTGACGGTGGCGGCGCTGGTGCCGTTCTTGTTGACCTTGACGTACTCGTCGCCCACACGCTTCATGGAGTAAGCGGAGATGCTGGTCTCGTCCTTCTTGTCGTCGTAGTTCTTGCTGGCGATGGCCAGGTAGGTGTTGATGATGGCGATGGAAACCTCGTCCTTCTCATGGTCCACATAGACCTGAGTCAGAGTGCCCACGCCAGTGTTGCCCACGCCGGCCTTGTTGTTCTTGTTCATGTCCACAGCGGTGAACACATAGTCGTGGTTCAGATTCGCGCTGTCAGTGCCCACGATGCCGGCGGTGTTCACGCCGTCGATGGCCACGTTCAGGTCGTAATCCTTAATGGTGGTGGCGCCCAGCAGGTCGTACAGATCCTTACCGGTCACCTTGCCCACATACTCCTTCTCCAGGAGCTCCTTCTTGGCGTAGGTGCCAACGCCCTTGCCGTCGAACTCCCACTTGCGGGCGGGACGGTCGAAGGGATCAGTGGCGTCGTTGTCCAGCTTCAGCTTGCCGTTGTACAGCTTCTCGCCCAGCTCGATGATGTAGCCGTTCACGCCGTTCAGGGCGTTGCCGTTGCTCTCAGCGTCGTCGATGGCGCGGGCAAAAGCCTGATTGGAGGCGGTGACCACGTAGTTCACCTGGCCGCCGGTGACCACCAGGTTGCCGTTGCCGTCAACCAGGTTGAAGGTCTTGTCCTCGGCCTCCACGATGGGGGTCTTCAGGGCGTTCAGCGCCAGCTGAGCCACCTGATTACGGGTCAGGGGGTCCTTGGCGTTGGCGTTGATCTGACGGAACAGATCAATCTTGCTGGCCTGCTTCACGGTGGCCAGCTCGAAGCCGCCGTTGTTGCTGTAGTCGCTGGGGTACTTGAAGTAGC
>Ga0209694_1000369_pt1 | contig 78229 bp, 79 predicted proteins | sample GluameincwithD2O_FD_187499 | JGI IMG/M metagenome (GOLD analysis project Ga0209694, IMG submission 187499) | Mouse cecum microbial communities from Vienna, Austria - Glucosamine amended microcosms incubated with D2O (SPAdes) (version 2) | ecosystem: Host-associated > Mammals > Digestive system >... | reverse complement strand
CTGAGAGAGCCGTTTTTTCGTACAACAGTCGTGTAGTGGGTATGACCGCACTTTGAGCACACAAAACCATCCTTCCACTTCAGATCAAAGAAGAAGCGTTCTGCGTCATGGGGGTCTGAATACTGGGTATGGATATCAGCAAAAGTCAGGTCTTTGAACAGCGATTTCTTGAACATAGGGTGCCTCTCTTCCTGATTCAAGTATCGCATTATTACTGGCGCTATTTATGTGTGATAAGCCATTAACTGAGCTTGGTAGTCTATCAAGTAAAGAAAAGACGGGAATCACTCCCCGTCTTCTTTCTTCGGCCTTGGGTCTGGAGCCTGGGTTTTCAGCGTCACAATGTATGTGCCGTCCTTGGGGTACGGGCTGGTGTCCTTCTGGTCCGAGAGGATCTCCAGTTCGCAGGGAAAGCCGGCTGCTTCCAGCTCTTCCAGGAGTTTGTCCTTCCCCAGTTTCTTGGTCAGTGCACGTCCCACGGCGCAGTTTCCATACTGCTCCAGACAGTGCAGGACCCATTCCGGGATCGCGTTCTTTGCCGTCATCCGTTTCTGTGCCTTCCCGTGACTCAGCTCTCCAGGATCTCGATGATCCGGGGATAGTAGTCGTAGCGGCCGTCCACGAACTGCAGGGCGCTGTTGGCAATCGCCTTGGCCTTGTTCATGTCAATGTTGCGGTAGACGTCCGCGAACCGGAAGTAGATCTGGTCCTTCAGCTGGTTCTCACGCAGGATGTAGTTGTAGTTGGCATCGCCCAGGCCGTAGTCGCCGTGGCGGATGAACAGGTCGGCCACGTCCATCATGGCACGGTTGTCATAGCCCTGGTGCAGGTCTTCGAACTGGCTCAGCACGGCATAGATGAAGCCTTCATAGTACTTGACGTCTTTGTACTGCCAGGTGGGCAGGACAGCGTAGGCGACATCCATGAACTTGTTCAGCAGTGCCATCAGGTCAGCGGGAATGGTTTCGTTCAGGACCGCGAAGGAATCGATGCCCTTGTTCTGTCCCATGACCAGTAGACGGCGGACGAGGTCAAACAGTGTGTTGTAGACATCCGCGTTGTGCATGCCGTCGTCTGTCAGCTGCAGCTGCAGCGCGGCTTCGATCTCCTGGGCTATGGTGGCGAAATCCGCAGCCTTGACGTCCATGCCTTCGGCGGCTTTTTCCAGCACCACGGGCAGCAGCGTCAGGTCGTAGCCGTTGGCTTCGAAGTCCTGGTCCTTTTCGGCTTCCGGGTATTTGGCCAGGATGTCCGCCAGGATCTTCTGTTCGTCGGCCTCCTTCATGAGCAGTGTCTGGTAGTCGTCCAGGTTCATGTCAATGCCCATGGCCTTCGCCATGTCCACCAGGGTATACACATCAAAGGCCTGATAGGATGCCTTTTTCTCCTCATCGGAAATCTCGGGCTTCTTTTCTTCCTTTGCGGGTTCGGCCTTCGCGGCTGCCTTTTTCTTCGGGGCGGCAGTCTTCGCAGCCGGCTTCTTTGCGGCGGTTTTTTTCGCCGGAGCCGGTTTTGCCTTTTCCTCTTCGATCTCCCTCTGGATCTCGGCGCCGTCCAGCGCTTCCTTCATGAGGGTCTTGTTGGCGGCATTGTCCTGGGCTTCTGTCGCAGCGGCTTTTGCGTTGTCAGCGGCTTTGGCGGGTTTTTCCGTTTCGGCCTGCACACTGATCTCTTCCTGGACCTTTGCACCGTCCACGGCTTCCTTCATGAGGGTGGCGTCTGCGGCCTTCACCTGGGCGGCATCCGCAGCCGGTTTTGCGGCTTCGGGCGCAGCGGCCGGCTTCTCGGTTTCAGCCTGCACGTTGATTTCTTCCTGCACCTTTGCGCCATCCAGTGCCTCCACCATCAGACGGGCGTCTGCGGCTTCTTCCTGTGCCTTGTCGGCAGCGGGCTTGGCCAGGTTTTTGGATTCTTCCGGCTTTGCCTTCTCCACGTCAATGTCCTTCTGCACGATGGCGCCGTCCAGCGCTTCCTGCATCAGGATCTTCCGGTCCCTGGCCTGCTGTTCGGGAGAAACCGGCGGCTTTGCGGTCTTCGCGGCAGTCTTTTTCGCGGCTGTCTTCGCAGCGGGTTTCTTCGCGGCGGTCTTTTTCACAGCGGCCTTTGCAGCTGTTGTGCCCTTTGCCGCAGCAGCAGTGTCAGCTGTGAGCGTTCCTGCTGTTTCTGCAGCAGCAGCAGCCTTCGCGGAAGTTTCGGTTCCGTTCTTTCTGCCTTTTGTTCCAGCTGCCTTTGTGCCAGTTTTACGACCAGCCTTTTCAGCACCTGCACCAGGTTTCTTTGCAGCTGCACTTTCGCCAGCTCCAGCAGCTTTTGTTCCAGCTGCGACCGTTTTCGCCTTTGTGGCGGTTGCTGTTTCCTTCTTCGTTTCATCTTTCTTTGCTTCTATGTTTGCGGCTGCCGCAGTCTTTGCGGCGGCTTTCGTTTTCTTGACTGCCATTCAATGACCTCCTGTAATCTATTCAAGTATATAATACATCGTCTCCTTTGCCAAAATGGCTCAAACAACTGAAATGCCCGCTGAAATACACATCCGTTACCGGTGTCACTTTTGCGACGGCATCCCCTCTCCATGTTCCCGGTCTGCAGGGCATCACGGGACTCTCTGCGCGCCGGTGCCTGATTCCAGGACCTCCGGTTTCCGGCCCTGATTTGCCTGTCATCCGGTCTGTTTTCAGACTTTTTTCAGCTTCGTGCATTAAAATAAGTCCGTATACAGCAACAAAGAAAGGAACTTCGTATGAATCAGTACAATCAGCCTCCCCGGTTCCGGCAGAAATCCTCCGCCGGAAAGTGGATCCTCGGCCTTCTGTGTGCGGCCCTGCTGGGCGGTGCAGCCGGCTACGGCGGCAGCCTTCTGGCCATGAAAACAACCGAACCGTCCAAAAGCCAGTCCGGCGTGAACATCACCCAGGGTTCTTCCCCTGCCACCGGCCGCGTGGAAGCCGTGGATGTCTCGGATGTCGTGAACGCTGTCCGGCCGACGGTGGTGGAAATCACCACGGAATCCGTCACCAGCGGCAATTCCCTGTTCGGGCAGTATGTCTCCCAGGGCGCCGGCTCGGGTGTCATCATGTCCAGCGACGGCTACATCATCACGAACAACCATGTCGTCGAAGGCGCCCGGTCCATTGCGGTGCGCACGGCCGACGGCACAGAATACGATGCAAAGCTGGTGGGGACCGATCCCTCGACGGACCTGGCGGTCATCAAGGTGGATGCACAGGATCTCCAGCCGGCGACCTTCGGCAACTCCAATGACCTGAAAGTCGGGTCGGCGGCGATCGCCATCGGCAACCCGCTGGGATCCCTTGGCGGTACGGTCACCACCGGGATCATTTCCGCTCTGGACCGGGAGATCGTGATCGACAACGAAACCATGGTGCTGCTCCAGACCGATGCGGCGATCAACCCGGGCAACTCCGGCGGCGGCCTGTTCGACGCTTCGGGCAACCTGATCGGTATCGTGAATGCGAAGCAGTCGGCTTCGGGTATCGAGGGACTGGGCTTTGCGATCCCCATCAGCGATGCGGTGGATGTGCTGCAGGAGCTGATTGAAAACGGCGCCGTGACCTCCAGGCCGCTGCTGGGTGTCTCGCTGCAGGAGATGAACGACGGGATTTACATCATGCAGGTGTCCGAAGGCGGATCCGCGGCGGAGGCCGGCCTGCAGACAGGGGACAGGATCCTGTCCTTTGACGGGCACGAAGTGGACAGCGTGGCACACCTCAAGCAGCAGCTGCGAAAGCACAGGATCGGCGATGTGGTGAGCATGGAAGTCGAGCGTGACGGCCGCACGAAAACGGTGGATGTGACGATGAAGGGACAGGACCAGCGGTAAGGCTGTGGACAGTCTGTAAGTGCTTTCAATCAAGGGCAATTCCAGTATTTAGCGCGTCTGCGGACGTGCTTTTCATTTCGATTTTTCATCACTCGTTTTATAATCGAAGATAACAGGAGGAAAACAGTTATATGGAAAAAATTGCCAAGCGTAAAATCATGCTCATCGGCACCGGCATGGTGGGCATGAGTTTCGCCTATACGATGCTCAACGAACGGGGCATTGACGAACTGGTGCTGGTGGATGTAAACACCGACAAGGCACGGGGCGAAGCCATGGACCTGAACGACGGTCTGGTCTATGCGGCGTCCAAGATGAAGATCAAGGCCGGCAGCTATGAGGATGCAGCGGATACGGACATCTGCGTACTGACAGCCGGCGCAGCGCAGAAACCGGGTCAGTCCCGTCTGGAGCTGGTAAAGATCAACGCCAGGATCACGAAAGGCGTCTGCGAGGAGCTGAAGAAGAACAACTTCCGCGGCATCCTGATCGTGGCCAACAACCCGGCGGACATCATGACGTATGTGGCCTACAAGACGCTGGGTCTTCCCTCGAACCAGATCATCGGCTCCGGCACGGTGCTGGATACCGCCCGACTGCGCCACGCTCTGTCTGAGTTCCTTGGCTTTGCGGATTCCAACATCCATGCCTATATCATGGGCGAGCACGGTGACTCCAGCTTCGTTCCCTGGATCCACAGCTACATCGGCTGCAAGTCCCTGCTGGAGTACCTGGATGAAAACGACATCTCCCTCATGGAGCTGCAGAACATCTATATCGATGTCCGCGACAAAGCCTACAAGATCATCGACCTGAAGCGCGCGACGTACTACGGCATCGGCTATGCCCTGAAGCGCATCGTGGACGCGGTCCTGAACAACGAGCACTGCATCCTGCCGGTATCGAGCTACCAGAACGGCGAATATGACCGGACGGGCCTGTTCATCGGCACGCCGACGGTTGTCGGCTCCAGGGGTGTGGAACGCGTCATGTCCCTGCCGCTGAACGAAAACGACCAGGCACGCTTCAACAAGTCCTTCGACACGCTGGAAGCCACCATCCGGGAAAACCTGGGCGACATCATCGATTTGGACTGATTCCCCCGTCCCGCACAAGTCCGCAGTCATGTGACTGCGGGCTTTTTTCGTCCGGCATCCCCCGCCGAAAGACTGCAGCCAGATCCTGGTGATGTGCTGCTGTATCTGTCTGGGAGACGAATTGTCGAGTTAAACTCCAGTTATGTATTTAGTGTTTGTTTACCGTTTTTTACCTGAGAGTTTCTATGCGATTTTGCGCATTTATGAACAATGTTCCAGATTAATCCCCATGTGTATCCCCTTTCACAAGGTGTCAGGAGCAGATTGATGGAAAAACCGATGGGTGGGATACAAATGCCACTGGTTTGTAAAAGAAATGATGTAAGCCCTTTTTTTACTAAATCCTTTGCGTTATGATTCAGTCATCAACAGATGAAAGCGGTAACACCGCAGGAAAGGAACATTATGAAATTTCGCAATTTTGGAAAGCTGGCTCTGGCCGGCACAATGGCATTCTCTCTGGCAGCATGCTCTTCCGGCGGTGAAGGCGGCTCCGGTGCCGGCGCCGACGGTGAAGTCTCTGTCTTCTACTACACATACGGTGACACTTACATTTCCTCCGTACGCTCCAACCTGGACGCGGACCTGAAGGATGCCGGCATCAACTACGTGGACTACGATGCCAACAACAACCAGACCACGCAGACCGAACAGGTGCAGACAGCAATCTCCAAGGGATCCAGGTGCCTGGTGGTCAACCTGGTGGATACAGCGAGCAACGATGCCGCGACGAACATCATCGACCAGGCACAGGCTGCCGACATTCCGGTGATCTTCTTCAACCGGTCCGTATCCGAGGAAGTCATCTCCGCCTATGACAAGGCAGCCTTTGTCGGCACGGACTACGAAATGGCCGGCAAGATGCAGGGCGACATGATCGGCGACTACCTGGTGGAAAACTTTGACAAGGCCGACCTGAACGGCGACGGAGAAATCTCCTACGTGATGTTCAAGGGCCAGCAGGGCAACGCCGAGGCAGACGCCCGTACCGAATATGCGGTGAAGAACGCCAACGAGAAGCTGAAGGCAGCCGGCAAGAAGGAACTGAAGTTCTACGATGCCTCCAACTCCGACAAGTACCTCCTGGACAAGGACGGCGCATGGTCCGCAGCACAGGGTACCGACCTGATGCAGACCGTACTCTCCCAGTACAACCCCTCCAATGACAACATGGTGGAACTGGTCATTGCGAACAACGATGACATGGCGCTGGGTGCCATCTCCGCTCTGGAAAACGAAGGCTACAACAAATCCGATTCCGAGATCGTCATTCCGGTATTCGGCGTGGATGCCACCGATGCAGCGATTGCCAAGATCAATGAAGGCGCCATGACCGGCACGATCAAGCAGGATGCCGAAGGCATGGCAGCTGCCCTGTGCAGGATGGTCCAGAACATGACGGAAGGCAAGGACAAGTTCGACGGCCTGGATGCCGAAAACGTGATCGGCACATGGCGGATCAACATCCCCTACTCCACTTACACTGGCGAATAACCATCCCAAACAAAGCAGCCGGCTCCGGCTGCTTTGTCTTTGACAGCCGGCCTGGGTGCGTGTGAATGCGCATGATCCCGGCCGGGGGCTGCTGTGGCAGCCGCGCTAGAAAGGAAACGCAATGGATACAACGACAAGCCGCACGGACAATCCCGTCCTGCTGCAGATGAAGAACATCACAAAACAGTTTCCGGGTGTCAAGGCACTGGATGGTGTCAGTCTGGATGTGAAAAGAGGCACCGTCCACGCCTTGATGGGGGAAAACGGTGCGGGGAAATCCACCCTGATGAAGTGTCTGTTTGGTGTCTACAGCAAGGACGACGGGACGATCCTCCTGGATGGCCAGGAGGTCAGCTTCAAAAACTCCAAGGAAGCCCTTGAAAACGGCGTGGCCATGGTTCACCAGGAACTGAACCAGGCCCTGAAACGCAATGTCATGGACAACATCTGGCTGGGGCGCTATCCCACCCGGATGGGCATTGTGGACGAAAAGAAAATGATGGAAGACACGAAGAAAGTCTTCGAGGAACTGGAAATCGACGTGGATCCGAAGCAGATCATGGGCACGATGCCCGTGGCTGCCAGGCAGATGGTGGAAATCGCCAAGGCGGTCTCCTTCAACTCCAAGGTCATCGTCTTCGACGAACCGACGTCTTCCCTGACAGAAGAGGAAGTGGAGCACCTGTTCCGGATCATCAACATGCTGCGGGACCGCGGTGTGGCGATCATCTACATCTCCCACAAAATGGACGAGATCCTGCGGATCTCCGATGAGATCACCGTCATGCGGGACGGGCAGTGGGTGGCGACGGAAGCCGCTTCGGATATGGACATGAACCGCATCATCAAGCTGATGGTCGGCCGGGAACTCACAAACCGGTTCCCGCCCAGGGACAATCCCGTGCTGGAGGAAGTCTCCCTGGCGGTGAAGGACCTGACAGGTATGTACAACCAGCTGGACCATGTGAGCTTTGAAGCCCACAAGGGCGAGATCATCGGCATCGCCGGCCTGGACGGCGCCGGGCGCACCGAGCTTCTGGAGACGATTTTCGGCCTGGCCACGCGCAAGGAAGGCAGCCTGTCGCTGCACGGAACGCCCATCACCGTGGACAACCCGCGGCAGGCGGTGAAGCACAAAATGGCGCTGCTGACAGAAGAGCGCCGGGCGACGGGTATTTTCGGGATCCTGGACATCCAGGCCAACACGACGATTGCCAGCCTGAAGAAGTATCTTTGCGGCGGGCTGCTCAATCACGGGGAAATGAAAAAGGACACAGACTGGTCCATCAACGCGATGCGCATCAAGACCCCGAGTCAGGCAACGAAGATCGCGAGTCTGTCCGGTGGCAACCAGCAGAAGGTCATCCTGGGGCGCTGGCTGCTGACAGATCCCGAGATCCTGCTGCTGGATGAACCCACGCGTGGCATTGATGTGGGCGCCAAGTACGAGATCTATGAGCTGATCAGCAATCTGGCCAAACAGGGCCGGACGATCCTGATGGTGTCCGGTGAAATGCCGGAGCTGCTGGGTGTCTGCAACCGGATCCTGGTGATGTCGGGTGGAAAACTTGCGGGTGAAGTCGATGCCGACAACACCACGCAGGAGGAGATCATGACACTCGCCGCCATGTATGTCTGATGGAGCCAGGGCGGCCATGTATGAATAAATCGGAATAGGAGAGAATCATGTCAGAAACAACTGTCAAAAAGCAGAACCGCCTGCAGGCCTGGATGAGCAGTTTCAAGGCCATGTCCGCGGCGGACAAGCGGCGGACCGTCAATTCCCTGCTGGTGAACAACGCCATGTACATCATCATCGCGCTGGTGGTGATCTTCATCGCAATCCGTGTGCCGGCCTACCGTTCGGTGAACTCGATCGTCAACATCGTCAACCTGACCGCGGCGAAGCTGCCCATAGCCCTGGGCATCGCCGGATGCATCGTCCTGACCGGAACCGATATTTCCGCAGGTCGCATGGTCGGACTGGCGGCGGTTATCGTGGCCAGTATGTCCATCACCGCCAACAAGATCTTCCCGGGTCTGGAGCCTTTGCCGATCATCATCCCGCTGCTGGCGGCAATCGCTGCCTGTGCAATGATCGGATTCATCAACGGGTTCTCCGTGGCGAAATTCGACCTGCATCCCTTCATCGTGACGCTGGCTACCCAGCTGATCACGTACGGCATCATCCTGATCTACCTGAAGATGGGCACGAACAACGGACAGACCCTGTCGGGCTTCGATCCGCAGTACCGCGACCTGGTGACTGGAACGCTGTTCACAATTGCCGGTGTCCGCGTGCCGATGTACGTGCTGTACTCCCTGATCCTGGTGGGGCTGATGTGGGTGATCTGGAACAAGACCACCTTCGGCAAGAACATGTTCGCAGTGGGTTCCAACAAGGAAGCCGCCGAGGTCTCCGGTGTCAATGTGCACCGCACGATCATCCTGGTGTTCGTTCTTGCGGCTGTGATGTATGCCCTGACGGGATTCATCGACGGTGCGCGTGTGGCATCTGTCAACGCCAATACCGGCCTGAACTACGAGTGTGATGCGATTGCGGCGTGCGTCATCGGCGGTGTATCCTTTGTCGGTGGTACCGGCCGGATTTCCGGGATCGTGATCGGTGTCCTGCTTCTGCAGATCATCTTCACGGGCCTGAACTTCCTGTCTGTTGACCAGAACCTACTGTATATCATCAAGGGTCTGATCATTCTGGTGGCCTGCGCGATCGATATGCGCAAGTACCTGGCGAAGAAGTAAGACACGAAGCTGTTTCGCATCACGGGGTATCGTACAGGATGCGCCGTACAATCCATGCAATGAGAAGAGCCGTCCGGATGTGACAGGGCGGCCCGGGACACAGGAGGAACCATGGAACCGGAGAAGAACAAAGAACCATCGAAATTCACCCGCGGGATGTACAAAGGGGTCCGGATTTCCGTGAAGACACTCGACAAACTGATCATGGGCGGGATCCTGGTGATTGCGCTTCTGATCATTGTCGGGGTATCCCGGGGCGACGGCTACCGCGTGACGTACGACTCCAGGGGCGGGAGCGATGTTGCCTGCCAGACGTATCTCTATGACGAGCCTCTGGAGATGGAGGTGCCGCAGCGCGAAGGGTATCGCTTCGAGGGCTGGTACTTCGATGAAGGCTACGGCCGGCAGGTGTTCGACGGCATGAATGTGCAGTCGGATCTCACGCTGTATGCGAAGTGGGTACCCGCTGCGGATGATGACGCTGCTGCCAATGATGGCACAGGGGCCTGAGACCAGGAGTGACGCAGGGCCTGAACTGAAAACAGACGCGGGTACGTCATGAGAAACTGAAAAACCGGATCACCGCATCCTGTCCTGTTTCTGCACAGGATATCGGATGCCTGATCCGGTTTTTTCTTCTGTCAGTCTTTCTGCACTCACTGCATGCGGCCTGCGTTTCATCGCTTTGGGACTTTGTCTTGGATGAATCAGAGTTCTTCGTCTGTTTTCTGCGGTTTGGGCGGCTGCACTTCGCCGATGGTCTTCAGTTCGTTTTCCAGGTCTTCCAGCAGCACGACGCGCTCAAACAGCGTCACGCACGGCCGGTTGTTTTTCGTGTGGATCCAGTCCCCGTGGTAGTGTCCCGTGAACCACGTGCGGTAGTCCAGACGGTCCACGATCTCATCCAGGTATTTCTGGATGTCCTGTCTGGATGCATCGTAATGGTCCATGGACTTTTCGTATTTGCCTGCCATGGGATGGGATTCATAGACATCATGGGTCAGGACATAGTCGACCTTCCAGTTGCATGCGTTGAGGTTTCTGTACCCGTTTTCGCATTCTTCCTTTGTCGGCAGTTCGTCCTGCCACCAGTTCAGGTGCTCCGTCCGATACTGGACATCATGGCTGAAGGCACCGCCGAAGGTGAAAAACGACCGTCCGCCGATGTCATAGACTTCCCCCCGCAGCAGGTGAAAGATGTTGCTGCGGATCTGTCTCGCCTTCCCGCCCTTGTAGTCCACAATGGGGTACGTGTTGAGCACATCGAAGTTTTCGTGGTTTCCGTCAATGAACAGCGTGTTCCAGGGCAGCGATTCCAGCCAGTTCAGCCAGAACCGGTCACCCGATCCTCCATCCCAGATGCAGCCGAAATCCCCGCATATGATGACATAGTCATCCGGTGTCAGGTGGTTTCCCGCTTCAAATTCCCTGGGATTGATTTTGTGAATGTCCTGTTCGCGGTGAATGTCACCTGTTATATAAATCATTTCAACCCCTCCGAATTTTTATTGTAACAGACTTGAAACGCGACAAAACAAAAACCGGTGGTGAAACCGGTTTCAGGTTTTGATGATGGACAGACTGTCAGATGGTGTCCGGATTCAGGCCGCTTCCTTGTCCTTTGCGTGCTCGAAGGCCAGGCAGGCTGCACCCAGCAGGCCGCTGTCTTCGTTCAGTGTCGAGGGGCGGACTTTCACGTAGGGCTTGAGCTCCGTCAGGACTTTTTCCTTCACGCGGTCTTCCACTTCCTGGACAAATCCGGGGATCTTCAGGGCCACGCTGCCGCCCAGGATCACGATTTCCGGGTCGGTGATGGCAATCAGGATCGCAATGAAGTTTGCCAGGTATTCCTTGGCATCGTCCATGATTTCCATGGCCGCTTCGTTGCCCTGTTTGGCCATGTCGTTGACTTCCCCTGCATGCTGGACATCCAGGCCGGCTTTCTTTGCCCGCTCCGTGATGGCAGTGCCAGAGCAGATGGCTTCCACGCCGCCTGGGTAGATCTTGCCGTGCTGCGGACCGTTTCTCCACAGAGGAGCATAGGCAACCTCATGGCCGTAGCCGTGGGCACCCTGGTAGATTTTGTGGTTGATGACCTGTCCGGATCCCAGGCCGGTGGAGATCGTCAGGAACTGCACATAGTTGTAGTCGCGTCCCTCGCCGACCACGGCTTCCGCCAGGGCCGCCAGGTTCGCATCGTTTTCCAGGTATGTGGGAATGCCCGTCACTTTTTCGATTTCACCGGCAATCGGGAAATCCTGCCAGGAATCGTGCAGATTCGGGGTGTTGAGCACCTTGCCGTTGATCAGGTCCAGGGGACCCGGGCAGGATACGCCCATGCCCACCAGTTCCTTGTCGCCGGCCATGTCCTTGAGCGCCTCCGAGAGACGGACAATGGTCGGGATCGGATCATGGGCATCTGTGCGGAACTGTGTCCGTTCCACGATGTTCATGTTTTCGTCCACCAGGGCGATGCGGCTGTTCGTGCCCCCAATGTCCACGCCAACTGCGTATTTCATGCGTATGTATCCTCGCTTCCTATTGCTGGGTTCATTATACCAAATCAGTGGTTTTCTATCGCACCGCGGTAAAGAAGATGCGGTGAATTTTCACCAGAATGTGACCGTTCTCATCCATCTGATACGCTTCACCGACCCGCTCCTTCAGTTCCTGAGCCAGTGCCTGCACCTTCTCTTCCTCCAGATCTGCCTGCACGGGCTCCAGTCTCGTGCTCACGAGCCAGTCCATGAGAAGGTTCGGGTCGAATTCACTGTAGTAGTAATCCGTTTCCCAGTAGTCAAAGGACGAGGAACAGCCTTTCAGAATGCGATGGTAGTCGGCAGCGTTCAGGGCATTCCAGCGGCTGTGATCCGGGAAATACCTGGCGATGAGTTCCTCCATGATGTCAAACAGCGGTTCCCCTCTGGTATCGGGAAAGCCGACAGCCAGCACACCGTCATCCCTCAGATGGTGCATGAGTCCGGGAATGGCCTTTTCATGATCCGGTATCCACTGGAGGGCGGCATTGGAGAACACCAGGTCATACTGTCCCTGGAGCTCCATCATGTCCAGTGTCAGAAACTGACACTCCGGATGCCGCTGCCTGGCCAGGCGGGTCATTTCCGGATTCCGGTCGATGCCCGTGACTCTGGCTTCATGAAAGATATCGTTGAGGGCCCGGGTGCTCTGCCCGTATCCGCAGCCAAGGTCCACAGCCGTGCGGACCAGGATATCCACCCGCTTCGCCAGGTCCTCTGCAGGCTGACTCGACTCCTGTGCAAACTGACGGTATTTATATACATTCCAGTTCATATCATCCATCCCTTCCTTCCCTGCCTGACGCTCTCTGTGTGCTGCATCCGGCCGGTTACAGTCCTATCATCCCCCTGTACTTTACCGCCGTCAAAGGTTACCGGAGTTAACCGGCGCATCCTTTGAGCATCCTTTGGGTCATCAGATTGTCATCCGACGGTCCAAAGGATGCCCGGACTTGACAGAGGCAGGAGCAGGAGAGAAATCAGTGTGGCAATCATCGGCATATTCACAGAATCCAGACCGAAAAAGGCGACGGCGTTTGCACTCGAAACATTCCATCGCCTCATCCACACAGCTCACTATCTGATACGGGCTTCGGTCGAGACAGCGGGTCATACCTGTATAAACACTTTCACCAGAACTGCTCAGTCCTGAATTGATAAGGGCGACGGATTTGGCGCACAGATACTCTGTCCGCCAAACCGGTCACCTATATCAGCAGGAACAGCCGGAATTTCTCCATGAGGTGCCAGCCCCAGGCCAGGTAATACGGCAGCAGATACTTCTCCCTCAGGATCCCGAATTCCTTCGGAAGATGGCCGTTGAATCCCTGGATCGCGGAATGGAAGAACACCAGCATATCCTGCAGTCCCTTCATCTCCATGGCATGATAGAGCATTGGTGTCCGGGTCTTGTTGGGATCGGAATCAAACGCCGAGAACTTCTCCAGGAGCTCCCGGATGAAGTCATTGAAATGCATCTGCCGGTAGGGGCTGATTCCTGCGACCAGGCCCATGCATTCGAGGATGCGGCCGAAGATGAATTCATGCGTGTACTTGTTTTCCAGTTTCCGCGGAACGTACCCCAGGATGAACTGATAGATTTCTTCCATGACCGGATCCATTTTTTCCAGCATCCAGGACTCGCCTTCCGCCGCCACAAGTTCCATCGCCGAGGTCTCGAGCCGCTGCATGTGGTTCCAGTCCCCGGGATAGAACGTATACAGATACCCCGGAGCGAGGTCCAGATATTTCAGGGCATCCAGCTGCCCCAGTGCCACCTGGTTTCTCAGCGTAACTCCATCGAAATCGAGATAGTACGCCAGTTTCCAGATCGGCCGGATCAGCAGGTCACCGGAATTCAGCACGGGATCAGGCACATCCATATCCTGGACATCCACGACCACGAGCGAGTCTGCTCCGAGTTTCTGCGCCGCCTGCACGGGATTGGTTTCCGCAAATCCTCCGTCAATGTAATAGTCCCCATTCAGCGTGACGAAATTGAACGCCGGAAAATACGCTGCGCTGGCCAGCAGGACGTCGATGGCATTGTCGGCTGTCATGTCCAGTTTCGTGAACATCTGCGGCTTCTGTTTCGTGACGTTGTATGTCATGCACGCGAAGTCTTTGGGTGATGAAGCAAACGTTTTGTAGTCAAAGAGCGACTCGAGCTTCTGGCGCAGGGGCTCGATCTGCGGTCCGTTTTTCGAGAACGCCGCAAAGAAGGATCCTGCATCCTGGAACGGTCCCTGTGCACTGGTGTACTGCGCCGGGAACACAAACAGGTTTCTGGCCACGGAATCCTGGGTGAAGCTGCCGATCCAGTCTGTGAGATGATCCACGCTTCCCTGTGTATAGAGTGCCCCGCAGATCGCTCCAATGGATGTGCCCGTCACCACGTCAAATGTCCGTCCCTGGTCTGTGAGCGTCTGCAGGACCCCGATCTCATAGCTGCCTCTGGAACCGCCGCCTCCAAGCACAATGCCTGTCTTTTCCGCCTTCTGTACTTTCTCTGTTGATTCTGTCATGTCAATGCCCCCTTGTTTCCCCAAGGATACAATGACTCCCACCGGATTGCCTGCAGCCTGCCTGTGGAGTTTTTCGTGCTATGCTGACGACACAATCACACGGTGACTGTATGACTGGAGGAATGACTATGAGACTCTTCATCGCCATACATCCGGACCCTGACTGGATCCGGCATCTGACTGGCTGCCAGCACCAGCTTGTGCAGGCCGGCCTGCAGGGACGGCTTGTTCCCAGGGAAAACCTGCATATGACGCTCGCATTCGCTGGCAACTGCACACAGGATCAAAAAGACACCATCCTGCACCTCCTGCAGACTCTTTCCTTTCCTGACACCGATGCACGCTGCCTCGGTTATCACCGGTTTGGCAATACCCGGGTTCTTGCCTTTCAGGCCGATCCGGCCATGACATCCTTTGTACAGGAACTCCGCGAGCGTCTTCGGGACGCCGGGATACCTCTGGATGACAAGCCCTGGAAGCCGCACATCACCCTTGCCCGCGGCTGTGCCCCTTTGCAGCATCCCTTTCCGGCTCCCGAGTGTCCATCTCTGATGCCCCTGTCTTCCCCCGTGCTGTACGAATCCATACAGACACAGCAGGGTGTGACATACCGTTCCCTTGGCAGGGACTGAGGCCAGGCCGCATCTCTGTCTGCACGTACGAACCGGGCAGAATTTCGTTCCCTGTCTGCCTGTATCGGCATATCACCAAAAAGGCACCTGCCCATCTCCCTTGCGGATGGCAGGTGCCTTTGTGTCTTTCTGATTCAGCTGCAGGCAGAAGGACAGAACGTTCCCTCAGCCAGGTCACCGGATTCGATACTCGCCGGCACAACCCGGAAAACGCCGCCCCAGGGGCCTGTTGCCAAAGTGGCGGAGAGTATCCTATTCTACGCCAATGATGAAGGAGTAGACCGGCTGTTTGCCGTTGACGATTTCGACCTCCGCATCGCTCTTGTCCGCGATGTAGGCCTCCAGCTGCTCTGCCTGTTCCTTCATGGCATCCTCGCCGTAGATCAGCGTCACGACTTCACTCTCTTCATCCAGCATGGAATCCAGCAGGTTTCTGGCTGCATTCATCATGTCGGGGACACAGGTGACGATCTTCTTGCCGGCAATGCCCATGAATTCACCCGCACGGACATCCAGTCCGTCAATGGTGGTGTCACGCACAGCGTATGTCACTTCACCGCTTTTCGTGTTTTCGATGGCTTCGTTCATTTCGCTCAGGTTGGTTTCCAGGTCTGCATCCGGGTTGAACATGATGCAGGCGGACAGTCCCTGGGGAATGGTCTTGGTCGGCAGGACCTGAATGTCCTGGTCCTCCAGCACATCCGCCGCCTGCTGGGCCGCAAGAATGATGTTGGAGTTGTTGGGCAGGATCAGGATGTGGTCGCAGTTGAGTTTGCGGATGGCCGATACGAAATCCTCCGTGGAGGGGTTCATGGTCTGTCCGCCACCGATCACGGCATCTGCCCGAAGGTCCAGGAACATGTCCCGGATGCCGTCTCCGGCTGCCACGGTGATCAGTCCGTATTTCTTGTGCTCCGCCTTGCGCGTGATGGTTTCATCCTTTTCCAGGATCTCCTCATGCTGCTCGGTCATGTTTTCAATCTTCAGCTTCAAAAAGCTGCCCTGGCGCTTTGCCATGCGGATTGCCGTGGCAGGCTCCAGAGTGTGGACGTGTACCTTCACCAGGTCTTCATCCTGCACGCAGACAATGGAATTGCCAATGGTGGCCAGTTCATCCCGGAATGAAATCTCCGAGAAATGGCGCATGCCCTGGTCCGAGAGATGCAGGATGAATTCCGTGCAGAACCCGAATTCCTCCTCTCCGCCTTCCACTTTGGTCTGTGCGCTCTCGCCGGCAGACTCCACGGTTTCCTTTTCCACCGGCTGACCCTGCATGGCTTTCAGGAAGCCCTCCAGGATCACCAGCAGGCCATAGCCGCCGGAGTCCACCACACCGACTTCCGCCAGGACCGGCAGCAGCTGCGGGGTGGTGTCCAGGGATTCCTTCGCTTCCTGGACCATCCGGGCCATGACTTTCTCGCAGTCCGTGATGTCTTCCGTCATGGTATAGGCATAGGTGTAGTCCGCAGCCTCCCGGATGACGGTCAGGATCGTGCCTTCCACCGGCCGCATGACGGCTTTGTAGGCCACACGGCTGCCGTTGACCAGCGCATGTGCCAGCTGCACAGCATCCACTTCATTCAGGCCTTTGACTGCCTGGTAGAAACCGCGGAAAATCTGGCTGGTAATGACACCGGAGTTGCCCCTGGCGCCCATAAGAAGGCCCCGGGACAGGACCTTGGCGATTTCACCCACATTGTCCGAAGGACACGCCAGTGCTTCCTTCACGCCGTTGGAAACTGTCAGGTACATGTTCGTGCCCGTATCCCCGTCAGGGACCGGGAACACGTTCAGTGCATCCACTTTCTGCTGCTGATTGCCCAGGTTGTTCATCCCGGACCGCAGCATTTCCTTGAAAAGCTGTCCGTTGATTCTATCCATTCAACTTACCTCGAAACCCGTACGCCCTGTACCCAGACGTTCACTTCCTGTACTTTGACTTCCAGTGTCTTTTCCAGCACATATTTGACACGCTGCTGGGCTTCATGGATGACTTCTCCCAGCTTGATGCCCTGCATCGCAATGATATACAGATCCAGGATCAGACCGCCGTCGTTCTGGCGGACGATCACGCCCTTTGCATAGTTTTCCCGTTTAAGCAGTTCGGCCAGGCCGTCCTTGAATGTCTTCTGACTGGCCATTCCGACGATCCCGTAGGATTCCGTGATGGTGCCGCCAGCCAGTGCTGCGATGGCATCCAGCGAAATCTGGATCGTGCCGAATTCTGTCGATTTGTTGATAGGCATAATACCCTCCTGTTCAATTCCCGGCCTTGCAGCCTGTCATCTACTGAATTATAGGTCTTTGAAAAGTCTTATTCAACGACCGTGAAATCCTGCGCGGCTTCATCCCATTTCAGGAAAAGCCCCTGGTGCGGATCATAGTACAGATCCGAAGACGGTGAATACTGGTAGTCAAAAATGTCCGTGACCTGCCAGTCGTCATAGTCCTCGTAGCCGGGCGCCTGGGTTTCCGGCTGCTGCGCCTCCTGTCCGCCGGCAGGCTCTTCCTGCTGTCCATCATCGGCAGAGGCATCCGTTTTCTCACTGTCGGTCTCTTTGTCTTTGTCCTGGTCCTTTGCACTGTCTTTTCCGGTGGCTGCCTGCTGTTCCTTTTCCGCCGCCTTGCGCTCCAGTTCCTCCTGAAGCTGTGCCCGATACGCCTCCCGCTCTTCCTGGGACATGTTGAGGTAGTCGCAGGCCACTTTGTTGATGGCAGAATTTTCACGGTCCAGCAGCAGGCACACACTCTGGCCCCTGAGCTGCTGCAGCATGTCCTCGTAATGCGTCATCATGGCCAGATCATCCATGCTGGAGAAGACCACATTGCCATCCTGCATGGTGATGCGCAGCATATTGTCATCATAACTCGCCTTGTAGGGGACGATTTCCGCGATCTGCGCCGTGACATCCCGGGTCAGCCAGTCGCTGTTGTCCCGAAATTCTCTGGCGATCTGCTCCAGCTGTTCGTCGGTGAAGTCCGACAGCAGCGGAAAATGCAGGATGCTTCGCAGATAGGAAGGGTCGATGGGCACCGATTCGCCGTCGTTTGTCAGCATGTAATCCTGTCCGTCCCGGACGTAGTAGCCGATCACGTTCTTTTCGCGGATCTCGAAACTCATCCGGTTGCCGCTTCTGGTCACATTCGCTGTCTCGATCAGGGGATTGGACCGGATCTTTCCTTCGATCCAGAACCCCGGTGTCAGCCAGATCCGCGTGGAGGTGCTGACACCGGCCATCTGATAGATCTGGGTGTCGGTGAAGAGATAGTTCCCTTCGCAGGCCAACACCTGCACACGGGAATCCGGGGACAGATAATAGACCCCCAGGGCCGCCAGCAGCATGATCAGTCCGCTGAGCAGGTACAGCCGGCGCACAGGCCAGGTCTTGAGAAGCCGCTTCAGGCGGTCCATTCCGGGATCTCCACTTCCGGGATCATGTCCACGTCAAACACACGCCTGGCTTCTGTTTTCACCAGATCGATGAGGGCCATGACATCCCGGCAGGTGGCACCTCCGGCGTTGACAATGAAATTGCTGTGTTTGTCGGAAATCCTGGCCCCGCCAATCTGGCGCCCGCGCAGTCCCAGACGGTCAATGATTTCCCAGGCAGCCATATCCCCGGGGTTGCGGAATGTGCTGCCGGCACAGGGCTTGTCCAGCGGCTGGGCATCCAGACGGCGCTGCTGGCGGCTTGCCATCAGCTGACGGATGCGGTTCTGGTCGCTTTTTTCCAGCTGGAACTTGGCGGCCAGGATGGTCCAGTCCCGGTGTTCCTGGAAGGCGGAATGCCGGTAGCTGTAATCCAGGTCCTCCCGGCTGACCCACTCCACTTTCCGGTCCCGCAGGATCAGGACCTCCAGGAGAATGGAGGACAGGTCGCTGCGATAGGCACCGGCATTCATGTACAGTCCCCCGCCCAGGCTCCCCGGAATGCCGCTGGCAAACTCCAGGCCGCTCATGGAATGCTTCATGGCTTCCACCGCCAGGGCCGGGAGTGCACAGCCGGCCTGGGCATACAGGATGCCGTCCGGTTCAAAATAACAGTCGTTGAATGTGTAGTCCAGGTTGATCACCGCCCCGGGCCACGCACCATCCGGCACCAGCAGGTTGCTGCCGCGCCCCAGCACGATCCAGGGAATGTTTTCGGCATCCAGCAGCTGCATGATCCGCATGAGCGCTGTCACGCTCCGGGGCTGGATGAACCACCGGGCGGTTCCGCCGATCTTGTAGGTGGTGTGTGCAGACATTGGCTCGTGTTTCTGCACATCCCCATAGAGCTTCAGCAGGTCTGTCAGGTTCATCGGCTGCCTCCGCACAGGATGCGCATATCCTGCAGCATATCGGCGGCTGCCTGGGGCTTTCCCAGCCGGGCAGCGTTCTTTGCGGCGCTTTCCAGGATCATGGGGGAACCGAAGAACCCGCGGATCGTGTCCCGCAGCACTTCGGGGTTTTCCAGCAGGGTCTTTTCCTCCACCAGCTGTGCCGCCCCGGCGTCCTTCAGTACGGAGGCATTATAAAACTGATGATTGCCTGCCACATAGGGGCTTGGGACAAGAATGGCCGGAATGCCTCTTGCGGTGAGTTCGGCAATGGTGGTGGCACCCGCCCGGCAGATCATGCCGGAGATGAAGGGATAGATGGCCAGTGTATCCACATAGGGCACGACCTTCACATCCGGACGGCCTTCAAATGCCCTGCCGGCGTCTTCATTTCCCCTGCCGGTGACGAACAGAAACTGCAGGCCTTCCACCGGACGGGCCAGCACCTGCTGCATGATGTCGTTCATGGTCGTGGACCCCAGGGAGCCCATCATCACGAGAATGGTTTTTTTCGACGGATCCAGGCCCAGACTCTCCAGGACCTGCCGGTCGCCTGTGGCACTGGCAGCCACGGATCCCCGCGGGTTGCCGAGAAGCTTCACTTTTCCGGCCGGAAACTGTTCTCCCGCTTTTTCATAACACGTGACGATTTCATCCGCACAGCCGGCGGTGACTTTGTTCGCCTTGCCGGCGATGGAGTTCTGTTCGTGCATCATAACGGGAATGTGCCTGGCATGGGCTGCTCTGAGGACAGGCGCAGAGACATAGCCGCCAAAGCCCACAACGATGTCAGGCCGGAATTCATCCAGGATGGCACCGGCTTTGGGAATGGCGCGCATGAGGGAAATCGCGGCTTTCACTTTGTCCAGGAGGCTGCCCTCCAGGCCGTGGGTGTCCAGGGCCGCAAAGTCGAATCCGGCCTCCGGCACGATCCGGGCTTCCATGCGGTCGGCGTTGCCGATGAACAGAATCCGGGTATCGGGATCCTGTTCCATGGCGCTTTGTGCCAGTGCCAGGGCGGGATATATGTGACCGCCGGTTCCGCCGGCGGCAATGCAGATTCGTTTCATGAAACTGTGGTCCCCTTTATTTGTGTCGTATCTGATGGTTGATGGTGTCCGGCTGATTGCCGGACAGCCGGAAAACTGTCAGTCTGCCAGTTCCACCGGCTCGCTCCAGGGTTCCAGGACCGCGGTCAGCGCCAGCCGGTTTTCGCTGTCAAACCCGTAATCCAGGTCACAGGTGGAGAGCGTGATCATGGGCCGTCCGGCCGGATCGACATCCCGGCTGTATGTGGCCTCGGAAAGCATCCGCGCTTCGATTTCCGGACGGTAGTCCCCGAAATCGGACTGGTAAAACGATGTACCTTCGGTGGTTTTCGCAAAGGTCCGGATATCCGCCCGGTAGTTTCCCTGTGGTGTCAGCAGGAAAAAGTATGGATTGGCGTCGAAGAAATCCTTGTTTTCATATTTCTCGAGATCGGTGAACATGCCGCCGACATCCACGGAGTGTCCATAGACAATGGAGTTGTTGCCGCTGAAATCGGACGGTGTACCGGAGTCCAGGAAAATCGCCCCTCTGTAGTTCTCTGCGCCGGCATAGGTATGGTTCAGGTAATAGCTGTTGTCGCTTCCCTGTACCACGGGATAGGAAAACCCGAGCTGTGGGACATAGAGCCAGGCGATGATGTCCGGGTTTTCGGCTTTCAGTGCAGCCCAGTCCGGTTCCAGGTATTTCTGGCCCCCGGTTTCTTCCTGCTTCACGGCATGTTCCTGCAGGGATTCGGTTTCCTGTTCCACCTGCCGCGATCCGCTGTATATATCGTAGAGCCGGTAAGCACAATAGGCGAAGACGCACAGGCATGCCAGCATGAGTATTCTGTAGATCCATTTCTTCATGTCTTTCATGATAAGCAATCCGGGGCGAAAAAAAAAGGCCGCCGAATTGCGGGGACAGAAGGTCCGGCCAGTCTGCCGGCCCCGCAAGGTGACAGAAAAGTGAATTCACATTTTTGTCACATCGTTGCATAATGGACAGGTCCGGAGAATGAAAGCGCTTCCGGATATATGAAAACAAAACGGCAGAAGGGAGCAATTGGAAATGAAGCAGAAAAGCAGAAAGGACAGACAGTCCGGGTCTGCGCAGCTGACAGCGCGCAGACTGTTTGAAGGCGGTCTGGTCCTGCTGGCAGCTCTTGGCATCGTCATGGGCGGCAATGCGTTCAGGGAACACCGGAGAGTGATCGAGGCCAGAGAGCAGGCAGTGGCGGCCGCCACAGACCTGATCGCAACCACATATGTCTCCAGGGCCGGGGTTGAAGACACGCTGGCAGAAGAGGCGCTGGCCCTGGAATGGCCGGAAGACACTGTGGACTGGGCCATGGAACAGCTGGCAGAAACAGACTGGACCGCAGAAGCCCTGGAAGCAGCTCTGGCACAGGGCACAGAGGAGGACATATCAGAGAAGGCGCTGGAAAACCGCCTGATGCATCTGCAATTCACGACTGCAGAGACAGAAGCCGCATTGTCAGGTGTGTCCGGCCGGTTTGACTATGGTGCCCGGGCTGTCAGTTCCCTGAAGCACTGTGCAGCGGACCTGGATGGCAGTCTGTCCCGACGTGATGGCCGCAGCCATCTGGAACACGCCTTGTTTACAGAATCTCAGGTGCAGATGGCGCTGGACTCTGATGCGGTCAACTGGCAGACTGCAGCAGAAAAACAGGCCGGGGAACTGTTGCAGGATCCCCTGTCCCGAAAGGGACTGGAGGCCGGTCTTTCACAGGCGGAATTCACCACACAGGAAATCCGACAGGCTGTGGATGCGGTGGATCCGGATTTCGCACTGAACTGCACCCGGTATCTGCGAACAGCCGATCCGGACAATTGCCGGTCTCTTGTATGGCTCAGGGAGGCTGCGCAAAACCGGCAGTTTGAAGAACCGCAGATTGCGAAAGCACTGGAGTCCAGGGACTTCCGCTACAATGCGGTGCGTCTGGCCAGGCAGCTGACTGCCAGCTGCAGCGAGGCCATGAGCAAAGAGGATCTGTCCAGGGAACTGAAAGCTGCAGAGTTCACGGACGAGGAACAGGCATTTGTCCTGAAGTACTACGATGAATCCGCCGGTGAAATGCCCGGAGAATCCGCCATCAGAGACAAAATCCGACAGGAGGAAGAGGCGAAGAAAAAAGCCGAAGAGCAACGGAAAAAGACTGAAGAAGAGGAGAAAAAGAAAGCGGAAGAAAAAGCCAGGAAAAAAGCGGAAGAAGAACAGCGAAGAGCACAGGAAGCCGCACAGAAGGCAGCCGAAGAAGCGGCAGCTGCTGTCCAGGCACCATCCACGCCGCAGATAGACGCCGCAACTGTCTGGATCCCGCGTACAGGCAGCAAGTACCATTCAAACCCGAACTGCTCCAACATGAAAAGTCCCTCGGCAGTGACCATCGACCAGGCCATGGCCTGGGGATATGACCGCTGCAAAAAGTGCTGGTGAGTCTATCAGGAAGTGAAGTTTTTGTGACAGTCCAGGCAGAATGACTCCGGATCCCGGTCTTCTGCCTTTTTTGTGTTCCGGGACCACCTGCCTGCGTCCGGACGCTGCTGGCGGGTACAAAAAAGGCCGGGTGAGAAATCCGGCCTCTTTCGTGTTTTGTGTCTGATGGTCTGGCAGCAGCCTACTTCGTCAGCTTGCTGGCGGCTTCCTTGTCCAGGATCACCGTGACCTTCGGGTGCTTCTGCAGAATGGAAGCAGGGCACTCTTCGGTGACTTCGCCTTCGATCATGGCCTTTACGGCATCCGCCTTGCCGGCACCGTTGGCAATCAGCAGGATGCTGTCGGCATCCATGACGGTGCCAATGCCCTGGCTGATGGCGTGTGTCGGCACCTTCGTGATGTCGTTGTCGAAGAACCGCTTGTTGGCTTCCCGTGTGCTTTCGGTAAGCTCCACGATGTGGGTGCGTGCATCAAAGGGTGTGCCGGGTTCGTTGAAGCCGATGTGGCCGTTGTTGCCGATGCCCAGCAGCTGGATGTCCACGCCCTTGACTTCGTCGTCGTAGGCTTTCGCATCCTCGGCTGTATCGCCATAGGGAACGTGCGTGTTCGCCGGATCAATGTCTATGCCCGAGAACAGGTTTTCGTTCATGAATGTCCAGTAGGACTGCGGATCGTTCCGGTCCAGGCCCACATACTCATCCAGGTTGTAGGTCTTCACATCCTTGTAGCTGGTTCCGTTTTCCTTGTGGTCCTTCACCATTTCCTGGTACAGTCCCACGGGGCTGGATCCTGTCGCAAGGCCGAGTACGGCCGCCGGTTTTTCATCGATCACTTTTTTCATGACCTTGAACGCGGCTTTTGACAGATCGTCGTAGGTATCGCAAATCAAAACTTCCATTGTTTGAATCCTCCTGTAAAGCTACAAACAGTATATCATTCTTACTTTTGAGAAGGTACCGGAAAGGCGCCTTCCGGCGCCTGGGGAAGCGGTTACATATACAGATGAACCACCTCTGTTTCTTATTTTGTCAGGGCGTCCGCGTTTTCCTTTGCAGCACCGGGTACCCGCTGAATGAAGAGCTCTGCCCCGGAGTCCTTCATCTGCCGGAACAGGTCCCTGTCTGTGTCATCCACAGCCACGGTAGTGGCGATCTGGTGCTTGCCTTCTGCCATGTGCATGTTTCCGACATTGATTTTCTTCACAGCCGGGGATTTGTCCATCAGGCGCTTTGCATCGAGCGCGTCCGCCACGATGATGAATACCTTTCCATCCGGTCCGATTTCCTCGAGCACGGTGTTGATCTCATCCACCGGCACATAGCGTGTCTTCACTGCGGCAGGAGCGGCCATGTTCATGAGCTCCTGGCGGAAGGTGTCTGCAGCGGCTTCGTCATTGGCGACGATGAGCGTATTGGCCTGGAGTTCCTTGGCCCACTGTGTTGCGACCTGGCCGTGAATCAGGCGGTTGTCGATCCGTGTCAGCAAAATCTCAGGTGTTGTCATTTGATTGTCCTCCTTGCATGAATGTATTGTGCATGATCAGCTTCATCATACAACGTTGAGGCGTTCTTTTCCCTATTTTTCTCTTTACACAAATTAAACGCCCGTTTATACTTTTCAACATAGGCACGAAGGAGAATTGAATGCTCAACAGAACAACAAGTTACCCCTTTCAGGCATATGGCGATGTCCTGTATCAGATGCCACCGGCCAATGCAGACATGGCAGAAAGCACCCATTCCATTCACAACAAAGACTTTGACACGTCCTTCATCAGCACGGAACCTGTATATCTGGAGTGTCCGGAGGGGATTGCCCTTCTGGCGGTTTCCGTGGACGGCATGTCGTTCGAAGAATTTGTGATGGCCCGCACCGTGAAGCTGAAAGCCGGTGTCCACTTCAATGTGATTTCCATTTCCGGCAAGGCAAAGATCCGGATCCGATATGTCCCGCAGACCATGGGCAGTCACCCCATGGAGACCAGTGTCAGCTACGATCCCATCATTTCCAGGCTGAATCTGAAGGAGATCCTGTCCAGCTACTACCAGATCCGGAAAGGATCCTATCAGTCGGGGCGGGAGAAAAACAGTTTCTACGAACTGATTTACGTGGATCACGGCGAGATGGATGTCACGGTGGACGACGAAACCTATCATATGCAGAAATATGACCTGATGCTGTATCACCCCGGGCAGAAACACAGTCTGGAGACCACGGAAGACAGTTCCTGTTCCTATATGTCCATCGCCTTCACCATGGATACCGGCATCAAGGGGAACCTGAAAAACCGGGTGTTCCATACACGGAAGGACCTGTACCAGACGCTGACCAGGTTCATGAAGGCGATCCAGGAAGACACGCCGCTGAACATGGAACTGGCTATGCTGCACCTGAAGGAGGTCCTGATCCTTCTCTATCAGTTTGACGGAGAGGAAAAGCCCGCTGGGCAGGAAACTACCCTTCAGTCGCATTACGATGACACGATGCTCAACGAGATCCTGGTCTTCATCCACAACAACGTGTATGCCAGCTACACGGTGGAAGACCTGTGCCAGAAGTTTTCCATCTCCCGCTCCAGCCTCCAGGCCCTCTTCCGCGCCAATCTGGGCATGACACCCAAGCAGTACATCTCGGAACTGAAGCTGAATGAAGCCAAGAAGCTGATTTCGCAGCACGAGCATACCATTTCGCAGGTCAGCGACCTTCTGGGATTCACCAGCATCCATTACTTCTCCCGCCGCTTCAAATCCTATTTCGGCATTGCCCCCAGCGAATACGCCAGGGAGCACTGAGAGAAACAGAACAAGGGAATGCAGACATGCCCCCTGCAGGACACAGTCTCTGTGCACCTGCAGGGGGCTTGCTGCATAAGTTCTCAGCCTGTCCAGGATACCCGGTCAGAGCCGGGCAGCTTCACTCTCTGCCGGCTCAAAGAGACCCAGGGATTCAAAGGCCTTGTACAGTCCGTCGTCGTTGACATCCGCTGTCACCAGATCGGCTGCTGCCTTGATTTCAGGGCCGCCGTTGCCCATGGCCACATTGTATGCACACAGCTCGAACATGGAGAGGTCGATTTTTGCGTCGCCAAAGGAAATGGTGTCCGCGGTATCGGCCCCCAGGTGAGTCAGAAGCACCTCGATGGCATGTTTCTTGGTGATTCCCGCGGGTCCCAGATCTCCGTACAATGCATGTTCTCCCTTGCCGCCCCAGGTGTTGGCAATCAGGTCCGGAAACCGGGTGGCGGAATCCAGGTGGTCCTGGTAGGCCGAGAGAATGAAGCTGATTTTGTTCACATCATCCCGTCCCATGTCCTCATACGGGAGGTGAATCATCTGTGAGAGAAACTGCGAGGAGCTGTCTTTGGCCTGGGAGAGATCGGCGCCTTTTCCCATGGTATATTTCACCATTGCCTCGGGACCCTGGACGATCATGTTGTCGTCACAGAACATCCCGGCATTGCTCTCGAGGTACAACCCCAGTCCCCGCTTTCTGCACCAGTCCACAATATCCCGGGTCTGCTGTGCCGTAAGGCCCTGGTGCATGACGACCTGTCCGTCATCCTCCACATAGGCACCGTTGCCGCCAATCATGCCGTCCAGTGCCGGAAGATCCCGCTGCAGAATTTCCGCCTTGGAGCACCCTGTGCAGATATATACTTTGTGTCCTGCTTCCCTGGCTTTCCTGACTGCTTCCTTTGCGCTGTCCGGACACTTTGCCTCGTAGTCGATCAGGGTGCCGTCCACATCCAGAAACACAATTTTCCGTTTCATGATCTTCCCTCTCTTTCTTCTGCTTTCCTCCCGGATCCTGCCCGGGAGGCAATCTTATCGGACCCTTGCAGCATCTGGCGCATAACGCTTCCGCGTTCCTTCTTTTCGGGACTGATTCCGCCCGCTGAAGGAACACCGTGCCCAGTGACGTCAGTCTGCAGGATGCAAAACAGGGCGGCAGTCCGGTAGATTGCCGGCGCTGCCGCCCTGTGTCTGGCTTCAGGCTGTCGGACAGTCTTTCCGCCTGTGTCTGTTCTCAGACCCGGCTGCAGTCCATTCAGTCGGTCAGGTCTTCTCCGTTGGATTCGATGACTTTCTTGTACCACCAGCCGGAATCCTTGATCTGGCGCTCCATGGTGCCCAGGTCAAAGTCTTCCCGGTCCACATAGATGAAGCCATAGCGCTTGCGCATGCCTTCATGTGTGGAAATCAGGTCAATGGCGCTCCAGGGGTTGTAGCCCAGCATTTCGGCGCCATCGGTGATGGCTTCCTGAATCTGTTCGATGTGACGGCGCAGGTATTCGATCCGGTAGGGATCGTGGATCTTGCCGTCTTCACCCACCTTGTCATAGGCGCCCAGTCCGTTTTCCGTCACCAGCATCGGCAGGTCATAGCGCGAATCCATTTCGCGGATCGTCGCCCGGAAGCCGACGGGATCGATTTCCCAGCCAAACTCCGTCTGCTGCAGGTTGGGGTTGCGGTAGGACTTGTACATGCCGGCCACACCGCCGCCATTCTGCTGATCGCCGCCGAAGGGGCTTTCTTCCACGCTTCCGTCATCGGCCTCCACTGTGCCGGTATTGTAGTAGTTGAAGCCGATGAAATCCGGGTGGCCGTTTTTCAGGGCTTCCTCATCGCCCGGCGCGAAGGTCGGACAGGCATCGTTCTGTTTCAGCCACGCCCAGACAATGGAGTTGTAGCGGCCGTATACCGCTGCATCCAGGTACAGCCAGTTGCGGACTGCGTTGAAATTCTGCGCCGCTATGACATCCTCGGGCTTGCATGTGGCGGGATATACCAGGGAAATGTTCGGAGCCGGACCGATCTTGGCATTCGGCAGCATTTCGTGACACAGCACCATGGCCTTGCTCTGGGCCACGAGCATGTGGTGGTTCTGCTGGTAGATTTCCTTCAGGACATTTTCCGTGCCTTCCGGAATCGTCAGGGTGCCAATCACCGGACCCACCAGTGTCAGCATGTTCTGTTCGTTGATCGTCAGCCAGTATTTGACGCGGTCGCCGAAGCTTTCGTACAGCACCATGGCGTAGTTCACAAACCATTCCACCGACTCCGGGTTGCCCCAGGATCCACGGGCATCCAGCGCTGCCGGCATGTCAAAGTGGAACATCGTCACGATCGGCTCGATGCCGTACTTCAGGCATTCATTGATGACGTTGTTGTAGAACTCGATGCCCTTCTGGTTGATCTCGCCTGTGCCTTCCGGCAGGATGCGTGTCCAGGCAATGGAGAACCGGTAGGACTTGAAGCCCATGTCCGCCATCAGCTTGATGTCTTCCTTGTAATGGTGATAGTGATCGGCACATACAGTCAGGTCGGACGTGCCTTCCGGCACTTCCTTCACATCCTGACAGGACGGGCCTTTGCCGTCTTCCAGACTGGCGCCTTCCACCTGATAGGCGGATGTGGAGGCTCCCCAGAAAAAGTCTTCGGGGAACGGTGCAAGTTTGCGTTCTTTCATTTCAATGTCTCCTCATACTTGTGTTGTACTGATGAATCTGCCGGCCAGGATGACCGGACATCCAAAGAAATAGCGGCAGGTCAGCAGGCATTCTGCCAGCCGATGCCTGCCGCAGTGCATATCAGGATTATGCTGTTTCAGCCTGCGCTTCCGCTTCCGCCATTTCCTTTTCCTGTTTGACAAGCGACTTGTCATAGGCTTTCAGGAAAGGCCAGTAAATCAGGAAGGCAAATGTCACCGTGATCAGCGCCAGCAGTCCACCCATGAGGTTGGCTGTGCCAATGAAGCCGCCCAGCAGAGCAGGTGTCGGCCAGGGAACGTTGGCAATGACTGGCGGGAACATGCCGGAGTGAATGGCGAAGTAGGCAATCACGGAGGACAGGGACGGAGCCAGGATGAAGGGAATGATCAGGTTCGGGTTATAGATGATGGGCACACCGAAGACCAGCGGCTCGTTGATGTTGAACAGGGCCGGACCAATGGATGCCTTGCCCAGTACGGACAGCTGTTCGGATTTCGCGCAGAAGCACATCCAGATACACATGCCCAGAGTCGCGCCGGAACCGCCGCAGACAACGTACATGTTCTGGAATTCACCGGCAAAGGTCGTGTATTCGCCGGAAGCGCCCTGCATGATCTTCATGTTGGTATCCAGGTTGGCCAGTGTGATCGGGGAATAGAAGGCAGAAATGATGTTCGCACCGTGAATGCCCACAGACCACAGGGCGGAAATCAGGAAGTTGATGATGAATACGCCATACCAGGTGTCCGCAATGTTTGCAACGAAGCCGAAGGGTACGGATACGATGGTGAACAGGTCATAGCCGATGCAGATCAGCAGACCGTTCAGGATCAGTACGACGAATGCGATGACAAAGCAGGGAATCAGGGCCGTGAAGGAGCGGGACACACCGGAGGGTACCACATCCGGCAGCTTGATGGTCCAGTTTCTTCTGACGCATTCCTTGTACAGGAAGACCGCCAGGGTTGCCATCAGGATGCCCACGAAGATGCCGGATGATCCCAGACGGCTGGCAAAGTCGCCATAGAGCACGCCGTTGATATAGTTTTCGCCTTCCTTGAGGGTGAAGACGCCGCCATCCGCAATGGTCAGTTCGGCCATGGTCATCAGGAACGCCATCATGCCAAGCAGAGCGCCGTTGAGCGGTGTCAGGTTCAGCTTGTATTCCTGTGCCTTGATCTGTGTCAGCTCAAAGCCCATGACAATGTTGAAGTACAGTGCCAGCACACCCATGGTGAAGCGGTTGGCCAGCATGTACAGGGCGTTGATCTTGTCGAAGGAAACAGCCCATACACCTTCCAGGAAGGGGAACGCCTGAGGCAGAATGCCCAGGATCAGGAATGCGGATCCCACGATGGTGAAGGGGATCGTTGCCATACCGGCAGCCATGATGGCACGGACAAACTGTTTCTGGGACAGGATCCCCATCGGGCCCATCAGATACTTGTCCAGAAAATCAAAGACCTTGTTCATATGTAATCTCTTCTCTTATATTCCTTTTGTCAAAGAATGCAGATTCTCCGGGAATGAAACCGGGTTTCGTGCCGGCCGAAACGGCTGGTCGCAGCGTGTCCGGTCAAACTTATGTCCATTTCCCGCAGGAAGTGCATAATGGTGGTTGAACAGCTGTACCGGTCATTGTCAGTGGTGGGTGCAGACTGTCATGCCCGGCTGCGGATCTCAGATCTGCAGCCTGTATTTTTCTTCGAAGAAGCGGATGCGTGCCAGCTGTTTGTCCCTTCCCGCCTCGATTTTGTCAAGACGGCGCAGGCAAAGCACACAGAGGACGCCGCCGGCTGCCAGCAGCACAGTGGCCAGGATACGGGCGGCCAGCACATCCGCGAAGAATGGCAGCACACTGCTCATGGGCGCCATCCAGCAGACCAGGCACAGGCCGCAGTTGAACACCAGCTGGACCATGTAGTAGCGGCGGGTCCATTTCACCGACGGTTCGGCCTTGCCGTACATGTTGCCCAGTTCCCACATGGGAAGTGCGGCAAATACCAGCAGGGCAGCAGCGGCATATCCAGTGAAGGTCTGCCAGGACAGGAATGCCAGGAAGAAACTGGCAAATACCATCACAGCGAGTATGTACCGAACCATGAGAAACCGGTTGAAGTACATGGTTTTCAGGCTGGAAATCTTCTTGTTTCTGTCCAGCTGGGACTGCGACAGTTTCTGTTTGTTCTTCTTGGACATATCCTTATTCCTTTCCCGCTTCCGGCGATCCGGGATGATCCCGGCTCTCTACTCTTCTTCCAGCGGCAGCACGCCGGCTTTTTCCAGACCCTTGCAGAGTATTTTCATCTCCTGGGCCACTTCCTTGAGTGTCATGGTGGTCATCAGGTGATCCTGTGCGTGGACCATGATGATCTGGATTTCGATTTCAGTTCCGTTGGCAAATGCGTGCAGCAGGTCGGTCTGGGCTTTGTGGGCCTGGACAAGCTGTTCATCTGCCTCATTCAGTTTTTCATCCGCAAGCTGGAATTCACCTTTCCGCATCGCTTCCATGGCTTCGTGCACCAGGGCACGGGCCATGCCGGAGTAGGAAATGATGGTGAATGCGACAAGCTGGGATTCCTGTACGTCCATTTTTGGCATAGAGTTCCTTCCTGATTCGTATTCCCTTTCTGAGTCATGCTTGAGATTGGTGCCAGTCAGGCGATGTCAGGCCGTCTCGATCAGAGAACCGAGAATGCGGCCGAAGACATCGAATGACTGTTCCTGCAGGATCTGTTCCTGCAGAACGGGTTCTTCCATCAAAGAGACAATGGCGCCGGTGACTTTCGGCAGGTTCCGGTTCTCCACGTAGGAGGGAGACATGAGGAACACAAACCGGATCGCCGGATGGGATTCGTTCCAGTACATGCCTTCCGGAATCAGCGCCAGGGCCAGTCTTGCGACCTTTGAGAGCGGTACGGCCGGATGCGGCACGGCAATGGTGTCACTGAACACCAGCGATCCCATCTGGGACCGCAGCCGGATCTGTTCCCGCATGTGGTCGGCAAAGCTGTCCTTTTCATAGCAGGCCAGTGTCTCCACCAGGTCGCTCAGTACCTGATCGCGCTCCGGGTGGCCTTTGTAGACGCGGAAATCCTCTTCCGAGAAATAGCAGTCGAAGATCTCCTTCTGGCTTTTTGATGCCGGTCTGGCGGCTGCCGGCTCCTTCTTTTCCGGTCCGGCTTTTTCCTGGTCGATGAAGCGCTGGATGTTCTGCACGTCTTCCTCGCCGAGAAACACCGAAACATGAATGAAGGGAACCCCGAAAATGACCGGTCCGATATTCACGCTGGAGATGATGAGATCGATCCCCTGGAGAATGTCGTCGCTCATTTCGTAATAGCCGGTTTCCGTGACAATGTGCAGGCTGTCGGAGAAATGCTTCATCAGCCGGGACTTCAGCAGCTGGCTGGACCCGTATCCCGTGGCACAGACCACCAGGACCTGCAGTTTCCGCTTCTCTTTCTGCCGTTCCAGCGCTGCCATGACATGCAGTGCCAGATATGCCCATTCGTCGTCGTCAATGTCATACCGCCGAAGACTCGGCATGGCGCCGAAGTACTTGCGGATGACTTTCATCAGATCCGGCTGGTCACGCAGGATGTCCTGCGTCAGGGGATTCTTCTGGGGAAGTCCCCGCATCAGACGCACCACCATCGGACGAAGGTGTTCCAGCAGACTGGAGACCAGCTGCGGATCCTCGTCCAGCTGCATTACGTCATCTTCCGCGAGCTGGGACAGGACCGTTTTCACCTCCTGTTCCAGATGCTCGCCCTGCGCAGGCTGCCTGGTTGCCCAGCTGCCTTTGCCGGAGAGATGGAGTGCCAGATAGGAGACTTCTTCCGCGGGATACTCCCCGCCGGTCATTCCCGACAGCCGCCGGAAAATGGCGCTGGATGCCTGATATTCCGAGCTCTGTTCGAAGGCCGGCGGCAGCACTGCGTGCTCGGGCCTCAGCCCTGCCTGCATGCGCTTGACGGACAGAGCCAGATGCAGAAGCACATTCTGCACCATGATGTCCGACAGCCGGATCCCGAACTGCCTGGATTCATCCAGAACCATCCGAAGAAGCTGTTCTGTGGGAATGTCGTCAAAGTACCCGGAATGATCCATGTACTCCTGGATGGAATTGAAGGTGGAGGAGCGGAAGAAATAGTCCATGATCAGCGCCCGCTTGCTGGTTTCATCTCCATGAATGCTGATCCCTGCCGGACTGGAGTCAAACACCAGTCCGTATTCATCCAGCATGCCCCTAAGCTGATAGAGTTCCTTTTTCAGGGTGCTGGTGCTGACATACAGCCGCTCGGCTGTCTCTTCCGCCTGCAGGGTCTCTCCGTTGAGGAGAAGACGCTGCATGAGATACCGTCGCCGTTCCTGTGCGCTGTCAGGAGTCTGCGCCGTTTTGCGGGTGGTTTCTGTTCCCGGTGTGCCCGCCAGCACGGCAAACTGAACCGGGCGCCTGAGCAGGAGCCTGTAGCCGTTTCCCTGCTTGGCCAGGATTTCCCCGCCGTTTTCCGTGATCACCGGCTCCATCCGCCGGATGTAGCTGCGTACTGTCCGTTCGGATATATGCAGAGCCTGGGCCAGCTCCCTCCCTGTCAGAAACCGGTTCTGATTCTGATACAGCAGGGACAGAAGCTCTTTTTCTTTCGGCTTCACACGCCGGGTCCCTGTCGTCAGATTTCCTTGACGACCAGGTCGTGCATCTTGGCGATGCCCATGGGAACAGGGATGTAGGCCTGAGGAGGAATCGGGATGACCTTGGAGCCGACTTCTTCACCGATCTTCTGAAAGTTCTTCAGGTACATCTTGGTCTGGGGACTGATCAGATACAGGTCGAATGCCTTGTCTTTGATCAGCTGTTCGCCTTCGATGACACCCACTGCAGTCACTTCCACATCGTGGTTCTTGGCCTGCAGGGATTCTGTGGTTTTCTTGGCGATCATGGAGCTGGACATACCGCCAACGCAGATAATCAGAGCTTTTTTCATAATGGTATCCTTTCCGGGGACTTCCTGATCTTCCCCTGGACCACCGGCCGCTCAGTTGCCGGGGCCTGTGTCAAGGGCCGCATCACTGCCGCTCTTTACAGTTCCATGATAATAGCAAAGCGCTTTCACATCATCTATAAAATTGCCGTTTCGATGCGGCAAAACCTGTAACATTATGCGGCAGTCTGACACATGACTTTCCGCAGTCCTCTGCCGGTGGTTTTTGTGTATTTCCACGGCTGTCTCCTCTCGTTTCAGGGCCGGATTTGTTCTCTTCAGGAGAGGACCCGGGCAGTCCTTCCGGACTTTTGTTCCAGATGAACCACCTGCGGCAGCCTGAACGCTTTCCGTATGCCCGCTGTACCGGAATTTGCCGTACCCCAGGAACAAGGATTGCCGCATCGCCGACTGACAGATTGCCGCAGCCTGTTGCGGACAGCAAAAAACTGCCGCACCGGCAGCATCACGAAGATGTGCCGGTGCGGCAGTCTTCTGTTTTCATTGCGGAAGATGGATCCATACGTTCTTCTCACTTCTGTCCGGTCAGGGACAGCAGGCGAATGCCGTCATGGCCGGCCCGCATGGCGGTCTGCATCAGATCCGCAGGATCCTGACCGCTTTCCAGCATCGGCAGGATTTCCAGCATCATCGGCTGACTGGCACCGGCCAGGATCCAGGCATTGTCCCGTCCGCGGCAGGTCAGTGCAGCAACCTGAAACGGGGTGCCGCCGGCCAGGTCGCAGAACACGAAAACCGGGTCAGTCCCGTCCAGGACCTCTTTCAGCCGCAGGGTCAGACTGTTGGTGTCACCGTCGAAATCCACAGCCTGCAGGCAGTCCCTTTCCCCGGCCACCATGTCCAGACCGGCTTTGGCTCCGCTGGCCCAGGTCCCATGTCCGGTCAGCACGACTCTGATCATGCGTCGATCACATCCTCCAGCCTGGCTTTCTCCATCCAGGAATCCAGGCTCATCCGGATGTCCCGCGGACCGTCGTCCAGGGAAATGTTGTGCTTCGCCGCCGTGAAGACCACCAGCACTTCAAACACCGTCAGGAAGGCAAATGCCGCATACACATTGTGGCGCGCCATGAGCAGCTTCAGGTCCAGGACGCCGTCGGCACGGATTTCCTCTTCGTGCCTGGCTTCCACAGCCAGCACCAGCTGACCCTCCCGGCGCAGGACACGGGTGAGTTCCACCTGCTCTTTTTTCAGGGACGGGTCATCCGGAAAATACAGCAGGTTCAGCGGCTGTCCGTCATAGGGCAGACCGGTATACGGTGAAACAAAGGCGGCTTTCATGACGCCGGTCATTTCCTTCATGCCATGGCGCTTCTGTCGGATGTTGAAGCCCACAGCCCGTATGGCCGGATAGCTGTGGTGGTCCGCAAAGTCCTCCAGGACCGGGGCATTCTGGTTCAGGACCTGGCTGGCAGAATGGATCATGTCATCCAGCTGCAGGTCGTCCAGGATTTCCAGGTGCAGAGTCATGAACGCAGCCAGGATCAGGCTGGTGAGTCCGGCTTTCGGTACCACCAGGCCATACATGTTGTGCAGGCCTTCCGCTGCCCGGATCAGCGGGCTTTTTTCATCCCCAGTCACGATCACGTGGAGCACGGGCTCCGGCTGCCTGTCAATGACTTCCGCCAGCTCCATTGTGTTGCCGTCGGTTTCCAGGCTGATCAGAACGGTGTTTTTGTCAGCCGGCAGCGTTTCACCCTGTGCCAGCCAGCGGGTTTCGTATTTTACGTCCGTGTCCGCCCAGTCAAAAACTGTCTTGGTGAGCACACCATCCAGTCCGCAGAAGGCAATGGTCAAATCCGGTCTGGCCAGCGCCGGTTCCATGAAGGCCTTGAGGGCATCCTTCTGGTCCCGGACCTGTTTCTGCGTCCGTTTCCATGCTGCGGGCTGCGCGCAGAGCGCCTTGACGGTTTCGAGACACTCCTTTTCCTCCCAGTAACTGTTTTTCTTTCCCAGCATGGTCACTTCACCTCAATGGAATATCCAGTGGTCCAGGCATCACCGGGTTTCAGCATCATGGTGCCTTCCCGCCTTTCAAAGGGAACATCCAGTTTTTCCAGATCGGCGTGCCCGTACCAGGGTTCGATGCAGACAAATTCGCTGTCCTGCGGATGTGTCCAGACCGCCAGGTACGGAAACCCCGGAAACTTCACGGTCACCACAGCCCGGCCATCCTGTGACAGCGTCACCTGGTCTGCCCGGAACTCCTTCCAGATGAGTGTCCGTTCCCGTCGTATGAGTTCTCTGTCCAGCTGCAGGGTGTCCAGCTGCACGGATTCATATTCGACAGGCCGTCCGTCCTCAAAGGTGTGAAACATCATGGCCTGTCCCGCAGGCTCGAACTTCAGTTCACAGTTCTCAAACGGATCCGTCGCAAATGCCGGATGAAGTCCCAGGGTGAAGAGCATCTCTTCGTCGCCCGTGTTTTCGATCCGGTAGCCGATTTTCACTTCCCTGCCCTCCAGACGGTATTCGATCGTGAACCGGAACGAAAAGGGATACTGTGCCCGCGTCTTTTCGTCATCCGAAAAGCTGAAAGCCAGAACATCCCCATCCTGGCTGCCTTCCATGACAGCATACCGGGCCAGACCATGGTTCTTCATGGCATACTCCCGGCCGTCAATGGTGTAGCTGCCGCTCCAGGTGCTGCCAATGACGGGAAACAGGCTCGGATTCTGGTCCTTCCAGCCCTGGTCTCCCTGGTACAGGATTTCCTGTCCATTGGCTTTATTCACCAGAGACTGCATCTGTGCCCCCTTCGGGGTGCACACAAGTTTCAGGTGCTCATTTTCCAGTGCAAACATTCACATTGCCTCTTTTCTGTCAGATGTCCTGTCCGGATCCAGAAACGCCCGGATTTCCCCCAGGCGCTCCAGCGTCTCAGCATAGCCCAGCTTGAACCAGGCATCCAGTTTTTCGCGGTCAGTGGTATAGCGGGTGATTCCGTAATCCTGGTGCGGACGCAGAACCAGCGCCTTTCCCTCCTTCTCGAGATCATGGATGATCTGCCACTGCTCCTCATAATGGATGTGGCGGTTCCGGAAGTCCTCCGTGATCTGCCGGTCATGATACACCAGCCGGGCTCCCATCAGCTGCCACCAGGGCGCCTTTTTTCGGCGGTAGCCCTCTTCCTTGGTGGACACCACGATCACCTTTTCGCAGCCGGCCTTCAGGGCCTGCGAGACGGGGATCATGTCTGTGAGCCCTGCATCGATCACCGTGTTGCCGTCAAACTGCTTCGGCTTTGACAGCAGCAGCAGGCTGCAGCTGGCAATCAGCAGGTCATCAGAGGCATCCACGTACTCCTTGCCGTAGTACCGGGTCTTCCGGGTTTTCATGTCGTATACCCCGATATCCAGCTGGGTCGGGGAAGAAAAAAACGTCTCGTAGTCCAGCGGCATTTTTTCCTGGATGAACTGTGCCGTTTTCTCCAGCGCGAACAGACTTCCCTCTTCCATGATGGGCTTCAGGCCGATCAGGTCCTTCTGACTCGCGGCATCCACGCCGGTAAGCCGCAGACGGCCAGGCTGCCTGGAAACATAGGGAAGCAGCATCATGGCACCGGCAGAAATTCCCACACAATAGGGGATGTCGATCCCCTGTTCCAGAAAGCACTGCAGGACACCGCCGGTATACGCGATCTTGGTGCCGCCGCCTTCCACCACCAGTCCGGTTTTCACCCGCCGGTCCTCACGCATGACGCACCACACCGCTTTGGACGGCAGCCTGCGCCACAGCCCGGGCAACCCGGTCCGCCACACCCGGTGTCAGCGCACTGACGATGATGTGATCCGGCCGAAGGTCCTCTTCCGGAATGCAGGAGGATATCGCGCTCACCGCCGCCTGTTTCATGGCGTCGTTGATTTCCGTTGCCCCGGCATCCAGGGCTCCCTTGAAGATTCCCGGAAATGCCAGCAGGTTGTTGATCTGGTTGGGATGATCGCTCCGTCCCGTGCCGATGATGTATGCACCCGCCGCAGCTGCATCCTCCGGCTCGATCTCCGGCGTGGGATTGGCCATGGCAAACACGATGGGTTTCTCATTCATGGACCGGATCATGTCCTGAGACACGATGTGTCCGGCGGATACACCGATCAGAACATCGGCACCTGCCAGCGCATCCTGCAGGGTCCCGGTCCGGCCCGAGGGGTTGAGCCTGTCGATCAGGGCGCGCTGCCCGCTGGTCAGCTCCATGTCCGGTGTCAGGATCCCCTGCCGGTCCACCAGAATGACATCTTTCTGTCCCCTGTCCAGAAGCAGCCTGGCAATGGCACATCCCGCACTCCCGGCACCGTTGATGACGATCCGCGGGTTCTCTTTTTTCGCCAGCTTCAGGGCATTTTCCAGCGCGGCAGACACCACAATTGCCGTGCCGTGCTGGTCATCATGGAATACCGGAATGTCCAGCTGTTCCTTCAGGCGCCGCTCCACTTCAAAACACCTCGGTGCCGCGATGTCCTCCAGGTTGATGCCGCCAAAGGACGGTGCCAGGGCGGAAATCACATCCACCAGCCGGTCTGTATCCTGGGTGTCCAGCACCAGCGGGACGGCGTCCAGGCCGGAGAGGGCCTTGAACAGCACGCATTTTCCCTCCATCACCGGCATCCCCGCTTCCGGGCCGATGTTGCCAAGCCCCAGCACCGCCGAACCGTCGGAGATCACCGCAATGGTGTGACCGCGGCCGGTGTAGACATAACTCAGGGAAGGATCCCGGGCAATCTCCAGACAGGGCGCTGCCACACCCGGTGTATAGGCTATGGAGAGATCGTCGGCTGTTTCAATGGGCATCTTGTTCACTGTTTCCAGCTTGCCCTGCCACTCCCTGTGTTTTTTCAGCGCCTCGCTCGCTGCATCCATCAGTTGTCCCTTCCTTTCATGAGTGTCTTCACGATGTTCTTCATCGTTTCCATTTTCTGCACACTGGCGAACTCATACCGCCCGTGGTGATTCCAGCTGCCGGTGCCCAGGTTGGGCGTAAACAGGCCCTTTGCGCTGAGCATCGCACCGTCCGTCCCGCCTCTGACCGGAACGCTCTCCGGTTTCAGTCCCTGTGCGGCCACAGCTTCCCGGGCCTCCCGCACGGCTTCCGGTTCCCCGTTCTGCGTGACAGGCGCGAATCTGGCCATGTTCAGGTACTGGTCATGGATCCGCAGATCCAGACAGCCCGGATGCTTCGTTTCAAAGCGGGAAACCAGGTCCTGCACGAACGCCTTGCGTTCTTCGAACTTCTCTGTATCGTGATCCCGGATGATCCAGGTGGCATGGGCTTCCTCGACGGTTCCGGCAAGCTCCGTCAGATGCCAGAATCCCTGGCGGCCTTCTGTCTCGGCCGGTGTTTCGTCACCCGGAAACGCAGCGGCAATGTCCGCGGCGATCTGGACTGCGTTGACCATTTTTCCCTTTGCTTCCCCGGGATGGATGGCCACACCATGCACCGTCAGATCCGCCTGGGCTGCATTGAAGGTTTCCCAGTCCACCTGGTTCACCGCATCCCCGTCCACAGTCCAGGCCCAGGCGGCGGGAAACTGTTCCAGGTCGAAATGATCAGCCCCGCGTCCGATTTCCTCATCCGTCGTGAAAGCCGCATACAACTCCCGGTGGTCTTCCTGGCGGATTTCGTCCAGCGCCTGCATGATCGCCGCCACACCGGCTTTGTCATCTCCGCCCAGCAGTGTCGTGCCATCCGTAACGATCAGGTCATCGCCGATGACCTGCGACAGGGCCGGAAACTCCGACGGTGCCATCGAGACTGTGTCGTTCAGCCGGATGATTCCTCCGTCATACGACGGAATGATCCGGGGTCTGACATTGCGTCCCGTCAGCTCCTCGGCAGTATCCATATGCGCCAGAAACCCCACAGGCTCCCCCCGGCCGGGCCCTGTGGCCGGCAGATGGGCATAGACCACACCATTGCCGCAGGTATGTTCGATCCCCAGTTCAGCCAGTTCCTGTTTCAGGATCTGCGCCAGTTCACACTGCCCCGGGGTACTGGGAACCGTATCGCTGGTGTGGTCGGATTGTGTATCCACACCCACATACCGCAGGAACCGGTCTGTCAGGCTCATTCGAGCTCCCTCGCCAGACCCGGCACGATCTGCTTTTTCCGGGACACGAATCCCTGGTCTTCAAAGCGGTCCAGCACCGGACGCATCCGTGCGGCTTCCGGACCCGCTGCCAGGAACCTGGACCCGCGTCCTTCCACATTGGTGAAGGTCATGAGGAAAAGATCCAGGCGCCGCGACTTGGCCTCCTGCCGCATATAGTCCAGGAGTTCATCGCGGATCGCCGGGATGTCATCATAGTTGAAGACAAAGGTCTGGGAGATCGCCACTTTGTGCCCGCCGATGTTGAATTCCTTGGAATCCGTGCCTGTCAGCTGCTGCACGGTCTTTCCCTTGATGGATGCCGTGTTCGCAAACAGCTCCTCCGCCATGGCATTGATGTCAAAGCCGTACTCCGTGGCAATTCTCTCCGCCAGCATCCGGTCCACCGGTGTGCAGGTGGGAGAATTGAAGTTCATCGTGTCGGAGATCATGGCGTAGATCACAAGCTTCGCGATATTTTCCGGCATCTTCAGGCCGTATTCCTGCCACATCAGGCCCACGATCGTGCAGGATGACCCCACGATCATGTTCCGGAACTGGATGGGCTTGCTCGTGGTGATGTCACCGATCCGGTGGTGGTCCACGATTTCGATGATCTCTCCCTTGTCAATGTCGTTGATGGTCTGCTTCTTCTCGTTGTGGTCCACCAGGATGAACCGCTTGGGCGTGCTCTTCAGCAGGTGGTACCTGGCCACCGACCCGGTGATCCGTCCCTGAGACACCACGGGATAGCTGGAATGACGGGTCTTGAGCATCTCGCGCTCCACGTCCTCCAGAAACTCATCCCGGGAAAACTGGACCATGTCCGAAGCCGGCAGCATGATGCTTTCGATGGGGATCGAGCGGTACACCATCTGCACGATCTTCATCAGGTTGTACGGCGTGGTGATCAGCGTGACTCCCATGTTGCGGGCCATGTCAATGATGTAGTCATTGGGAACAAAGTTTTCCGCAATGAGGATCATCGCCGCGCCCTTGGCCATGGACTTGATCATGGAATCCTCGTGGTCGTTGAGCACCATGATCGCACCCTCCAGGTTGCGGTCCATCATCTTCTTGTCGGCAATGCGCACTTCTCCCGACAGGGGTCTCGTGCCCTCCAGCAGGATCGTTCCGCGCAGTGCTGCCCGGAAGTTTTCCACCGGTGTGACCTTGAGCAGGTCCCGCGTGATGTTCAGGTCCTGCATCTGGATCTTGGAGATGTCCCCCAGTGTGACCAGACCGCTGTAGTTGCCTTCCGAGTCAGTGGCATACAGCGTCTTGGCGTCATTCTCGATCAGCAGGTCCCACCCGCGCCGCAGGGTCGCGCCCTTGTCCACGGTCACCGCCTGGTCGATTTCGATTTCCGCCAGCGTGCTTTTGGCGGTGTTGATGTGCAGAGGCGGTTCCATGCCTGCCTTCTCCAGAACGAATTTCGTTTCAGGATTGACATGACCGATCCGCGCTGCCACGGCATTCTGTCCCAGCTGGCGCTTCAGTTCCGCCAGGGACAGAGCCGCACAGATGGAATCTGTATCCGGATTCTTGTGTCCGATGACATAAATGGGCTGTTCCATACATGCTCCTCTTTTCAAAGTTTCAGTCTGCTTTCATGATAGCAGTCCACCGGGTATCCGGCAATTGCGCAAAACAGGGCCTTCGCCTCACAGCAAAACAAAAAAGGAGAGCCTGCCGGTTCCCCCTTTGAATGACTCTGATTACTGCAGTGCGTCCTTGAGCGCCTTGGCAGGCTTGAACTTGACCGCCTTCGTGGCCGCGATCTCGATTTTCTCCCGTGTTGCCGGGTTGATCCCTGAACGGGCCGCACGCTCGGTCACCGTAAACTTGCCGAAACCGAACATATCCACTGTCCCGCCATCCTTCAGTGTATTCGTGAAGGCATCCAGCATGACATTGACAGCCTCCGCCGCCTGTGTCTTGTTCAGCTCCAGTCCGGCTTCTGCCAGCAGATCCGCCAGATCCTTTTTCGTCAGTGTCTTTTCCATATGCAATCCTCCTGCAGACCGCAACATCGTAACAGAAAACACAGGCAGTGTAAAACCGACGGCAATCAGCGGATGAGATGCAGGCAGATCAGATGACAGACACCGGAAAAACAGTGGATTCCGGCAGGGCGGACAGGGGGACGAAGGCCCGGGTGCAGACATAAAAACCCGCCTGCCGGCGGGTGGATGATCTGAATGGTGCCCGTACGCGGAATTGAACCACGAGTTGATCCTTACCATGGACCTGTATTACCTTTATACTATACGGGCGGTACGTGTGATATATTACCCTATCACACGGCGGTTGCGCAACCCTTTCTGCACAAATAATCGAGAACTTCTTCCACTTTTTCCATCGGAAGTCCCACAACGTTGCTCCAGGAGCCGTTGATGCGATCCACAAACCCGGAATCCTGGATCCCGTAGGCACCAGCTTTGTCCAGCGCACGGCCTGAATCCGTATATTCCAGGATTTCCTGGTCCTCCAGAACCCGGAAATGCACATCTGTGGTGTCGGTGAACGTGATTTCCAGCTCCGGTGTCAGGATGCACACACCGGTCTTCACCTGGTGCGTTTCTCCGGACAGCCGCATGAGGTAATCACAGGCTTCCCGGTCATCCGACGGCTTTCCCAGGATCTCGCCGCCATACACCACAACCGTATCGGCAGCGAGAATGGTTCTGTCAGGAAAAGCCGGCTGTACTGCACGGGCCTTGTCCAGCGCCAGGCGCTCCAGGGCCTCGTCCAGGGGCATTGTCGTGGAAATCGTCTCGGCAATTTCTGCCGGGTGAACATCAGCCTTATATCCCTGCTCCTCGAGGAGCTGCTTTCGCCGCGGGGACTGACTGGCAAGGATGAGTTCCATGAATCAAACCTTCCGCATGCCTTCCTTTCATGCCGGAGGTCTCATCAGCAGTATAACATTGTGAATGGCCTTTTCAACGCCTGCCACTTCGCAGCACCAGCCAGGATACAACACCCCCGGTCACTGCAACCGCTGTGATTTCCAGCACGATGCGGATCACCAGGTCGAAGAACAGCGATTCCGGACAGATGCGGATCATGAAATCCGTGGCTGGGTCAAGCAGCCACAGGTCGTTGTCGAAAAACAGCTCGTGGAAATGCGTCCAGAAATCCGTGAATCCGGTTGCAGCCCACAGCCCCAGGAACGCCAGCAGGAACAGCCAGCAGAGCCCTGCCTGCAGATACCCCAGGGCCAGCGTTTTCCAGGCTTTTTTCCATCCTGCGATCACAACGCCCAGACCCACAATGGCCCAGGCAGTGTATTTTGCGGCCATTGCCTGTTCATACAGATGGCGCACATCCTTCATGTGCGCCTTTTCCCGTGCATTGTAGACCTCGCCGATCCCCGCCAAAGAGCCATCCATGGTGCTTCGGTCCCCCCTGACATACTCCAGCATCATGGACATGGCTTCCTCCAGGCTTTCTTCCGGCACATCCAGCCTTTCTGCCAGGTCCGAGTGGCGGTACCAGTCATCGTACCAGCCGGTGTCCAGCGCCTGCAGGTCAACGATTGTCAACAGCATCGCCAGGATCGCCGCCATGCCCCAGAACCAGGCCGCCAGCCGTCTGGGCGTCACTCCACTGCCACCAGTTCTGTCCGGCTCACCGCCGGCAGGTCCTGCAGCACCCGGATCAGGTCCTCGGGACTTGTTTCCAGGTCCGCCATGTCAATGGTGATCGTCAGGCTGGCAATGCCGTTGATCGGTGCAGTCTGGTTCAGGGACAGAATGTTGGCCTGGGAGCGGCTGAGCAGGTTGATCACCTGGGCCAGCGCCCCCTTTTCATGGCGGATGACAAAGGAAATGATGGCTTTGCGCGTGGACTCGTCCTGGGAGAAGCTGAACACCGCATCCTTGTATTTATAGAACGTACCGCGGGAGATCCCCACTTTGGCGACGGCCTCGGAGATCCGGGTGGCTTCCCCGGAATTCAGCAGCTGGTGGGCTTCCATGACCTTCTCCAGCACCTCGGGCAGGATCTCGCTGGAGACCACATAGTACTTACTCATGGAAGATCTGCAGTCCTTCCCGGTCGGGGTTCGTGAGCCGGCTGTCCAGGCCCATCTCCTTCCGGACCCATGCCTGCATGCTCTCCAGCTGTGAGCGGTCCCGGCTGATGGCCAGCATGGTGCTGCCCGAGCCGGAGATCCACAGGGGGACCGCATTGGCTTCACAGGCGTCCTTCAGCCGGCTGTACTGGGGAATGAGCGCCTTTCTCCAGGGCTCATGGAGCACATCCTGACACGCAGCGCAAACCAGCTGCTGGTCACCGCGTTCCAGTCCCTGGACAAACAGAGCTGCCCGCCCGGCCTGAAGGGCCGCTTCCTTCAGAGATACTGTCGCCGGAAGCACTTTCCTGGCCTCGGCGGTGGAGACTTCATTTTCCGGCACAATGGCCAGTGCATGCCAGAGACTCATGTCTGTTACACACATCACCGCCTGGTCCCGGTCCATGACCGTCGTGCACAGGTTGCCGAAAATGGCCGGCGCCACGTTGTCCGGGTGTCCTTCCATACCTGCAGCCAGGGCCAGGATCTCGTGTCTGGGAGCCGGCTGGCCGTGGACTTCCCACGCCGCAGCCAGACCCGCCACGATGCACGTGGCACTGGACCCCAGTCCCCGGGCAAAAGGAATGTCAGACTCTATATGAATATGGAGGGGATCCGGCGAAAACCCGCCGGCCTCACATCCCGTCAGGTAGGCTTTCCAGATGAGATTGTCCTCTCCGGCATACGCCTCGGGACAGCCCGTAATGCGGAGGCTGTCAGCCTGTTCGAACAGAAACATCCCCCGCCAGTCCAGGGCCAGTCCCATCGTATCGAATCCTACCGAACAGTTGGCGCTGGTGGCCGGTACGCTGATGCGGATCATGCAGTCTCTCCGTTTTTCACCAAAGAGCAGGCCCCCTGCACGGCTTCCTTCATCCCCGGAACCCCGATAACAGCCTCGTGGAGGATCTTGGCGTTCTCCAGGGCAGCCAGTCCTGCCGGGATGGGATCCTGGCAGAGTTCCTGCAGCCGGTGCAGCGCATCCCATTCCCCGAGCTCTTCACCGGTCAGCGCTTGCATCACATCCTGTGCAAATTTATAGGGAGACGCCGTGGCAAGGACCACCATCGGGGTATCGTCTTTTTTCGCCAGACCCGCCCGATAGCCAATGGCGCTGTGAGGATCCAGTACATAGCGTTCCTCTTTATATACATCAGCAATGATTTCCTTCGTGGCGGCATCATCCGCATAGTCGGCTTCAAACAGCGACCGGATCCGTTCCAGGACCTCCGGCGTGACTTCATACCGTCCGGTTTCGGCCAGTTCCTGCATCCAGGCAGCCACCTGTTCCGTGTTTCCGTCTGTCATGTAGTACAGCAGGCGCTCCAGGTTGGAGGAAATCAGGATGTCCATGCTCGGGGAAATCGTCTTCACGAACGGACGGTTCCGGTCATACACACCCGTGGTGATGAATTCCGTCAGCACGTTGTTGGCATTGCTGGCCACGACAAACTTCTTCACCGGCAGACCCAGCCTGTATGCATAGTAGCCCGCCAGCACGTCCCCGAAGTTGCCTGTGGGCACAGAGAAGGACACCTTGTCATCGCGGCCGATGACACCCTGGTTTACCAGCTGCTTCCAGGCTTCGAAATAGTAGACCACCTGCGGCACGAGACGGCCTACATTGATGGAGTTGGCGCTGGACAGACGGATGTTCTGCCCGGCCGCCCACTGGCCAAGGTCTTCGTCCAGGAACAGCTGCTTCACCGCAGACTGGGCATCGTCGAAGTTGCCCCGCACGGCGAAGACCTTCACGTTGCTTCCCTGCTGGGTGGCCATCTGCCGGTACTGGATCTGGGACACCTTGCCCTCGGGGTAGAAGACGGCAATGCCTGTCCGGTCCACATCCCGGAATCCGGAGAGTGCCGCCTTGCCGGTATCACCGGAGGTGGCAGTCAGGATCATGGCGGAATCTTCCGTGTCCTGCAGGGCGATGCTCATGAGCTGCGGCAGCATGGTGAGCGCCACGTCCTTGAAGGCGGAGGTGGGTCCATGGAACAGCTCCAGGACATGCAGGTCGCCGACGGGTTTCAGAGGCGTGATGGCTTTGTCGGCAAATGTGCCGGTGTAGGCGGCCGCCACTGCCTGTTTCAGCTCCTCCTCTGTATAGTCCGGCAGGAGCAGGCCGAGAATGTATGCGGCATTCTCCTGATACGACTGATTCAGGATGCGGTCCAGGTCTGCTTTTTCCGTTCCCAGATCCGGTCTGACAAACAGGCCGCCGTCGCTGGCGATGCCTGTCAGGACTGCTTCCCTGGCACCTGCCTGTATCCCCTTGTTTCTTGTTGAATGGTAGGATGTAACCATTTGAAAACCTCCTTGAAAATGAACAACACCTATGATACAATGTGCAAGCTTTGAAAACAAGTGTTTTTGAATAAGAAACAGGAGGGCTTATGCAGGCTGTATTATTAGGATATGGAACCGTGGGAAAAGGCGTCGAAAAACTTGTGAACACGGTGGATGGACTGGACATGAAGGCAGTGTTCGTTCTGCCGGAATTCGAGGATCTTCCCTATTTCTCCAACGACGGCGAGGGCCTGGTGACGGATCCGGACGTGGATGTGGTGTTCGAATGCCTCTCCGGCACCGAACCGTCCAACACCCTGATCCGCAAGGCGCTGCAGGCAGGCAAGCACGTCATCACATCCAACAAGGCCACAGTGGCCCCCAATCTGGAAGACTATGTGAAGCTGGCAGAAGAAAACGGCGGATCGATCCAGATCGAAGCCAGCGTGGCTGGCGGGATCCCCTTCCTGGATGCCGTGCTGAAGCTGCAGAAACTGGAAGACCTGAATGGATTCGAAGGCATCTTCAACGGTACCTCCAACTATATCCTGGACCAGATGCAGAAAGAGGGGCAGGACCTGTCGACGGCACTGCGGGATGCACAGGCCATGGGATACGCCGAAGCGGACCCCACCAATGACGTGGAAGGCATGGACGTCTGGTACAAGACCGTGATCACCAATATGCTGGCATACAACACGAAAAACGACGGCCTGAGAAAGCCCCTTGGCATCTCGAAGCTCACACCGGAAGACATTGCGCTGGCCAGAGGCGAAAACAAAGTGATCCGCCACATTTCCCGGTCCGTGCAGAAAGACGGGCGCTATGCATCCGTGATTGCGCCTGCGTTCCTGAACCGGGACGACTATCTGGCCAATGTGCCGTCCAACTACAATGCGCAGCTCATCTATGCCGACAGCTTCGACAAGATCGGCCTGTTCGGCCAGGGTGCCGGACAGATGGCAACGGCCCAGGCCATGCTGGCCAACGCCATTGACACGATGGAAGGCACAGAGCGCCCGATCCGCCTGGACAAAAACCTGAAGCAGGACGATTCCCTGATTCAGGAAACCTGGCTGGTCCGCTCGGAGGCAGACCTCTCTTCCATTCCGACAGCCAGACTGAAGGAAGGATCATACTGGCTGATCGGACCTGCCGGTGCAAATGTGATCGACCGCATCCAGGAACTGGATCCGCAGGCCATGATCGCCCTCTGGCGGTAAGCTGTCTGCTTCGCTGAAAAAACCGGGAGTGCACTCTCCCGTTTCTTGTTTGAGAAAGGAATCAATATGCTGAAAGTCACGAAATTCGGCGGGTCGTCGGTTGCCGATGCCTGTCAGTTCCGCAAGGTCCGGGACATCATCCAGTCCGATCCCGACCGCCGCTATGTCGTTGTGTCCGCACCAGGTCGGAGAACCCCCGCAGATGCCAAGCTCACCGACCTGCTCTACCTGCTGGATGCCCACCGTCAGTATCACGTAGACGCCTCCAATGTCTACCGCATCATCCGGGAGCGGATCCTGGGGATCCAGAAGGAACTGGGCCTGAAGCAGAACATGGCCGGGGAACTGGATGCCTTCTATGCGAACCTGAACCAGATGAAGCAGGACGAAATCGTGTCCCGGGGCGAATACTGGTGCGCGAAAATGATGGCGGAATTTCTGGGCTTCCCCTTTGTGGATGCCAGGGATGTCATCTGCTTCAACCTGGACAAAACCATCGACTTCAAGGCGACGAAAGCCAAGCTGCAGGCCAAGATGGCGGAACACGAACACTTCGTCTTCCCGGGATTCTACGGATCCACGGCCAACGGACGCATCCAGGTGTTCACCCGCGGCGGAGGGGACATCACCGGTGCGATCCTGGCCAACGCCATGGATGCGGATGTCTATGAGAACTGGACCGATGTGTCCGGATTCCTCATGGCAGATCCGACCATCGTGGACAAGCCCCATGAAATCACCCACATCACCTACTCCGAGCTGCGGGAACTCTCCTACATGGGGGCCAGCGTGCTGCATGAAGAGGCGATTTTCCCGGTCAAGGAACGCAACATTCCCATCCACATCCTGAACACCAACCGGCCGCAGGATCCGGGAACGTTCATCCAGGAAAACCGGAAAACGAAGTCCCATTATCCCATCACAGGCATCGCCGGAAAATCCGGGTTTGTATCCTTATATGTATACAAGAAACACATGTCCAGCGAAGTGGGCTACATGCGGAAGGTACTGTCCATCCTGGAGGACTACAACGTGTCCATTGAGCACATCCCGTCGGGTATCGACAGCTTCACGGTGGTCATGGAAGAAAAGGACGTGGAAAACACGCTGTACGAAATCGTGTCCCGAATCAAGCGGGAGCTGAAGCCGGATGAGGTGAAGGTGCAGGACAACATTTCACTGATCAGTACCGTGGGAAAGCGCATGAGCGATTCCCCGGGCATGGCCGGGCGGCTGTTCACCGCCCTGGGCAGGGAAAACATCAGCATCATGATGATTGCCCAGGACTCCAATGAGATCAACATCACGGTGGCGGTGGAAACGCCGGATTTTGAGACGGCAGTCAAGGCGATTTATGACGAATTTGTGACGAAGGAGGATTTGCAGGGATGAAGAAAGTGGCAATTGCAGGCGCGACCGGCGCCGTGGGAAGACAGATGCTGGAATGTATCCGGGAACGGAACCTGCCGGTGGAGGTGAAGCTGCTGGCCAGCGTCCGGTCCAAAGGCAAAGTCATTGACGGTCTGGTCGTGGAGGAACTGACCCCGGATTCCTTCCAGGGTGTGGACTATGTCCTCGGCGCCTGCGAAAATGACGTGACGAAGCGGTGGATGCCCTGGGCGCAGGAAGCCGGCTGTGTGGTGGTGGACAACTCCAGCGCCTTCCGGCTGGATGACAATGTACCCCTGGTGGTACCGGAGATCAATGCGGATGACATCGACCGCCACAACGGCATCATTGCCAACCCGAACTGCTCCACGATCATTGCCCTGGTGGGGTGCGATGCGCTGAAGAAGGAATTCGGCCTGAAGCGCATGATTGTGACCACCATGCAGGCGGTATCCGGTGCCGGTGTCAAAGGGATTGCGGATCTGGAAAACCAGGTCAAAGGTGAAGATGTTCCCTTCCAGGCGTTCCCCTACCAGATTGCCTACAACCTGATTCCGCAAATCGGCGACTTTGATGAGTTCGGCATCTCCAAGGAAGAATGGAAGATGCAGAACGAAGGCCGGAAAATCTGGCATGAGCCGGAACTTCTGGTGAACTGCACCTGTGTCCGGGTTCCCGTGATGCGCTCCCACTCCGAGTCCATCACCCTGGAATGTGAAACCGAAGTGGATGTGGCCAGGGCCCGGGAGGTGCTGAAGCAGGCCGCGGGAGTGCAGCTGAAGGATGACCCGCAGAACAGGGTGTATCCCATGCCGCTGGATACCACGGACCAGGACGATGTGTTCGTGGGCCGGATCCGCAAGGACCTGACCGATCCGGAAGGAAAGACGCTGCAGGTGTTTGTCTGCGGCGACCAGATCCGCAAGGGTGCGGCAACGAACGCTGTGCAGATCCTGGAAAAACTGCTGGAAAAGGCCGAATAACAAAACAAGGGAGAAACCTGAAGCCGGGTTTCTCCCTTTTCGTATAAATGCTGATGCTGGTGATGCCAGGGCAGATCCGGTGCATCCCGGGATGGAACCGAATCTCAAATGCCTTTGCCCAGGAAGAAGTCCTGGAGGTTCTGGTGGATGATTCCTTTGTCGCTCATTTAGTTGGAGTCCGCTCCAGCCTTTGATGTTTTTCCCGTTTAGTTGGAGTCCACTCCAACTGCGCGCTCTCTTCTTCCGCGCAGAGACTCGTCGGAAAGCCGGAGTCCACCACATCTGTCCCTGGCCACATCCTTTCGCCAAAGCAGGACTCAGTCTCTGCCGCTCCCACTTCTCCCGACGTGCAGATGCAGACTGGTTTTCCCCTCTACGCCGATACCCCATACATCAGCCATCATAAAACAGGCCCGAAGCCTTCTCTGCAATCTTACAGGGAAACAGCCTCAGGCTGGCGCAATGATTTGTCTGAATGAAACCCGGTGTTCCGATCCGCACGATGGTCTGGACCGACCCCATGCACCGAATCAGTTTCCTCCATCACAGACCGGCAGTTTCTGCCGTCCGGACATACTCCCGGATATCCCGCTTGATTTCCTCTGCGGGAATGACCGACTGCTTCCCGAGCCGGTCAAACTGTTCCCGGTCTGAGCGGGTATACGGAACATCCGCATATTCCCTTCGCGCCAGCCGGATCATATTCCGACGGCAGTCTTTTTCTGCCGAGATCCGGTCCCTGCCTCTGATCCAGGCGGAAGCCAGGACCGCCAGAAGGACAAAGCCCATATACCCGAGGAATGGATACGTCAGGGAAATCAGGCTCCTGAATCCCCCAAAACTGCATCCATAACCCGCAGCCACAAACAGGATCAGGTATTTGCGCACCCGCACACTGTTTCCACCGCCAAACCTGCACGCCAGGCCATAATACAGAGAGAAGGCCGTATTGAAGATCAGGAAGAAAATCACCAGGGCATAGACCAGCCCCAGAGCCGGCGATATGGCATTGACGATTTCCAGGATCGGCATTTCGGCACCTTTCACCATGCCAATATTCAGGAACATGCTGATGTAGGCACCGGTAATGATCAGGCCCACCAGGGCGCCACCCAGTGCACCGCCTTTCTCCGCTGTGCCGATCTTGACTATGGATCCGCCCAGGACAAACCCCATGGAAACACCGGTCATGGCACAAAGCGAAAAGTAGTTCAGTGCCGCCAGCCAGATATTGGGCAGCGGTGACGGAATCCCTGCTGTTTCGCTGCTGAGAGCGGCTATGTCCAGAGGCTTCGTCGAAATGGAATACGCTGTGATCAGGACAATGAACAGAATGACCACCGGCGTGAAGATTCCCAGGACTTTCGTGATTTTGTCAAAATCCAGAAACGTCACTGCGATGATCAGCAGGGCACAGAACAGTGCACCGGCCCAGGACGGAATCCCGAACTGCTGATTGAGGTTGGAGCCAGCACCGGCCAGCATCACAAAACCGATGATGAACCCCGCGGCGATCAGTGTCCAGTCAATGATCCGGTTCGTGACCGGACTGGCAATGGCCCCCAGCACTTCACTGTGACTATTGGACCGGAAATAGCTGCCGAGTGTCACGATGATTTTTCCGAAAACGACATTCAGCACACAGAACAGCAGGATCCCCCAGATCCCCTGTTTTCCGAAGGACAGGAAATACTGGAGAATGTCCTGGCCGGAGGACAGGCCCGCTCCGACAATGACGCCCACATAAGCCATGGCGATGGATACAGATTCTTTGAACTCTTTCATCAACACCTCGATTTCTTCAATGTACAAACGACAGGGAGCCACGCAGCCAAAGGATGGCTCCCGCATAAAGAACATCCGGATACTCCGGAAAGAACAATAAAAAAACATCTGATCCCGGAAGAAACAGACAGACAGGAACCCGCAAATCAGGTTCAGTCTCTGTGACCAGGCAGGATACAGACAGGAATCAAAACAGATATATCCATATCAAATTCACTAAAATCATACCAAACTATACGATTATTTCCATTGAGACGACCGACAAATTGTGGACTTCGAAAAAGACACGGCGACACTCTGAGAACACCTGAAGACTGCGCCGCCTGAACCCGGTGTCTGCCCCTTGCTTTCCCTGATATTCCCGGGGCACAACCCCTGATGTCCCTGTCCCAAAACAGGTCACATCATAAAGAAAGGCCTGAGACCTTCTCCTGCCACAGACAGGAAAAGAGCCTCAGGCCTTCTTTGTCATACCATTTTTGTATTTTTTTCGCATGACGACCAGGATCGCAATGCCGGCAGCCAGCGTGAAGATGGAAATGAACTGTGAGGTGGAGAGGGTTCCCACCGCACCTCGGATCAGGTCGCCGCGGAAGAACTCGATGATGAACCGCCCCACTGAATACAGGATCAGGTACCAGGCACCGACTTCGCCGTTGAACTTCTTCCGCTTTGCGATCCAGCACAGAAAGAAGAACATCCCGAAGTCAAACGCCGAGGAAATCAGCTGGCTGGGAAACAGGGGGATACCCGCAGGTGCCAGTCCGCCTTCCGGGAACGTAATGCCCCACTCCACCGGAATGCCATAGCAGCAGCCCGCAAAGAAGCAGCCCAGTCGCCCGAATCCCTGTGCGAGCGCCACTTCCGGTATCAGAAGGTCAAACCACTCCATGAAATTCATTTGATGACGCCGGCAGTACCAGAGCCCACCAAGCAAACCACCGATGATGCCGCCATAGACCACCCAGCCGTCTTCGAGATTCATCAGGATCCCCGGATCGGCAATGATGTCCGGCAGCCTTGTCAGGATATAAAGCAGCTTGGAGCAGACAAAGCCGGTGATGCACACCGTCAGGGTGATGCCCTCCAGGCGGGAGGTATCCATCCCCATGGCTTTGCCCCGGCGATCCGCCACAAAGAAGGCGGCCAGGATGCCAATGGCAATCAGGAACCCGTAGGTGTACACCGTCAGGGGCCCCAGATGAAAGAGTTCAAAATGCATATGAGTCTCCGTTCTACTGTATCAGCAGGCCGCATGTATAGCGGCTGTTTCTGTAAAGGTCACGTGATCCGGATGGATTTCTGCATCCGGTCACATCAGCACCAGCAGCAGCCAGACTGCCCCGGCACTGGCAAGCACGGCGGTGATTGGAGGCCAGTTCATCAGTCCGCAGAAAACCGACAGTCCGATCGTCGTCAGACAGGCAGCCACATTGGGTGATGACTGGATGACACCGGGAAAAATCAGGGCAGCCATGACCGAGACCGGCAGCATCCGCAGGAATTTCCGTGCGCCTCTGGAAAAGTGCATCCGGGAAATGAAAACCGCCGGCAGGATCCGGGGAATCGCTGTGGAGAGCGCCAGGCAGATGGTCAGCATCAGCATGTTCATGGCAGGTCCTTTTCCTTCACCAGAAACATCCCCGCTGCAGCCCCCGCAAGAGACCCGATGATGATTCCCTGGCTGGAGCCGATCAGTGTGCTGGTCACAGCCGAAACTAGCACCACCATGGCAAGCGGCAGGTGTTGCCGGATCTGCGGCGTGAGAATGGAAATGAAGAGGGCATACAGCGAAATGCCCAGGGCGCTCATCAGTTCCGGCGGCAGGACCGTCGTCATCCCGCAGCCGATGCACGTGCCGATGACCCAGGAGGCCCAGGCTCCCAGTGCGATCCCTGCGAAACAGGCTGCGTTGTCAGCTCCCTTCGCCTGCCCTCCGGCGGTTTCCAGCGTGAAGACTTCATCCGTGACGCCCAGACTCAGCAGCACACGAACCCACAGAGGGCTGCGGCGCAGGCGCTCCATGATCACTGTACTCATGATCACATGGCGGAGATTCATGATGAACATCGCTGTGGCGATCCCCAGCAGAGACACACCCTGGCCGATCATGGCCACCGCCGCCATCTGCCCCGCACCTGTGTAGACAAACAGTGACATGGCCACGGTCTGCCAGGGAGTCAGTCCTGTGGACAAAGCTGTGGCTGCATAGGCTACAGCCACCGGTATGTAGCCTGTCATGATGGGGGTGCTCAGCACCAGCCCTTTCCTGAATCCCTTCCAGTTCATATCCTTCAGTGTACCAACAGCGAAAGCTTGCCGCAACCTGCCTCTGGTGGCGTGTGGTCGTTTACCGACCCTCCCGCAACCGGATATCCGCAACTCCGGCGCACAGCATCCGGTTATAAAAACACACCGGGATCACCGGTGTGTGGACTATTGTGATTATGCCTGCAGGCGAAGCCAGGAACGTTCTGTGACTGTCTGGCTGAAGCTGTTTCGAATGGTGCCAAAGGATTCCATGCGGTTGCTGGAGTATGTCAGCATCCCTTTCTGTCCGATCCGTCCGGCATTGTAGGCATCTGCGGAGACCCGGAAAGAACAGATGCCCTTCGGTGTCTGGAATACCATGCGGTAAACCGGCTGCTCTCCATAGGCGGCAGCGGATTTGTTGATCAGGACAGCATTCAAGGATTCTTTCATCAACTATCATTTCCCTTCTGTGTTGCAGCTTCATTGTATACCCCGGTAAAGAATAATGGAAGGGATTACATCCTGCAGTGAACCACATTGCTCCATCCAGGGAGAAATCCGGCTTCCACGGAACATCGGACACCTTTTTGTCACGCTGACTCTCCGGTTCAGCCCTCGCTGACTCTCCGGTTTCGGCACTCAGTATTCTCTGGACTCCAGCATTTTCTTGCTGATGAACGCAGAAACTGCACACCCTGCACTGCAGAGCACCGCGAGCGGCAGGAAGACCGTCATCCGGTGGTTTTGCATCCATTCCCAAAAGAATGTATCTGGCAGCGTTGCCTCTCCCATAACATAGGAAAGAATGGCTGCAGCGAACATCAGCAGAACTACCATCCAGATCCGCACTCCTGTATCAAACCGGATCGCCATCGGGATCAGAAACGCCGTGAAGAAAAGCAGCCAGATCACGCCGATTCCCAGCGCTTCCGGCAGATCTGCAGCATGATGTGGGCGAAACAGCACGTACAGACCGCCCGCTGTCAGCATTCCCAGGCCGCAAAGGCCCAGGATCAGGGCGTATTTTTCGCGGACAAACTGCCGGCGGGAAACCGGAAGCGCGAACAGGAACCGTGCTGTTTCCGGCTGCAGGCTCTGCAATACCAGCTGCAGCAGACTGCCATGGAGAATGATGGTCAGATACAGCATGATCAGGGAGATCTGGATATCCAGAACCAGGTACAGACCCAGAAGACCCGGCAGCGAGAGCAGAAACCGCTTCTGGTGCTTCAGCCACAGCAGGTCGCTCACAAAGAGACCGTTCATATACCTCCTCCTTTCCAGTCCCGGCAGGATGGCTGCGATCCGCTACAGTTCCTCCCTGTCCAGGATCCCTTCGCTGACTTTCATGGATACAGCCAGACAAACCAGGCCAAGAACGGCCATCCCACCGAAGACAACCGGCAGATTGCCCTGAATCACCGTCAGCCACTGCGTCACTGTTTCCTGCAGGCTGCCAATCAGCACCGCGGTCAGCGAGGCAAGCACCACCACGATCACCGTCAGCCATACCTGCATATTGGAACCCAGGCGGATCATCATCGGGATGAGGATCGCGGAAAAATACAGCAGTTCCAGCACAATGACCCCCAGCATGGCGCTGAGTTCCAGCATCTTGTCAGGTTGACAAACGATGGCCACCACATACAGGCCAATGGTGAGGACCAGTGTCGATCCCAGAATGAACAGGTATTTTTCCTGCACATACTGTCGCCGGGTGAAGGGCAGCGTGAAGAGAAACCGGCTGTTTTCAGCCCGCAGGTTCCATTCCAGGGTCCTCAGCAGGAGCATCTGGAAAATCACCGAGAGAAACAGCACCATGGTTCCGTCTGTGACCAGGTACAGGATCGTCAGAGCGACAAGGATCATCAGCAGTTTTTTCTGGCCCTTGAGCCACGTCATGTCATACACAGCGAGTCCCTTCATGATCGGTTGTTCTCCTTTCGTGCCTCACGCAAGTGCGGATCCCGGTCAAACACCACATCCGCCCCTTCAAACAGCAGCAGTGCCTCATCCACACCACCGCGCTCCACCAGCAGTCGCGGGTAGTTGTCCTGGTAGTACTGCCGGTCGCTGACCAGTGCTTCGACGGATCCGTCAGGGTTTGTCTTCCGGCACACCACACCTGCCAGGTCCACGGTCGCCGCCTGACTGGCGGGCACCTTCACATACCCATATTCGTCCCGGAGAACATCCATGTCCTCTGCCAGCAGGATGCGGCCTCTGGAAATCAGCTGGAAGGAATCGCAGAGATTCTCGAGATCCGATGCGATATGCGAGCTGATCAGGATACTGCGGCCGGGGGTCTCCATATATTCCCGCAGAAGGTCCAGAATCTGGTTGCGCGCCGCGACATCCAGCCCTGCCGTGGGTTCATCCAGCAGTAGGATCCTCGGGTGGTGGCTGATGGCGGCAATCACGCGCAGGCGGGCTTTCATGCCGGTGGAAAATGTCTCCAGGGCCTTGTCTGGCGGAATGGCGAACCGCTTCACCAGGGCATCGAAATATACAGGATCAAAGCCGGTGAAAAAAGCAGCCAGGACCCTTTTGACATCCCGGGGTGTAAACACCGCCGGAAATCCGGTATCCGCCAGAACCACCCCGATCTGTTCCTTTACGGACACTGGAAGGGTGTCCGCAGCCTGTCCAAGCATCCGGCAGCTTCCGTCATCGGCTTTGGCCAGCCCAGTCAGAAGGCGGAAAAGCGTGGTCTTTCCCGATCCGTTAAGACCCACGAGTCCCACAATCGTGTTTTCAGGCACCGTCAGCGTGACATCCAGCGCAAAATCCGGGTAGTGTTTCTGCACAGCCGTGCATTCGATCAGCGGCTGGCTGCGGTCTTCATATGTGGTAACTTCCCTCATCTGTATTCCTCCATGAGCATCCGGACCAGGTCCAGGATCTCCTCCTCTGTCAGTTTCATGGCCCTCGCCTTTGCCAGCGCCTGCAGGAACTGGGATTCCAGCTGTTTCTGCAGCTCTTCCTGGACGGTATTGGCAGAGATCTCCGCCACATAGGTGCCTTTTCCATGGACCGTATGGACGAATCCTTCTTCCTCCAGGAGGTCGTAGGCTTTTTTCACGGTCAGCGCCGACACCCGGTATTCCCGGGCAAATCCCCGCACAGAAGGCAGCGGGTCCTGTGCCTGGAGGGTTCCTTCCCGGATCTGCAGCCGGATCTGGCCCGCGATCTGTTCGTAGATCGGTTCCATGGATGTGTGGGATATCTGGATTTCCATGGCACGCCTCCTCTCTGCCGGTCCATTGAGGGCCAGTTTCTTCGCAAAAACAGTATATAACAGTTGGACATAGTGTGTAAACACCATATAACAGTAAAATACAGACAGGGGGGGGGCCGATGGTGGCTTTGACTGCCGGCTGTATAGGTTTCCGGGAACAGAAAAGGCAGCCCTTCCTGGTGTGAACCGGCTGCCTTTTTCGTCATGTTTCCTGTATATAGAGCTGTGTGCTGCGTGGAAATTCCCGGGCAAAGGCTTCCTTCAGCGCTTTCTTTGCGGAGGCAGTTACGAGGGTGGTCTGGCTGTTCACAAAACCGGATTCCGTCAAAACCCACTCGCCACCTGTCTGCTCCAGTTTCACCCAGCGGTCTTTCTTGAAGGTCCACAACGTGATGGATACCAGATCCGCCCGCCGCATGGCCGCCAGCCACTTCACCTGCGCCTGCCGCAGAGGGATCCGTTTCATGCGCCGGCCCCCTTCAGGAACGACTCCAGTTCCTGGGTGAAAGCTTTCTTGAGGAGGGTCCTTGTCAGGTATATTACACAGATCCGGGTTCCTTCCCTGGTGAATGCAACCCGGACACTGCCGGCGGAGGGATCATTGACACGGCATTCCAGGATCGGCAGCCCATTCCATTTCTGTCTCGAGGCGTACTTGGTCTTGAAGAAGTCGTGGTCTGCCTGTCGGGTGATGGTGTCCGTCACTGACAATTCCAGCGTATCGTGTTTCTGCAGGAGCTTTCGGCAACCGCGTTTTTCGAAGGTGAAGTGCAGACCGCTGGCCTGATTGTTTGCATCCATGACATTGTCTCCTTTCCGGGTCACCGCCATCATCGTGGCATCTGTATGTTGCGGGATTCAACCGGAATGCCCGTCTTCGGATTGGCGTGCAGATGCCGCACAGTCCTCCGGGCCATCGAAAAAAACTCCCCGGAGCAATCGCTGCGGGGAGTTCACTGTCATGATTCAGCTGTGTCAGACTGCAGCTGCCAGTCCGGTGATGGCCCACCAGATCAGGGCCACAATGACCAGGAACAGGACCACGGACAAAATGATCCGGGCGCTGCCTTTCGCAAACCGCCAGATAGCGGGAAGACCTCCAATCAGGAGCAGGGCTCCAATCACAATGATCAATATTTGCTGCCAGTTCATAAGTATACCTCCTGGGAACGGTCAAGGGTTCCGGGTACGTATGCCGGCCGCAGAAATCCTGCCAGGCACAGTCCGAATCCAATGATTCCTGAACTCTATCTGAATTATATACCAAAACACTCGGTTTTCTTTCCCAGGTGCTTCTCTGGCGTCTCCGGCAGCTCTCAGTCTCCTGTGCGGTCAGGACCGATATTGCCACTTCCCAGGGATTCCCGATTCTCCAAAGGCAGCCAGGTCCGGATCACATTCTCAATGGCGCGGTCCCAGAAGTCCCATTCATGCGCACCCGGTCCGGGTTTCCAGACGACATCATATCCCAGATCCTGCAGCGTTTTCACAAATGCCTCATTTACAGAATACAGCTCATCGTCAACGCCGCAGCTGAGGTAGAATACCGGCAGGGGGTGCCCGCTGTCTGCGAGCCTCTTTGCCTGGACCACCGGATTCTTGTCACTCTCCTTCAGGTTTTTCACATCTCCGAAGATCGTGGACAGAAACGTCCTGCCAAAGGGATAGCAGTCCGGGGTTTCCGGCATATCCTCCATTGTCTCCAGCATGGTGGGAAAATGCAGGGCGCTGGACAGGCCAATGATCCGGGAAAACAGATGGGGATACCGCAGTCCGTTGGTGATGGCTCCATAACCGCCCATGGACAGGCCGCCAACGAAGGTGTCTTTCCTGTCATGAGAGAGTCGGAACATGTCCCGGGTCACATAAACCAGTTCTTCGATGAACGCCGCATAGTCTTCGCCGTTTGCCTTGTTGTAAGTGTAAAACCGGTTGTCGCCGCTTGGCATGATGACAGCCAGGCCGTAGTCCGTGGCCCAGCGCAGGATCCGGGTCCCTGTGATCCAGTCGGTATAGTTGCCGAAAATGCCATGGAGCAGGTAGAGGGTTTTGAACGGTGTGTTTTCTTCCCGCTTCCCGTCAAATCCTGTCTTGTCACAGGGAAGGATGGCGTAAAACGGAACCGTACGCATGAGAGTCTGAGAAAAGAAGTTCACTTCAGCCAGTGCCATGGATCTGTCCTCCTGTATGTTCAGAAAAATTGTCTGTGGCGGATGCAGGAATGTCAAACACAGCCGAGGTGTAGTGATGGCTTTCCGAAGCAGCATGTACTTTGCCAGCCCCCTGCAGGCATCGGTGTTCAGAAATTTCTTGCGTCATCTTTCCTGGTTTGGTAAGATAAACAGGCAGTCAGCAACTGCAGCAGACAACATGGGGTCGTGGTGGAATTGGCAGACACGCTATCTTCAGGCGGTAGTGAGGCAACTCGTGTGCGTTCGAGTCGCATCGACCCCACCATCTTGAAACTTACCCGGCGGGATTTTCTGCCGGGTTTTCATTTTCATGATATAGCCTGCAATCAGAATCGTTATTTGCTCCTTCTACTAACTAAAACTGTTGGTAGAAGGAGAAAACACGCTCAAACCCTATGAAATGCTGAAACAGGATCTGACCGCGTATAAAGCACCTGATATGAAAATAAAGAGAATGGCAGACCGTCGTGAAGTCATCAAGCTGAAAAAGAATCTGTATGAGACCGGTTCGACAGTTTCCGGTTATCTGGAAGCGGCAGCGATCTGTACACCGTCATATTTGTCTTTTGATTATGCCCTTTCCTGCCATGGACTCATACCCGAGGGGGCAAAAATATATACGAGTGCAACATGCCCGAAAAGAAAGAAATAAACCTTCAGGAACTGGTTCGGCATATATATATTTCAGGATATTCCGCTGTCCGTTTTTCCATTCGAAATTGAAATAGGCTACGAAAATGACAGACCTTGTTCGATGGCCACGCCCGAAAAAGGTGTATGCGACAAGCTCTGCACAGTCAAGCCAATACGCTCCAGAAAGCATCTGCAGCAGCTGCTCTTTGACGACTTGAGAACAGATCAGGATGCATTCAGCAAACTGGACTTTTCTGTGCTCAGGGAATTATGTCCTCTATATAAATGGACAATTTTGACCACGCTGTTAAAACTGACCGGTACCTGGCAATCCGATGGTTCATCACTTTGAGCTGTCTGAACGTTCCTGGACCGGTTTTCTTCGCCTTCACACAAAAGCGTCTCATCCCATACCGCTGTATTCACACCGGTCATGCAGGATGAGACGCTTTTTCCTGTTCTTTATGGCCTCGGTGTCATATTGGGCAGTCCATGTCCTTCAAAGTCCCGGCAGTCCTCTGGCCCCTTCCTGCCCCTGTCTGCCATCATCGGCATCCTGGACGGCTTTCCAGCTCATGACACGCTGCTTCATTCCAGCTACATCCAGGACCCCATGGGCGAAGCCCTTGCGGACGAGTTCCTCCGGCACGAATTCGTCGTACTTCTCGAACACCGGGACTTCGCCGGGATACACCAGATCCAGCGGATCGAATTCCTTCGCGGCTTCCTCCAGCACAATGCGGTAAAACTCCGCTTCGCTGACCTTCATGGTGAATGTGATGTAATACGGTCTTGTGGGGCTCAGTCCCCGCAGCTGCAGGCGTTCGCCGCACTTCAGTTTCAAAAACCGCTCCATGGCCAGGAAGGCATAGGAGCCCAGCCAGGGAAACAGCACCCACATGTTGCCCCCGAGGTGCACAAGGGGTTTTGTCAGCATGCCGGAATTCCGGAAGTTCTCCCGGGCCTGGCCAAGCCTGGCCACCGCATGCTTCATGAGATAGGGATAGGACCTCTCCTCTCCCATCACCTTGTACATCCTTTCCAGGATCCGCGTGTGGATGTCCCCGGCGCAGTCCCCAAAGTATGCAGGGATGTGTCCCTTGACCCGCCGGCAGTAGACTTCGTGCTTCTTGTGATCCACTTCCTCCACCAGCCAGACCCGGCCGGCAATGGCAATCTTGTCCCCCACCGGAGGCGGTTTGCAGATGGTGCCCAGTTCTTCACTCTCCGCCCTCACGGCATATTCCACGTTTTCCTGGAACACCGCAAAGAACTTGTAGCTGTTCACGATGCGCTCTCCTGTCAGCCCCACGATCAGGCCCCCGGTTTCCGTCCTGGCAATGTGGTCGATTTCGAGCAGGTGCAGCAGCAGCGTCCGGAAATCCTCCTGGGTGATGCGGTGAAACGGAGACAGGGTCAGGACCCGGCTGGCGAGTTCCGCCGGGGTCATTTCCCCGCAGGAGGCCAGGGTACTCATGGTCTGGTGATAGAGCAGGCTGAAGGGCAGCCGGTCCATCCGGGGTTCTTCCACAAACCGCTCCTCGATGTACAGCTGCACCAGGGCGATGCCCTGAATGAGATACCAGGGCAGGATCTCCGGCAGCATGGCCCTTGCCTCTGCGTGTTCTTCCCGCATCACAAACCACATCTCCGAAGGGTCGCCCCGCCGGCCTGTGCGCCCCATGCGCTGCAGGAAGCCGGACACCGTAAATGGCGCATCGATCTGGAAGGCCCGCTCCAGCCGCCCGATGTCGATCCCCAGCTCCAGGGTCGCCGTGGCACACACCGACTGCAGGGAGTCGTCATCCTTCATTTCCTCCTCCGCGCTCTGGCGGTAGGAAGCCGAGAGATTGCCATGGTGGATCAGAAACCGCTCCGGTTCATGGCGGATTTCGCAATACTGGCGCAGAAACTGGCACACCGACTCGCATTCTTCCCGGGAGTTGGTGAACACCAGGCACTTCTTGCCCCGTGTGTGCTCAAAGATGTATCCCAGTCCCGGATCGGCGGCCTTCGGCGCCTGATCCGTGGGCCCGTCAAGCTCCTCCATGGTCGGCTGATCCTGTGACAGGGAGCCGATGCCGGCCTTCAATGCACGCCGTTGCCTCTCCCACTGTGGCTGCTCCTGACCGGACTGCCACTGCAGGACGGGATGACCCGCACCCGCATCCGCCTGGGCACCGGTATTGTAAAAGTGCTCCATGGAGATCCGCCACACTTCCTTCGGGGCTTCAAACTTCGGGATCACACAACCCCGGCCGCTGCCCGCAGAAAGAAACTGACCCGCTTCCTCCGGGCTGCCGATCGTCGCCGACAACCCAATGCGCCGGGGACTGCAGCCGGCGGTCCGGGACATCCGCTCAATGAGGCTGAAAGTCTGCAGTCCCCTGTCTCCGCGAAGCAGGGAGTGAATCTCGTCGATCACGATGAAACGCAGGTCGTGAAACAGCGACGGGATCTCCATGTGTTTGGTGATCATGAGGGACTCCAGGGACTCCGGCGTGATCTGCAGGATCCCGGCGGGTTTCTTCAGGAGCCGCTTTTTCTGGCTCTGGGGCACATCCCCATGCCAGCGTGTGACCCGGATTCCCGCTTCCTCGCACAGGTCGCTCAGGCGCCCGAACTGGTCGTTGATCAGGGCCTTCAGCGGCGCGATGTACAGGACTCCCACGCTCTGGGGCGGATCTTCGTCCATGAGTGTCAGGATCGGGAAAAACGCGGCTTCGGTTTTTCCGGATGCCGTGGAAGCCGTGAGCAGGACGTTGTCCTCTGTGTTGAAAATCGCATCTGCCGCTGCATTCTGGACCCCGCGCAATGTCTGCCACCCGGAGGTGTAGATGTAATCCTGAATGAACGGCGCATAGCGTGCGAAGGCGTTCACAGGGTGAACTCCGCAAACGCCGTCGCTGCATCATCGGACACCGCTTCGGATTTCGTGTACGTGAATTCATCCGAAGCCAGGAGGTCCGCCAGCTTCATCTCCGGATGCTGGTACATCAGGTCCAGCAGCTCGATGAAATCCCGGATCACTTCCCGCGGCGTGATGTTGCTGTCGGCACCCACCCGGCTGAACTCGATTTTGATGAACTCCGCCAGGTCTTCATCCGTCACAGACTGGGAATAGCCATACAGCCCGGCGTGCATGGCAGCCAGCTTATCGCAGAGCACCAGCATCTCCGCTGCCGTCAGCGGCTCCAGCCGGATCACCGGAGCCAGCATGTCCCGGGCCCCGGGTCTGGAAAACTTGCCTTCCGCCAGACGGGAGCGCAGGGCTTCATAGCTGTAGACTCCGCGCCGTCTGTCTTCCACCGCCTGCGGTGTGGCCCCCATGATGATGCCCAGGTACTTCGCCTTTCCCTGCAGCGTATCATTGTACATCGTCAGCATTTTTTCATAGTTGTACTGTCGCGTGATGCTGTTGGGGATCTTGTAGATGTTCACCAGTTCATCGATCATGATCATCATCCCGGCATACCCCGCCAGGCGGAAGAACACCGCAAAGAGCTTCAGGTAGTCATACCAGTCGTCATCTGTGATGATGATGTTCACCCCCAGCGCTTCCTTTGCCTCGCGCTTCAGGGCATATTCGCCGCGGAACCACCGGATGACCTTCATCCTGGTCTCGTCGTCCTGCTCGATATACGCATGGTAGTACTTCGAGAGCAGGGTCGCAAACTCGAATCCGTGCACCAGCTCGCTGATCTGTGATGTCAACGCGACAATTTTGCGGTCCACCGCTGCAGACAGGGCCGGATCTCCGGGCTGAAGACCGGTTTCCTGCGCGGCCTGTGCCTGCACCGAACTGATCCAGCGGTCGAGAATCAGGGTCAGGGCGCCCCCTTCGGGCCGGGTTTTGGTCGCCAGGTTGCCGATCAGTTCCCGGTATGTGGCCAGCCCCTGACCCCGGGTGCCCTGGAGCCGACGTTCGGGTGACAGGTCTGCATCCGCCACGATGAATCCTTTGTCCATGACATAGTTGCGGATGGTCTGGATCAGGAAGCTCTTGCCTGATCCATAGCGCCCCACGATGAAGCGGAACGAAGCCCCGCCCTCCGAAATGATGTCCACGTCATGGAGCAGCGCCTCGATTTCACTTTTGCGTCCCACGGTGACATAGGGCAGGCCGATCCGCGGCACAACCCCGCCCTTCAGGGAATTCAGGACCGTCCGGGCGATCCGTTTGGGCACTTTGTTCTGTTCATTCATGTTTCATACCTCCCAGGATGTCCATGACGTCCTCTCTGTAGTCTTCCACCAGCGCAATGCTGTCTCCGTCGCATTCCATGGCATTGTCCCCGATTTCGTCAAACAGTGCCTCGTTGATGGCATCCGTCACCACCGACGCCAGCAGGTGGTGTTCCCGGATCAGCGGTTGTGCGGATTTGCCTGCCAGCAGCGCTTCGAGGATCTGGCGGTGCACAGGATCCAGGTCCATGCCCGATTCACCACCGGTGTCTGCCGGCTGGATCTCCGGCGGCCGTTCCTCATCGTCTGTCTGCCCTGGTTCGCCGATGGTGTCTGCCTCAAGGGCTGCGGATTCCGGCTGTGTCCCTGCTTCTGTGTCCGGGTCATCCAAAGCCGCAGGCTCAACGGGCGGAAAGTGCGCGGGTCGCGGGACTTCAGGTGTCCTCTCCTCTGTTTCTTCCTCTGTCAGCAGGCTGTCCCGGGTTGCGATCGCATCCTGACGGATTTTCGAAAGAGAGGAAAAATCGATCTGCACACTGTCCATGGCGGCTTTGCGCTCTGCCTCCAGTTTCCTGGCTTCCCGTTCCTGTCTGTCCCGTTCCATGGTTTCCAGGATCAGGGGCTCCACCCAGGCTTCCTCCGGCCGCTTCTGCAGGCTGCCCCGGATCCCGGCTTCTTTGCGCAGCAGGCGTTCCATCGCCCGGACAATGACCTGCAGCCGGTCCAGGTTGAAATACAGGGATTCATACCGGGATTCGTGCCAGATTCCCTGGTGCCGCGACCAGGACCGGATGGGACTCAGGTGATACTCCCTGTCATTTCCCTGCTCAGGATCCATCCAGACTGCATTGGACAGCGGATACCAGCGATAGGACTGGGTAGTCCCAAAGCAGGCTTCAAACACCGTCTGGCCAGTATCCTGCCATTTGTGGTCCACCAGGTCGCACCAGGCCTGTGCAAACAGGGCCGGCCCCCTGCCCGAGCTGTCCCTCACGACCTTTCCCTGCTTCTGCCACCGAGGTGCAAACTGCAGCAGGGCATCGCAGATTTCCCGGTCGGTACGGTTCTGCGGTTCCTTGAGGATTGACAGCGCCTCGTCCCGCCTGGCAGTTTCCGGATGCATGTAGCGGACGGTGACCTCCGGGGGCATGTCGTGGACAATGCTGAATTCATACATCCACCGCCGCAGGTTCAGGTGCATCTGCTCATCCCCGTATCCCGCATCCAGAAAGCCGGTTTCAAAGGCTTCCAGCTTTTCCAGCGTATCCTGGGGCGAATCCGCACCGATGCCATTGAGCAGTTCATAGAGATACAGATACGCCAGCGAAGAATTGGCGTTCTGGAATATCCCGTTGCGGATTTCCGTCCGCCAGGTGAAGTATCCTCGCAGCTGACGGACATTCAGGTCGTGGTACGTGGGAAACCGCTGCCGGATCCAGCCGTTCCAAGGCAGATGGTCCGTGGCGTTCTCCATGAACCGCCCCTGCCGGACGAAGTTTCTCGCCGCATGCCCCGATTTGCGGTCATTGTAGTCATACAGGTCCATCATGTCGATGTACTGCTGCGGCAGGGCGTCTGTCGCCCGGAAGAAACTGTCAGTAATTCCTGTCCCTCCCCTGGCTGGTGTCTGTCTGGAAGCAGCATCCGGGGCCGGAACCGGTGCAGAGTTGCTGCCTTTCCAGTCCCCGAAATCCAGTGGCACGTCCTGAAACACACGTTCCTTCGCGGTCTCCGGTGCCGGATTCTCCAGCACGATGGCCTTCGCCGGCGGATTCCCCAGCCGGATGGCCTGGTCAAACAGGCGCAGAACCACACCCCTGTCTGTCTCGACCGTAAACCGGACGCCGATCCAGTTGGTCCCCTTCATGCGGAATGGCCCGGACAGCCACTCAGGCGAGCGCTCAGAGAGAACGATATGGCCGCTTTTCAGGTCGCAGACTTCCTGGATTTCCCCCGCATCAGGATCCCACTGGCGCATAAGCAGCGCCACCCACTTCCCGGTCTTTGGATGACAGAGGACAGAAAAACCGGGAAACTGTGTCCACTTGTATTCTTCCCGGATTCCGTATTTGTTCAAGGCATACACCGTCAGGCCCTCCAGCAGCATTCTGTCCCCTCCCTTCACATTTTGTTCTCAGAGTTCATGTATGGTTATTGTACTATAGACCCGCTTTTGATTCAGCAGGGAGTTTTCGGCTGCCGATGGTGAATGACAGGTATACAGAGAAACGCAGGGGGCCTTGAGCGGATTCGTCAAAAAAGCCGGACTTTTCACCCGGCTGTAACAGTTAGGCTGCCAGAATGGAACCTGCGTTGCGCCATCGGCAAATCAGATGTCATCCTCCAAAGAACCCGGCTACCCAAATGGCAAGCGCAGCCAGCAGCACTCCCACAGCAGCGCCGCCTAGTACTTTGAACACCGCCTGATACGGCCGCTTGCCTCTCTCTTCGGCGGCTTCCAGTTCCTCCAGAGTGCGGCCTTCGCTGTAGGCCACGATTTCCCGGTAGGTATGCAGGTTGTGGTTTTTCTTCAGCTTCTCCACCCGGAAGGCTTCATACACCGTGAAGCCGTAGAGGAACATCCACAACCCCAGGACCCACCACTGATTCCGGCTGAATCCCAGTGCAGCCGCCGGAATGAAGGTTACGGCAGACAAAAGGCAAAGGGCGGCAAAGACCCGGGCTCCGCGGTTGAAGGTGCGGACTTCGTCCTGACTGATTTCCTGTTTCATGGTTTCGATATCTCCTTTGATCAGCTGGTCCACGGTGACATCAAAGAGGCTGCTCAAATATCCCCATAGATATACTGTTCTTCATAACCAAACATTCCGTAATCTTCATATATAAAATATTCGCTTTTCATTGCCAGTACATTTTTTATAATTTCCAATGCGTCTGTGGTAGGAAAACGAACACGCAGATAGTCAATCGTTAAAGTGAAAGGCTGTGTACAATTACAATAATCAAGATAATGTAAAAGTATATGTTTCATTTCTTTACTGGCTTTTGTTTCTCCGTTTTCAATTTCATTTAAGTTCTGCCTGCTAATTTGCAATTCCTGTGCCTGTCGTGATTGAGAATAATCATAGGCATTTCTCTTTCGCTTTAATGTTTCAATAAATTCTATATCATTCATGCTTCATTCCTCCAAGCAAAAAAGGCATATACTCATAGGAGCATACACCTTGTTTCTTATATTTATTTTCTATTGATATGCTGTTTTAGACCTGTCGGGTAAAAAGAATATGGTGTGAAGTGAAATAAGTTCTTATAACCTTATAAATCGTTGCATATCAGCAGTTTTGTATTTATTTTTTCTCTTGTCTTTTGTAATAGTACCCCCCTGTTAGAATAACGGAGGCTTGATGTTCGCTCGCCACGGCTCGCTCAACTGACGAAGTGAATCAGCCACTAAAAACGGTGAAAAAATCTAAGAGATTTTCCCACCGCCGTGTCTGGATCACCCCGTCAGTTTACAAGATCATTTATCCCATCTAATAAACCTACAAACTGGAATTTTTTTGGTTAATCTATAATTTATTTATTTATTTGTATTTCTTATTAAGATTAATACTCAATATTATTGCGACAACTGATGAAATAATTAATCCTGAAACTAATGAAAATATCCAAAGATTATTTTCATTAAAAAGAAGAATAATAGAAACATCCATAGATATTATGAAAAGTACAAAGAAAAGATTTAAAATTTTAGTATCTTCTTTCCAATAATTTTCTTTATCACTAGTGTTTAAACTATTGTAAATTTCAAACCCATTATCTAGTTCTTTACCAGCTTTAGTGCTTCTTATTTTGTTTGTTGCATGCCAAATAAGTAGGTATATCATGTTTAAAAAAATAAAAATCATAGTATTCTTTGTCATGTTTGTTCCTCCACAAATTCTAATTTATCGTTCTGACATATATTGCTGTACTTCATTAGAAGTCAATTTTCGTATTTGTGTATTTGTATATTCCTCTGTGACAGCGAAAATAGGTTTCATACATTTACAAAATTTGCCTTTATTCTTTTTCAAGTACAACTGTAAATCATTATCACTAGTAAAAATATTATAGGAACGTCTGCCATTTTGACTTTCTATTTCATAAATACCGCAAGATTTTTTCATACTGTAATCAGCTGTACGCAAATACATTTTTGCAATTTCTAATGACTTGAAAGGGAAATTCCATCTTTGCAATCCACGCTTAGGCTCTTTTTCAATACAGATACGCCGTCCACAAGTTCCACAAATATATTGCGTATGATTTTGTAAACATTCTATTGGATTTAACAGCGGTGTTATTCTTTTTTCATCAACATAACATTCCACGCACATTTTTATTTCACTTCCTTAAAAATTTCCAATTTATCTTATTTACATTATACCATGATACTTCAATATCATCATTTCTTTTCCGCTTTTGCAAAAGTCACTTATCAGTCCATGATTTGTAAAGGGTGCTATTCAGCATTGCTTACGCAACAAGCTCTTGACAAACTATAGACTAATAAGCATTGAGGTAATCAAGCAAAAATGAAATAGTATGCTGTTACACTGCATAGAAAAAGACACTCTGTTTCAAGTGTCGTTCTCTTATACATTAGTATTTTTTCAAGCAGGTAAACACAGGTTATTTCTCAATATCCTTTTGTTTGGGAAACTCCGGTCTCCCAGTTCGATACGGTCTGTCGTGTAATGTAGATATTCTGCGCCAGCTGCTCCTGGGAGAGCCCGAGCTGCTGCCGGTGTTTTCGGATCTGTGCTGCGATTTCCATTCCTGTCTCCTTTCCCGGTGACTGTTTCGTGGCCGGACCGTCTTCTGGCTTCTGCATCCCGCTCATGTCCCTGGACCTGAGACAATCCTGCCATTCACGCCCTGTCAGGATATATCGAAACCGGCTGACATGACAGGATGTTCTGTGTCAAAACTCTTTGTCACTGGATATCTGCGCATTTTCCGTTAAAAAAGGGACCGAAGTTCTCATTCAGCCCCTGTTTTTCTGCTGCAGGATATGATTTTCAGCCCTGGCCCCAGACAATGCCGGCATCGGACATGGACCGGATCGAAGCCAGGACATACAGCGGAATACCCAGATCCCGGATGGTTTTCCGACCCCGCTGCCAGGATTTCTCGATACAAATCCCTGCCCCGGCCAGATGTGCCTGTGCCTGGTCCAGCAGTGTGAGGATACCTTTGAAGGCATCGCCGTTGGCAAGGAAATCGTCAATGAACAGCACATTGTCTCCTGCTTCTATCAGACCCTGTTCCACACAAAGCTCATAGTCCCTGTTCTTGGTGAAGGAATGCACACTGGCAGTCAGCGGGGCATCCATGGTAATCGGCCTGGCCTTTTTCACGAACACCATCGGGACCCCGAGATGCATGGCTGTCATCAGAGCCGGGGCAATGCCGCCGCTTTCGATCGTGACCACTTTGGTGATCCCTGCATCCCGGAAGTGACCGGCAAACTCCCGGCCAATGTGATCCATGATCGCCGGGTCTACGGAGTGATTCAGGAAGCTGTCTGTTTTCAGCACCTGATCAGACAGCACCTTTCCTTTTTCTTCAATGATTCTCTTCAGTTCTTCCATGGTGTTTCCTCTTTCCATGCTGCATGACTCCGGCCACTGCATTCCCGGAGCCGTCAATGCAAGCATACACCATTTTGGACCAGGCCTTCAGGACAGCGTTCCGTCATCTGACCCAGCCACGGATGCGGAAGAGACGGTATGACTGTCCGGGTTTTTCCGGCACACTCCTTCTGATGAATGCCGGGGCCTCATGTGTGAATCAGATCACCTTGAATGTCTTCCACTTGCCCTGACGGAATCGGATCCAGAAAATCATGCCCCTCACGGTCCAGTCCAGGCACATGGCCCAGGCAATGCCCATGACACCCATGTTCAGCCAGATACCGAAAATCACGGACAGGAGGAGCCGTACACCAATGGTTGTAAACAGGGAAACAAAAGTGTTGAGGACCACATCCCCGGTTGCCCGCAGACCTTTTCCCAGGGGGGGCGGCAAAGGAAAATGCCAGGGCATTGAAAATGTTGTGAAACAGGACCAGCCGAATCACCAGGGACTTGGTTTGCGGTTCCAGGGCATAGAAGTGCATGAGGACAGGAGTGAGTCCAAAGATCAGGATATTCCAGACCACAGCAAAAATCACCGTGATCTGTGTGAGTTCCGGAAATAGTGCTCCGCCTGCCGGATTTCCCCGGCGCCCATACACTGGCCAATTACGGTAATATACACCGGTCCCATGGTCACACAGACCAGGGGAGCCATACTCCAGATGGTCTGGGCTACGCCATTTGCTGCAATCTGGTATGTGCCAAACAGGCCACCACGCTGCTCAGGGCGACCTTCACCAGCTGAAATATCCCGCTTTCCACTCCATTGGGCATGACGATACGCAGGATGCTTTTCTGCATGGCACCATCCACGCGCAGAACAGCCGGCAAATCAGGGAGGGCCAGGCCACACCGGCAACCCCGGTATGCAGCACAAACACTCCCACACAGTTGCCTGCCAGGTTGATCAGATTGGCTATAACGGAAATCACCATGGTGGTCTTCGTATCACCCAGACTTCGGTACAGTGCGGATCCTGCATTGTAGATGGCCAGGGCTGGATAGGAATACGCTGAGATTCGCAGATAGGTCACACAGGCCTCCATGACCGAAGGTTCCACTCTGCCAAAGAGCAGCCCCAGAATCTGCGTGTCAAATACCAGAATCAGGAACATGGACAAAATGGAAAGCAGAATCGAGGCAGTGAGCAGCTGACCTGCTGCCAGTCCTGCCTGTTCCCTGTTTCCCTTCCCGATACACTGGCTGATGATCACGGCTCCCCCGGCTGCCAGTGCAACAAACAGGTTCAGGAAGATGGTGTTGAAGGAATTGACCAGGGAGACCACGGAAACCGCAGCTTCACTGACAAACCCGATGACAAAGACATCCGCAATCCCCACAAGGGCGACAAGCAGCTGCTCCAGGAACAACGGGATGATGAGCTGTTTCAGGCTTTGGCTTGAAAACATCCGGGTCACTCTCCTTCCGGGCTGTCTGTTTCTGCAGACCGTAAGCACAGGATCCGGGACAGAAAAACAGGCATCTTATCTGACACCTGTGTCCTAAGATAATCAGTATCTGAAGAAAAATGCCTGTTTCCTTCAAATAGGTATGTCTGGAAAATATATCTATGGTTTTACGATACCAGGAAGGCATTCATTTGGATTTCTGCTTCAACCGCCCGCCGGCTTCCTTCTGTTTCCGGTATCTTGCCAGGGTGCGTACAAATCCGGCCGCAATCAGGCAGCCTGCAGCAATGCCGGTTCCCTGAAGAAACGTGAACCGGGCCCAGGTGGCTGCATCCGCATAGTCCAGGATCCAGCAGCGGATCGCCTCGAAAATCCCCTTTCCCGGGACAAGCGGGATCAGGGCACAGACCAGGTAGGCGGTCACCGGACTGCGGAAGATCCTGGCCAGAAGTTCTGCAAGCAGTGTCACTGTCAGGGAAGCTGCGGCCATGGCGGCAAATTCGTTCCAGTCTGCGGCTTTCGCGAGAACATAGACAATCTGGCCTGTCATGCCGTTGAAAGCTGCCAGCCACAGGTTGCGGCCGGAGAGATTGTACATGCAGGCAAATCCCAGGGCGCCTGCGAAGGCCCCGATGATGCCTGTCACAATGCCTCCAGGATCAGCAGCGTGCCAATGTTGCCCAGTGCAATGGCCGCAGCGCTCAGGATTGCCATGGAAAGCCTGGCCTGGCCGGACAGGGTGTCCCCGGCTATGCAGTCCCGCAGGGCTGTGGTAAAAAGCATGCCCGGAACCAGGATCATCAGTGCTGCCAGGATCACCATGTTGGCCCGGATTCCAAACAGGGCTCCGGCAGCCACTCCGGCAAGGGTGATCAGGGAACTGCCAAGCAGGGTCCGCAGGGACGGTGTGCAGAAATCCAGGCTTTCCAGCAGAAACGCACACAGGGCTGCACTGAAAGCGGCTGCGGCGGATTCCGGCAGCGAGCCGCCAAATACCAGGGCAAATCCCGCTCCGGCAAGGGCTGCACCGAGAACCATGCGGAAAACCGAAGCCCCTGGTTCTTCCTGGATCCGGCACAGGCTCCGGTAACAGTCTTCCAGCGTGATTTCTCCTGACTGCAGCTGTCTGGACAGGGCATTGACCTGCTGGATCCTGCCCAGGTCGGTCCCGGAGAGGCTGACCCGTTTCATGTTGTGGATCATCTGGCCATGCCAGGTAAAGGAAATCATCAGCATTCCCGGTGTGACATAGGAATCTGTCACCACTGCACCTCCTGCCTGGCAGATTCGGCTCATGGTGTCTTCGGTACGGCCTGTCTCCGCTCCGCTTTCCAGCAGGATCCGTCCTGCCAGCACTGCGGTTCTGGCCAGCAGGGTTCCCGGGTCTTTCCGGGAGAGTTCGTCATAGACCTGCAGCTCGCTGCAGGCTGGTTTTTTCCGGTGTATGCGGCCGGGTACCCAGCTTCCCTGTCTGTTGTGTTTCATCCGTTCTCCTCCTCTGTTCTGTCTGACTGTATTTTATACGCCGGTCTTCCAGGCATCAGTACAGCGGCGCCTTTCCCTGCTGGAAAAGACGCCGCTCTGCTTTTTTTACTGTTCACTGTTCACGAAGCCGGCTGGATTTCTTTCAGGAACGACGTTCCGTTTTCGGGAGCCGGAGCATTGAAGAAGTCACAGACCGTGGCTCCCACATCCGACAGTGTCTTTCGCAGTCCGACGTTTCGTCCTTTTGCCCTGCTGCGTATCAGCAGCGGAACGTTTTCCCGTGTATGGCGGTTGTGTCCGATATCCGGATCATTCCCGTGGTCAGCCATCACCACCAGAATGTCATCATTCCGCAGGTGTCCGCACAGTTCCCCGATTTTCCGATCCGCTGTTTCAAGGACTTCTCTGTATCTTGCAGGATCCTGACTGTGACCTGCCAGATCTGTTTCCTGCACGTTGGTGCAGATGAAACCGGACTTCATGGAATCCAGCTCCTGTATGGTCAGATCCAGCACACTGGCTGTATCCACGCAGGAAACGGATTTTCCCCGTTCATTGTGGACAATATCTGCCACTTTTCCCAGCAAAGTCACATCAACCCCTGCCTGGGCCAGAATCGAAGGCGCCTGTACCTGGGGATCCACGCCATACCCCAGATGCCGGCATTCGTAGCCCTGATCGTAGGACTTTGTCAAAGAGGCCAGCAGTCCGATGTATTTACCTTCCCGGGTCTGCCCGGCTGCCAGTATATCCTGCACTGTATTTCCCGTCCCGCCAAAGGCAATGACCCGGCCAACCTGAGCGTGACTGCGGACGATCCGGGCGATTTCCATGAGTCTGTCAAAGGGCAGAACATCCAGCGGCGCTGTGCAGTTGTAGGCCATTCCAAGGTCTGAATCAATGTTGTCCGCCACAGTGCAACTTTCATCCACCAGCAAATACTGCAGGCCGGGGGTACCGCACCGCTTAACCTGATGTCCTTTCTGCAGCAATGCCTGCTCGATCTCATCAATTTTCTGCTGAAAGTTGTGAGTTTCAGGCTTTTTTGGTTTTGTTCCCATGATTTCCTGATGTCCCTGAAATGTATCGGCTCCAAAATGCATCAGCTCGCTGCGTCCAAAGCAGGCTTCCGGGGAAAACTTCATGCATCTGCTTTCCTGTCCGAAGGCGTTCATGAGCCCCAGTGCTTCCAGATTGGGCAGTGTCAGATCTGGATAGTCCTTCAGCAGGCTTCCCAGCGTGCTGCTGCGTTCATCTCCTGGTCTGACCCTGGCTGCATCCTGCATGGCCTGCATGCCGAATCCATCCAGAACGATCACGACAAATCTTCCTGTCATAGTTTTCTCCCCAAGCTGTCATATTCACCGATGATTTCCGGATGCCCGGAAGCCAGGCCCTGTACCAGCACTGTGTGGCTGCGGGTCACGAAGATCTGAAAGCGGAATGCCATGCAGACGGGCGTGGATACAGGAAACGTACGGTCCAGCTCAAAGTAATAATCAATGCAGGCCGGATCGGCGGGAATCACTTTGCAGTACTCTGCATCCGCCAGAGATGTTCCGGCCAGAGCTTCTTTTACACAGGACCGTCTGTAATGGCCGCCACCGTAGCAGTAACTGTGGCCGTGGAAATCATGAGAAACTTCCGTCATGTAAATCACACAGGGGATCTCCGGCTCGTCCTCCAGGGCATGCAAAGGGGTGGTTCCGGAGAGACCATGCCCTGGTTCTGCACTTGAAATGGCGGGATATGCACTCATTGCTGAAATTGTGCGCACACAGGTCGCAGAGGGTGCATTGATGTTGATATCCGTCACCCCACGGGCAGCCAGAATCTCTCCGGCTTTCATCAGGGTCTCCAGATTGTGCGTTGCTTCAAGCTCCTTGCTCTGGTCATTGAGCAGGAAAGCCGGAAAGGACGTCACGCCGCCGGTCATCACCCCGGGCAGAGAATCGATTTCATCCAGAAGCGATGGCAGCTGGTCAGGACTGAATCCTGCACTCTGACCGCTGTAGATCAGATCTCCCAGGTCCGCCACTTTGATCAGGAGTTTCATGACTTTTCCCTGACTGGCGGCTTCCCTGCTGATTTCCCTGATTTTTTCTCTGGAATACACCGTCATGTATTCCGGGCCATAGGCGATGATTTCCTTTAGAAATCCCCGGGGACACTGGACCAGATGTCCCACATTACATATGGGTATATTGTGGTCCATCATCACCTGTGCTTCGCGGAAGTCCACTGTGACTGCACCGGGATAGCCCATTTCTACCAGTTTCTGTGCCAACCATGGATTCCGGCCGATTTGCTTGAGCATGAAGTACAAGTCGATTCCCTGACGGCGGGCTTCCTGAAGAATCTTCTCCGCGTTTGCCAGGAACCGGTCTGTATCTATGACATAGGTATCGGGAAGAATCAGTCCCTTCTTCATCAAATCAAATCCCGCTTCCACCAGTTCGGGGTTTCTTTCTGCCGTTTTCCTTATGAACATCTTCTCATACCTCTGATTCTTGTATTTCTGCCTGGGTTTCTGTATCCTGCACTGGCACAGCCGGGCAGTCTGCGTGCATTGTATGTTTCTGACAGCGGTGTCCTGTTTTGCGGTTTTCATCCGCTGCAGGCCGCCATGGCCTGCTCCAGGATCCGCAGGATTGTCTGCGGACCGCTGCGGTTGGGGTTGATCCTGATCATCCGCTCTTCCCGCCCCGGATCTTCCTTGCGGAATGTACCGGATACCCGGTAAAACATCGGTGCCAGTTCGTATTTCGATTCAGCACCAACCGGATTGGGCAGGGCTCCCAGTTTTTCCGCTTCCTGCAGTACCTGCCGGGCAACTGGTTTCTCAAATTCGGCGATCAGAACCTTTGACTGGGCATTGGCCACAAAGGCATCACGGATTCCCGGCAGCTGCCTGATCCGGTCTGCCAGGGTATCTGTCACCTGTGCCTGGACTGCCAGTGCGACTGGGGCATTCACCAGACCCCGCAGCACTTCCATGGCTTCCCATCCCTGTGTCTGACTGCCTCCTGAATAGTGCTCTTTGACCAGCGCATCAATGAAGTTCTTTTTCCCTACGATACAGCCGATTCCCTCCGGCCCCTGCAGCTTGAATGTGGAGAAGCAGGAGAGATCGGCTCCGCACTGGGTCCCGATGTTCCGGACTTTCATCACTGCGTAATTGTCATCGGTCACCACCGGGATATCGGCACATTCCTTGATGGTTTTCACCACCTGGGCCATGTCGTAGCGGTCCTCGGGAACCTGCCGGGTATACTGCACCAGAGCGGCCCTGATCTCCGGATGGGCTTTCATGACCCGTCGGATGTCATCGGGTTCATTGAAATCCGCTTCCACCGTTTTCAGCCCCAGCATGCGGATGCTGGTTTCTGTTGTGCTGTAGACCGGGGCCTTGTGAACCAGCAGTGTCTGACCGGGTTTCAGGGCCGAAAAGAGGGCATAGCGGATGGCACCTGTCCCTGATCCCCGGACAAGCATGGCAGCTTCGGTATCAAAGAACTCAGCAATTGCCTGTTCGGCTTTCCAGGTGGACACAGGCTTGTTGAGTCCGGGAACTACACCCAGATCCCCCCTGGTCAGGCTTTCTTTTCCGGTAAAGGCTTTTGTGATTGCATCTGTCATTCTGAACTGGAAATTCTTTGCCGTTTCCAGATCAATGCTTTCCAGCGGATATGTTTTCATGTCTGTTCTCCCAGAATCCGGTCCGGTGTCCGGATCAGCATTTGTCTTATTGTGTCCAGCTGCAGACCGGCTTCCAGCAGCGACGGTATGAAATGATCTGCCAGCCATGGATACCCTTTGCCGCCAAAAGCCTCCAGCTGTGACTTGCGTGTAATGTCCATGGACAGCACCACATGGTCTGTCAGGCCTTCGGCTTCCAGCTCCAGAAGCATCTGCACTCGTTTTTCATCCGGCAGATAGTCCGATTTGCCGATGGTGTCAAATCCGATGTTCACACCTGTCTTCAGCACCTTCCTGATCCGGTCCATATCCTGTGCAAGGTCCATATGTCCGATGACAATTTTGTCCGGGTCGACTCCCTGACCGGTCAGATACTGTGCCTGTTCCAGCGCCAGGGTGGACAGGGTTGTATGCGTGTAAACCGGCGCCCCTGTGGCTTTGTGGGCCAGAACAGCCGCTTCAAACAGCCGCCGTTCATTGTCAGTCCATCTGTTTTTCGAGGTTCCGATTTCGCCGATGACCACTGCTTTCCCAGAACGGATTTCCCGGATCATCGCATCCGCCAGTTCTTCCGGACTTTTCTCAGACCATTCATCAGGTATGAAAGGATCCTTGTACCATCCTGTACTGTGAAGGATCCGGATGCCGGATTCCTGTTCCAGCCAGTCAAGCAGATCATGGTCTCTACCCATTCCGGTGTTGGTGACGTCCAGGATCCGGGTAATCCCCTGTTTCCGGAGTTTCCTCAGCTCTTCCAGCGTTTCCTGTGTACAATCCAGACAGGTGTCAGGGTCTTTCTTGATTCGTGACAGGTCCAGATGCATATGCTCATGCATGAGCGTGGCTCCCTGTATCAGTGATGCCATGTAAATCCTTCCTCAAAATAGGGAGCAGGGTCCCTGAAATAACGCCTGATCAGTTCATCCTCCGGCTGCACCAGGGCTGCTGCAACCTGCAGCAGTTTTCCGGTTTTTTCCGGCGTGGATTCGCAATAAAGCGTGATGCAGCTGGACAGTTCCCTGACAGGTACTGTGAGGGCTGTGGCTTTGACCATATTCGCCACCCGGATCAGTCCCTTGCCGCTGCGGTTCTGAACAGCTGCTGTGACCGGATCAAAGTGTCCAAGGACTGTATCCCCCAGACCGCTGAAATCAATTTTTTCCTCAAAATCCGCGAAGACATCGCATCTTTGGAGCTGTTCTTCCAGAAACCTGATCAAAGGTTCCCGCCTGTTTCCAGCCTCCGGTACCGCTGCCGGAACTTCACCGGTTATGGGCGACTCCAGCCGGCTGGCCAGAGCCCTGGAGACCAGAATCACTGCTTCTTCCTCTCCCGGATTGCCGGTCACAGGCAGGATTGACTTTACCGCTTTGCACATCGTGGAGAAGTCGCGGGTAACAAAACCGATGGAAGGATAGAATTCAATACCATCTGTGGACAGTTTTGCATACTGCTTCATGTGACCGGCTTCGATCAGCGGACTGATGAAACCAAAGCAGTTGACCGCTGCAGCAGGTGCCAGAACCGATCCTCCGCCATCTGTGCCGATGCCAAGATCATTGATGCCCAGAAAGACATTGATGGCAGTGCCGCTGGAGGACCCGGTCATGGGTCTTCCCGTGATGGGATTGTGCAGGTTGTAATCCACTGCGCGGCCATTGTGACTGTGTCTGTCCAGGGTGTGCAGAGCAAAGCCGTTTCCCTCCAGTTTTTTCACCAGATCTGCAGGGATCTGTCTCACGTTTTTGACACCCATGTACTGGCAGTCATTTTCCTCGCCGATCCTGTCCAGGGCAATGAGGAAGACCTCCTGGACAGATCCGGCCGGATTTTTCATAGCCAGAAAGGTTTTCTTTGCGTATTCGCGTATCCGGCTCATTTCAGAAGCTCGTTCATGATCACCGGAATCACAGACGCTGCCGATTCCGGCACGAAACCGAATGCAGTCTTACCCTCGGCAATCGCCTGTGCAATCTCTGCATCATCCAGAACCTTGCCCACCATGGCCACAGGAATGCATTTGCTCATGCCGTTCAGGGCAATCGCCATGGACAGAGCCCCTCCGGCTCCTGTCTGACAGGAACCGAAGTAGTAGTCTGCTTCGCCGTTTTTCAATGCCATGGCCGCCTGAAGGTCTCCCATGACCTTCACTTCCACCTGGCCATTTCCGTACTGTTCAATCAGTGCCGCGTTTTCATTTTCTTGATAGACTACCAAGCTCAGTTAATGGCTTATCACACATAAATAGAGCCAGTAATAATGCGATACTTGAATCAGGAAGAGAGGCACCCTATGTTCAAGAAATCGCTGTTCAAAGACCTGACTTTTGCTGATATCCATACCCAGTATTCAGACCCCCATGACGCAGAACGCTTCTTCTTTGATCTGAAGTGGAAGGATGGTTTTGTGTGCTCAAAGTGCGGTCATACCCACTACACGACTGTTGTACGAAAAAACGGCTCTCTCAG
>Ga0209694_1000366_pt1 | contig 78567 bp, 64 predicted proteins | sample GluameincwithD2O_FD_187499 | JGI IMG/M metagenome (GOLD analysis project Ga0209694, IMG submission 187499) | Mouse cecum microbial communities from Vienna, Austria - Glucosamine amended microcosms incubated with D2O (SPAdes) (version 2) | ecosystem: Host-associated > Mammals > Digestive system >... | reverse complement strand
ACAGCGTATTGATTTTATCTTTCATATGATTATCACCTCAAAATTCATTAGATAATCATATGATACTACTTTGGGTGTCCCAAAATCTGGACACTCAGCAAGACCAACATATTTTTTGACTAACACCATCTTTATTAGTTGATAAAATCTAAGTTTCATATAGTGGGGATAAAAATGGATTGAAAAATAGAATTAGTACAAGAAGAAAATGGTGGTGGTTGGCATTGGATTATAGTAGAATATGATAATCAAGCAGAAACCTGGTATAATATCGGATGTGGTTTAGAAGAATCATACTTAATTTTTATGGAAGGGGTGCCAGAAAACAGCGCCCCTTTATCCCAAGCCCGTCTCATCAGAAGTTCATAACCCGTTCAAACGTCCTGTAATTACTGTCGTCCCTCGGCGGGCAGTATACGGCAAATTCAATGGCTTTAAAGTCATGCCTACGTTCTTTCACGACATTTTTCATTGCCCGTGCGACGATCCGCGGAGGATTGAGAAAGGCACCGCACCCAAAGGCGCCCAGGATGACGGCTTCATTTCCCTCTGTCACAGCAAGGTCAAGGATTCTGCGCAGACGCTTTTCATGGATTGCCAGCAGTTCTTTGTCAGTCAGTCTTGCCGGAATATTGCCGTCCCCGGGATTCATGGAATTGCCGGGACGCTCCCGCAGATTCGGAGCCGCACAGGTAATTACATTCACCTTATACCATTCTGTTTCAGGCAGAAGTTCCGGATTGGACGTATCGGATTTGAATACCACGACGTCCGGCGTGTAGATGCAGTCGTCATTGTGCAGAGGATTCCTCGCCGTCCGGTGTGGGGTATAGAAGCTGTCCCACATGGAGCGTTCATTTAGATTGAAGTAAAGGCTCGAGCACCGGCAGAGGGCTTCCTCCTGTGCGCTTGCGCCTTTCGTCACGCCTCCGCCCGGATTGACGGCGGATGCGAAGTTTAAGACGGCAGTCTTCATCCCCTTGTAACAGGACGCCGCCTCAAGTGTACGTTTTTTGGATACGGTCAATGTGGCGGGCGTCTCATATCTCTTGTCTGTACCGGCGGACGGCGTGACGGTTTCTGTTTCCGGCACGAATCTCTGGTTTTCGCTGGAATGCCTGACAGCCTGTATTAATATTTCATTTGTTTTGCAGAGCTTTTCGGTATCTTGAAAAACAGCTGTATTTTCATTTCTTCCCATATTCGGATCCTCCCCTTGGATATAGATTCACAATTTATCTGGTATTGTTTATTGTAGGGACTTGCGGGCGCTGTGTCAATATAATTTGTGAAGGGAAAATGATTGAAAAGCAATAAGGCGTGTGATAAGATGGATAAAGAATATCCATTTTATGGTGAACATGTAAACATTAAGAGGAAATATGGCACGTGAAATGATTCACGGGATGAAAGAGGGAATAAAATGAGGAACAGACAGATTTGTCTAACAGAAGGACCGATCTTAAGGTCTTTGGTTGCGTTGGCGGTGCCCATCATGGCATCGTCCTTTTTAAATACTGTTTACAGTATTACGGATATGGCATGGATCGGGATGCTTGGCTCGAAGGCTGTGGCGGGCGTCGGTGTCGGCGGCATGTATGTGTGGCTCTCGCAGGGCTTATCCTCCCTTGCAAGGATGGGCGCCCAGGTCAATGTCGCCCAGTCCTTCGGGCGGGGCAGGAAGGATGAGGCGAGGGAGTATGCCCGCGCCGCACTTAAGCTTACCCTGGTGTTCGGAGCGCTGTTTGCGCTGATCAGCGTAGTCTTTACAGAAGGCCTGGTGTCGCTGTTTCATCTCGGGGATGAGGAGACTGTCCGATATGCAGAGGAGTATATGAGATTAACCTGCGGTATGGTGATATTTTCCTATATGACGGTGGTGCTGACCGGGATCTACACGGCGCAGGGAGATTCTAAGACACCGCTTCTGGCGAATTTTATAGGGCTTATCATCAACATCATCATGGATCCGCTGCTGATACTTGGGATTGGGCCGTTTCCGCGCATGGAAGTGATCGGAGCGGCGGTTGCCACGGTCAGCGCCCAGTTTATTGTTATGATGGTTATGATCGCCGGAGTTTGGAAAGCGCCGGGGAATGAGAATATTCTGGTTGGGATCAGATTATTCAGCCCATCAGAGCGCAGGTACTACAAAGGGATATTTCGGATCGGACTGCCTACCGCGATACAGGGCACGGTATACTGCGGGATATCTATGATACTCACCCGCATGGTGGCTGTATTTGGACCGGGAGCCGTGGCAGTACAGCGGGTGGGAGGACAGGTAGAAGCCGTGTCCTGGAACACCGCGGACGGGTTCGCGGCGGCGCTCAATGCATTTGCCGCGCAGAATTACGGAGCGGGGCAGATGGAGCGGGTGCGGAAGGGATACCGCATCTCCTTCTGGACGATCGCGGTATGGGGAGGTCTGATCACGCTTGCTTTCGTCCTGTTCCCGGAGCAGATCTCGCGGATATTCTTTCACGAGGCGGAGGTGATCGGTATATCCGTGGATTATCTGATCATTGTAGGGCTCAGCGAGGCGTTCATGTGTGTGGAACTGATGACGGTGGGGGCGTTATCGGGGCTTGGCAGGACGAAGCTTTGCAGTATGATCAGTATCCTGCTTACCGGATCCAGAGTGCCGCTTGCGATCCTGCTTTCTATGACGCCGCTTGCCCTGAACGGGATCTGGTGGGCGGTGGCGTTGTCGTCTATGGTGAAAGGGGTTCTGTTTGTGGCGGCGTTTAACAGGGTGACGGCTCGGGAAAGGGTTTTATAACCCTTTCCGTTCCTTCCATACAGCCGTCGGAATATCTTAACATTTGTGGTCTATATAATTTTTCTAAAAAACATTTCCATGGGCTGGTCAAACGGCGTATCATGAAATACCAACCCGCCGCAGTCGATATACCCAAGTTTACGGTATAAATGTTGGGATTCTTCGTTAACTTGTGTCGAAAGCAGAGTCATCTTATAGCCCTGTTGTTTCATTTCCTCTTCCCAGTGAAGGATCGCCTGCTTCCCGAATCCTTTTTTGCGGTGCTCTTCTTTGATGTAGATGAGATTCATGAACGGAAGATGATCCCACAAAATACAATGCACGATGATTCCGATCTGCTGGTCTTTTTCCCAAATGACATAACCGGATTTTGTGTATACTCGGTTGGCATAGCCCGTATCGTCAACATGTTTGTCTATGCTCATTACGAATTCTCTGTCACGATCTGTCATAACTTTTATCTCCATATGATGTCCTCCATGATATTCTCTGCCAAAAGCAACTGATCTGTAAGCTCTTTCCTGATATGATAATGAAACATCTACAGACTGTCAAGAACTTGGATTTTTCCGGAGGATTCGTGAATTATTTTAGGATTCTGTATTGATTTCCATTACCCTTGTGATTATGATGATACTATACGATGTTTTCAGAGAGAATAAAGAAGAAGAGGAGAAGAACACAGGATGGAACGATGGGGATTTTATGTATCTGGGATCCGGTATGGAATCTGTGAGAAGGAAGAAGGGCGTATTTTTCACGAACCACTGCAGGTAGAGGAAGGAACATTTGCGAAGAGAAGGGAACTTACGAAGGAAGAGAAATGGTACTGGAGCCTTGGAAGAATGGATGTCCTGGAGGCGCTTTGTAATGTGGAAGAGTACGAGGCGGCTCTGGCGGCAGGGAAGGAGAGCTTCACGACGCCGTCGGGAACGCGTTATGAAAGGAAAAGTGAGAAAGAGTATGCAGAACGGGGGAAGAAATATCCCAGGGACCTGCTGACAGCGGATGGCAAGATCATAGTGTTTGTGACGCCGGGGCGTGACTTTTGTGCGATTCTTGTAAGAGAAGGGTTTGAGGAACAGACGATTCTGTCGAAATGGAACAGCATGTATCCGGATGCGCCTTACAGAGTATCTGCGCCGAAGACTTATATGGTGGCGATGCAAGACGGCGTCCGCTTGGCGACGGATGTGTATCTTCCCGGGAAAGAAGGGCGTGTCCCGACAGTATTGGTCCGTACGCCTTATGGGAAAACAAGCGGCGTCGAAATGTATTATCGGTTTGTACAGAGGGGATATGCGGTGGTGATCCAGGATGTCCGCGGCAGGGAAGACAGTGAGGGTGAATGGATGCCTATGTATTGTGAAGTTGAGGACGGGGACGACACCCTTAACTGGATCGCAGGGGAGCCGTGGAGCGACGGAAATGTCTCGATGACAGGCGGCTCTTATCTGGGATATGTCCAGTGGGCTGCCGCCGCCAGCGGGAATCCGCATCTGAAGGCTATGCTGAGCAGTGTATGCGCGGGCAGTTCCTTCGTGGATCTGCCAAGAAGAGGCGGATGTTTTACATCGGGTATGCTTGCATGGGCGTTCTCGGTGTCCGGAAAGCGGATGGACGCCGGGAAGATGGTAAGGGATGACTGGGATGAGGTGCTGAATATAAGACCGCTGGAGACATTGCCGGAAAAGGCGCTTGGTTATGACGTGCCGTTTCTTCGTGAGTGGATCTCCCACATGGATTATGATGCGATGTGGAGGCACGGCAATTGGAAGGAGCGGTTTGGACAACGGCGTGTCCCGGCGCTGATCATGTCGGGATGGTTTGACGACAATGGCATGGGTACGACAGAAGCGCTGGATCTGTATCATGATTATGACGAGAAGAAGGTGATCCTTGGACCTTGGATGCACGGCGGGAATGCAGACTATGATATCCATGGGTTCGCCTTGGGGAATAATGCACTTCGGTATGACCTGGATCTGCTCTGCTTTGCATGGATCGACCACTACCTGAGAGGGATCGATAACGGAATTGAGAAGACTGCTGCGGTTGAATATTATACGATGGGGAGCAATGAGTGGAAGACTGCCGGGAACTGGCCGGTTCCGGAGACGAAGGAGACGATCCTCTATCTTGGCGGTGACAGGAACGATGCGGCGGTGGCAAATGCCGGGAAGCTCACATGGGATCAGCCTGGTGCAAAGGGAACGGATACCTATCTTTATGATCCCAAGAATCCGGCGGCGCATATCATAGATATGTCGGAAAATGAACTGGAGGTTCCGGAAGATTATACGGAAGAAGAGAAGAGGGAAGATATCCTGTGCTATTCGACAGAATGTCTCGAGAAAGAAGTGACCATGACCGGAGATGTCTTGGCACAGATCTACCTTTCTTCAGATTGTGAGGATACGGACCTGATCGTGAGGATCACGGATGTGGACAAGGACGGGCGGTCGTTCAAGCTGGCAGACGGAGTGATCAGCGTCCGCTATAGGAACCAGTTTTCGGAACCGGAATTCATGAAGCCGGGAGAAGTATATCCGGTAAAGATACGGACGACGAAGCTGTCTCATACCTTTAAGAAGGGGCATCGGATCAGGGTAACGCTTACATCCGGAGCTAAGAATTTCGTATTCCCGAATCGGAATATGCGGAACGGATTCAACAGTGTGGAGATGAAAACGGCGCGAAACAGTATACATAGGGGCGGGGAGTACGCGTCCTGCATCATGTTTCGGCAGGAGGGAAAAGGGCGGTTGTAAAAAACCACCCTTTTCGTCTACGCAGGATCCTCTTGACGGAGACAGGAAAGGAATGAGGAACGGTCGATCTTGTTGCGGATCTCCTGCATCTGATAATCCAGCCGTTCGATGGAATCCGCACAGCTTTTTAGCTGTTCAACGATCTCATCCGTGTCTTTAACGTCTTTTTTGTATTTTAGTTTGTGTTCCAGGCTAGCCCAGAAATCCATCGCGATCGTTCGGAACTGGACTTCAACTTTCATATACTTTTTGCCCCCGGATAAGAAGATCGGGACGTCCAGGATCAGATGAAGGCTCCGGTATCCGTTGGGCTTTGGATTGTGTATGTAATCCTTCCGGCGGATCAGGATGATATCGTCCTGCTGACAGAAGAGTTCGGCAAGGCGGTAGATATCATCGGGGAAGGAACAGATCACACGGAGGCCCGCCACATCAGCCAGGTTTTCCCGGATGCTTTCTACGGTGACAGGGAATCCTTTGCGTTCGAGCTTCTCATATATGCTCTGGGGCGATTTTAGCCTGCTTTTAATGGATTCAAAAGGATTACGGTTATATTCCTGTGAGAATTCCTCATTCAGAACTTTAAGTTTTGTCTCCACTTCACTGATCGCGGAGCGGTACTCCATCATCAACAGGTTAAAAGGCTTTGCCTCCCGTAATTTCTCCGCCTGTATCTGGATGATCTGGTATTGTTTTTTCAGAGTCAGCGCCTGTTCTTCTACGGTTTGTTCCAGTTGGTTTTTGCAGGCAAATAATTCGATCGCATTCTTTACCCGTTTTTTTACGATGGAGCTTTCGAAGGGCTTATGGATGAAATCTGATACGCCCAGTTCGAAGCAGTGAGCTTCAATCTCAACGGCGTGTTCACTGCTGATGATAAGCACAGGGATGTGCTTGAGCCATCCATTTTGCCGCATCTTGGCTATCACGGTAAAACCGTCTATTTTAGGCATCCGAAGATCCAGAAGGATGGCGGCGGTTTCCTTTTCATATTTCTTTAGTTTCCCAAGAGCTTCCTCTCCGTCTGAAGCCATCTCGACTGCATAGTCGCCCTTTAAGATATCGCAGAGTAGTTCCCGATTTAGTTCGGCATCATCTACGATCAGTACTTTTTCCATGGTTCTTTCCTCTTTTTCATGGTGGATATTGTTGTCAATTTCTGTTTCTTATAGTATACTTCATTCTGGGTAAAATGAAAAGTATAAGAAGTGATAAGATTAGAGGAGGAAGAAACCATGAGTATGATTCAGGATGTAATGGACTATATTAAAGAATGTGACAAAGAAGTCGGAGAGGCGCTTTATCTGGAATACAACCGACAGAGGAGGAATCTGGAGCTCATTGCTTCTGAGAATATCGTAAGCCCGGCAGTCATGCTTGCCATGGGGACGGTTCCGACGAACAAGTATGCGGAAGGATACCCGGCAAAGCGATATTACGGCGGCTGTGAAGATGTGGATATTCTGGAAGAACTTGCGATCGAACGGCTGAAGAAACTATTCGGCTGTGACCATGCGTGTGTGCAGCCACATTCCGGGGCGAATGCGAACAATGCCGTTTATCAGGCATTCCTTGATCCGGGCGATACGGTGATGGGCCTGAATCTGGCGCATGGAGGGCATCTGACACATGGTTCTCCGGTGAATATGTCGGGGCTTCTCTATCATTTTGTTCCCTATAATGTGAATGACGAGGGATTTCTGGATTATGATGAGATCAGGCGGATCGCCAGGGAGTGTAAACCGAAGATGATCGTTGCGGGCGCATCCGCGTATCCGAGAGAGATCCGTTTTGATCTCTTTGCAGATATTGCGAAAGAGGTGGGCGCATATCTTTTTGTAGATATGGCGCATATTGCCGGCCTGGTTGCGGCAGGGCTTCATCAGAATCCGGTTCTCTATGCGGATGTCGTGACGAGTACGACACATAAGACGCTGAGAGGGCCGAGGGGAGGGATCATCCTGTGTAAAGAAGAGCATGCGAAAGCGATCAATAAAGCAATCTTCCCGGGAACGCAGGGAGGGCCGCTCATGCATATCATCGCAGCGAAGGCAGTCTGCTTTAAAGAGGCATTAGAACCGGAATTTAAGGCATATCAGGAGCAAGTGGTAAAGAATGCGAAGGCGCTTGCCGAAGCGATGATGGAAGAGGGATTCCGTCTTGTCAGCCAGGGGACGGATAATCATCTGATGCTCGTAGATCTGCAGAATATGAACATCACGGGAAAAGAGCTTCAAAACCGGCTGGATGAAGTGTATATTACGGTGAATAAGAACGCGGTTCCAAACGATCCGGCAAGCCCGTTTGTGACCAGCGGTATCCGTATCGGAACACCTGCCGTTACCACCAGAGGCCTTCGGGAAGAAGAGATGAAGACTATAGCAAGGCTGATCAAGATGGCAGTAACAGATTTTGATACGAAGGCGGATGAGATCCGGCGTACCGTGAATCAGATCTGTGAGAAATACCCAATCTATTCTTAGAGGTGACGCAATATGATGCTTGAGAAGAAGACGGTGGAATTTATTGACGAATTGTCGTCTGCGAGTCCTGTACCCGGCGGCGGCGGAGCCTGCGCGGCGGTCGGAGCGTTGGCGGCGGCGCTGGGGATGATGGTGGCGAATCTTACGGTGGGTAAGAAGCGGTACGCGGATGTGGAAGATGAGATGCAGGAGTGTCTCAGCCGCCTAAAGGAGTTGAGGGACAGGCTGATCACGCTTACGGATCAGGACGCTGAAGCTTTCGAACCGCTGTCAAGGGCATATGGACTTCCAAGGGAGACGGAGGAAGACCGGATCAGGAGAGAACGTGTGATGGAGAGCGCGCTGTATGAGGCGAGTATCGTTCCGCTTCGGATCATGGAGACGATCCGGGAGACGATGCAGTATCTTGAAACCCTGGGCGCGAAGGGAAGCCGGATCGCAGTCAGCGACGCCGGGGTAGGGATCCTGTTTGCGCAGGCAGCCTTAGAAGGGGCTTCGATGAATGTCTTCATCAACACGAAGCTTATGAAGGATCGCGCAAGAGCAGAAGAATTGAATCAGAAGGCGGACAATATGATAGAAGAAGGGCGGCGGCAGAAAGAAAGAGTCTGTAAAGAGGTATTTGCAGGAATCCGCCGAGATGCCGCCGAATAGATATAGGAAGGAGCGGGAAAGAGTATGGGTGTAATTATGAGAGGCGCGGATGTGGCAAAGGCTATGAAAGAGGAACTGATCCGTGAAGTAACGGCGCTTAAGAAGGATGGGATTAAGCCAAGCCTTGTCATCATAAGGGTGGGGGCGCGCCCGGATGACCTTGCTTATGAGCGGGGAGCCAAGAAGCGGATGGAGCTTACGGGGATCGCCTGTAAAGTAGTTGAGCTTCCGGAAGACATAAGCCAGAATGATCTTGAACAGGCATTCCGAAGAGAAAATGAAGACCCTGACGTCCATGGGATCCTGTTGCTGCGTCCGCTCCCAGAGAATCTGGATGAAGAGCCCGTAAGGAAGATGATCTGTCCCGAGAAAGACGTGGACGGGATGAGCCCGGTGAACATGGCAAAGGTGTTCGCCGGAGACGATACGGGATTTGCGCCGTGCACGGCAGAGGCGGTTATGGAGATGCTCCATTATTATAAGATCGAGCCGGCAGGTAAGCGGGTGACGGTCTTAGGAAGGAGTATGGTGGTAGGTAAGCCGTTGGCAATGCTCCTTTTAAAAGAGAATGCGACGGTTACGGTATGCCATACGGGAACTGATGATCTTGCCGGGGAATGCCAAAGAGCGGAGATCCTTGCCGCGGCGGCGGGAAAGGCGAGAATGGTGACGGAAGAGATGGTGGCAGAGGGCGCGGTTGTGGCTGACGTCGGGATCAATGTGGATGCGGCGGGCAATCTGTGCGGTGATGTGGACTACGAGGCAACGGAGGCGAAGGCGGCTTTTATAAGCCCGGTGCCGGGAGGAGTCGGAAGCGTCACGACTTCCGTGCTTGCGAAACATGTGGTGCGAAGCGCCGGATATCTGAATGTAAAAGAGTAGAGAGAGGTTGAATGGGAAAGGAAAGAGAGAAGGGGGATGAGGTAGTATGTATGATACTGTTAATTCAATCGTGACTACGGTAAACGGCGTAGTCTGGGGGTGGCCTATGATCATCCTGTTGTTGGGAACCCATGTGTTCCTGACGTTGCGTACAGGATTCATCCAGAGGTTCACGATCACCAGGGGGATCCGGCTGTCTGTGGCAAAGGATCCGGACGCGGAAGGAGAGGTGTCGCAGTTCGGCGCGTTGACGACGGCTTTGGCGGCTACGATCGGAACCGGAAATATCGTCGGCGTAGGTACGGCGATCGCGATCGGCGGTCCCGGAGCGGTCCTGTGGTGCTGGCTTACCGGCGTGTTCGGTATCGCGACGAAGTATGCGGAGTCTTACATAGCTGTGAAATACAGGGTGAAGACGAAAGACGGACGTATGCAGGGCGGTGCGATGTATGCGTTGGAGCGCGGGCTTAACATGAAGTGGCTCGGCATGGTATTCGCATTTTTCGCGGCGTTTGCGTCCTTTGGTATCGGATGCGCGACGCAGGTGAATGCGATCGCGGAGATCTGCGAGACGAATTTCCATATACCGAAGATCGCGATCGGCGTTGCGGTAGGCGCGCTCACAGCCTTCGTTATCTTTGGAGGGATCAAGTCCATTGCCAAAGTATGTGAGAAGCTGGTTCCATTCATGGCGGTCTTTTATGTACTTGGATGTATCATCATCCTGTGTATGAATTCTGATTATATTATTCCGGCAGCTGCTGTGATATGCAGGCTTGCTTTTACACCCGGAGCGGCGGCAGGAGGGCTTGTGGGCAGCGGGATCCGGATGGCGATCCGTTATGGTGTTGCCAGGGGGCTTTTTTCCAATGAGTCAGGGCTTGGCTCGGCGCCGATCGCGGCGGCAGCGGCACAGACCCGCAATCCGGTCCGTCAGGCATTGGTGTCTTCTACCGGTACGTTCTGGGATACGGTCGTCGTATGTCTGATGACAGGCCTTGTCCTTGTAACGACGATCATGAAGAATCCCGGCGTCGATGTGAATAGGATCGACAACGGCGGACAGCTTACCACGCTGGCATTCGGACAGATCCCGTATCTTGGGCCGATCATACTGACGCTTGGTATCATTACCTTTGCGTATTCTACGATTCTTGGATGGGCATACTACGGCGAGCGCTGCGTAGAGTATTTTGCGGGGAAATTCGGTCTGGTTCCTTACCGTTTTCTTTATATTGTAGTGGCGGTGGGCGCTCCGATCATGAAATTGGATCTGGTATGGCTGATCGCGGACACATTGAACGCGCTTATGGCGATTCCGAACCTGGCTGCGGTATTGCTGCTGTCCAATGTGATGGTAAAGGATACCAGGAGATATATCCATGATCTTGATGCAAGGGATAATACGCCGATCCCGGTTATATACGAAACAAGAAGATAATAGGAGAAAATCATGGCAAAGAGGATTGCAAAGTTTCATAAAGTAAGCTTCGAACAATTCAGAGACGGATATCTCGATGCGGTCGGAGCGGGCAGTGAGGAAGAGATACGCCGGATCTACGATGAGATCCGGCTTCCAAAGAGGGCGACGGCAGGGTCGGCGGGGTATGATTTCTATGCGCCTGTTCCGATCGTGCTGAAGCCGCAGGAGACCGGGAAGGTGCCGACGGGGATCCGCGTGGAGATGGATGAGGACTGGGTTCTTCAATGCTATCCGCGCAGCGGCCTTGGGTTCAAATACCGCCTGCAGCTTAACAATACGGTGGGAATTATAGACAGTGATTATTTTTATTCAGATAATGAAGGGCATATCTTTGCGAAGATCACCAACGACTCGAAGGAAGGAAAGACAGTCCGGATCGAACCGGGCACAGGGTTCATGCAGGGGATCTTCGTGGAATATGGGATCACGGCGGACGACGAGGTGACAGCGGTCCGCAACGGAGGGTTTGGAAGTACTTCAGACTCATAATATGGATCCATGTACTGACCGCATGATCATGCGGTCAGCCATATCTAATTCTAATTCAACTTTACGTTCAGATAGTTTCTGCCGGATAAGGTCTTGTTAAAGCAGATACTGCAGATGATGACCAGCGTTCCGATCACGAACCCCCACCAGTTGAACAGCGCCGTCAGGATCAGAAGCTCCAGGCGCATGAATTTAAGCGCATAACCGAGTTCAAAGTTGGGCTGTGTGTAATTTGCCACCGATACGAATGCCATATACAGCATTACCTCGGCGTTGAACCAGCCTGACTGTACCGAGAATTCTCCCATGACCAGGCCGGCGATCACGCTCAGGGGTGTACTTAGCATACTTGGTGTGTTCAGGGCTGCAAGCCGCAGGCCGTCGATGGCGATCTCGAGGATCAGAAGCTGGAATATGAGCGGAATATTCACCGTGTCTTTTACCGCTACGAAGGAAAATACCTCTGGCAGCCAGTTCAGATTCTGCATGAACAGCAGGAATACAGGTGTTAAGAAGACTGTCATGAAGGTGATCAGGCTTCTTGCGATCTTCAGGTAGATATTCGTCATGGTCGGGAAATAATAGTCGTTGGCTTCCTCGATCATGTCTAGGATGGAGGTCGGAAGGATCATTGCCGACGGAGAATTATCGACGAGGAGCACGATCTTTCCTTCAAGCAGGCATGCCGTAGCCGTGTCCGGCCGCTCGGTAAACTTGAATTTGGGGAAAGGATTGTACCATTTCCTTTTATACAGACATTCGGCAAGGCTCTGCTGATTCATGCGCAGAGCGTCTACATGGATACTGTTGATACGATCCGTTACATTCTTAAGAAGTTCCTGGTCTACTCTGTCGCTCATGTAGCAGATGGCGACGTCCGACCTTGAGCTGTTGCCGATCTCCACCATCTCCATGATCAGGTGCGGATCCCGTATCCTGCGTCTCATCATCGCCGTATTGAATACGATCGTTTCTACGAACCCGTCCCTGGAGCCGCGCAGGGACTTGTCTTTATCCGGTTCTTCGACGCTCCGCGCCGGATAAGTCCGACAGTCGATCGCGATGCAGGCTTCATAGCCTTCGATGAAAAGACAAGTCACTCCGGAAAGCAGATTCTTGAATATCTGATCGAAGTCTCCAAGGATATCTACTTCGACGTAGGGAACGCATTCCCGTGAAAATTGTGTTGCATCTGCCGGCATATCCTCTTCCTGAACGCCGAAAAAGGAATCCATGATCTTCAGCATGGATTCATCTTTCATAAACCCGTCTATAAAATAAAATGAAGCACAGCGTCCACCGATCATGATATCCCTCTGGATGATATCAAAGCTCTCCTTTACCGGAAGTACCTGATTGATGTATGCGGTATTTTCTTCCCGGGAAGCAGTTACTTTCTTTGCGTCTGACATAACGATTCCTCCTATTTCAAGAGATGCATAGAGTATATATTTGAGAATAGGATGCCCGCTGCCGGTAAAAATATACGCGGCATTCATAAGGGATTTACTTTGCGGATCTGAGATGATAGAATAGAGAGTATGATTTATATTATGATATCGGGAAGAGGAATCTATATGGAACACACGAAACAGATGAAAAAAGAGATGAATGAAAGAAGGCTCGGAACCGAACCGCTTGGAAGGCTGATGGTGTCTCTGGCGGTTCCTGCGGTCGCCGCACAGCTGATCAATGTATTATACAATATCGTGGACAGGATCTATATCGGACATATCGCAGGATATGGGGACGTGGCGCTTACCGGGGTGGGGCTTACCTTTCCGATCATCACTTTGATCTCGGCGTTCAGCGCCTTTGCGGGGATGGGAGGGGCGCCTTTGGCGTCCATTGAGCTTGGAAAGAAGAATATCAAAGAGGCAGAACAGATCCTCGGGAATTCAGCGGGAATGATCGCGGTATTCTCGGTGATCCTGATGATCGGCTTCGCCGTATTTAAGACGCCGGTACTGTATGCGTTCGGCGCCAGCGAGGCGACGATCGGATATGCGGAAAGCTATATTGAGATCTATCTGATCGGAACCTTCTTTGTACAGATCGCCGTGGGCCTGAATACCTTCATCAGCGGCCAGGGAGAGTCGAAGACGGCGATGCTGTCCGTTGTGATCGGAGCGGTGCTGAATATCTGTCTGGACCCGGTGATGATCTTTGGATTGAAGCTTGGCGTAAGAGGCGCGGCGCTGGCGACGATCATCTCTCAGGCGGTCAGCGCGGCATGGGTTATCCGTTTTCTGATATCGAAGCGAAGTGTGATGAAGCTTAGACTGGGGAATATGCGCCTGCGCCGGGAAGTCGTGAAGCGGATCGCCGGGCTTGGGATCTCGCCTTTCATTATGCAGAGTACGGAGAGTATGGTGAGTATCACCTTGAATTCCGGGCTTCAGAATTATGGAGGCGACTTGTATGTAGGGACGATGTCGATCATGACGAGTATCATGCAGCTGATCCTGATACCGGTGCAGGGGATCGCGCAGGGGGTTCAGCCGATCATCAGTTATAATTACGGTGCGGGAGACCAGAAGAGGGTAAAAGGAACATTCATGAGGCTTCTGGCATCGGGGCTTCTGGGGACGTTGATCCTGGGAGGAGCCGCCGTACTGGCGCCGCAGATCTATGCGGGGATCTTTACGAATAACAAGGAACTGATCGCGCTGACCTGCCAGGTGATGCCGGTATATTTCCTCGGCATCACAGTATTCGGCCTGCAGTCAGCGTGTCAATCGACTTTTTTGGCTCTGGGACAGGCGAAAGTGTCCCTTTTCATAGCGCTGCTTAGAAAGGTGCTGCTTCTGATCCCGCTTGCGCTGATCTTCCCGCGCTTTATGGGAGTCATGGGGATCTACAGAGCGGAGCCGACGGCGGATATCATCTCCGTGACGACGACATGTATCTTATTTGCGATCACCATGAAAAGGGTTCTGCGCGATATGGAGGAAAAGATCCCGGTTGTACAGGACGAGGCAAAATAGGCAGTCAGATCCGCAGATGTTCCTTGGCATGCTGAACGAATACCTTCATGGCAGGAGACATTGTCTCGGCGGAGGCTACGGCAATGCCAAGCCTGCGGTACGCGTTTGGCTTTAGGGGACGCGCCGTGAAATTCCCCGTCTTTCCTTTTAATACGAGGGCGGGCAGGATGGAGATGCCGAGATTGTGCTCTACCATGGATAGGATAGAGTAATCATTGTGGGAGGTATATTTGATATCGGGTGTAATGTTTGCCGCAGTCAGGATCCGGTGGACGTCGTTCAGATAAGTATAATCCGACACGACAAACGCGGCGTTACCATATAATTCCAACGGGACTTCGTCATAATCGGCAAAGGGATGATCCTTGGGCATGACCGCAAGCATGGGGTCGTCACATATAGGAATGAAATCATAAGACGAGCCGACCTGATAACTGGTAAATGCTACGTCGACTTTGTGGTCGCTGAGCCATTGGGCGAGCTCATATTCATTTCCTTCGGCGATATCAAAGTGGATCCCGGGATATTCTTCCCGGAATGTCCGGATGATCCGGGGAATCCAATGGATCGAACAGCTGGCATAGGTTCCGATCTTAAGGGTTCCCTTTTTGGCGCCCTGAAGGAAGGAAATCGCCTGATTTAAGGATTCATCGGCGGCAAGAAGGTTCCGGATGTCGGGCAGGAGGGAGCTGCCTTCTTTTGTCAGTACGGCGCCGTGCCTGCCTTTGTGGAAGAGAGGGAATCCAACCTCTTTTTCCAGGGATTTCATCATCTGGGTGATGCCGGACTGGGTGTAGCCAAGTTCTTCCCCGGCTTTTGTGAAGCTTCCGGAATCAACAACCGCGAGAAATACGTTCCATTTTCGAATGTCCATAGTTTCTTTAGTCTCCTGTCATTTATTCCCGCGGGCAACGAGCCAAGCGGGTATGCTTGCAGCGGGGGCGTTGGTCTTTGCATGGCAATGAGCCGGATAGGTAGGAAAGTTACATATATCTATATATTACACACATATTTATGGAAAAACAAGTTGAGAAGAAAAAAAAGAAGAGATATAATGAAACATGTCCTGAGAGTACATAGAACAGAAAGGAAGGCAGTAATATGAGAAAGAATCTGGTCATTGACAGCGGTATGAAGGAGTTGTGGCGGGCAGTAAGAGTAGGATGCCTGCAGTATAAGGTATCGGTGGGCGAGAAGAATGATGAGATGTGGAAGTATATGAAGAAGGATATCTTCAGGAAAGTGAAAGACGACATCTTTGATCATGGCGTCAACGAGATTCCGAATATCAAGGAATCCAGGGCGGCATACAAGGCATTCGGGAAGGATCCGAGCCGTTACCGAGTATCTTCGGAAGCGCTGATCCGGAGGATCGGACAGGGGAAGGGGGTGTATGAGGTGAATACGGTTGTGGATGTGAATAATCTGATCTCCGTTGAGTTCGGTTTTTCGGTAGGTTCTTATGATACGGCGCATATAGAGAATGACCTGGTGTTCCGCATCGGCTGTGAAGGCGAGACTTATAAGGGGATCGGGAAGGACGAGATCCAGATCAGCTGTCTGCCGGTGCTTGCGGATGCGAAGGGAGCCATCGGAAGTTCTACCAGCGATTCCGAGAGGGCGATGATCACCAAAGACGCAGAGGAAGTCCTGACATTGATCTATTCATTCTCTGAGAATAAGGATCTGGAGAGGGCGTTGGATCGCGGGAAAAAATATCTGGAAAAGTATGCCGGCGCAAGAGAAACAGAGAGTTGGATCGTAGAATGATCCGACGGTGTACACAAAAAAAGGCGGTTGCAAGATCAAACATTTTGCAGCCGCTTTTTTCATGATAGTATAGACTTTATCTTTAGATTTTGATCCATCCAAGACCGCTGGCAACAGAGCTTGCAAGGATGATGATCAGGAAGATCGGGGCGATCCATTTGATCATTACATTGAACATTCCCTCTGCACGGAAAGTCCCGTCCGTTTCCTTCACTTCATCTGCGATCGATTTAGGACGGATGATGAATCCTACGAAGATACAGGTGAAAAATGCAACGATCGGCATCAGTACGCTGTTGCTTATAAAGTCCATGATATCCAGGATAGTCATATTGTTCCAACTGATGAAGCCGAGTGTCCCGAATCCAAGTGAGGATGGAATCCCCATGACTGCCGCAAGTATGAAGACGAAGATGCCTGTAAATTGCCGTTTCCATCCGAACTTGTCCATGAACACGGATACGATCGTCTCCATCAGAGAGATCGCGGAAGTCAGCGCCGCGAAGAATACAAGTACGAAGAAGATGGTTCCGATGATCCCGCCGAAACGCATGCTTGCGAATACCTTCGGGAGCGTCATGAACATAAGCCCGGGACCCGCGCTAAGAGCGCTGCGGTCGCCGCCGGAGAAAGCAAACACTGCCGGAATGATCATAAGTCCGGCAAGAAATGCGATGCCGGTATCGAACAGTTCGATCTGGCGGACAGAACTCTCCAGGTGGTTGTCTTTCTTCATGTAGGAACCATAAGTGATCATGATACCCATGGCAAGGGACATGGAGTAGAAGAGTTGTCCCATAGCGGCAAGGATCGTCTTTGCAGATACGTCCGACATGTGCGGTTTAATGTAATAGATCAATCCGTCCCTGGCTCCGTCCAGAGTAAGGCCGTATGCGGAAATGATGATGGTGAGTATAACGAGGATCGGCATCATGACCTTGCTGACCTTCTCGATTCCTTTCTCTACGCCGCATAATACTACGATGCCCGTGAAAGCAAGGAATAATAAGAACCAGAAGATCGGTTCTCCGGCGCTCCCGATAAAGTCCGTGAAGTAGGCATCGCCGGCGGAGGCTTTCACATTGCCGGTTACGAATACGGTAAAATACTTCACAACCCATCCTCCGATCACGGAGTAATACGGAAAGATTATGACGGGTACAAGAGCGGCAAGGAAGCCCAGGAACCCGAATCGTTTATCCAGTTGCTTGAATGCGGCGATGGCGCTTAAGCCCGTCTTACGGCCAAGAGCGATCTCCGCGATCATCAGAGTGAATCCGAAGGTAACTGCAAGGATCAGATAGATCAGCAGGAATGTCCCGCCGCCGTACTGGGCGGCAAGGTATGGAAACCTCCAGATATTTCCAAGCCCGACGGCAGACCCGGCAGCAGCGAGTACGAACCCGAGCTTATTGGAAAAGTTACTTCTGTTTTTCATGTAAAACCCTCCTCAAAAATAATGTATCATCCCAAGAAACAGACTATGCTCTATTATTACATGAAAAGACAGTTTTTTCAAGAAATATTTTTCACGCGGTGGCTGTCTATGATCAGTCTTACAGAACGATACAGGAAGGGTTTATACTGGTGGATGGGCAGAGGTTCTTTGTAAAGGATCGAATTATATCCGGCTGAGCCGGCAAGTTCTACGATGGTAAAGAGCATGACGTCTACGTCTTCATATTCATAGGGATCCTGGGATACCATGTCCAGAAAAATCTCGTAAAAATCTGCATCCGTACTTTCACCGGTCAGAAGGACGGACCGCAGCGCGCCCATGACCAGATTCTTGGAGATAAAGTTGAGCAGAGGGATGTTGACTACCAGGGTATCGATGATATGATCCATGATGAAGATCAGCTGCGCATCCAGCCCGCTGACCTGCGCGTCGTCCAACGCTGATTTGGCGGCGCGGAATAATTCGTGAGTCTTGTGGACGATCAGCTTGTTGCGGATGTCGTATTTGTCTTTGAAATAAAGATAGAACGTCCCTTTGGCGACTCCCGCCTTCTCGACGATATCCGAGATCGCGGTGGAATTGATGCCCTTCGAAAGAAACAATTCATAGGCACTGTTGAATAGCGTCTCTTTTTTTCTCTTTTTATTTTCATCTATTTTCCCCATATAAATACAGATCCTTTCCATGATCCTGCACAGAATGCAGTTCGGCGATGTGTTGCTTCATATATTATAACCGCATTATCCGGCATTTTTCAAGGGTTTTAAGAAAAATGACTAAAAGTCAGAAAAAGTATTGACTAATGGTCATATTTGGTGTATAGTGCATAGTGTAAGAAATGACTATCAGTCAGAAAAGAAAAGGAGCAGGTGAATATGATCCAGTTTGGGAAAAAAGTAGTGAAGTACAGAATTCCGATCCTTATCGTCAGCATATTGCTGTTGGTTCCTTCTGTACTGGGGTATGTGAATACCAGGGTGAATTACGATGTTCTGACGTATCTGCCGGAAGAGATCGAGACTATGAAGGGGCAGGATATCATGGTAGAGGACTTCGGGACAGGAGCCTTCTCCATGTTCATCGTAGATAACATGGAGGATAAAGACACGGTGAAGCTTAAGGAGGAGATTCGCAAGATCGATCATGTGAAGGACGTTCTGTGGTATGATTCCATAACGGATATTTCCGTTCCGAAGAACATGCTTCCGGATGAATTCTATGAGGTGTTCAATTCCGATACGGGCACGATGATGGCGATATTTTTTGATGAAGGGACGTCGTCGGACGGGACGATGAAGGCGATCGAAGAGATCCGGAAGATTGCGGGGAAGCAGTGTTTCTTAAGCGGGATGTCGGCGATCGTGACGGATACGAAGAATCTTGCCGAGAAGGAGACTCCGCTTTATGTCATGACCGCGGTCATCCTGGCGGTACTGGTCTTGGGGATCACGATGAATTCCTTTTTCGTACCGGTTCTGTTCCTGCTTAGTATCGGAATGGCGATCCTTTATAACCTGGGAAGCAATTATTTCCTTGGAGAGATATCTTATATTACGAAAGCGCTGGCGGCGGTGCTGCAGCTTGGAGTCACGCTGGATTATTCCATCTTCCTGATGCACAGCTATGAAGAACAGCAGATACGGTACGACGGAGATAAGAAGCGCGCGATGGCACATGCGATCTCTCATACATTTTCATCGGTAGTGGGAAGTTCGGTCACGACGGTTGCCGGGTTTATCGCCTTGTGTTTTATGAGCTTTACCCTTGGGCTTGACATCGGAGTAGTCATGGCGAAGGGAGTTGTCTTTGGCGTGATCGCCTGTGTGACCATCCTGCCGTCCATGATCCTGTGCTGTGACAGGCTGATTGAGAGGACGAAGCACAAGCCGCTGCTTCCGGATATCGGCAGGCTGTCGGAGAAAGTGACGAAGCGATATCTCTGGTACGTGGCTGCATTCCTGATCCTGTTGGTTCCGGCAGTCTATGGGAACCGCCACACGGGAGTCTATTATAATCTGGATGAGACGCTCCCGAAGGAACTGCCGAGTATCATCGCCAACGAGAAATTGAAAGAAGATTATGAGATGAATACGACCCACATTCTGCTTCTTGACAGCAGTATACCTTCTTCGGATGCAGGGAAGATGTTGAAGCAGATCGAGAAAGTGGACGGAGTGAAGTGGGCGTTGGGGTTAGATAAACTGGCAGGTCCCGGAGTTCCTTCCGATATGCTGCCGGAGTCGGTTACCGGAATGCTTAAGACGGATCAGTATCAGATGGTGATGATCAATTCTACGTATAAGGTGGCGTCGGATGAGGTGAATCGGCAGATTGCAGAGATCAACGAGATCATAGACGAATATGACGAGAGCGCGATGCTGGTTGGAGAAGGCCCGCTGACGGCGGATCTGATCAAGATCACGGATAAGGATTTCAGGACGGTGAGTGTTGTGTCGATCGGGATCATCTTTATTATAATACTGCTCCTGTTCCAGTCCATATCGCTGCCGGTCATACTGGTGGGAGTGATCGAATTCGCGATCTTTGTAAATATGGGGATCCCGTTCTACACGGGAACGAAGCTGCCCTTTGTGGCTTCTATCGTGATCGGCACCATCCAGCTTGGTTCGACCGTGGACTATGCGATCCTGATGACGACGCGGTACAAGAGAGAGAGGAGCCAGGGGAAGAGCAAGTTCGAGGCGGTGACGATCGCCCACCAGGCGTCGGCGCAGTCCATCATGGTAAGTGCGTTTAGCTTCTTCGCGGCTACGGTGGGCGTAGGTTTGTATTCGAACATTGACATGATCAGTTCCTTATGTATCCTGATGGCGAGGGGCGCGGTCATCAGTATGGCGGTCGTCGTACTGATCCTTCCGTCGATGTTCATGGTATTTGACCGTGTGATCGTGAAGACGAGCAGGGGATTCCTGCCCGGGAAAGAAGGTGATGATCCATTGTCAATTGTGTAATGCCGTATTCGTAGTAAGTATGTGGAATTCAAGAAAGCAGGAGGTTCTAAGATATGAATAGAAATAGAAAGATCAGAAATGGGAAACGTGCAGTGGCAGGAGCTATGGTGGCAGTCATGACGGCGGGAGCTGTAGGAGTATGTGAATATTATCATCCGGGACGAGAGGTTATGGCAGAGGAAGAGACGGCAGAGATACTTGAAAAAACTGCAAGCGAGGCGCTTATTGGAACGGATGCCGGCGAGCGTGAAGATGGGACGGCAAAAGCGGGGACATTTAAAGAGGAATCCGTATATGTGAAGGCGGATGCCGGAGGAAGAGCCGATAAGGCTACCGTGACAGAATGGATCAAGAATCCCGAGAATGGTGAATTCTTGGATGTATCCGGGTTAAAAGAGATCAAGAATATCAAAGGGGAAGAAGAGTACGTCAAAGGAAAGGGCAAAGACTTGAAATGGAGATCAGAAGGGAACGACATCTACTATCAGGGGACGACTGAGGAAGCGCTTCCGGTGGATGTGAATATTTCTTATAAATTGGACGGGAAACCGGTCAAGGCGGAAGAGTTGTCCGGAAAAGACGGAAAAGTAGAGATCCACATCGACTATGAGAACCATGCGAAGCAGAGTGTGGAGATCGGCGGTGAGGATGTGGAGATGTACACGCCGTTTACCATGGTGACGGCGATGATGCTCCCGACAGACGAATATACGAATGTGACCGTAGATAACGGGAAGATCATGTCGGATGCGGATAAGAATATCGTGATCGGGCTTGGATTCCCGGGGCTTACGGAGAATCTGAAGCTTGAAGATACGGATGTGGATATTCCGGAGAGTATAACGATCACGGCGGATGTAAAGAGCGCGTCCGTAGGGCCTACGGTCACGGTGGCGTCCGCCGAGCTTATGAATGAGTTCGATCTGAGTGACGTGGAGGATTTCGACAGTCTGGAGGATTCGGTGCGTGAATTAGAAGACGCTTCCGCGAAGCTGGCGGACGGTTCCAATGAAGCGGCAGACGGATCGAAGGCTCTGGCGGACGGGACGAAAGAGGCTGCGGATGGATCAAAGGAACTGGCGGAAGGTTCGGAAGAAGCGGCGGCAGGGGCAGAAGGATTAGAAGAAGGAACGAAGAGCGCGGCAAAAGGAGCACAGGAGCTTGCAGCCGGGACGAAGAGCGCGGCAAAAGGAGCACAGGAGCTTGCAGCCGGGACGAAGAGCGCGGCAGAAGGGGCGAAAGAAGTGGAAGCAGGATCGAAGGCTCTGGAAGCCGGTGTAAATGAGCTGAACAATAAGAGCGGCGAGCTTGCACGCGGCATGGATCATCTGGCAGCCGGTGTGAAGGATTACACCAATGGCGTGAGCAGCCTGGCGGATGGGTCGAAGAATCTGAAAGACGGTGCGGACAGCCTCAGATCGAACGCCGAGATGCTTGCCGGAAGTCTGGCACAGATATCGAATACGATGGATCAGATGGTGAATTCCGGAGGAACCGTCAGTGCGGCAGAATCTTATGGAGCGGCGGCAAACGCGCTGGCGGCGGCAAATAATACGCTCGCAGGGGCAGGCGGTTCCGGCGAGTGCGTTGTTACAGGGACGTCAGAGGCTGCTGCCGCGATCGCAGGCATGGTAGAGGGAGTGGACGCGGCGCAGATCCAGGCTGTGATCGACGGATATGTAGGCGCGGTTCCGGTCGGACGTTCGGATGCCTCGGCGCAGATCGCATATGCGATGGCAGAGATCACAGAAGCACAGAATTCCCTCTATGCCGCGCAGAATGCCGAAGCAGATGTCCAGGCTGCGGTAAGGACGAAGGAAGAACAATTGAAGCAGTTGGCGGCGGGGCTTCAGAGTGCAAGTGCAGGAGCAGCCGCGCTGACAAAAGGAGCGGAGGAGCTGTCAAACGGGATCGGAGCGGTATCTGCCGGTGCGGATCAGCTTGCCGGCAGGAACAAAGAGCTGACAGGAGGTGTAGATCAGCTTGCGGCAGGCGTTCCTGGGCTGACGGCAGGAGTAGGCGAGCTTGCACAGGGAGCTTCCAGGCTGTCTAAGGGAGCAGGCGCACTGTCTGCCGGGAATCAGGAGCTTGCGGCGGGAGCGGGAGCGTTGCTTGCCGGGAATCAGCAGCTGCTGACAGGTGCGGGAACGCTTGCCGCCGGCAATCAGAAACTTGCGGAAGGTGCGGGAGCGCTTGCCGTCGGCAGCCGGAAACTGTCCCAGGGAGCGGCGGCGCTGTCTGCCGGAAGTCAGGAGTTGGCGGCGGGAGCGGGAGCGCTTGCCGATGGAAATCAGCAGCTTGCAAAAGGGATGGCTGAATTCAAGTCCTCCGGTATTGATAAATTGGCAGATGTATTCGATCAGGATATCCGGACGGTAAGAGCAAGAATTGATACCATGTCGGAACTTGGAAAAAATTATAAGTCGTTTGCCGGGATCAAAGAAGGGATGGACGGCAGCACCAAATTCATCATTGAGACGGAGGGCGTGAAATAGCAGAACAAAAATCCGAAAGTTCATGAAAAAGTATAACCCTTAAATTGAAAATAATTCTTTCTCATGCTATAATAGAAAACGCACAGGAAAATACCGAACATTAAAATTGTGGGAATAACGTATCTCCTGTCGTATAGCGGCAGGAGATACGTGTAATAAAGGAGAACAGGAATGGAAGCGTACACGAACTTTGCCGAGGTATATGATACATTCATGGATAATATACCTTATGAAAAGTGGGCAGAATATCTGCATGAGATAATGGAAGAATATAATATAAGAGAGGGAACTTTACTTGAACTAGGATGCGGGACAGGGAATATGACCGAGCAGCTGGCATCTATGGGATATGACATGATCGGAGTAGACAATTCCGAGGATATGCTGGAGCTTGCGATGGAAAAGCGGTTTAAGACAGGCCATGATATTCTCTATCTGCTGCAGGATATGCAGTCTTTCGAATTATACGGTACGGTGAAAGCAGTCGTCAGTGTCTGTGATTCTGTCAATTATGTGACAGATGAAGCAGAACTTAAGGAAGTATTCCGCCTGGTGAATAATTATCTGGATCCAAGGGGGATCTTTATCTTTGATTTTAATACGGAATACAAATACCGGGAGATCTTAGGGGATCGGGTGATCGCGGAGGAACGGGATGAGTGTAGTTTCATCTGGGACAACTATTATAATGAACAGGATAAGATCAATGAATACGAACTGACGTTATTTGTCCAAAGTAAGGAGGATCCCGAGTTGTACCGGAAGTACCAGGAGGTTCATTACCAGAGGGCGTATACTTTAGAGAAGATCAAGACGCTGATCGAGAAGGCGGGGCTTCGTTATATCGCGGCGTACGACGCCTATACGAAGAAAGCGCCGATGTATACCAGCGGTCGGATCTGTGTGATCGCGCAGGAATATGGGAAATAACGAGGCTTGAAGAGGGGAAGGCAGTATTATGGAAGATTATATTGTAAGGGCGACGGCGGCGGATCATCAGATCCGCGCCTTTGCCGCTACGACAAAGCAGGTCGTTGAGACCGCAAGGCAGCGTCATAACACCAGCCCGGTGGCGACTGCGGCTCTAGGGCGTCTGCTGAGCGCGGGAGCGATGATGGGAAGTATGATGAAGAATGATACGGATGTGCTCACGCTGCAGATCCGAAGCGGCGGTCCCATAGAGGGGATCACGGTTACGGCGGACAGCCATGCGAATGTGAAAGGGTATGTAGGGAATCCGGATGTGCTGCTTCCTCCGAAGAATGGGAAATTAGACGTTGGAGGGGCAGTGGGAGTCGGTCTTTTGCAGGTGATCAAGGATATGGGGTTGAAAGAACCGTATTCGGGACAGACGGTTCTGGTATCCAGTGAGATTGCGGAAGATCTGACTTATTATTTTGCAAATTCAGAGCAGGTTCCTTCTTCCGTGGGGCTTGGCGTCCTGATGGAGAAGGACAACACGGTGCGGTGCGCGGGAGGATTCATCATCCAGATGATGCCTTTTGCCGAAGAGAAGACGGTCTGCCGGTTAGAAGAGAATCTTAAGAAGGTCTCTTCCGTGACGTCTCTTCTGGATCAGGGATACACGCCGGAACAGATGCTGGAAGTCTTATTCGAGGATCTCGGGCTTGTCATTACAGATACGCTTCCGACGCAGTTTAGCTGCAATTGTTCCAAGAAGAGGGTAGAACAGGCGGTTGTCAGCATCGGAAGGAAAGAGATCGAGGCGATGATCCGGGATGGAGAAGATATCGAGGTAAAATGTCATTTCTGCAATACGGCTTATCAATATACGGTGGAAGAGCTTAAACAGATTCTTAAGCGCAGCAGGTAAGGCGAAGAAAGGGAAGAAGAACATGAGAGACGGATTCATTAAAGTGGCGGCGGCGACACCGAAGATCCGGGTTGCGGACGTTGCTTATAATACGGAAAATATTTGTCGTCTGATCGACGAGACGGCAGCGGCGGGAGCGAAGGTTATAGTATTCCCTGAATTATGTATCACCGGATATACCTGCGGGGATCTCTTTACCCAGGAGATCCTGCTCAGTGAGGCGAGGGAAGCGCTCCATAAGATCGCAGAGTATACCAGGGGCAAGGACGCACTGGTATTTGTGGGTGTTCCCCTGGCGGTGGAAGGGGAACTTTATAATGTGGCGGCGGCGCTGAACCAGGGGAAGATCCTGGGCTTGACGACGAAGACATTTCTGCCGAATTACGGCGAGTTCTATGAGATGCGGCAGTTTCGCCAGGGGCCAAAGACGGCAAGAGAGATCTGGTTTGGCAATGAGAAGGTTCCGTTCGGACCGCAGCTTTTGTTCGTATCGCCTGTGATGGAGCCGCTGGTTGTATCTGCGGAGATCTGTGAGGATGTATGGTCGCCGGTTCCGCCAAGTATCGCCGCGGCAAGGGAAGGAGCGACCTTGATCGTCAACTGTTCTGCAAGCGACGAGACGATAGGGAAGAGCGCTTACCGAAGGAGCCTCATCGAAGGGCAGTCGGCGCGTCTGATCTGCGGTTATATCTATGCGAATGCAGGAGAAGGAGAGTCTACGACGGATCTGGTATTCGGCGGGCATGATCTGATCGCCGAGAATGGTACGATATTGAAAGAAAGCGCCCGTTTTGCGAATGGCGCAGTCTATACAGAGATCGACCTGAAGCGTCTGCTCAGTGAACGAAGGAAGAATACGACGTTCCAGGCAGAGAAGGAACCGAAGCTTATGCGGATCCCTTTTGAGATACAGATGGAAGAGACAAAGCTTACGAGAATATTTCCGCCGAGGCCCTTTGTGCCGGATCAGGAGCAAGAGAGGGACAGACGTTGTGAAGAGATTCTTGGTATCCAGGCGATGGGACTTAAGAAGCGTCTGGAGCACGCGCATGCGGAGAACGCGGTGGTCGGTATCTCCGGGGGCTTAGATTCGACACTTGCCCTGTTGGTGGCAGCGAAAGCTTTTGATATGCTTGGGCTTGACAGAGCCGGGATCACGGCGGTAACGATGCCTTGCTTCGGAACGACGGACAGGACTTACCGGAATGCGTGCAAGATGTCAAAGAAGCTTGGGGCTTCGTTAAGAGAGATCCCCATCGGGGCGTCGGTTGCGCAGCATTTTATGGATATTGGGCATGATATGGAAGACCATAGCGTGACGTATGAGAATGCCCAGGCGCGGGAGCGCACCCAGGTGCTGATGGATGTGGCGAATCAGAACGGCGGCATCGTGATTGGAACGGGCGATATGTCGGAGCTTGCCTTGGGATGGGCGACTTATAACGGAGACCATATGTCCATGTACGGGGTGAATGCCTCTGTCCCCAAGACACTGGTACGGCATCTGGTGCATTATTATGCGGATTCCTGCGCGGATGAGGAATTGAAAGAAGTGCTCTATGACGTGCTTGATACGCCTGTCAGCCCGGAACTGCTTCCGCCGAAGGACGGAGAGATCGCGCAGAAGACGGAGGATCTGGTAGGCCCTTATGAATTACATGATTTCTTCTTATATTATCTGCTGAGATTCGGATATGAGCCGGGGAAGATCTACCGGCTGGCAAGATATGCCCTGGGAGACGTGTATGAGGATGAGGTGATCTATCGGTGGCTTGAGACATTCTGCCGGAGATTCTTTTCCCAGCAGTTCAAGCGTTCCTGCCTGCCGGACGGCCCGAAGGTGGGAACGGTGGCGCTGTCTCCGAGAGGCGACTGGAGGATGCCGAGCGACGCATGTGCGGCAGGGTGGTTAAGAGATCTGAAGCGTGCGGCGGATCGGGTATAGGATGGATGTGAAGGATGCTAAAAAACAGCCCTTCCGGAAGATGTTGTCCGGAGGGGCTGTTTTCAGTGGTGCGCCTGGCGGCGCACGTTTCTCTTTAATTTAGTTTGATCCCTTTGAAGAGATCTCCAAGGCTTGTCCCGATGCTTTCGGACTTCGGAATGGAGACTTTTTCAACAGGCTCTTCGTGTACTTCTTCCAACGCTTTCATACTGAGACTGATCTTCCCGTCTTTGATGCCGATGATCTTCACCTTCACTTCTTCTCCTTCTTTCAGGACATCCTTCGGCGCTTTTACACGCTTCTGGCTGATCTGAGATACATGGACTAATCCGGAGAGGCCGTCTTCGAGACGAACGAACGCGCCGTAATTCTGGAGGCTTTCTACCGTACCGCTCATAACGCTTCCGATCTTGACGTTGGCGATCTTCTCTTCCATTGCTTTCTTTTCTTTTTCCTTGAGAATCTCACGGGCAGATAATACCAGACGGTTGTTTGCCTGGTCTACATCGATGACTTTTACTTCGATATCTTTCAACAGATAAGTCTCCAGGTCTTCGATATAAGATAAGGATAACCGTGATGCCGGTATGAATCCGCGAAGACCTTCCACCATGGCAATGGCGCCTCCGTTTACGATACCTTCTACCTTAACCGGAAGAACCGTACCTTTTTCCATATAAGATGTGACCAGATTCCATGGATTGGCGTCGTCAAAGTGTTCTTCAAGGTCTGCCATGGTAGTTTCTTCTGTGCTGGTAGTTTCCTCTGCCGTTGTTTCTTGTAATAATTCTTCGCTCATAGTATTTTCCCTTCTTTAGTCGAGACTCGTATGTTATTACATACTGCTCTTAGTATAACATAAAACATAGTGAATGTTCAAAGAAAAAATATATTTCCGTACATTTTGTGGTTGACGAAAGTCAAAAAAAATGGCACTCTTACTATATGGGTGGAAAAGCAGTACAGTAATACTGATATGATACCGGAAAACAGAAAAGAATATAGGATGTGAGTATTATGGGAAAGAAGACAGAGAAGATCTACGTGGTGGGACATAAGAATCCGGATACGGATTCCATCTGTTCCGCGATCGCGTATGCGAATCTTAAGAAGGAAGTGACGGGGGAGGAATATGTTGCCAGGAGAGCCGGACAGATCAATGAAGAGACACATTATGTATTGAAGCGGTTCAAGGTGACGCCGCCGACCTTGCTTGCGAATGTAAAGCTACAGGTAAAGGATATGGATATACATAAGATCGAAGGTGTGGAGCCGAATGTGTCGATCAAGGAAACATGGGAGAAGATGAAAGAGCAGAATGTAAAGACCCTGCCGATCCTTAAGGATGAAGAACTGGTAGGAGTCATATCTACAGGGGATATCGCGACTTCCCATATGGACGTCTATGACAATTGCATTCTCTCCAGTGCAAAGACGCAGTATAAGAACATCGTGAAGACATTAAGCGGTAAGCTGATCTGCGGGAATGAACATGGGTATTTTACCAGAGGGAAAGTAACGATCGGAGCCTCCAGTCCGGAGATGATGGAAGAATTCATTGAGAAGGACGATCTGGTCATCCTGGGAAACCGTTATGAGTCTCAGGCTTGCGCGGTAGATATCGATGCAAGCTGTCTTGTGGTATGCCAGACGGATGAGATATCAAAGCGTCTGATCAAGAGAGCCGAGGAACAGAGTATTGTGATCATCAGTACGCCTCATGATACATTTACGGCGGCGAGGCTCATCAATCAGAGTATTCCGGTGAAGCATTTCATGACGAAGGCGCCGCTGTCTACGTTCCATATGACAGATTATGTGGATGATATTAAGGAAGTTATGGCGAAGAAGAGATTCCGGGATTTCCCGATTCTTGACAGGCACGGAAGATTCAAGGGGCTGATCTCCAGGCGGCGTTTCCTGGATGTCAGCAAGAAGAGAGTGATCCTGGTGGATCACAATGAGAAGTCTCAGGCGGTAGACGGGATTGAAGAGGCTGAGATCGTGGAGATCATCGATCATCACAGGCTGGGCAATATTGAGACGATGGGGCCTGTATTTTTCCGCAACCAGCCGGTAGGGTGTACGGCTACGATCGTCTATCAGATGTATCTGGAAGCGGACGTGAAGATCACGCCGACGATCGCCGGATTGTTATGCTGTGCGATCATCTCAGACACGCTGCTGTTCCGGTCGCCGACATGCACCCAGGTGGATGAGAAGGCTGCGAAGAAGCTGGCGAAGATCGCGGAGATCGACTTAGAGCAGATGGCGGGAGAGATGTTCCGGGCAGGAAGCAGCCTTGCGGGAAAGAGTGCGGAGGAGATCTGTTTCCAGGATTTCAAGCAATTCGTAGTCAACGATATCGTATTCGGCGTCGGGCAGATCAATTCGATGAACAAGGACGAGCTGAAAGAGATCAAGGAGATCGTAGAGCCGCATCTGCCGGAAGTATTGGAGAAGAACCATCTTCAGATGATTTATTTCATGCTGACGGATATTCTGGATGAGTCGACGGAGCTGCTCTGCATCGGCAATAATGCCAAGGAATATATCGTGGACGCCTTCGACATGAATGAGGTGCCGGATCAGGTTCTGCTGAAAGGGGTCGTATCCAGGAAGAAGCAGCTGATCCCGACACTGGTCAGCACGCTGCAGCAGTAAGGGAGGGGCAGAAGATGAGATCGACAAAGGGAAGACAGGTATGGCGCCCGGGAAATATGCTGTATCCGCTCCCGGCGGTAATGGTAAGCGCCGCCGATCTGCAAGGGGAAGCGAATATCCTTACGGTGGCATGGACCGGGACGGTCTGTTCAGATCCCGCCATGCTCTATATCTCCGTAAGGCCGGAGCGGTATTCTTATCATATGTTGAAAGAGACGGGGGAATTCGTGGTCAACCTGACGACAGAGAAGCTGGCGTACGCGGCAGACTGGTGCGGCGTGAGATCAGGCAGGGATGTGGATAAGTGGAAAGAACTGAATCTGACCAAAGGGAAGGCGGAAAAGCTTGATCATGCGCCTGTTATCCTGGAGAGCCCTGTGAATATCGAGTGCCGGGTGACAGAGGTCAAGGAGCTTGGCACGCACCATATGTTCCTCGCGGAAGTAATGGCGGTTCAGGTGGACGAGAGATATATGAAGAAAAGCGGGAAGTTCGAACTCAATTCGGCGGGGCTTCTTGCTTATTCCCACGGAGAGTACAGAAGCCTTGGAGACAGGATCGGAAGATTCGGGTGGAGTGTGAAGAAGAGAATGCCTTCTTAGAGCGAGTCATTCCGGCATGCTTGAATTTATATTAGGATGTATCCACATATGAGAATGTGTGAATACATATATTGTTATGGTTCCACAAATCAGTGGAAGGAATTATAGATTCGAGGTGGCGGTAATGATGAAAAAGAAGGAAATTCATGTGATAGGTGTGTTGTGCGGTATGTTCTTTGCGGTCTGTCTGTTGAATCTGTTCGGAATATCACTGGGATTTGAGACGGATGAGACGGCGGGAAATGCGGGGGAGACGACGACTGTAAAAGATGTGGGAGACGCCCTGGCATGCGTCAATTCTTCTATAGAAAAAGAGGCGCCTAAGATCGCGCTTACCTTCGACGACGGGCCGAGCAGCCAATGTACGGGCAGATTACTGGACGGACTTCGCAAGCGCGGGGTCAGGGCGACCTTTTTCCTGATCGGGAAGAATGCCAAGGCAAATCCGGATCTGGTGAAACGTCTGGACGAAGAGGGACATCTGATCGGGAATCACACCTATAATCATGTGGAGATCACGAGACTGTCGGATGAAGAAGCCAAAAGGGAGCTTATGGATACGGACGATGTGATCTGTTCGATTACGGGAAAGCATGTGGAGTATATGCGTCCTCCCTTTGGCGTATGGCAGGATGAGTTAGAAAAAGAGCTGGATGTTATGCCTGTGCTCTGGAGTATTGATCCCCTGGACTGGACAACGAAGAATGTGAGTGAGATCGTGAATAAGGTGGTAACAGAAGCAGGGGAAAATGATATCATCCTTTTGCATGACTGTTATGATTCCAGTGTGGATGCGGCGCTGCGGATTGTCGATATCCTGAAAAAGCGGGGATTTGAATTCGTGACGGCAGATGAACTGATCATGGATTAGAGATTGAAAGGAAGGAATATATGGCAGAAGAATTCGCAAGAACGGAACTGCTGATCAAAGAAGAGGGCATTCGCCGCCTGAAGGAAGCTTCCGTTATGGTGCTTGGAGTTGGCGGCGTGGGCTCGCATTGTATCGAAGCGCTGGCAAGAAGCGGCGTGGGGAGATTGATCCTGGTGGACAGTGATAAAGTATCGGTTACAAATATAAATCGGCAGTCCATCGCGCTGCATAGTACGGTGGGGCGGTATAAGACGAGGGTCATGAAGGAAAAGATCGCCGATATCAGCCCGGAGACAGAGGTGATCACCCATGAACTCTTCGTGCTGCCGGAGAATATAGAGACGATCTTCAAAGAGGAGCCGGATCATATCGTCGACGCGATCGATACGGTTACGGCGAAGCTTGCCGTAGCCGAGAAGGCGGCGGCATGCGGGATTCCCCTGATCAGCAGCATGGGAACCGGCAATAAGCTGCATCCGGAGCTCTTTGAGATCGCTGATATCAGTGAGACGAGCGTATGTCCGCTGTGCAGAGTGATGAGAAAGGAGCTGCGGGCGAGAGGGATCGAACATCTGAAGGTGTTGTATTCAAAGGAGAAACCGATCCGTGTATCCGGCGGCGTGGATGGAGCCGGCAGAGCGCCGGGAAGTATTTCATTCGTTCCGCCTGTCGCCGGGCTTCTGATTGCCGGAGAAGTGATCCGCAAGATCATAGCCTGATCCCGGATAGTGTGCCGGCCGTATTATATTCTGCGAAGTTTCGCCGGATATAATAGGGTCAGAGACGCCGGAAGGGGAAGAGTTTGAAAAGAAGGGTGTTAAGAGGTGGATATAAATGGATCTATTTGAATATGCAAGAGAGAAGAATATGAAAGATGAGGCGCCGCTGGCGTCGAGGCTTAGGCCTGCCGCGCTGGACGAGGTGGTGGGGCAGAAGCACATCATCGGGAAGGATAAGCTCCTTTACCGTGCGATCAAGGCGGACAAGCTGAGTTCGATCATCTTCTACGGTCCGCCGGGGACCGGGAAGACGACTCTTGCGAAGGTGATCGCCAACACCACCAGCGCGGAATTTACGCAGATCAACGCCACGGTGGCGGGAAAGAAGGATATGGAGGCGGTGGTACAACAGGCGAAAGAAACCCTGGGCATGTATCAGAAGAAGACGATTCTTTTTGTGGATGAGATCCACAGGTTTAATAAAGGGCAGCAGGATTATCTGCTTCCGTTCGTGGAAGACGGGACGATCATCCTGATCGGAGCGACAACGGAAAATCCGTATTTCGAGGTAAACGGAGCGTTGATCTCGCGTTCCAGTATCTTTGAACTCCACCCATTGGATAAAGAGGATATCAAGACGGTGCTTCGCCGTGCGGTCTACGATACGGAGAAGGGAATGGGCAGCTATGGCGCCGTGATCGATGAGGACGCCCTTGAATTCCTGGCGGATCTCTCGGGAGGGGATGCCAGGAATGCGCTGAATGCCGTAGAACTGGGAGTCCTGACGACGGACCGCAGCGAGGACGGGAAGATACATATCACGTTAGAAGTGGCTTCGCAGTGTATCCAGAAGAGGGTGGTGCGGTATGACAAGACAGGGGATAACCATTATGACACGATCTCTGCATTTATCAAGAGTATGAGAGGATCCGATCCGGATGCGGCAGTCTATTATCTCGCGAAGATGCTGTATGCGGGAGAAGATATCAAGTTTATCGCAAGAAGGATCATGATCTGTGCTTCGGAGGATGTGGGAAATGCGGATCCTATGGCGCTGACGGTTGCGGTGTCCGCGGCGCAGGCGGCAGAACGGATCGGGATGCCGGAAGCGCAGATCATCCTGTCCCAGGCGGTGCTGTATGTGGCGTCTGCTCCGAAGAGCAATTCCGCATGCAACGCTGTCTTCCGCGCGATGGAGAGTGTGAAGGATCATAAGACTACTGTGCCGGCTCATCTGCAGGATGCGCACTACAAAGGATCGCAGAAACTCGGGCATGGAGTCGGGTATAAATATGCGCATGATTATCCGAAGCATTATGTAAAACAGCAGTATCTGCCAGATGAGATCTGCGGCATGCGGTTCTATGAGCCGGGAGAGAACGGATATGAGAAAGAGATCAGGGCGTGGATGGAATATATCCGGAAGGATTGAGAGCCGTAACCTCTGGACATTTGCCTGCCGGGATAGTATAATCTGGATATAGAAGAATGTACGCCGAAGGTTTTCATAAGGACAGATGCGGCGAAAGCCCGAGTGCGTATCAGACACATAGGAGGGAATATAAAATGAAAGTGTATGATTCAGTCAAGAAAGAAGAGGTAGAAGTTGACGGTACGAAAGGCCTGATCGATATCATGAGAGACGGCAGACAGGTAGACTTGTACCTGAAAGAAAAGAAAACAGATGCGGACGGCTATATGAGCTGGGATGTAGAGCACTGGTCAAGCATTGATGTGAAGAGATTTATCCGTTGCTATTCTCTGGAAGGAAGAGTATTAGGGGAATCTACCGGACATAATATCTATGATCTGGAGAATGAGTTCAAACCGGAAGAAGCGGCGAAGATCGAACTCAGTTAATGGAATGATGTGCGCGGCTGCAGAATACGGCGTTTACACAAGGTATGGGATATCTCCTGAGACGGGGATATCCCATACCTTGTTTCAGAGGGAAAACGGTCCTATGAGGCAAAAACGCTGTGCAGAGACCGCGCTTAAGCGGCGAAGCGCCAGGAAGAAATTCAAGCGGCGGAAAAACGGGCGGCTGACAGCAATGGAATTAACTTCTAAAAAAAATATAAAGAGTGTTGACAAAAGAAAAGCGTAGTGATACATTAGTAAACGAAGATATTAGCACTCAAAAATATAGAGTGCTAACAGAACGATCCGAAAGGAGGGGGACGGATGATATCAGAGCATGGACTTAGTGATCGGAAGCTTAAGATTCTGCATGCCGTCATAAAGAATTATCTTGAGACCGGCGAACCGGTAGGCTCCAGAACGATCTCTAAGTATACGGATCTGAACTTAAGTTCCGCGACCATTCGGAATGAGATGGCAGATCTAGAAGAGCTGGGATATATCATGCAGCCTCATACGTCGGCAGGACGCATTCCTTCGGATAAGGGTTACAGGCTCTATGTAGATATGCTGATGGAAGAAAAAGAGCAGGAGTTAGGCGAGCTGCAGGAGCAGATGCTTGATAAGGCGGACCGGATGGAACAGCTTCTGAAGCAGGCGGCGAGAGTGCTTGCAAGCAACACGAATTATGCCACGATGGTATCAACTCCCATGAGCCATTCGAATAAGATCAAGTTTATTCAGTTGTCCATGGTGGATGAAGAACAAGTGATCGCAGTGATCGTGCTGGGCGGGAATGTCATCAAGAACAGGATCATTCATATTGAAGAAGCTCTGAGCAATGAGAATCTTCTCAAGCTGAATATGTTATTGAACACGACACTGAACGGCATGTCTATTGAAGAGATCAATCTGGGATTGATCGCAAGGCTTAAGGAACAGGCGGGAGTACACAGCGGAGTGGTCAGCGACGTCCTAGACGCCGTGGCGGATGCGATCCAGGTTGACGAGGATATGCAGATCTATACCAGCGGCGCCACGAATATCTTCAAATATCCTGAGCTTAGCGATAATCAGAGCGCCCAGGAGATCATCAATGCATTTGAAGAGAAGCAGCAGCTGACAGAGCTGGTAACACAGACACTGACGAAAGAAGAGAATACCGGGATCCAGGTGTATATCGGAGACGAGACGCCGGTTCAGAATATGAAGGATTGCAGTGTTGTTACCGCGACTTATGAATTAGGCGACGGCATGAAGGGAACGATAGGCATTATCGGGCCCAAGAGAATGGATTATGAGCATGTGTTGAAATCTATGAAACGGCTTCAGAATGAGCTGGATCAGATGTTTCATAAAAAAGAATAAGAAAGGTGGAAATACCCTTGGGAGATCATCAGGAGAAAAGCCAGGAAGAGATGGTAAAAGAAGCTGTTGAGGAAGCGAAAAAGGCAGATTCTAAGGCAGCGAAAGACGCAGAGGAAGAAACGGCAAAAGACGCCGGCGAGACACAAGAATCTGCGGACGGCGCTTCTGAAGCGGAGTCTGAGGAACGCGGCGCTTCTGAAGAAGAGGCGGACGGATCGGCAGAAGGATCAAAGGGCGGCAAGAAGTTCTTTGGCAAGAAGAATAAAAAGGATAAAAAAGACGAGAAGATCGAGGAACTGACAGACAGACTTACCCGTCAGATGGCAGAGTTTGATAACTTCCGCAAACGAACGGACCGGGAGAAATCCCAGATGTACGAAGTGGGTGCGAAAGATATCATAGAAAAGATTCTTCCTGTAGTGGATAATTTTGAACGCGGACTTCACGCGGCGCAGGAAGAAGGAAAAGAAGACCCCTTTATTCAGGGAATGGAGATGGTGTATAAGCAGTTGATGACTACATTGGAGAGCGCGGGAGTGAAACCGATCGAAGCGGTTGGAGCAGAATTCAACCCGGACTTCCATAATGCGGTGATGCATGTGGAAGACGAAAACTTCGGCGAGAATATCGTAGCCGAAGAATTCCAGAAAGGCTACCTATACCGCGATTCCGTAGTAAGACACAGCATGGTTAAAGTAGCAAACTGACATTTCGCACTTAGCGAGAAACTCGTTCGAAGAACTTGGCGAGGTATTTCACGAGCCTAGGGAATCGAACATACAAGGCACTTAGCGAGAAACTCGTTCGAAGAACTTGGCGAGGTATTGTCGAGCCTAGGGAATCGAACATACAAGGGCACTTAGCGAGGTATTGTCGAGCTTAGTGCGAAAGTAAGAACAGGAAATCAAAATAGGAGGAATTTATCATGGGCAAAATCATAGGAATTGACTTAGGTACAACGAACAGTTGTGTGGCGGTTATGGAAGGCGGACAGCCGACCGTGATCGCGAATACGGAAGGCGCAAGAACGACTCCGTCCGTAGTTGCATTCTCCAAGACGGGAGAGCGTCTTGTGGGAGAGCCGGCGAAGCGTCAGGCTGTAACGAACGCAGAGAGGACGATCTCATCCATTAAGAGAGAGATGGGAAGCGATTATAAGGTAGGGGTAGACGAGAAGAAGTATTCTCCGCAGGAGATCTCTGCTATGATCCTTCAGAAATTAAAAGCAGACGCAGAAGGTTACCTGGGAGAGAAGGTAACGGAAGCAGTGATCACAGTACCGGCTTATTTTAACGACGCACAGCGTCAGGCGACCAAAGATGCAGGTAAGATCGCAGGGCTTGACGTGAAGCGTATCATCAACGAGCCTACCGCGGCGGCGCTTGCATACGGCCTTGATAATGAGAAAGAGCAGAAGATCATGGTATATGACTTAGGCGGCGGTACTTTTGACGTGTCTGTCATCGAGATCGGCGACGGTGTCATCGAGGTGTTGGCTACTGCAGGTAATAACAGGCTTGGCGGCGATGACTTTGACCAGAAGGTTACGGATTATATGATCGCTGAGTTCAAGAAGCAGGAAGGCGTGGATCTGTCTGCAGATAAGATGGCGCTTCAGAGACTGAAAGAGGCGGCTGAGAAGGCAAAGAAAGAGCTGTCGTCCGCAACGACAACGAATATCAACCTGCCGTTCATTACCGCAACTGCTGAAGGACCGAAGCATTTTGATATGAATCTGACAAGAGCAAAATTCGATGAATTAACACATGACCTGGTAGAGAAGACTTCCGAGCCTGTAAAGAGAGCGCTTTCCGATGCAGGGATCACCGCTTCCGAGCTTGGCCAGGTACTGTTAGTCGGAGGTTCCACACGTATTCCGGCAGTACAGGAAGAGGTTAAGAGACTTACCGGCAAGGAGCCTAGCAAGTCACTGAATCCGGATGAATGTGTAGCGCTCGGCGCATCTGTTCAGGGTGGTAAGCTTGCAGGAGACGCGGGCGCAGGAGATATCCTTCTTCTTGACGTAACACCGTTGTCACTGTCTATTGAGACCATGGGCGGCGTTGCAACAAGGCTGATCGAGAGAAATACGACGATCCCGACCAAGAAGAGCCAGATCTTCTCCACTGCGGCTGACAATCAGACGGCGGTAGATATCAACGTTGTACAGGGCGAGAGACAGTTCGCAAGAGATAATAAGTCTCTTGGCCAGTTCAGGCTGGATGGAATCGCACCGGCTCCGCGCGGAGTACCGCAGATCGAGGTCACCTTCGACATTGATGCCAATGGTATCGTAAATGTATCTGCGAAGGATCTTGGAACAGGAAAAGAGCAGCATATTACGATCACGGCGGGATCCAATATGTCTGATGAAGATATCGACAAAGCAGTGAAAGAAGCGGCGGCATTCGAGGCAGAGGATAAGAAGCGTAAAGAAGGTATTGATACGAAGAACGACGCAGACGCAATGCTCTTCCAGACAGAGAAGGCTCTGAACGAGGTGGGAGATAAGATCGATCCGGCAGAGAAGGCTGCTGTTGAGGCAGATTGCAAGGCTTTGAAGGAACTGCTTGAAAAGGTGAATATGGAAGATATGTCAGACGCGCAGATCGCAGAGATCAAAGCTGCGAAGGATAAATTAATGGAAGGCGCGCAGAAAGTATTTACCAAGATGTACGAGCAGGCTGGCGCGGCGGCGCAGGGAGCAGATCCGAATATGGGAGCAGGTCCGAATCCGGGAGCAGGCCCGGCGCCGGAAGGATTCCAGGGAGACGACGTAGTAGACGGAGATTATAAAGAGGTCTAATATATCATAGAGTACCGGTAACAAAGAGACAGAGATCTACGTTATGTGCAGATAATTATGAGGATACAAAGCAGGGGAGCCTGCGGAGGGATTCCTCATAATTATCTGTATACGGCGTTATTCTGTAAGATGGTCAGAACTATCACTTTATAATGTACGTTCGGAGTCGTTCTTATGGTGTAGAGAGGCTTCGGGCGTATGTATAGAGAAAGGGAGAAACTATGGCAGAATCAAAAAGAGATTATTATGAAGTGCTGGGCGTCAGCAGGGATGCCGACGACGCGACTTTGAAGAAGGCATACAGACAGGTTGCCAAGAAGTACCATCCTGATATGAATCCTGGCGATGCGGAAGCCGAGAAGAAATTCAAAGAAGCTTCGGAAGCATATGCGGTATTGAGTGACGCGGACAAACGCCGGCAGTATGACCAGTTCGGACATGCGGCATTTGAAGGCGGCGCCGGGGGCGGCGGATTTGGCGGGTTTGATTTCAGCGGCGCTGATTTTAGCGACATTTTCGGCGATATCTTTGGCGATCTCTTCGGCGGAGGCAGAAGAGGACGTGCGAACCAGGGACCCATGAAGGGTATGAATATCCGCAAGAGCGTACGGATCACATTCGAAGAAGCTGTGTTCGGGTGTGAGAAGGAACTGGATATGATCTTAAAGGATCCATGTACCAAGTGCCAAGGATCAGGTGCGAAACCAGGGACATCTCCTGAGACTTGCTCCAAATGCGGCGGGAAAGGACAGGTGGTATATACGCAGCAGTCCTTCTTCGGGATGGTGCAGAATGTCCAGACTTGTCCGGACTGTAACGGAACCGGTAAGATCATCCGGGAAAAATGTCCGGACTGCGGGGGAACGGGTTATACGTCCAACCGTAAGAAGATCGCGGTCACAATCCCGGCAGGAATCGACAATGGACAGAGCGTGCGCATTCGTGAAAAGGGCGAGCCGGGTGTAAACGGCGGGCCAAGAGGCGACTTGCTGGTAGAGGTAGTGGTATCCAGACACCCGATATTCCAGAGGCAGGATATGCATATCTTCTCTACTGTCCCGATCTCATTTGCCCAGGCGGCGCTTGGCGCGGATATCCGGGTTAAGACAGTGGACGGAGAAGTGATCTATACGGTAAAACCGGGAACCAGGACGGACACGAAAGTGCGTCTGAAAGGAAAAGGGGTTCCGTCTCTTCGCAATTCCAGCGTCCGCGGCGACCATTATGTGACGCTTGTGATCCAGACGCCGGAACATCTGAGCCATGAAGCGAAAGAAGCGCTCAGAAGATTCGACGAATTGTCAGGAAATACACTGCAGGCGGCAGGAAGCGGCGCAGGCAGCGAGACGAAGAGTGGAAAGAAGAAAAAAGGATTTATGGATAAAGTAAAAGAGGCCTTTGATGATTAATTTCATCAGAGGCTTCTTTAGAAAGAAGAGGATAAAATGGAAGAGAAGAGAGGGGCGTCCCCCAAAGAACCGCATAAGAGGCGTGTAAGATATGCGGGGACACATCCGCGAGGTTATAAGGAGAAATATAAGGAACACCAACCGGAGAAATATGCAGATACGATCTCCAGGGTGATCCAAAAGGGCAGTACCCCGGCGGGGATGCATCTGCCGATCTGTGTGAAAGAGATTCTGGAATTTTTTAATATCCAGCCGGGGCAAAAAGGGCTTGACGCGACTCTTGGATACGGCGGGCATACTAAGGAGATGCTGCGGCGCTTAGAAGGACAGGGGCATATCTATGCATTGGACGTGGATCCGATCGAGTCTGCGAAGACGAAGGAGAGGCTTAAGAATCTGGGATATGATGACGATATATTGACAGTGAAGCTTCAGAATTTTGCCAAGATCGATCAGGTAGCCAAAGAGGCAGGGAAGTTTGATTTCGTACTTGCGGATCTGGGAGTCTCTTCGATGCAGATTGATGATCCGGAGCGGGGCTTCACCTATAAGGCAAAAGGCCCGTTAGACCTGCGCATGAATCCGGAGAAAGGAATCAGCGCGGCAGAACGTCTAAGAGAAATATCGCGGGAAGAATTTGCCGGAATGCTGACAGAGAACGCCGATGAACCTTATGCGGATGAGATAGCAGAGACTGTGGCGGCACGTTTGAAGAGAGGGGAGAGGATAGAGACTACGATACAATTGAAAGAAGCGATCGAAGGAGCGCTTTCCTTTCTTCCGGCCGCAGACCGGAAGGAAGCCGTGAAGAAGTCCTGTCAGAGAACTTTTCAGGCGCTTAGGATCGATGTAAACCAGGAGTTCGAGGTGTTGTATGAGTTCCTGGAGAAATTGCCGGATATATTGGCGCCGGGAGGGAAGGCGGCGGTGCTTACCTTTCACTCCGGAGAAGACAGGCTTGTAAAGAGATCCTTTAAGGAATTAAAAAAAGAGGGGATCTATCGGGAGATATCGACGGAAGTGATCCGTCCGTCGGCAGAAGAGTGCGCAAGGAACGGCAGGGCGCGGCCTGCGAAGATGAGATGGGCAATACGGGGGTGACCGCCCATCTCCCGAAGTCAAAGACCCCGCTGCAAGCAACGGGGCATCAAATTTGTAGCGCTGCAGAGCAGCGGGGTATTTGACCCTCGCGGCAGTCGCCAAATGTGCATGCAAGCATGCCCGCTTGGCTCGTTGCTCGCGGGAATAAAATGCTGCGTGGAAACGAAGATAATATATTGTAAAAATCGTATCTTGGAGATATAATGAATAAGGGTCAGAAGGATGGCCGGAAAGATGAAATGAAGTGCACAGGAGGAATTTATTATGTACGAATTATTCAAAACAGGTACGGATATCGCATTCTATGTGGTGGTGGCAGCCGTCGTGATCGGCGCTGCGATCAAGATCTTGAAGAACAAGAAGGATAAATAGTAAAATAAAAGATTTATCTGAGGGATCGTAAGGGCAGATAAGAGAAAGGAGAGGAGTATGAAGCGGATAGTATCATATCTGCTGGCAGCCGTACTGGTTCTTGGACCATGCATGAGCAGTTACGCAACGGAGCCGGACCGTACACAGGAAAGTACGGAACCGGCAAAAGGACAGGAGACGGAGAATGTAGGGGGAGAAGCGTCAAGTACGGGGGGAGAACAGCAGAGTACAGAGACCCAACAGGATACAGACATGCAGCAGGATGCGGACAAAGAGCAGGACGCAGACGTGCAGCAGGATGTGGACAAAGAGCAGGATGCAGGCACGCTTCCGGTTTCTGGTGAAGAAGATACGGATGAAAATGCGGATGAAAGCAGGCAGACTGAGGAAGCCAGTAAAGATAAGGGGCAGGTGGACGTATATATTGCCCAGACACTGGAGTGGGGAAGCGCGGTGACATTTACCGTATCCCTGGAAGGCAGCGAGAAGAAGATCACTCTGGCGTCGGCAGAAGACGGCGAGGTACAAAAGGGAGTCACGTTCGGCGACCTGGCGGCGGGTACATATAATCTGAAGGTATCGGCGCCGGGATTCTCGGATTATACGCAGCAGATCAAAGTGGAAGGATGGGCGTATAAAGTGAATCTTGCGACCGGGTTCCTGGGAGGATATGGGTATACGCCGGAAGGAATACATCCGGGCGTGCTGCTCATCGGCGACGTGAACGGCGACAGGATGATCACGGAAGAAGACGAGACACTGTTGGTTGACCTGATCGACGCGGGAGAGGCGGTATCCGGCCATGAGGCGGCAGATCTTAACCGTGACGGCAAATTAGATCTTACGGATCTGGAGTATTTTGCCCAGGGCTATAAGGTGGAACAGGATACGGTTTCTTTTGTTGAATTACACGTGCCGGGATCTGCGATCAGCCAGAAGGCAGGAGATCAGACGGCGGCAGACGGCGCGCTTGCGAATCTGTCAACGGGGGAAGGCTCTGTCACGCTGAAGCGGGCAGACGGCGCGGAGATATCGGCGAATACTCCGGTGACGCTGGAATTTGACATTCCACAGGGAGAGAGTTTCCCGACGGGAGGTATTGTCATCGACTCAGGAGAAGAGAACCCGATCCGGACCGCTTCCATGGACATTACTTACATGGATGAGAATGCAGAACATACGATAACTGTTTCTGTCGCTCCGGAGGGAGTAGCGCAGCTGCTGACGGCAGAGAACGTACAGGTATCATCCGATGGTTACGGCAAGATCCTGATCAACCTGGGGAATCAGGTTGCGGTGAAGAAGGTGACTCTTAGGATTACCGGGATGAAGAAGAATAATAATCTTGCGGAGATATCCAAGGTGGAATTCGTGAACGACATGGAGAAGCGGATCCCGGAGCCGCAGCGAGATATCCCGAAGAATCTTAAGGCAGAGGCAGGAAATAAGAAATTCACCCTGGAATGGGAAGCATGCTCGAATGTTACTGGCTATGAAGTGCTGATCGAAGATGAGAATAAAGAGCAGGAGATCATGGCTGCGAAGGGACCGATGCTGTCGGTCACCTCATTCGGGAAGGATAAGCTTGTCAATGGCAAAGAGTATAAAGTACAGGTACAGTCGGTGAACGGAGCCTGGAGAAGCGGATATTGCGAGCCGATCACGGTGATCCCTAAGGCGGATAAAGTACCGGCCGCACCGGATAGCCTCAAATTGACAGGGGGATACCGGGCGATCGTCGCATCCTGGAAGAGGATGGAGGATACGGATTCTTACAATCTGTTCTACAGAGAAGAAGGAGCCGAAGGCTATACAAAGGTAGAAGGAATTACTGCAAACAATTATACAATAGCGGACCTGAAGGATAAGACTGCCTATGAGGTATATGTGACAGGCGTGAATGAGTTAGGTGAGAGTAAGCCGTCTCTGACAGCCAAAGCGGAGACCATAGATCCGGATCCGGCGCAGATGCCGAAGTATAAGCTGATCAACGTCGCAGGAGAAGGCGAGGTAAGCGGACATATCACCGGCGCTTCTATAGCGAAGGGAACGATGCAGGACAGCCCGTTGGATGAGCAGGCGGGAACGGCATGGGGAACGGTGGACAACAATCCGATATCCCATTATGTGTTCTCTTCCTGGGACGGCGGAGGATACAACGCGTTGACGAACCATGGGGTCACTTATGAGTTTGACCAGGCTTATGAGATGGATCGGATCGCGCTGCAGGAAGTGACGCCTCAGAGTCAGCATTACGGCTATGTACAGGTAAGATACTGGGATGAGAACGGCAATGAAGTCCTGCTTGATAATAGCAAAGTAGGGATCCAGAGAAAGACGGATTCTGAAAACAGAGCGTACTATCTGATCAAGTTCCAGGGACCGATCAAGGCGAAGAAGATTCAGTTCGGTCTTGCGAGGTCGTATGTATATGGCACGATCTCCATATCCGAGGTGTATTTCTATCAGTATGATCCGATCGAAGCGGATATTATGGCGCTTTATCAGGACGACCTGCATACGGTATTAAGAGAAGATGTGACGCAGGATACGATCGACGGACTGAGGGCGCGGATCAACACTCCGGATGAGGTAAGCGGGGAATATCACCCGGATAAGACATACCTGGAGAGAGAACTTAAGACGGCAGAGGATATCCTGAATTCCAAATTAACGGAATCCGTGCGTATCTATAATGCGATCACAACGCAGGATCTGAACGTTGGACGCGGCTTCGGCGGATTGAATGCATGGCAGCCGATCGGGGCGACGGCGGCGGCAGGGGAAGAGATCACCGTCTATGTAGGACATAATACGAAGCGGACCGGCGAGAACACCAATCTGCAGCTCGTAAGTACACAGTACCATGCAGAATCGGACGGGCTGGCAAAGGTGGTGGCAACACTCAAGGTCGGAAGAAATGATATCACGATCCCGAAGATATCTTCGACAAATGTGGAATCCGGCGGCGCGCTCTATGTGCAGTACACGGGCAACCGCGCCGACGATGATTATGCGGTGCGCGTAAGCGGTGGCGTACAGGTTCCAAGGCTCGACCTTTACCAGGTGAGCGACCCTGCAGAGCGCCTGAGCCGGGCGGCAGCGTATATCGGGCAGCTTGACGAATATGTGAATGGTATGGAGGCAAGGCATGAGGAAGCCCACAAGAATTCCGAGAATGATGGGGTTGCCGGACATGATTTTGACCCACAAAACTGTATCCTGGGCGCGGCCGATATCATGCTGGATACGATGCTTCTCTCCCTTCCGGCGAAGCAGATCCGGGACGGAGCCGGCGGAGGAAGTATAGAAGAGCGGGCGCAGAAGCTCGTGACGTCAATGGACGCTATGGAAGGCATGATGGGGTTATTCTATCAGCACAAAGGCTTGAATAACAGCGCGCCGGAGGTGAAAGACCGGATTCCGGCTACGCATCTGAATATACGTTATCAGAGGATGTTCGCCGGGGCGTTCATGTATGCGGCAGGTAATCATATCGGTATTGAATGGCCTGAGACAAAGGGTATGATGGGCGGAGTCCCGGTACAATCTGACGAGAACGGCAAATATGTGAGCGGAGGATACTTCGGATGGGGGATCGCCCATGAGATCGGGCATTGTATCAACCAGGGAGCTTACGCGTACGCCGAGGTTACCAACAATTACTATTCCGTACTTGCGCAGGCGAAGGATACGAATGACTCGGTACGTTTTCAGTACAGTAATGTATATGACAAAGTCACGTCCGGTACGAAAGGAAACGCTTCTAATGTGTTTACGCAGTTAGGTATGTACTGGCAGCTGCATCTGGCGTATGACGACGGAATGAACTTCAAGACCTATCCGGCTTATGATCAGCAGCTTAACAGCCTGTTCTTTGCAAGGGTGGACACCTACGCAAGAACGCCGGCAAAGGCGCCGGCTCCGGGCGGTGTGGCGCTTACGCTTTCGGGCGACTCAGATCAGAAGCTGATGCGTCTGTCCTGCGCTGCGGCGCAGAAGAATATTCTGGAATTCTTCGAACGATGGGGAAAGACTCCGGATCAGGATACGGTGAAGTATGCGGAGCAGTTCCCGAAAGAGACAAGAGCGATCTATTATGTGGATGATAATTCCAGAGTATACCGGACAGCCGGAAGCGGAAGTATCCTTGGTACGGAAGGTAAGATAGAGGCAGTCGGAGACGGTACGGCGGCGGTTCTGGATGCGAATGCGGCGAACAGGGTAGATATTACGCTGAGTTCTAAGAACATTAATACGGATGATATCCTGGGATATGAGATCGTACGCTGCATGATCTCGAACGGAGATGTCGAGAAAGAACCGGTAGGATTCACAACCGGAAATCAGTTCACGGACGTCGTGACGACGATCAACAACCGGGTTATAACGTATGAGATCACATTGATCGATAAATATCTGAACCGTTCCGCAGTGAAGACGCTGCCCGCGCTTAAGATCAGCCACAACGGCGAGATCGGTAAGGAGGACTGGACGGTCAGCACAAAGAATATAACGGCTACGAATGTACCGTCTGCAGGAATTGGTAATGACGATACGCCTTGCGGACCGGAAGTAGAGGCTGCGATCAAGAAAGCCGTAGATAACGATCTGAATACGGAATTTACCGGAACCGTGAATGAGAACGCGGAAGTATTGATCGAGTTCAACCGTCCGCTTATGATCTCCGGATTCCGATATCGGGCAGGCAGCGAAGATCCGGTGAAGGAATATGTCATCTATGTGAAAAATGAAGAAGACAACAGTTGGGCGGAAGCGGCGAAAGGAAGTTTTGCGTCAGAGGACGAAAGGATGGTACACTTCGGTAAAGAAGGCAGTGATAATATTGTATTGTACCGTACGTCTGCAGTGAAACTGGCGATCACCGGACAGACAGGAGAAGAGATCAGTATCGCGGAACTGGATGTACTGGGAGTGACCGGAGATAATGTTGAGTTCAGGTATATGCAGGATGGAGACGCGCAGAAGACACCGGTGATCGGTCGTCTGCAAAATGATCACCAGTATGGTGAGGAAGCGAAAGATACGATCCCCAAAGGCTCGATCGTCTTCACCGGAAGATACAAAGGCAATGCCGCGTATAACGTCGTGATCCTTTATGACCAGGACGGCAATATCGTCGGCGGCACGGACGAAGACGGTTCATTAAAAGCGGAGCAGGTCATATATACGGAGGATCCGCAAGATGAGGAGATACAGGATACCTACGACGGAACGTGGATGTACTGGATCACGCCGAAATCGGCTGAGGAAGAAGCGGCATTCCTTGAAAGCCTCAAACAGGTGCGTGCCGAACTGTACCGGGTAGACAATGCATTAACCAACGAAGGCCAGAGGCTGGTGAGCGATACGAAGTTTGAGACGATGCCGGCAGAACTTCCGGACATACAGCTTGACGGCAAATAACAGCGATAAAAGGAGTAGAACATGAAGAAATATTTATTAAGAATGATCATGGCAGTGTTCGTATTTATCGCGATGCTGCCGGTTAAGGTACTTGCCGTGGAGTCGGCAATAGAAGTGACGGGTAAGGATACGGGGACAGCTTCAGTGAAGCTGACCCTTCCGAACGCGGCGTCAGAAGAGATATCGACTTTCAGTCTGAGCCTGATGCTTGAACCGACGGACGGAGGAATCAATATGGATGAGATCGTATCCGGAGTGGAATTTGGAGACAGGATCAAGCAGGAGGCGAAAGTACAAACTTCCCGTTCCCATCAGGGGAAGATGCTGAATATCTATGTTGCGGGTATTGCGCCCCTCTTTACGGCAGGCGCCGACGGAGATACTCTGGAGGTGGGCGAGGTATATATGAGGAACGCAGCGGGAGAGAATGTTCCGTTCCAGATTGATATCGGGAAGAGTGAATTCAGTGTAGTACGGGGAAGGACTACGGTCAAGATCGGAGAAGACGATCTGAATAACAGCTCGGGAGGCACGCCGATCCCTCCGGAAGAGCCAGATCCTTCGGAAGAGCCAGATCCTCCGGCAGAGCCTGTGGATCCGGAGATCCAGGCTGTAAGAGAACAGCTTAAGGCGCTGTTAGAGAAGGCGGAAAGCATACCGGAGGGGAACAGGACGCCATCCCTGCAGGCAGCGATCGATAAAGCAAAGAGTGTATTGGAGAACCCTGACGCTACATTAGAAGAGTTGAAGGAGGCCCTTATGGAACTGGAAAATGAGTTGGCGCTTTACGAGTCGACGGTAGGTTCTGAAAATCAGACGGAGGATACCGGGAGAGCTCAGGCGCGGCAGAACCAGAGGCAGAACGGGACGTCCCCTGCCGCCAAGACAGGCGATACGGATCCGGTTATACCATATGCTGTGATGATCGTGCTGTGCGCGGCGGTGCTTGGCGCGGTTGGATGGCATAGGCGAATAGCATAAGAGACAGGATAGGAGGCTGTTGTAAAGTGGCAGAAGCCCTGCATTTTACAACAGCCTTTGCAAATGTACGGCATAGATCCGGGAAGAATGTGCATACTATTAGTAAGAAGACTTGTCTTGCTGAAAGGAGCACATGGAACATGAAAGAATTGAAGTTGGATCTTCTGCCGGGTAATCTGTATGCGGCAAAGAAGAGGGCAGAGCAGCAGAAGGATAAAGGGAAGAAGAGCTGCGAGCAGAAGAATATCGTTAGACTTGTGGAGATATCTGCAAAGACAGAATATACGGATGACGGAGAGAACGAATGAGATATTATCTTGCCCCGTTAGAAGGGGTTACTACGCATATATTCCGAAGGGTGTACCATACATGTTTTCCTTCTATGGATAAGTATTTTACGCCCTTTTTTTCACCGCATTCCAAGCGTGGATTTACGGCGAAAGAGGAAGCGGAGATCTTGCCGGAGAATCAAAGAGGAATGCGGCTGATCCCGCAGATCCTGACAAACCAGGCAGAGGGGTTCCTGCGGACGGCGGAGAAACTGGCGTATTATGGATACGATGAGGTCAATCTGAATCTGGGATGCCCGTCGAAGACGGTTGTCTCGAAGGGAAGAGGTTCCGGGTTCCTTGCCTATCCGGATGAACTGGATCGTTTTCTGGATGAGGTCTTCAAGGGAGCGAAAATGAAGATCTCGATCAAGACGAGGATTGGAAAAGACGATCCGGGAGAATTCCCGAGACTCCTTGAGATATATAACCAGTATCCGCTTGAAGAATTGATCATCCATCCCAGGCTGCAGACTGATTATTATAAGAATGTGCCTGATCTGGATGCATTTGAAGAAGCCGTACGAAAGAGCCGGAATCCATTGTGTTACAATGGGGATATCCGTACTGTGCAGGATGCGGAAGGGATAGCGGCGCGATTCCCGTTGGCGCCGGCGTGCATGATCGGGAGAGGCATGATCGCCAATCCGGGGCTTCTTTGCGAGATCCGGGGGACGGGCGCTGCGGATCGTGACGCGGTCCGTAAGTTTCATGATCTGTTGTATGAAGAATATCGAAGGGTCAATATGGGCGACAGAAACGTGCTGTTTAAGATGAAAGAGATCTGGAGCTATCTTGGCGCGCTTTTTCCGGGATGTGAGAAGCAGCTGAAACGAATCCGAAAGGCGGAAAAAGCAGACAGGTATGAAGAGGCGGTAAAAGAATGCTTCGATCAGCGGCAGGAGTAAGAGATCAAAAATAAAGAGAGAGAAACAGGAAGGAGAAAAAGAAGATGGAAGATCAGAAAAAGAGAGTATATGATGCGTTGGACAAGCTTAAGATCAAATATGAGGTGGTAGAGCATGAACCGGTACATACAATGGAGGATATGGACAGGCTTGGACTGCCGGAGAAAGGGACGCTATGCAAGAACCTGTTCCTGAGGGATTCGAAGGGAAAGCGGCATTTCCTGGTGACTTGTGAAGAAAGTAAGAAAGTAGACCTGAAAGCGCTGGGCAGACAGTTGGGAGGCGGGAACTTAAGCTTCGCTTCGGAAGACCGTCTGGAGAAATATCTTGGGCTTAAGCAGGGAAGCGTCTCTCCCTTTGGGTTGATGAATGATACGGATCATGCAGTCGAGTTCTTCATTGACAAAGATCTGAGCAGATGTAAGAGCCTTGGGATCCATCCGCTTGAGAATACGGCGACCGTGTTCCTTTCTTTTAAGGACTTGGATAAATTCTTGTGGGATCTGGATGTAGATGTGGTAAAAGTTAAATTATAGTTTGTTTATACTTTTTTAATTGCATATTTTCCGGATGAGAAGTAGAATAGTCTAAGTATCTGACAGAAGATAAATGTATTGGTACAGAAAGGCGAAGATGAATATGGAACAGTGGAACAGACAGGGGACGCCTGCGACGCCGCCGGAGAGCTACGGTAAGCGTGTCTGGCATATATGGGGTCCGATCGTGATAAAGTGGGTAATAGGGATCGGCGTCAGTTCGATCGCTATGGGAGTGCTGACGATGATGTATGTGATGGCGGATCAGGACGCCGCCATGACGGCGATGCAGAGTGAAGATCAGATGATGGAGCTATACGGAAGGATCATGGAGAAGTATGTCAGTTTTGCTGCGATGATAGAAGCAGTGGGCGCGGTCATAACGATTCCGATCATGTGGTATTTCTTCCATAAAGACCGTGTGAAAGAGCGGCAAATGGGGATGATACCGAATAAGAAGGCGCCTGTCTGGAAGTATGGGGCGGGCATCCTGATGGCGGCGGCGCTGAGCCTGGGGCTTAATAATCTGATCATCATAGGGAATCTGTCCGCGGTGAGTGAAGCTTACGAGTCTACGATGGAAGCGCTCTATTCGGCTCCGCTCCTGGTTCAGGTTATATCACTGGCGATCCTGGTGCCGATCAGCGAGGAGCTTGTATTCCGGGGACTTCTCTTTAAGCGTTTGAGGGAAAAGGGGACCTATATACAGGCAGCGATGTATTCGGCAGTGGTATTCGGATTGCTGCACGGGAATCTGGTCCAGATGCTCTATGGATTTATCCTGGGTATGATGCTGAGTTACCTCTGTGAAAAATATGGTTCGGTCAAAGCGCCGATCGCTGCTCACATCGCTATGAATCTGTTGTCTGTGGCGGCGACGGAATTTAAGCTGGCAGACTGGATGATGGAAAGTAAGATGCGGATCGGAGTTATCACGATCGTGTGCGCGTTCATCGCTTCAACCATGTTTGTATTTGTGCAGCGGATCGAAGAGAAGCCGGATGTGCCTGGTACGTCTGAGGAAAATGAAGGAGTTGTCGCTTGATATGGCGGCAGCTCCTTTCTTAGTACATCATTGCATTGATCCTTAAGTAATAAGCGCTTGCTGTCCTTGCCGTCTGCATGCCTTCGAACCTTATGTTTCGCTGGTCTGCTTCTTCGATAGTATGTGTATAAAAGCCTCAACGTAGCCCGCTGCACCATCGGAAATGATGAGATATTGTATATGTAATAAAGTGAAATGTATAGAAAATACGCTTAAATACAAGGAGAAATAAAGAATTGACAAATAATCTGACAATTACAGAAAAAGTTTATATTTACAACCTCGAAAAAAAGTAGTATAGTAAGAAAAAAGTAGAGAAAGGGACAGACATATGAGTGAGCAGATGATAAGCGGCGACGCCGGATTGTATCGTCCGCAGTTTGAGCATGATAACTGCGGGATCGGAGCGGTCGTCAATATCAAAGGACGTAAAAGCCATAGTACGGTGGCGGACGCCTTGAAGATTGTGGAGAATTTAGAGCATAGAGCCGGCAAGGATGCCGAGGGCAAGACAGGCGATGGAGTGGGGATCCTGTTACAGATCTCGCACAGGTTTTTCACCAAAGTCTGCGAGCCTCTCGGCATTTTTTTAGGTTCGGAGAGAGATTACGGGGTGGGGATGTTCTTCTTTCCGCAGGATGAATTGAAGCGGAATCAGGCAAAGAAGATCTTCGAAGTGATCGTGAAGAAGGAAGGGATGGATTTCCTGGGATGGAGAGAGACGCCGGTGAGGCCGGAAGTGCTTGGAAGCCGTGCGGCGGCGTGTATGCCGTATATAATGCAGGGATTCATCAGACGTCCGAAGAAGACAGAAAGAGGAATGGACTTTGACAGGCGTCTCTATGTGGTGCGCCGTGTCTTCGAACAGAGCAGTGACGATACTTATGTGGCGTCACTGTCAAGCAGGACGATCGCTTATAAGGGGATGTTCCTGGTGGGGCAGCTCCGTCCGTTTTTTGAAGATCTTAAGGACAAGGATTATGAATCGGCGATCGCGCTGGTGCATTCCAGATTCAGTACCAATACCAACCCAAGCTGGGAACGCGCACATCCGAATCGGTTTATCGTACATAACGGAGAGATCAATACGATCCGCGGGAATGCAGATAAGATGCGTGCCAGGGAAGAGAATATGGAGTCCGAGCATCTGAAAGGAGAATTGCATAAAGTCCTTCCGGCGATCAACAGCTCTGGTTCGGATTCGGCGATGTTGGATAATGCGATCGAGTTCATGGTCATGAGCGGGATGGATCTGCCGCTTGCAGTCATGATCGCGATCCCCGAGCCTTGGGCGAATACGAAGAGTATGTCCCGGAAGAAGAAGGATTTCTACCAGTATTATGCGACGATGATGGAACCCTGGGACGGGCCTGCGTCGATCTTGTTCAGCGACGGAGACTGCATGGGAGCTGTCCTTGACAGGAATGGGCTTCGCCCTTCCAGATATTATATTACGGATGATGACACGCTGATCCTTTCTTCAGAGGTAGGAGTCCTTGATATCCATCCGGGTAAGATCCGGATCAAAGAACGCCTGCATCCGGGAAAGATGCTTCTGGTGGATACGGTGCAGGGCAAGATGATCGACGATGATGAACTGAAAGAACTCTATGCAGGCAGACAGCCTTATGGAGAGTGGCTGGACAGTAATCTGGTAGAGCTTGAGAATCTGAAGATACCGAACAAGAAGGTTCCGGCATATACCCCGGAGGAATGCAGGAGGCTGCAGAAGGCGTTCGGATATTCTTATGAGGAAGTTAAGAGTTCCATTCTTGCAATGGCGCTGAATGGTTCGGAAGGAACTGCGGCAATGGGGATCGACGCGCCGCTTTCTGTATTGTCAGATAAGCATCATGATCTGTTCGGATATTTCAAGCAGCTGTTCGCACAGGTTACGAATCCCCCGATCGATGCGATACGTGAAGAGATCGTCACATCGACGACGGTCTATATCGGAGCGGACGGAAACCTTCTGAAAGAGAGGGAAGAGAACTGCAGGATGCTCAAGGTGGAGCACCCGATCCTTACCAATACGGATCTTCTGAAGATCAAGAATATGAAAGAAGACGGATTCAAGGTAGCGGAGATCCCTATCGTATATTATAAGAACTCAGGGCTTGAGAAAGCTATGGATTATCTGTTCATCGAGGTGGACCGCGCCATCAGGGAAGGCGCGAATATCCTGATCCTGACGGACAGAGGGGTAGATGAATACCATGTCGCCATGCCGTCCCTTCTGGCGTTGTCGGGGCTTCAGCAGCACCTGGTAAGGACGAAGAAGCGTACTTCTGTGGCGATCATCCTGGAGACCGGAGAGCCAAGGGAGGTACATCATTTTGCCACGCTGTTGGGATATGGAGCGTGTGCGGTCAATCCGTATCTTGCCCATGAGTCCATCAAGCTTCTGATCGAAAGTGATATGCTGCAGAAGGATTATTATGCCGCAGTGGCGGATTACAATCACGCGATCCTGCATGGTATCGTGAAGATCGCGTCGAAGATGGGGATCTCCACCATCCAGTCTTATCAGGGGGCGAAGATCTTCGAGGCGATCGGGCTTAAGGAAGCGTTCATACAGAAATATTTCACGGATACGGTCAGCCGAGTGGGCGGGATCGGGATCGAAGAGATCTCGGAAGATTATGTGGCGCGTCATTCCCAGGCGTTCGATCCGTTGGGGCTTGAAGTAGATCTGACGCTTGACAGTATCGGCCAGCATAAGTCAAAGAGCGGCGGAGAGCGGCATCTTTATAATCCGCAGACCATCCATATGCTCCAACAGGCGACCAGGCGGGGAGATTACGGGATGTTCCGGCAGTATACGGAGATGGTGAACGCGGAAGGAGAGCAGATCAACCTCCGGGGACAGCTGGAATTCAATTATCCGAAGAAGGGAGTCCCGATCGAAGAAGTAGAGAGCGTGGATTCTATTGTGACCAGATTCAAGACGGGAGCCATGTCTTACGGATCCATTTCCAAGGAAGCGCATGAGACCCTGGCGATCGCAATGAACCGTCTTCATGGCAAGTCGAACAGCGGTGAGGGCGGCGAGGAGATCGAACGTCTGGACAGTGACAGGTGTTCTGCGATCAAGCAAGTGGCGTCCGGGCGTTTTGGCGTGACAAGCCGGTATCTGGTCAGCGCGAAGGAGATCCAGATCAAGATGGCGCAGGGAGCCAAACCGGGCGAGGGAGGGCATCTTCCTGGCAATAAGGTGTATCCCTGGATTGCCAATACGCGCCATTCGACGCCGGGAGTCAGCCTGATCTCGCCTCCGCCGCATCACGATATCTATTCGATCGAAGACCTGGCGCAGTTGATCTATGACTGTAAGAATGCCAACAAAGACGCCAGGATCTCTGTGAAACTGGTATCGGAAGCCGGTGTCGGCACGGTCGCGGCAGGAGTTGCCAAGGCAGGGGCAGGTGTGATCCTGATCTCGGGATATGACGGTGGGACGGGCGCGGCGCCCAGAAGTTCTATCCATAATGCCGGACTTCCCTGGGAACTGGGACTTGCGGAGACACATCAGACGCTGATCCAAAACGGGTTGAGAGACAGGGTGCGTATCGAGACGGACGGGAAGCTGATGAGCGGGCGTGACATTGCGGTCGCAGCGATCTTAGGAGCGGAGGAATTCGGATTCGCGACGGCGCCGTTGGTGACGATGGGATGCGTGATGATGCGGGTATGTAATCTGGATACCTGTCCGGTAGGTGTGGCGACACAGAATCCGAAGCTGAGGAAGAGGTTCACCGGGAAACCGGAATATGTGATCAATTTCATGCGCTTTATGGCAGAGAATCTGCGGGAATACATGGCGAGGCTCGGGGTTCGTTCCATAGACGAGCTGGTAGGGCGTACGGACCTTCTGAAGGTGAAGGAGCAAGCAACATCCAGGCGGGCGGAAACTCTTAATCTGGAACAGATACTTTATAATCCATATGAGGGGACGAAGGCTCCGGTTATCTTCAATCCGAAGAAGGTGTATGATTTCGAACTGGAGAAGACCCTGGATGAGAAAGTACTGGTCAAAGAACTGCTTCCGGCATTGAAGAAAGGGCAGAAGAGAAGCATCCAGGTGGAGGTCCGCAATACGGACCGGACATTCGGTACGATCTTCGGCTCCGAGATCACGAGAAGATATCCGGAAGGTATGGCAGAGGACAGTTACGTGGTAAAATGTACCGGAGCGGGCGGGCAGTCTTATGGGGCGTTCATCCCGAAGGGGCTTACCCTGGAACTTACCGGAGACAGCAACGATTATTTCGGGAAAGGGCTGTCAGGCGGCAAGCTTATCGTCTATCCGCCAAGAGGCGTGAAATACCGCCATGAAGAGAATATTATAATAGGAAATGTTGCACTCTATGGGGCGACCAGCGGTAAGGCGTTCATCAACGGCGTGGCAGGAGAACGGTTCGCAGTGCGCAATTCAGGCGCCATGGCGGTTGTGGAAGGGGTCGGAGACCATGGATGTGAATATATGACCGGCGGGCGTGTGGCTGTCCTTGGCAAGACCGGCAAGAACTTTGCGGCAGGAATGAGCGGCGGCGTAGCCTATGTATTGGATCTGAACAGTGATCTGTATCAGAATGTGAATAAGCAGATGGTTCATATTGAGCGCGTCACGTCCAAGTTTGACGTCAATGAGCTGAAAGAGATGATCAAGGAGCATGTTTCCAGTACGAATTCGGAGGTAGGCAAGAAGATCCTTGAACATTTTACGGACTATCTGCCGAAGTTTAAGAAGATCATCCCGGTTGACTACGAGCGGATGCTGACTACGATCCTTCAGATGGAAGAGCAGGGAATGAGCAGCGAACAGGCGAAGGTGGAAGCATTTTACGCGATCAAGGGCGGAAGATAGGAGGCGGAAAAAGTGGGAAAAGCAACAGGTTTTATGGAATATGGGAGACAGGATAAGACGGCGGAAGAACCGGAGGTAAGGATCAGGCATTTTCGTGAATTCCACACGCCTCTGTCAAGGGAAGAGCAGGAACGCCAGGGCGCCAGGTGCATGGCGTGCGGCGTCCCGTTCTGCCAGGCGGGACAGATGATCATGGGTATGGCGAGCGGCTGCCCGCTCCATAATCTGGTCCCGGAGTGGAACGACTTGATCTATCATGGCAATTGGGAGGAAGCTTACTATCGGTTGAAGAAGACGAATAATTTCCCGGAATTTACATCCAGGGTGTGTCCGGCTCTGTGCGAAGCGGCGTGTACATGCAGCTTAAGCGGCGAGGCGGTCTCCACAAAGGCAAATGAATACGGCATCATCGAGAATGCCTACGAGAAAGGGTACGCGAAAGCGAGGCCTGTGAAGATCCGTACCGGAAAGAAAGTCGCGGTGGTAGGTTCCGGACCGTCCGGGCTTGCGGCGGCGGATATGCTGAACCGGAGAGGGCACAGCGTTACGGTGTTCGAGCGGGAAGATAAGATCGGCGGACTGCTTCGGTATGGTATCCCGAATATGAAACTGGAGAAGCAGATCATTGACCGGAAGCTTGCGGTCATGGAAGAAGAGGGCGTCACATTCGTTACCGGATGCAATATCGGCAAAGACCGGAAAGCTTCGGAATTGCTGAAAGAATTCGACCGTGTGATACTCTGCTGCGGAGCTTCGGATCCGCGTGACATCAAAGTGCCGGGGCGCGACGCTGCCGGGATCTATTTTGCAGTGGATTTTCTGAAGTCAACGACGAAGGCATTGTGGGAAAATGAGATGCAGCTTAAGGACGGCACATACATCTCTGCGAAGGGGAAGCGCGTGATGGTGATCGGAGGCGGCGATACGGGAAATGACTGTGTCGGGACGGCGATGCGGCACGGGGCAAAGTCAGTATTGCAGGTTGAGATGATGCCGAAGGCGCCGGATGAACGTGCAGAGACGAATCCCTGGCCGGAATGGCCGCGGGTCTGTAAGACGGATTACGGACAGGCCGAAGCAGCCGCAGTATTCGGGAAGGATCCGAGAGTTTACCAGACGACGGTCAAGGAATTTAAGAAGGATAAAGCGGGAAATGTCTGCGGGGCAGTTCTTGTGAAATTAGAATCTAAGAAAGATGAGAAGACCGGGCGTATGAGGATGGCGGAGGCTGCCGGAAGCGAGTATACGGCAGAAGTGGATCTTGTGCTGATCGCCGCCGGATTCTTAGGCAGCGAAAGCTATGTTACTAAGGCTTTTGGCGTCAGAGTCAACGAGCGGTCGAATGTAGATACACTATCGGGGGCTTATCACACGAACGTAGAGCACGTCTTTGCCGCAGGAGATATGCACAGAGGCCAGTCTCTGGTCGTATGGGCGATCCGGGAGGGCAGGGAAGCCGCTCAGGAAGTGGATATCAGCCTGATGGGTTATACGAATATGAACATACAGTAGGTTCCTAGATTTCGTCCGCGCAATGACAAAAAAATGAGAAATGTTACAAAAATATTAAAAATTGTTGCAAAGTCTGACCAGGTGAGTTATAATTGTTCCTAGTACATAGAAAAATAAATAACTGCTATATTCACACAGGATATGGCAGTTATTAATGCAATGATGTATGTACTAGATGTGGGATTATCATGTCTGAATGTAGGGAACGAGTATAAGCGTAACAAAAAAGGACGGATGATATAAGATGGTTTTGGATAAGAAAAAGATAGGGACAAGATTATTGACTGCCGTTGTTGCCAGTTCTTTGATCGCGACACCTGTTATGGCGGCGCCGTCGATCGATCAGCTGAAAGAAAATAAAGCGGCAAAGCAAAGTGAAGTGAATTCACTGCAGCAGGAGCTGACAGATATCCTTTCCAAATTAGGCGAGTTGGAAGAAGGGTTGATCAAAAAGGGTGAGGAGATCACCCAGGCAGAAGAAGACCTGGTTGCAGCGGAGGAAAAAGAAAAAGAACAATATGAGGCAATGAAGCTTCGTATTAAATACATGTATGAAGAAGGAAATTCTACAGCGATCGAGACACTGGTCAGCGCGGAGAATTTCACAGACTTGGTGAACAAGGCTGAATATGTGCAGAACGTACATAAATATGACAGAGAACAGTTAGAGGAATATGTAGAGACGAAGAATGAGATCTCAGATCTAAAGACGACGCTTGAAGAAGATCAGAAGGCGATGGAGTCTCTGCAGGCAGAGTATGAGAGCAAAGAGACAGAATTAAATACGACGATCGAGACAAAGAAGGCGGAAGTTGCAGATCTGGATGTACAGATCCAGGCGGCGGCGGAAGCAGCGGCAAGGGAAGCAGAAGAGCGCAGACGCCGCGAAGAAGAGGCGCGCCGGGCACAGGAAGAGGCAGCCAATAACCAGGCAAATAATGGTAATACCAACAGCGGTACTGCCAATAATAATAGTAATAATACCAGTAATAATACGAACAATAACAGTTCAAATAGTACCAATAACGGCACGGCAAATAATGAGGCTGTGCCGCCAAGCAGTAACAGCACGCCGCCGGCTAACAATGCGGGGGCAGGAAATACGTCAGCGGCACAGACTATCGTAAGCGCAGCTTACGGGCAGTTGGGAGTTCCTTATGTATGGGGCGGCACGTCGCCTGGCAAGGGGCTGGATTGTTCCGGACTTGTACAGTATTGCCATTCAGTTGCAGGGATCAGCATCGGGCGTACATCACAGGTACAGGGAGGCGGCGGAAAAGCAGTAAGCAGTCCGCAGCCGGGAGATGTGGTTTGTTACGGAAGCCATATCGGAATATACATAGGAAACGGGCAGATGATCCATGCGCCGCACACAGGAGATGTGGTCAGGGTTGCCAGCGTATATGGCTCCCCTTGGTACAGACGTTACTGGTAAGAATGCAAGAAAGCTACAAGAAAGTTATATATAAGATTGTTAGAATGAGATATATGTAAGAATGGGTTATATGAATAACAGAGATTGACAGGAGAACTTATGAAAAGATTAGGAAGCGCTTTATTAGTTACGGTACTGACATGTGGGATGATCGTGACGCCGGTTTTGGCAGAACCGTCTATTGATACGTTAAAGAAAAATAAGAATGAGGCACAGAGTGAAGTGAATTCCCTGCAGAAGGAACTGACCGAATTGATGTCGAAGATCAGCAAACTGGAAGGGGATCTTATCGCAAAAGGACAGGAGATCACTCAGGCGGAAGAAGACCTGGATGCTGCGCAGATCAAGGAAGAAGAGCAGTATGAGGCTATGAAGCTTCGGATTAAGTTCATGTATGAAGAAGGAGACGCAAGCTTTATCGAGACACTGGTGTCTGCAGAGAACTTTTCCGATCTGGTCAATAAAGCGGAATATGTGCAGAATGTTCATTCCTATGACAGGAATATGCTGAACGAATATGTAGAGACAAAGAAGCAGGTTCAGGAACTGAAGACGACGCTGGAGACGGAGATGAGTAATCTGGAGTCATTACAGGTCGAGTTTGAAGCACAGAAAGATACCCTGGATACAACGATCGAGAATAAGAAAGATGAGATCTCGAATCTGGATGAACAGATTCAGATCGCGGTAGAGAAGGCAGCCGAAGAGCAGAGAAAGCGTGAAGAAGAAGCCAGAAAGAAGGCGGAAGAAGAACGCCGGGCAGCAGAAGCGCGGACTCAGGGCGGTCAGGGAGAGTCGGCAGGTACGACAACCTCACCGACAACAAACAATCCGGCTCCGACGACCCCAACGACTCCGAATCCAAGTACGCCGAGTCCAAGCACACCGGAAGCTCCGACGACCGGAGGAAATACGGCTACCGCACAGAAGATTGTAAATGCGGCATACAGCCAGTTGGGAGTACCCTATGTATGGGGCGGATCAACACCTGGAAAGGGCCTTGATTGTTCCGGGCTTGTGCAGTATTGCCATGCGGTTGCGGGAATCTCTCTGCCGCATTATTCCGAATCTCAGTATGCAGGCGGTAAGAAGGTGTCTTCACCGCAGCCGGGAGATATCTGTTGGAAACCGGGGCATGTAGGAATCTATATCGGCAACGGACAGATGATCGAAGCACAGCGTACGGGAACCAATATCATGATCAGTGCGGTGAGAGCACAGGGATATGCCAGATACTGGTAAGAACTGGTAAGAAGTTAGAAAAAGCCTTGCAAATGCAAGGCTTTTATGCTATCATAAAAAAGTCGCAAAAATCACGCATATGTTTGTCCGAGAGGGTGCCGAGGAAGATTGTTGGTTTCAAGGACTTACACACATGCGGAAGCAAAAAACCAAGATGGAGGAAAGAAATATGAGCGTTATTTCAATGAAGCAACTTTTAGAAGCAGGTGTTCACTTCGGACATCAGACAAGAAGATGGAATCCTAAGATGGCTCCTTATATCTATACAGAGAGGAACGGCATCTATATCATCGACTTACAGAAGTCCGTAGGTAAAGTGGACGAGGCATATCAGGCTGTATCTGACATTGCGGCAGACGGCGGTACGGTTTTATTCGTAGGAACGAAGAAACAGGCGCAGGATGCGATCAAGACAGAAGCTGAGCGTTGCGGAATGTTCTATGTGAATGAGAGATGGCTTGGAGGTATGCTGACAAACTTCAAGACGATCAAGAGCAGAGTTGCACGTTTGAAAGAGATCGAGAGAATGTCTGAAGACGGAACCTTCGACGTATTGCCGAAGAAAGAAGTCATCCAGTTGAAGAAAGAGTGGGAGAAGTTAGAGAAGAACTTAGGCGGGATCAAAGAGATGAAGCAGCTCCCGGACGCGATCTTCGTAGTTGATCCTAAGAAAGAGAGGATCTGTGTACAGGAAGCACATACACTTGGAATCCCGTTGATCGGTATCGCGGATACAAACTGTGATCCGGAGGAGTTAGATTATGTGATCCCGGGAAATGACGACGCGATCCGTGCGGTTAAGCTGATCGTATCTAAGATGGCTGACGCTGTGATCGAGGCAAATCAGGGAATGACCGGAGACGACGGACTGTATGAAGAGGATGCACAAGGCGTTTACGAGGATGCAGACGAAGAATAAACCGCAGTGATCTGCGGCAGATTTTATAGTGATTTGATCAGATCAGCGCATTTGTTGCGCTGATCGTATGGAATATACGGACAGGATTGTTACAGTTAATGATGTGGAGGACAAAGATATGGCAATTACAGCTAGTATGGTGAAAGAGTTAAGAGAGCAGACCGGCGCAGGTATGATGGACTGCAAGAAAGCCCTGACCGAGACAGACGGTGATTTTGAGAAGGCGATCGAGTTCCTGCGTGAGAAAGGGCTTGCGACAGCTCAGAAGAAAGCAGGAAGAATCGCTGCGGAAGGTATCGTATCAACAACGATCAAAGACGGAGATAAAGTAGCTGCGATCGTAGAGGTGAATGCAGAGACAGACTTCGTTGCAAAGAATGAAGTATTCAGGAATTATGTAAAAGAAGTAGTAGAACAGGCGGCTGATACAGAGGCGGCTGATATCGAGGCATTCAAAGCAGAGCCATGGGCGCTTGATACGTCTATGACTGTTGCGGACAAGCTTGCAGCTATGATCGCTAAGATCGGTGAGAATATGAACATCCGGAGATTCGAGAAGGTCGTATCCGAGGACGGCGTTGTAGTATCCTACATTCATGCAGGCGGTAAGATCGGCGTGCTTGTTGAGGCTAAGACAGACAGCAATACTGATGCTGTGAAAGAAGCTCTTAAGAATGTGGCTATGCAGATCGCGGCATTGAATCCGAAGTATGTATCTACGGATGAAGTTCCGGAGGATTACAAGGAGCATGAGAAAGAGATCCTGATGGCTCAGGCTAAGAACGATCCGAAGAATGCGAACAAGCCGGAGAATATCATCGAGAAGATGATCGCAGGACGTCTCAGCAAAGAGCTGAAGGAAGTGTGTCTGTTAGAGCAGGAGTATGTGAAGGCAGAGAATAAAGAGACGGTTGCGAAGTACCTTGAGGCAGTTTCCAAGGAGGTTGGTTCAGAGGTTACTCTGAAGAGATTTATCCGTTTTGAGACGGGTGAAGGGCTTGAGAAGAAGAATGAGGATTTTGCGGCTGAGGTTGCGGCGCAGATGAATCAGTAGAAATTTGTCGAAATTAGGCGAATAGAGATAGGAATGAGAACCCTTGTAAGTGGTATATATGTACCATTTGCAGGGGTTTTTGCCTTGTTGAATTTGTCAGACAATGTCTGGAAAATTTGAAAAGTGATTAGGAAAAATGCAATTGATGGGCTTACTATTTAATGGTATACTGTTAGCATAGAATAATTAATGAAGGAATAGTCAAAAATGAAATTTGAGTGGGACGAACATAAGAACTTTATAAATAAAGAGAAACATAAGATTTCTTTTGAAACAGCAGCATATGTGTTTGACGATCCTTATTATATTGAGATGTATGATTTTGAGCATAGTGTTGAAGAGGATAGATATATTGCGATAGGGAAAGTTGGAGATGTATTGTTTGTAGTATTTACAGAACGAAAAGAAACAATTCGATTAATTTCAGCCAGACTTGCAACAAATGCAGAAAAGGAGCTTTATTATGATCAGAACATTAATTATTGAGAGTGGACAAAAACCTACGGAAGGACAATTGAAAGAGGTTGAAGAGGCGAAAAAAAGTCCAATTAACTTCGATGAGGATTGTGAGGAATTGTCGCCAGCCATGATGAAGGCATTTAAGAGTGCGGTTGTACAACGAAACCGTAAGAAGAAAGCTTAAAAGCTGTCGAATTAAAATATGTGAAAAGTATAAACGAATATAACATTTTTAATGTAGAAAATAGGAGCATCATAATTATGGCTAATGCTAATGGAATATTAAATCATTATATTGAAGCGAAAAAGATCATAGCTGAGGCAAGAAAGGATGGACAGTTGGTTATATTTGTTGGAGCTGGGGCTTCTATATCTTCTGGAATGCCGACATGGTCTCAGGCAATAAGAGCGATTGCCTCTCATTTAGGTATTGATGATAAGGAACTTAATTTTTTGCGCATCCCACAATATTACTTTAATGCTAGAGGCAAAAAAGAATATACGCAATTAATGCGCAAGATATTTCGTTATGGAGATTTTCTTCAAAAACATGAGATTCACGATAGAATTATTGAGTTTAATACTCATACAATTATTACCACAAATTATGATAGTTTAATTGAGAAGGCGGCAGAGGATAACAGTGAGGTAATTTGTGTTATTAGCAAAGATGCGGATCTTCCATACAGGAAAGGCGGAAAAGAACTTCTCAAAATTCATGGAGATTTTGAGAACGATAATTTTGTACTGAAAGAAGATGATTATCTCTCATATTCACGTAATTTTACGCTTATTGAGAATTACGTGAAATCTCTTATTGGAACTAAGGTCGTTCTGTTTGTAGGGTACTCTTTTAATGATCCAGATATTAAACAAATATTTTCCTGGTCAAAAGATATTCTTCATGGAGATTTTCAGAGAGCATATTTGATTGAATCTGGTAAAGAGTACGATTCAAATGAAGCTGATTATTACGAAAATTTTGGAATTAATGTGCTTTATGCGTCTCTTCAGCTTAATGAGAATTTTAAAGAGAATAATTTGACATTAAATCTCCTTAATATGCTTAACTGGCTTTTAGAGGAAGAAAAACCTGCGAAATTAGATGAATTATATAATGATTTAAAATTATTCAAGTCTATGGGATTTGCTGGTGATCGATATTTGGAAACGGCTTTTAGAAAGGCTGGACTTAGAATTGAAATGGGCGTTTTAAGTGAGTTTACATCGATAAGAGAACATAAAGAATCCAGTAAAATTTTTAGAAATCTTGCATATGAGCAATGTATAAGACTTAGTTTAGCAGAGAGTAATAAAATTGATAACGAGGATAACGAAGAGAGTAAGAATAACATAGAGAAAAAAGAACGCATCCATAAATTTTTAAAGGATTGGGAACCTGAAGAATGTGATCAAGAAAAGATAAAGGTAATTATTGACATTCTTGAGAAAAGCAGTGTCTGTTGTTTAGAATTGTATACTCCATCAGAAAATAATTTTGGGAGGCATCGTGATTTTTTAGAATTAATGAATCATGATATTCCAAATTGGGTTGAGGCTGTAAATACTTTTGATGTGCATTAAAAAATATTGTAGATAAGAATATCCCATATCTTGCAGAAAGCAGACCGCAATTATATGCAGAACAAGGATATCTGTATTATATATTGAAGGAATACTTTTCTGCTTATAATTGTTTTAAGATGGCTACGAGTATTTATTATAGACAGCGAGAATATATCAAGTATTTTATAGCTGAAACGAATCGATATTTAATTGGACGGATAGTTATTGATAGTAATGGCACCATTAGTGGTGTAGGTCAGAGCGATGTCAAGATAGTAAAAGAGGAAATCAATGCAATTGATTTAGATAGAACATATCGGAGTTTGCCAAATATGGGTGGCAATAATAAAGTATTAAAAGATATTTATACATTTAATATAGCCCATGCATTGTTTCAGGATGCATATTCTACGTCTGAAAAGGTAAAAGAACAGGCAGATTCAAATTATACATTTTTTAGTGGAATATCCGCTTTTTCTTCTATGAGAAGAAGCATGGAGGATTATTATAATTATATTATGTTAAATCAATTGGCTGTAGATAGATATACAGAACATATAAAAATTTTTAGAATATATTTTCAAAGTATCATTGGGTCAGTAACGGCAGCTAATATGGAAAATTATGATCCCATTCATAAAGATAAAGTGGGAAATGTCCATGCAGATAAGCTAAATCGGTTTGATTTGATGGTAGCTTTAAAATATGAAGAATTTAAAAAGTTACAGAGATTACTGAAAAATATTTCTATCAATCTTCCTATGGAAGAGGATGCAATGGATTATCTAATGGTTGTGATAAGCAGATATGAAAAATGGCCAGTCAAAAGTATATTTTTAGCAGATAATTTTTTTTGGAAAGCAATTTTAATATTGGGATATTGTGAACCTAATGAGAAATTAGTAGAAATAACCCTTAATAAGATTAATGAGTGTATAAATATTCTTGATTATAGAGAATATGGAAATGTGATAATTCGTTTCTTGAAAAATGCAGAAACTCATGGCTTAATAAATAATTTTAATGTTGAATTGATTGAATTATTTTTAAAAACAGAGATGAAGTATTTATGTAATGACAAAACTGAATCAATAATGCATATTAGCCTTGTGCTTCAAAATGCTTGGCTGTGTCAGAAATATATGCATACATATGATGACAAGGAAACTATTTCACAACTACTTTCTGATGAAGGGAGGATGCTGTGTGTAAAAATATATCCTTATGTTGGTAATGCATGTAAAAATATAATATATGAGACTTATAAGGATTGGAAGTTAAAGCGCGGTAATCAAGATTTTGATTTCTACTGTTCATTAGTAGAGTTAGGAATATTAGTGCCAAATAAGAACGCTGAACAAGAAATTTTTTCCTATTATAAAGAGCAAAGGAAAGAGGCTGAAATAGATAAGGAAACTATGTTTATATTGCCAACTCAAAATGATAATGAATTAATCTTTCATCTTGTTGAATTATATTTAAAAGATTGTATTATTGATACAGAGAGTTTAATCAAAATTGCGAAAGAAAGGGATATTGAGTCTGCGTTATGGCTGATGGATTATGAAAACTTTGATTATGATTTGTTTGATATAAACTGGGTTAAATTATGTTCGCCACGTCTTTTAAAAGAGATGTCAAGTTCATTTTCTGTAAAACAAAACATTTCTAAAAAATTTGTTGATGCTTATAATATGGGCAAAATTGACCGAGATCTTTTAGATGTATATTTTCACTACTTTGCAGGGGTATTAGATGAAAGCAATAAAGATGCATAAATGCTAGGGAAATAGTAAAGTGGTTTTTATTTTTGTTAGACCACAATTTTTGGGGGAAGAACTTTACCCCCAAATTCCCCCAAATGGAGAATGACTATCCCCCAAATTTGAAAAATCAGAAATCGGAAATTTTAGAAAGCAAAATGAATTTTCCCCCAAAATAAAATTTGGGGGATACGGTTGAAAAGCCGCTGGCTTAGAGCAGTCAAAAATCACTGCAAAGCCAGTAAAATACATAGTTCCGGGGATGTGTGTCCGAGACATAAAAAAGGGAAAGTTCGCAAAACAGATGAATGCGTAGAAATTTGTCGAAATTAGGCAGATAACGATAAGAATGAGAACCCTTGTAGATGGTGTGGAAATGCCATTTACAGGGGTTGTTTGTTTAAATAATTGTGATGACTGGTAAATAGATGGAAAATATGATAAAATATTTTAAATATCCAAAGAACAGAGGGAGTGTTGTATATATATGGTAAATGAAATGAATAATACAAAAGCATAATGGCAAATGAATAATACAAAAGCATATTTATTATTGCAAAAAAAGAAAAAGTCTGTTTTTGAGCCAAGTTAATAAAGCGATTGAGTTTGCATCAAAGATATTGCCCATGATTACAAAAGTATTTCAGACATATACATTGCATGGTATGACACACTCTGTTCATGTGGCAGAATATATGTATGAATTGATTGATGTTACCGAAAAGATGAGTGATTTAGAGATAGTGATGCTTATTTATGCAACATTATTCCATGACATTGGAATGGTTGTTTCAGATAGGGAGATAGAAGAAATAAAGATAGATAAACTTTTATTGGGCAATAGAAAATATAGCAAAGTTTTTCAAAAATATAATAATGAAAATATAGCTTTGCAGGAATGTGTGCGTCCGGTTCATGGAAAAAGGTCAAGAAATTTTCTGGAAAGAATCGCTGATTATTTAGACATGGATGCGCAGAGGGCCCTCTCTATTTGTATAAGTATCTGAATCCAACGGATTATAGTGATTTGGAATGGCGGCAGCATTTTGATATAGATAATTATACAAAAATTGTTTTGAATGAAAAGACCGCTCAAAAAAAGATCCTTTTTATTGGCTCTAGTAAGGAGCCGGCTATACATAGAAAATTGTTAAAGTATTTTGATGATATCAATAAAGAATTGTTAAATGCGGTAAATTTATGTCAGATTTTTGGAAAGGACATTTATTTGCTTAATGTGTACCCTCATATTATCAACAATATAAAACCGGATGGATTTACATTTTCAGATTACAAATTGGAGTTGAATTATAAAGCGATTACAAATCTATTAATGGGTGAAAATATTTATGGTGATAAAAAATATGGTTTAAGGGAAATTATTCAAAATTCCATTGATGCATGCAAAACAATGGAGGAAACTGCGCAGACGCACGAAAACTTCATCTTTCAAAAATATGAGCCGATTATTATTATCGCCTTGAATAAGGAAAAGCAAAGCGTTACCATCTTAGACAATGGAAGTGGAATGAACGTAGAAATTTTAAAGAAATATTTTTTGAATGTAGGTGTGTCTTATTACAATTCAGATGCTTATAACTTACAAGGGAGAGAGTATTCTCCAATTGAACATTATGGAATAGGTTTTTTGTCTTGTTTTATGTTATCAGATAAAGTAGAGGTGCGAACAAAACATATAGAAGAAAATAAAAGTATTAAAATTGAAGGTGAAAAAAATAGTGAATATATATGTTTGACTTATGCGGATAAATCAAAAACTCAGGGTACAGAGATTGTCTTGGATTATGAACAGTTTATGAGTATATTTCCTAATGGTATTTCGGAAATAAAAAGTTTTGTTGAAGATAATTTCTTGATTTGAAATGTTTTGCGAAGATTTGGAACATGATGACTCTATACCAACAAAAACAGATATAAAAGTTTTTTAAGTTGTTTTAGATGAAGAATCTGAATGTATTTTATCTTTTAAATCGAATGTGGGATTTGGATTAAGATATCCTTTTGAAGCGAAAGACCAGGTGTATCTTAAGAGTATATTATTGCCGAATCTGAAAATTATCCTCCCATATTTAGCGGATGGGGTTATTCTCAAAAACGCCGTAATTAATATTGAAGATAACAGTTTTTATCCGAATGTTTCCAGAGATAGAATAGGAAAGGATTTGGAAGAAAAGCTATGTTATGCCATCGGGAAAGCGTTGCATATGTGGCTGTTGGATAATTTGGACTTATCATTTGAACAACGGAAGTTATTGAACAAATTTATTGCAACATATTATCCAGAGAAAAAGCAGTGATCGGCTAAATGAGAAAGTGTAGTTTTTTCATCTTTTCTATCATATAAAGATGAAAAATAGAAAGTATTATTGATAAGGAGAATTATCATGTTGAAATTGGAGATAAAATTGGATGAAAATAAAATTAATAAAGAGCAAAAATATAGTGTTTCCAGTATTTATCAGATCTTAGGTCAAGCTTTTGATAGTTATCAATTAAGAAAAGAGTATGAGTCTGATGGCACAATTGTTTTTTATGGAAGCGGAAACTCTAGAGATTATGGAGCATTTGGATGTATTATTACATCTTTAAAAGAGAAATCGTGGTTTATGGATTATGTAATTAAATGGATTTGGTACAATAGTGATGATGGTGAGAATGAAAAAGATTTTGCTATTGAAGACGTTCTGTATCATTATACAAAGAGAGTGAGTGTAGCGTAATGACAAGACGTGAAGTAAAGTATCATGAAAAAGGGAAAGATCGCAAAACAGATGAATGCGTAGAAATTTGCTGAAAACAGGCGAATAGATATGAGAATGAGAACCCTTATAAGTGGTGTGTGAATGCCATTTGCAGGGGGTTTTTGCAATTAATTCAATCAGGGACAGGGACTGGGAATGGAGCATACCCGTTAGCAGATGAACGAAAGAGAAGATATTTTCCATTTTTAGAAGCAAATAAAGTACCAGTGTATACGAAAGATTTAAAGTATTATCAATAATATGTTTTGATAATTTTAATATTCTGTGAATTTCAAATTGCGAGATTATTTGATAAGCCTATCAGCAGTCAGTTGGCAGGCTTATTTGACTGTAAGACGATGGGGAGAAGCCGGAAACAATTCTGACTATTTACCCTGCATTGAAATATGCAATAAAATATAGTATGATATAAAATATATTTTTGAGGAGAATAGCCATGAAAAAGAGATTATACGGTATTGTTTGTTTATGCAGTCTTGTTTTAATTGTGTTGTGTGCATGTGGAAAAAACACAAATTTAATTGATATGAGCACTACTGAAGGTGATGAGTATATGGCTATTATATGGGAAGATAGGACATACGCGCCTTTTTGCACAATATCTAAAAGTGATTGCGGAACACAAATTGGCTATCTGAATGGAGAAACTGATGACAGGATATGTGAATATAAAGATTATCCAACAGACGAGTGGATTGCGAATCACCTTATGGCAGATGGCGGTGCAATCTTGTTTAAAGAAGTCAATGTCACTCATATTCCCGATGGTCTTGAAGCAGAGTATGAGTGGAACTCTCCTGAAATAGCGAAATTGCGTGAAAAATACCCAGAATACTTTGAGGTTGGAACCTTTAAAGGGCTGGAGGTTTATGTTTGGCAAATGGCAGAGAATGACTATCGTTTTGGGCTGATGCAAGGAACCAACCGTGAGAAAACTTTGGAAGAGATGATGGCATTAAAAGGTGCCTCACCAGAGGAAATGGCATTGATTCTGTCTACCTTTGACATAGAAGACAGAGATATTTTTGTGATTTCATGGCAGAATCCCATTTCCAGTTATATGATCACGGATGATATGGTGAAAGATCCGGAATATATAAGCAATATACGAAATATGCTGGGATTGGATTTGGATGAAGAGCAACTGCCCAAACAGGAAGAAGCGGATGCAATGTATGACAGAATCCCTATGGTAAGAGTAAATGATAAATTATATTATGATACAGGGAGAGAAAGCACGATCAGCGGGCGTTGTGGAAATATGGATGGAGAAATAACGTCAACTGTCGATGGAACTGAAATACCAACAGAAGATAATCAGTCTAATTTTGGAAGTGGATTTGGTTATCAGTATGGAGCGGACGATACAATAGAGATTTATATGAATGAAAAGTGGTTTGTCTTTGAATACAGAGAAGAATCTGAATGAGAAAATATCACGTGAAGAATTAAGAAGTGTATGAAATTTGAGGATTGAAATAGGTTGAATTCATCCTATAAATTGGATATAGTATAAGTATTATGCGACGAGGTATGGACGATGACAATAAATACAAATACAATGGTTTCTATTACAGAAGCAAATCAGAATTTTTCAAAAGCAGCAAGATTAGTGGATGAACATGGAGCAAAGTGTGTATTGCGATCATCCTTATGAATGTGGCTTTGTTGTTTTTGAGAAATAGGATTTTGAATAACCGCCGTATACAAAGAACGGCGTACCAAGGCAGGAATCAAGAAAAGGGTTCCTGCCTTTTGTGATATTTATTTCAAAATATTTAGATCATACCGCACATTTTGGTGACATAATGCGTTAATCAGAGTGAAGGAGGTCTCTTGATCCATGGACATAGAAGAACAGTATGACAAAATATACCGTTATTGTTATTTTAAGCTAAGTAATCAGCAGTTGGCGGAGGATATTACGCAAGAAACTTTTCTTCGCTTTTTAGAGAGCAATACTTATTATGAAAAGGGAAAGAAATTACGGTATCTTTATACGATAGCGCATAATTTGTGTGTTGACATATATCGCAGTAAAACGGAGGATCCTTTAACAGAAGAATTACGGTCAGAAGATAAAGAGAATGAAATACTTACAAGTATTGCCTTGAAAGACGCATTGCATAGACTGACGAGAGAAGAGCAGGAAATACTGCTTTTGCGGTATGTGAATGAAGTACCCGTATCAGTTATTTGCAGGATATTGAAGGTATCAAGATTTTCATTATACCGTAAAACGACAAAAGCGTTAAAACAGCTTCAAGATATGCTTAGAAGGGAGGATTTCAGGTGAAACAGGATTTAAAAAAAGAGTTGTGCGAGGCTTTTGCAGCACCTTCGCCAACACGAAAAAGAGAATTTTTAAATAGAATCCCGCAATCGAAGATCAGTAATCTGGCATTTTTAAGAGTACAGATTACCTATATCCCCAAATATGTCTGGGGAACTTTTGGGATCATACTGGGGATTGCAATTCTTGGCGGATGTTTTTTAGAACAAGATATATTATGGGTAATATCAGCGTTGATTCCGTTCATAGCATTGACGGCGATCACAGAGCATGTGCGTTCAGAAGTTTATTTGATGGCTGAGCTGGAGATGAGCGCTCGTTTTTCACTGAAGAGTGTTTTACTGGCACGGATGATGATATTGGGTATGGTTCATTTGATCTTAATGATGTTATTAATTCCCATCTGCACTATTTATAATGCGGTGTCAGTGTTTCAGACTGGATTATATTTATTAGTACCTTATGTGCTTACATCGGCAATCGGCATGTGGGGGACCAGGAAGATACAGGGCAAAGAATCTATGTATTGGTGTATGGGAACAGCGATCGGGATTAGTGGAATGAATCTCTTTATCCGGAACATTTTTCCGATCGTATATGAAATGAAATATTCTGTGATTTGGTTGGTCGTGTTAATCATATCTGTTGCAATCATCATAAAAGAAGCGAAAAGAAATCTAAAACAAGTGGAGGAATTGGCATGGAATTGAGCTTAGATCGTTTGACAAAGCAGTACCGTAACAAGATAGCGGTAGATCGGGTATCTCTCAAATTAGGAGAAGGAGTGCATGGTTTGCTAGGGGCAAACGGCGCGGGGAAAACGACGTTGATGAGGATGATCTGTGGAGTATTAAAACCAGATAGTGGGACGGTAACGTTTGACGGCATAGATGTTTCTACAGAACTATACCGGTCTAAACTGGGATATTTACCGCAGGATTTTGGATATTATCCGGATTTTTCAGGAATGGATTTTTTAATGTACATGGCAGCTTTGAAGGGCTTGATAAAAACGCAGGCTAAGCGTAGGGCAAATGAACTTTTGGAATTGGTATCTTTACAAGGAGACGCACATAAAAAAATCAAGACATATTCAGGAGGAATGAAACAGAGATTAGGGATCGCTCAGATGTTATTAAATGATCCGAAGCTTCTTATTTTGGATGAGCCGACCGCGGGACTCGATCCCAAAGAGCGTGTTCGTTTTAGAAATATTATTGCAGAAATTGCGAAAGACAGTATTGTTATTTTGTCAACACACATCGTTTCAGACGTCGAACATATTGCAGATAACATATTAATGATGAAAGACGGAAAAATGATCTATCAGGGGAGATGGCAGGAACAGTTGGGCGATCTGGAAGAATTTTATTTGAAACAATTTGAGGAGGAGTAAGATGAAACAGATAAGAACATTATATTTCTTTGAATTAAAGAAAATTGTGGATCGAAAGATCACGTGGATGATCGGGGGAGTTATAATTTTGCTATGCATATTTTTGAGTTTTGCTGATCTGCTGTCTTCGTCGGTCTATGTCGGCGACGTCTCGATCAGTGGTTACGAAGCTATGAAAATAAACAGAGAATATGCAAGAAATCTCAAAGGAAGAGTGATCGACGATACGTTGCTTCAGGAAATGGCAGATTCCTATCCTGAGGGAATCGAGAATGAAGGGAGAGCTATTATTAATGACAGGACGACCGGTACGGTGGGAGCTATAACAGAGAGTACAGAAGAAAACGGAGAAAAGAAAGTATATGCAGAACAGTTAGATCCTCAAAGTTTTATTAATGAATATGAACCGATTTATTCGTTTATGTGTAATGTTGTAGAAAACGAGATTTTAGGTACAAGTGAGGAAGAGCTGTATGACGAAAGAGCAATGGTGATCTCGCAGAACCGCACGGATCAGATGCTTACGGAAGAGGAACTGAATTTTTGGGAAGAAAAATCCACACAGATTAAAACACCATTTACTTATGAATACGCAGAAGGCTGGGGGAATATATGGACGTATGCATATACGGTTAATTATATGATATTTTTGATGATCGCAATATGCCTTTCCAATATGTTTTCTGTAGAACATTTGCGTAAAACAGATGCGATTATTTTATGCAGTCAATATGGAAAAAAACATCTATATCTGGCAAAGATATTAGCAGGAGCAACCTTTGGTGTAATTACAGCAAGCCTTATTTTAGGGGTAACAGTGATCTCAAGTATTCTTGTCTATGGTGCGGATGGATATGATGCGGCTTTACAGCTTATATATCCGTTGTCTTCATGGAAGGTTAGTATTGGAGAGTCCATAATTATCTTGTTTGGTGTATTGTTGATCATTTCTGTATTGTATAGTGTTGCTGTAATGGTACTGTCGGAAATGATAAAGAACAGCGCAGCGGTTATGGCTGTTCCGGTCGGAATTATGATCCTGACTATGATGATCGACATACCATATCAATGGAGAATACCGTCTCAAATATATGATTTGCTCCCAACAAATTTATTGATAAAATTTCAGTTGTGGGATGACAGGTTAGTGTCCGTTTTCGGACGATATTTGACAAATTTTCAGATTTCTCCGCTTATATATGGAATTGCTGTCATAATATTATTCTGGATCGGAAAGAGAAAATATCAAAGATATCAAATAGCCGCAAGATAAAACTACCCAATGACAAATAGGAATGATTGCGCTATAATTGTTTTGGAAAAACAGAAGAAATCTTGATGAGGTGAGCATCATGTACAACATTGCAATCTGTGATGATGAACAGGATTTTGCGGATGAAATGAAGCAATACATACAGCGGTATCAGGAAGAAAGCGGTGAGGAGATCCGTGTGATGGTATTCAGAAATGGTCTGGAGCTGATTGAAAATTATGATCCATCCACGGACTTAATCTTCCTGGATATCCAGATGGATCAGATGGACGGCTTAGAGACGGCAAAGCGTATCCGGGAGAAAGACGAAGAGGCGGGCATCATCTTCCTGACTTCGTTGAAACAGTACGCATTAGAGGGATATCAGTATCAGGCGGTCAATTATCTTATTAAGCCGATGAAGTATATCAGATTGAAAACGGAGCTTGACCGCTGGATTGAGAAATGCAGGAAGAAGAACCCTTGTATCGTGATTGCCAACGATCAGGGAACTTTTAAGGCGGCTGTAAATAAGATTCACTATATCGAAACCTATAAGCGGAATCTTCTGCTGCATACGGAAGAAGGGGAAGTGATCAGTTATGAGAGCATGAAAGCGCTGGAACAAAGGCTGAGCCCTTTTGGGTTTTACCGCTGTCATGCCGGATATCTGGTGAATATGGGACTGGTCCGGAAGGTGGAAAAATTGGAGATTACCTTATCTTCCGGCGAGACGGTCTATGTCAGTAAGCCGAAGAAGAAAGACTTCATGAAAGCGTTAGCCGGATACTGGGGGAAGATGCTATGATGCAGATTCACTTTATGGTACATATTCTTTCTATCGGGGTAAATGCGCTGTACAGTTATTTGTTTTTTCGGATATTTTTGGAGCTGTTAGAGATTCGTAAAAATATCTTGATAAAAGTGACCGCATATATCGCATTTGTGTTTTTATGGACGCTGCCGATCTACAATTACAGCAGCATTCAGTTTGTGTATGCGCTGGCGGGAATGGTTCTGTTCGTCGCCTTGTTCTTTCGCGGAAATTGGACGAAAAAGATATTTGCGGTACTCGTGTTCTGTCCGTTGATGATTGCGGTAAATTTCATCACCTTCAACCTGTCGGACAGCATTTATTACCGGGTTACAGGTGATCCGGGCGGTCTTGAATGGTCTGTACAGGAATTGACGGCGGCAAGCCTGATCGCTCTGCTGATCGATGTGCTCCGCCTGCTGCTTACATTTGCGGTATATCCGTTTTTTAAGAAATATATTTGCCGGATCAAAGAAGTTCTGACGGCCCGTATGTGGATCGTACTGGATATTTTGCTCTTAGTTCCGTTCGCGGCGACTTTTGGGATTCTCTGCTTCACTGCGACGGATGTTGCGGTGATCTATCCGATCTGCATAACTGTGATCGCCTCCAGCTTCGGATATATCTATCTTGTATCTTACATTTGCAGAACGATGGAAGTGGTGCATCATGCAAAAGAGATGGAAATGCTCCAGAAGTTTTATGATGAACGCCTGAAAGAAGAGGAACGTGTCCGGGCAGTTTATCACGATATGAAGAATCATCTATTGCTGCTTGAAGCCCGCACAGGGCATCAGGAGGAGACGCAGGAGATGATACAGAGATTACAGGAAAAGGTAGAAGATTATGAGAACTATATCCAGACGGGCAATGCGTATCTTGACATTATTTTGCGGGACAAGATGAGGCAGGCAAAGGAATCCAGGATCGATGTCCAGGCAGAGGTGGAGTTTTCGAAAGGGAAGTTTATAGACGGGCTGGATATTAGTACGATCTTTGGAAATGCGTGGGATAATGCCATGGAAGCCTGTATGAAATTGCCGGAAGAACAGAGGTTTATTACGGTCAGGGCGGGCGTCAGGAATCAGTTTTTGATCGTGAAGTTTGAAAATTCTGCCAAAGAAAGCGATCTGGAAATTCCGACAACAAAAGCAGATACCTTTATGCACGGATTTGGAAAGAAAAATATCCAGAAAGCTGTAGAAAAGTATCAGGGCAGTTGTCAGTGGGATTATACGGAAGGGATTTATTCGCTGTCCATTCTCATACCCATGACGGAGGAGAAGTCAAAGACCCCGCTGCAAGCAACGGGGCATCAAATTTGCAGCGCTGCAGAGCAGCGGGGTCTTTGACCCTCGCGGCAGTCGCCAAATGAGCATGCAAGCATGCCCGCTTGGCTCGTTGCTCGCGGGAATAAATATTTTATAGAAACGGTTTAATATTTTTGGATATAAAGAGAGCCGGCGGACTGTGATTTTTCACAAGTCTGCCGGCTCTGCGTTTATGCGTCTGGCTCTTGCTTATTTGAAAATAGTCTTTGTTTTTACCAAGAGTTACAGCCCCGTTGGACAGCGAAACAGGAAGCGGTGGAACATCTGGACAGACAAGGGCAAAGAAAGGGCGCACAGGAGCCGGAAGGAGCATCAAGATCAAACCGGAAGCAGAGAAAACGGTCAAGGAGGCCGGAAACCGGACAGTAAAAACAGCGCCCCGTATGGTGAAAGCTTCCCCGGTTTCTTCCCAAAAGGTGAAAACCCAGGCACTCTTACAAAAAAAGCAGGCTTTCCAATCCATGAGGGCAGCCAGGGAAGCGAAACGGGCTGCCATGCGATCTGTCCAGACAGCCAAGCAAAGTGCCAAGACTGCAAAAACAACTGCCAGGGGATTGAAAGCTATGGCAGAAGCTGCTGCCCATGCGGTGAAGGCGGCTTTTGCAGCGTTGATGGCAGGAGGCGGTACGGTATTTGTGATCTTGATCCTCATTGTAGGGATCATTGGCGGTGCTGCGTTTATTGGGAGCTCCCAAAGCAGTGAGCCGCTGAGTGCGGAAGTCCTGGCCCATACCCCGGCGATCCAGCGGTATGCCAGTGAATTTGGAATCCCGGAATATGTCCCTGTCATTCAGGCGATCATGATGCAGGAAAGTGGCGGAAGGGGAACAGATCCCATGCAGGCCAGCGAGTGTCCGTATAATACCCAGTATCCCAATACGCCCGGTGCAATCCAGGATGCCGATTATTCTATTAAGGTGGGCGTGCAGTATTATGCAGATTGTGTCCGGGAAGCCGGATGTGAAAGCCCACAGGATATGGACAAGCTAAAACTTAGTCTACAGGGTTATAATTACGGGAATGGGTATATCTCATGGGCAATCCGAAACCATGGAGGCTATAGCGAGGCCAATGCGCTGCAGTTTTCCCAGGAACAGGCAGCCGCCCATGGTTGGCCAAGGTATGGCGATCCGGAGTATGTACCCCATGTGCTTCGGTATTATTCCGGCGGGGGATTGTTTGCCGGACTTTTTGGAAATGGGCAGCTCGTGACCATTGCGAAAAGCCAGTTGGGGAATGAAGGCGGCCAGAAGTTCTGGTCGTGGTGGGGATTCACAGAGCGACAAGAATGGTGTGCCTGTTTCGTGTCCTGGTGTGCAGACCAGGCAGGACTCATTCAAAGCGGTGCGGTGCCCAAATTTTCTGTTTGTACGGACGGGAAGAACTGGTTTCAAAACCAAGGAAGATGGCAGGGGGCAGGTAGTATGCCAAGTCCCGGTGCGATCATCTTTTTTGACTGGGAGCATGATGGAACGTGCGACCATGTAGGAATCGTGGAACGCTGTGATGGAACAACCGTCTATACCATAGAAGGAAACTCCGGGGATGCGGTAAAAGAGAGAAGTTATGCGATCCGTTCCGATTCCATTATGGGATATGGAATGGTAGTTTATTAGAAACAGGAACAGGAAAATGAATGATAGATGGAATTGTAGAGTTTGAATAACAATGCTATAATAGGAAAGGAAGGCAGGGCAGATGTCCTGCCTGTAAAAATATGAAAAGTACAATCGTTTGATTGATAAAATAGAAGAACTGGGGAGTGGAATGTTTGAAACGGGAAGAGATTTATGAATATGTAAAGAAACAATACGGAACCGTTCCGGAGTATCTTTGGAAGGAATCACCGGAAAGTGCAGTGCTTCGGCATCAGAATGGAAAATGGTATGCGGTGTTGATGCAGGTTGAAAAATCCAGACTAGGATTAGAAGAAGATACAAAAGTAGACATCCTCGATGTGAAATGTGATCCGGACATGGTGGGACTGTTGACACAGACCTATGGATTTTTACCGGGATATCATATGAATAAGAAATACTGGATCACTATGCTGTTAGACGGAACCGTAAGCGAGGCGAAAATCTTAGACTTTTTGGACATGAGCTATGATTTGATAGATTGGAAAATATAATGTAAGTTGATTTGATGGGTGAAGTGTAGACTGAATAATGTATAAAATGTAGAAGAGTAACATAATATAAAATGGTAATTGCATTTCTCACATATTTCGTGTAGAATGTAATTAGAAAAGCTGTGCATCAGCGGTGGGTTGACACCTAAAATCTGATACGTTTTCCGAACGAAGGTGTCGGAGGTTGGCAGGCAACGGAAAAACCTGTTATTTTCCAGACGTAGGTGCTGGAGGTTGGCAGACAACGGAAAAATCAACCATGAAAAGGGAATGTTTAGTGCTGCGGCATGAACATTCCCTTTTCTAACTCTTATAGGATAAGGATGGGGTTATGGACAAAAGACGTGCAATACAGATTATGACAAAGGCAGCACAACTTTATAGAGAACATCTTGAGGATCAAAAAGTTTTGTTTCTGTATGGATTGCCGAAAGAGGTGAAAAAGCAATTACAGGAAAAAGGAAAGACGTTGTCATCTGTGCAGGGATATGAAGTTGCTTTCCATAGATACAATTTTTTGCATCTAACAGGAGTTCGATTAAACAAGAAAGAGACTGCTTCTGCAATTCATTTTTATCAGAAATGTCTTGATAAGAGATTAACGGAAAATGATTTTTCTTTGGCCAAAGATGGTTCTACGGGACAAAAAATAGATATATTGGAACGAATGATGCTGATTAAGAAAAATGCGACTATGATAGGTGAATTTACAGATAGAGGTCCCAAATTATTTACAGAAAAAGCTGCGGGGAATGTGTGCGGCTGTATTGGCTTTGTACAAGATAAAAATACGCAATTAAATGTGCCAAACACATTATTGAAAAAGGATATTAGAGATGTAACAGCGCAGCCTACTTATAAAGTGTTTGCTGTAATATCAAAACACTATACAGATGATAAATATTCCCATTTCGAAAAAATAGACAAAAGTCTTGATTTGAAAGAATGTTATTTTTCAGAAACAATAGAAAATATGATAGATAGAGATAGCCTATAACATTTTCTAAAATATAGCAGAATTGAAAGAGGAAACCGGTGGATAAGAATGTAGAGGTTCAGTGATGAATTTGATGTTGGAGGGATTCTGTATATGGACGAGAAAGAAAAGATGATTCGATTATGGTTTTCTATGTGGCTGAAAAAGAAAGATTTGGGAATTGATGATATTTTTACAGAGAACGTGATTTATACAGAAAGTTGGGGGCCATGTTATCGCAATCGTGAAACAGTAAAGCATTGGTTTCAGGAATGGAATATGAGAGGAAGCGTAATAGCGTGGGACATCAAACAGTTTTTTCACAAAGGAAATCAGACAGTTGTTGAATGGTATTTTAAAAATATTATGGATAATGGAGACATCGAAGAATTTGATGGAATCTCTTTAATTGAATGGTCAGCAGAGAATAGAATCCAATCCTTGAGGGAGTTCGGTTGTAATCTTCATAACTATAATCCGTATCAAAATAGTGATATGCCTCAATTTAGAAAAGAAAAAAATAATTGGTTTTAAATTTTAAGCAATCGGTATAAAGTGATTTTAATAAGCAATGAGAAGATGTGTGGTGACATGCATCTTCTTTTTGCGTTACAAGAGATTTTTAAGATTCCAAAAAGAAAATCAATGTTAACAACTTAGTAGTGGTATGACATTACAACAGGATTAAGCCATTGAACCAATAATAATAGATGATAGAAATGATAAAAATACACTAAAAAAGGGCGGACTTCCCCCTTGGTGCTATCAGA
>Ga0209694_1000362_pt1 | contig 79700 bp, 66 predicted proteins | sample GluameincwithD2O_FD_187499 | JGI IMG/M metagenome (GOLD analysis project Ga0209694, IMG submission 187499) | Mouse cecum microbial communities from Vienna, Austria - Glucosamine amended microcosms incubated with D2O (SPAdes) (version 2) | ecosystem: Host-associated > Mammals > Digestive system >... | reverse complement strand
GAGCAGTGGCAAACGGCCCTGAATCGAGTTATAGTGTGTTTGGTAATTTTGTTTATTGAGCATGAACATATTTTACCAAAAAAGGCACCTCATCCATTACGGATCAGGTGCCTCTTTTTATTTTTGAACTGTCAGAAATTTAACAGCCCCTTTTTGTACGCTAATGTAGGGATACCACGCAAGTCATATCAACCAGGTTTATAACGAAGGGAAGTTTTAGAATATTCGAAATATTTGGTTTGATCGGGCTATTTAACTGAAATTAAAAGAGAAAATAATAAAAGCCATTCAATCATCTTCTCTGACTCGAAGAATTTCAGAGAATGATCGAATGGCGAATGATTTTTATATAAATTAGAATATACAAAATCTTTATCTATCGGATTGAATTAACGCCAGAAGGCATAAACATTTACCAGTTGTTCTTTAATGTCATCAGGCGAAACGGTTTTTTTGAGTTCGCTTGATAATGGATCGTAGATCACCCAGTTCCCATTTTCATCAGCCATGGGAATAACGACAAAGTTATTATTGTCGGACCCATCCTGAGCTGCCAGTTCAGCGATTACAACACTTCCCTGACTTAAGGAATCATTTACATAAGCTTCGTAACCTGGAAGCGGAGTATAGTTAACGCCGAATGCATAGGAAGCTCCTCCAAAAATGTTGTCATTTTCTTTGACTGGCTCAATATCATATCCAAATTCAGGAGCCCATAGGGCAAAATATGCAGGTGAATACTTTGGATCTTCCAACAGGTAACTGAACACCATGGATAAGGCGGTTTCGGGTGCTCCGCTCTGAGCAAACAAGCTGTTTCCGAAAGGCAGATAACCCCATCTTGGATCAGCAGCCTTCAATGAGTTAATAAGAGTCATATCCCCTTCTAAAACAGGAACTTCAGTTTCAGCGAGATTCTTATCTTTCTGGTTTGGATAATCTGCTACGAAAGCAAGAAGAGATTCGTCATTTATTGCTAATTTTGCCAGGTTTTCAGGATAGGCATTCAGGTTTTTTAAAATCTGAGTATATACTGTAACAGTTTCTGGTTGTGACTTTGCAGTCTCTGAATTACCAATTTTCTTCTGGGCTTCTACATCTCCATCCACTGCATTCTGATAAAGTGTAATTTCGCTGACATCATAGGCGTTCAATGCTTTTTCCTTGAGTGCAGAGAGTGTTGACTCGCTCCAGCCTTCTGGTAAAGCAGTATTTTCGACCAGAGTAGTATAGTCAGTATATTGTTGTTCCAGGGTATCTAAAGTGGACTGATATTTATTATCTCGAGACTGATTGGCAAACCATAAATAACCGATAGCTGCTGCGCAAATGATAATAGCTACTATTACAACAGTAAATAGTATTTTTCGGTTCCGTTTTACTTTTTTTACTTGTTTCATAAAGAAATCCCCCTTATACAGTATAAAGTAATGTCTGTGATTGAAGTTTATCATGCTATACGAGAATGCTGGGATTATCAGAAAAAATATCTGAAATTTGTAATAAAATGGGATTGTTTTACGCTAATTTAAAAATCTCTGATATAAATAGCATTTACTTCAGACATTGACGCTTTGAAAAGGAATAATCGCTTGATCTTTTGGGTTCATAAATTAAGCAGGAAGAAAACAAAGCGTATGATTAATAATCGTATCAGAGCGAGGTAAGAATGGCGCGCAAACTGAAAAGAAAAATTAAGAGAGGAATTAACCGGACCAGGAAACTGATTTGCACTGCTGCAGGAGCATCTCTGTTTGCAGCTCTTTATCTCGGAGGTGGCCTTCCAGGACTCCGCTTTGTTCAGGCAACCCCCACGGAGAATTCGGTAGATAAAGTGATAGACAATAGCTATGAAAACCTGGTTTCCAGCAGACGAATGACAAAAAGACCCTTTTTTGCCCATCGAGGATTTTCTTCGCAGGCCATGGAAAATTCGCTTTCCGCTTTTAATCTGGCTGTTGCTCAGGGTTATGAACAGCTTGAAATGGATTTATGGAAGTCTTCTGATGGAGTGATTTATGTCTGTCATGATAATTCACTGAAAGCATCGGCTGGAATTGATAAAAAAATTACTGATACTGACAGCACCCAGCTCGATCAGATCATTTTAAAAAACGGGGAAAAGCTTCCAAGACTTAGCGAGGTCTTTGAAGATCTGCAAACAGATGCAATCTATCTTCTTGAACTAAAGCAGGGAAGTGCTGAAGTTCCACAAATTACTGAGATTCTAAATCAGTATAAATCTCTGCAAAGAAATATCTGCGTGCAGGCATGGGATCTGGAAACTCTAAAAGCCATTGAGAATGAATTTCCATATATGTTTACCATGTTGTTGATGCCGAATTTGACTTTGCTCGAAGATGCACTTTTAGATGAATCTTTATCTGGTCTTGCGATTGAGGAAAGCCAGTTGAATCCAGAAATTATTGAAAGAATTCATCAGGCAGATAAGCAGGTGTGGGCCTGGACTGTGAATAAAAAAGGAAGAATGAATGAATTGATCTCGATGGGAGTCGATGGATTGATTTCTGATCATCCAGATCAGGTTGTAGAGGCTTTTCAGGGATTTTAAGCAGCTTGGATAAGCTTAATAAATTTTCAGCGAAACCACAAAACAGTCAAGGAATCTATCTTTAAAATCCTGAATCTCATGCGATATAATGGTTTCAAATGTATTGGATATATTAAAAGGAGAACTTTTTCATGGCAAAGAAACAGGTATATGCAGCCCTGGAAATAGCAGACCGCGAGGTGCGGTTAGTAGTACTTGAAGTTTTTGATTCTCGAAATAATATCCTGCGCGTTGAAAAAGTTCCCTGTGCAGGTATTGATAAAACAACCATTGTCAACGAAAGTGCGGTGGTCAAAGCGATTCAGCAGGCAATCAGACAGGCTGAAACTGCACTGGGATATCGGATTGAACGGGTTTTATTAGCGATTCCTGGATCGGATGTGATTCGGAGTGCTCAAAAAATTCATATTACGATAGAAGATGGTACGAAAAACATTCGGCTTTTCCATATTCAGCAAGGTTTAGCAAAAGCTATGCAAAAAAAAGCGGATGAGGATCATGAGCTGATCAATATAAATAAGATTACATATGTGGTCAATGACATTCCAACGGAACGAATTCCAGTGGGCATGGAGGCAGAGTCGTTCGAAATGGAAGTTGATCTGCTGTATGTAGATAAAGCCAGACTGTATGCGTTTGCCAGAGCCGTTGAACAGTCAAATCTGGAAATCATTGATGTCTGTCTGGATGTTTATGCCCAGGCCAGAGAGTCAGCTGCATTAGGATTATCTGCTGAACGGCCAATCATTTTATTAAATCTGGATGATGATCACACTTCGCTGGTATTGGCGATGCAGGAAAAAATCATGACAGCAGCAGAAATTGATAAGGGATTACGATACTTTACCAGTGATCTGCAGACAAAATTCAGGTTAAGCGATGACATTTCATATCGCCTTCTGACAAATCTGTTTTCAAGTAAAGAAGAAGATAATAAAGATGTTATCATTTACATTGAATCGCAGGATGGTCACAATGTTGAGGTCACTCAATCTGATCTGGCCAGACTTGTTCTACCTAAAATCCGGGAATGGATCATGGATATTAATGAGGCATGTGCCGGAATTGTAAAAGATGGCAAGGCCCGTTATATGATCACTGGTAAGGGAAGTAATCTTGTCATACTTGAAGAGATGACTGGAGCATTTAATGCCCCTGCATCGGTCTATCAGGTGACTGCGATTGGGGCCCGGGATGGAGCGTATACAGCTGGACTGGGAATGTCCTATGTCTGGCAGGATATGAATCGTATAAAGAAGGATGACAGAATTTCTGTCAGTCGAAATGAGCTGGAAGAAAGCATTGAAACAATCAGCCGAATAACCCGAGATGAAGAAGGCGGTTTTACGCAGAAACTAAAACGCGTAATTCTGTCAAATAATAGTTAATCAGAAAACAAAACAGTAAATAAGCAGATACAGGAGGAAGAAAAATGCCGGAATTTAATCAAGTAGCAGATATTAGAGTCATTGGAGTCGGTGGAGGCGGAAGCAATGCAGTTAACCGCATGGTAGCCGATGGAGTCAAAGGAGTAGATTTTTACATTGCCAATACAGATGTACAGGTAATGAAAAACAGTCCGGCAGACAATAAACTGGTTCTTGGACCAGATACGACAAATGGACTTGGTGCAGGCGGACAGCCTGAAATCGGTCATAAAGCCGCTGAAGAATCTGAAGCAGATATTCGCAATGCGATTGATGGCGCAGATATGGTATTTATTACAGCCGGAATGGGTGGCGGAACAGGAACCGGTGCAGCTCCTTTAGTAGCAAAACTTGCCAAAGAAGAAGGTGCATTAACCATTGCCGTTGTAACCAAGCCTTTTACTTTTGAAGGCAAACGCCGCACGGTAAATGCAGTTGAAGGAATTGATGAACTGAAAAAATATGTAGACTCTCTGATTGTTGTTTCCAATGATAATCTTCTTGAAGTCATTGGAAGAAAACCAATTGAAGAAGCTTTCCAGGCTGCTGACAATGTATTACGTCAGGGTGTTCAGACCATTTCGGATCTGATTGCAGTTCCAGCTTTAGTTAACCTTGACTTTGCCGATGTCCGTTCGGTAATGCAGAACAAAGGCCGCGCGCTGATCGGTATTGGTATGGCTGATGGTGAAGATAAGGCAATTACTGCTGCTGAAAAAGCAATTCAGTCTCCTCTTCTTGAAACCAGCATCGCTGGAGCTAAGAGCGCAATTATCAACATCACTGGTGGAGATAAGGTTTCTCTTTATGATGCTCAGAATGCAGTAGCTGTTATTCAGGATGCTGCTGGTGGAAATATTGATACAATTTTTGGTATTGCAATTAATGAACAGCTTGGCGATGCAATTATCGTTACTGTCATTGCAACTGGATTTGAAGATGATGGAGAAGATAAGAAACAGAGCAGAAAACAGCGCTCAGAAAAACAGATTTCTTCCACTCCTCTCTATACACAGCCTAAAGTTTCCGCTCCACGTCCATCAGGGGTAACAACAACTGTTGCAGAAACCAATTCGGACGATACAATTCCAAATTTTTTCTTTAATCGCGGTTAAAGAGAACGATTGTAAAATTAGTGAATTCCATGAAAGACTTTCCTGCCGCTTCAGGAGAGTCTTTTTTTATACGATATTTGATCAGGATGATTGAAAGAGAAAAATTAATAGAGCGTCATACTTTCCAAATTAGAGACGGCTCTGTTTTGCAGTCATGCTTCGGATCTTAGGAAACCTTGAAATGATGGCTCAGGATGTTTATAATTGAGACAGTTTTTTTTGGCTGTCTGATGCTGAAAATTAGAGGGGAATTAGAATGGCAAAAAAGAAAGTCGACAGGCGCCGCAAATTCAGGCGAAGAGCAGGCCCAATATGCTGGATTGTTTCTCTGCTTGCACTGGCAGCTGTTGGATATTTAATATTTGAATTAATCAGGCTGGATATTCTTCCGGTATATATGATGATTCTTGTATGTCTGGGACTGATTCTCGTCAGCTTTTTGATTATCCGATTCTGGTTATTCAAAAGCCGCAGACCAATTTCAAGATACTTAACAGGACTGATCGTAATTATCCTGGCTTTAAGTTGTTCGCTGGCAGGAAAATATGTTAAAGATACATCTATCATGCTTGATCGCGTGACGGATCTTACAGACAAAATGGCAAATACAGTCACAGTTTATGCCATGATTAATAATATGGATTCTGAGAAAGATCTGGATCAGACTTCTCTTGGAGTCATGAGGCAGGAAGAACCTGAAGGAACTCAGGGCTTGCTGGATAGTCTGGATAAAAAAGGGATTCATCCACAAACAGTAGAATATGATTCAGTCTATCAGCTCGTTGATGATCTATATAATGGAGAGATAAGTGCTATTGCTCTTCCTGAACAACTGCATGATGCATTAAATGAAGCGGCAAATGATGTCAATCGCTACAATGCGCTGACGACTTTTACAAATGTAGTCGATCAGTACATTTATTACACAGATCGAGACGCATCCATGCTTAATCCTGCTGACCCTGTGAATAATGTCATGACAGATCCGTTTGTCGTTTTAATTTCAGGAAATGACAGCTACGGAACTTTAAATAGTGTATCCAGGTCGGATGTCAATATGCTGGTTGCGATTAATCCAAAAACGGCAGAAATACTGATGGTTTCTTTGCCTCGTGATACTTATACGGAAATCACATGCAAAAAGAACCAAACTGCCTGTGAAGGATTACAGGGACAGTTTGATAAATTGACTCATTCTGGTCTTTATGGGGTAGGAACAACAGAATCCACTGTAGAAGATTTGCTTGATGTTCCAATCAACTATACAGTCAGGCTGAACTTCTCTTCATTGATCAACATCGTTGATGCCATTGGAGGAATTGAGGTAGAAGTTGAACCTGGACTTGAAGTTGAAACCTTCTATGCAAACGGAACGGAAGGGGTTAAGGCAGGATGGAATCATCTGGATGGAGAGAGAGCTCTTGCTTTTTCACGAGAGAGACACGCTTATTCAGATGGAGACAATCAACGGGTTAAAAACCAGCAAACCGTTATGAAAGCTCTGATTCGAGCTATGATATCTCCTTCGATGATTTCCAACTATCCGAAAGTAATGGAAGCTTTATCAACCGCTTTTGAGACCAACATGAGTACCAAAGATGTGAAAAGACTGCTGACTTTAGAATTGAGCCGCTTTCCAAATTGGAATATTCAATCGGTCGCACTGGTCAATTCATCATCGATGGAGTATTCGCCGTCAGTTCAGGGATTTGCTTCAGTCACTCTGGCTGATGAAGGCCAGCTTCAGACTGTTCATGATTTGATTATGGATGTTCTGAATGGAAATAACCCGGTAATTCCCGATATTTACAGTACCAGTTCGAATACTTTCCATACCAGTGAGGATGGAACAGCTGAACAGGTCAATGAATATTCTAGCGAATATTACGATCCAAACACCTATCAGCAGCCTGTAGATGTTTACGATAATGCATGGTCTGAACAATATTCTGACCAACAGACAGATCTTTACGATCAGGGCGCTTCAGTGAATGAGGAACCGTTGAGCGAACCGGAAAATAATGAGACTATATTCGATGAAGGTCAGCATTATGATCCAGAGGTATTCGTAGAACCTCTGCCATAAGTTCGTTATTAAGCTTCTGTGATTTTATTGAGTATAAAAAACGCTTCCTGGTTTATGGAAGCGTTTTTTAATTCGTGTTTTTTTTAGAAGTTATGATATAAGACCACACATATTGAATGGTTGAAGTTCAGAGTTATTGGCTTTCTTTCGAAATGATCAGTCGAATGTTTATAATGGTAGCTATATGGTTGCAGAAAAGCTTAGAAAAAAACTGATCTATTTTTGCTGGCTTTTGCTATTTATGCTCATTCTTTTTTTTGTTGGAGCTATTTTATACAGAAAGACCAGCCAGATCAATTTAACTGCTGACCTTGTGATCGAAATCCAGGGAACGGATGGACACGGAGAAATTGTCTCAATTTCGAATCAGCAAAATCAGGCCGATCCAATCCGAAATATTTATCTTTCACAGATTGAGTACGAAGCCTTCCCAGATTCATCACTGAAAAATGGTCAGTCAGTTGTAGTAGAGGCAATTGATGATATGGAGTTATCCAGAAAATATCAATTATATCCGGTAGAACGGAAGAGAACATTTATTATTGATGGGCTTAATGATCAGGATCAGATCATCCAGATCGTTCTGAGTGAGTCCTCAGATAAGGAGTAATCCCAATGAAAACAGCAATTATCTGTATCAGCGATCCTTATCTGGTTCGAGGAAAGCAGTTGAAAGATTTCTATACTAATGTTTGCCATGACGAAGTGATTATCCTGACTCCTGACTTTTCACATCGAAACAAGGCCTACATCGAAATAGATGATTCTCAAATCAAATTGATTCATCATCCATCCTATAAGAAAAATCTATCTGTTCGACGAATGGTCGGGCATTGGTTATTTGCAAGAAGGTGCAGACTCTTTCTTGAGAATTATTCTCCAGATCGTATCCATTGTCTGATGCCTGCTAATTCTCTTGGTCCTGAAATGGCTGCTTACAAGAAGAAAAATCCAGAAACACAGCTGATTTTCGATGTGCTCGATCTTTGGCCTGAATCTTTTCCCATCAGTATGGGGCGTTATATTCCTGGGTTTGGTCTGTGGAAAAAATTGAGACAGAGTGCTCTTGAAAAGGCTGACCAGGTATATACCGAATGTGAGTTTTACAAACAATTTTTACCTGATTCGGTTGCTGATAAAGCGCAGACTTTATATTGGGCTGGGATCGATCAAGAGCCTAAACTTGAACAGAACTGGGATTCGAGCAGCATCGATATTGCCTATTTAGGCAGCATAAACCATATATTGGATCTTGATCTCATGGTTTCTTTAATGACGTGTATTGCACGGGATAAAAAAGTAGTTTTCCATTTGATTGGGGCTGGAGAAAAAAAGGAAGAACTCTGCAGCCGATTACGATTGATTAACAATCTGGATTTGATCGACCATGGCGAAGTCTATGATTCAACAAGAAAGCAGGAAATATTTAATCGATGCCGGTTTGGGCTGAATTTAATGAAATCGCATATTATTGTGGCTTTATCGATGAAGTCCATTGATTATTTTCAGTCAGGGCTTCCAGTAATCAATAATCTGTCTGGGGATACCTGGGATTTTATTGAAATGTATAATGCAGGCTATAACCTGGATGCAGACCATATAGAGATAGTAGCCAGGAAAATCATCGAACAGTCAGAAATGGATAATCAAAGGATGAGAAGAGCTGCCCGGAAGCTCTTTTTACATTCGTTTTCGATCCATGCTTTTGAAGAAGTTCTTAAGCTTGAGACTGTTAATACTAATCAGAATCAATGGATGACAGAGCCTGTCAGGAAAGGATAGAAAGCATGATTAATTTTAACATTCCTCCCGTTACGGGGAATGAACTTCAATATATTCAAAAAGCCATCGGAAACAGGAAGATCTGTGGAGATGGCGAATTTACAAAAAAATGCTCGCAATGGATGGAAGAACGTTTTAAAGTTCAGAAAGTATTGATGACGACCAGTGGAACATCCGCATTGGATCTTGCAGTAATGTTGTGCGATCTCAAAGAAGGGGATGAAGTGATTCTGCCTAGTTTTACCTTCTCTTCTACTGCGACTGCTCCGTTGTTATCGCAAGCCTCTCTTGTTTTTGTAGATCTGGATCCGAAAACGATGAATATTGATCCTGAAAGGATTCGTGAGGCGATTACTGATAAAACAAAAGTTGTGATCATTATGCATTATGGCGGAATTTCCTGTGACATGGATAAAATTATGGATATTGTAAAAGAACATAATCTGATCCTGATTGAAGATGCTGCGCAGGGAGTCATGGCAAGTTTTAAGGGAAAAGCCTTAGGTACTTTTGGAGATTTCGGCTGCTATTCATTCCATGAAACCAAAAACTACTCTATGGGTGAAGGTGGAGCTCTTCTGATTAACAATCCTCAGTACAATGAACGGGCTGAAATTTTACGAGAAAAGGGAACTGACAGATCAAAATTCAATCGAGGCCAGGTCGATAAATATACCTGGGTGGATCGAGGCGATTCTTTTTTACCAAGTGAGCTGAATACGGCTTATCTGTTTGCTCAGCTTGAACAGGCTGATCAAATTAATGAAGATCGAAAGAACACCTGGAATTTCTATTATTCGCAGCTTGAAGATCTTCAGGCAAAACGTCAGATTGAATTGCCTTACCTTCCTGAAGGTGCACAACATAATGCCCATCTGTTTTATATAAAAACCAAAGATCTCGAAGAACGGTCGCAGCTGATCCAGTTCGCCAGGGAGCAAGGAGTTCAGCTCGTTTTTCATTATATTCCACTTCATTCAGCTCCAGCCGGACTTAAATATGGCCGAATGTCTGGAGAAGATCAATTTACTACTGTTGAAAGTGAAAGACTTGTGCGTCTTCCAATGTATTATGGAATGACATCTGAAGATGCAAAAAAGACGGTCTCGGTGATCAGAGAGTTTTATGAAAACAGATAATCAAATCAAAGTTGAATCTGTAAATCCAAAACAGATGGAAGCAGCAGGTAAAGACTATTTATGGAATACTTTCGGAACATTCTTTTATTTTTTCTGTCAGTATCTGCTTACGATTCTGGTCGTACGTCTTGGTAATTTTACAGATGCCGGAATATTTTCGATTGTTCTATCCATTACAAACATTTTCTACTGTGTTTCGATTTATGGAGTTCGTAATTATCAGGTTGCTGATATTGAAAATCGTTTTTCAGATTCAGATTATATTCATTTCAGACATCTGTGCACTCTGATCGCTTTAGGGCTGTTTGTGATCAGTCTTCCTTTTTTTGGATACTCTGTTTACACAAGCGTATGCTGTCTGATTTATCTGTTTTATAAATTTGGCGAAAGTTATATGGATGTGTTATTTGGGATTTTTCAGAAAAGAGATGAAGTCAAAAAGATTGCAATCTCCTATATGATTAAAGGAATTGTCTCAGTAACAACATTCACTCTTGGAATGATCCTGTTTCACTCACTGATGGCTACTTTACTGATTAATACGCTGGGGATTTTTGTTGTATTAATCTTTTATGATATCCAGCATGAAAAGGGATTAACTGGACCGAAGCTGACCAGAAATCAGGCTCTGGTATTATTAAGAGATTGTTTTCCGTTAATGCTTTATTCACTTCTTGTTCCGGCGCTCAATTTGATCATGCGTACCGATATCGAGAAAATGTTTGGTACTGAACAGCTTGGCTATTTTTCCTCAGTTACAATGGTGCTTTCCATATTAAATGTATTGATGACTTCAGTGTTCGTTATGTTGATTCCAACGATATCGATTCTTTATGCTGAAGCGAAAACAAAGAAGCTGATCCGATTGATACTGATTGCGGTTGCTGGTTTTGGCCTATTGTGTCTTGCAGGTGTTGGAGCCGGTGCTCTGATTGGTGATTTTGTGTTTTCACTTTTGTTTGGAAAAGAAATTCTACCTTATATGAATCTGCTTGCACCAACAATTATTGCTTCAATTATTCTGAGCTGCGTGACTTTCTTTAGCTCAGTGCTGACATCTTTTTCGAAAAATGATGAAGTGTTGATTGGCAATTTTCCATCGGTGCTTATTGTATTCCTGTTTACTCCGATGATCCTTCAAAAGTCTGGAATGATAGGCTCTGTATTCCTGCTGTGTCTGGGATTGTTTGTTTCAGCATTGATTTTATTCGGGTTTATTTTTTTAGCGATTCATCGCGGGAATACAAAGAAAGAAATGAAGCGGGGCCGGCATGAATAACAAGAAATTATTTCCCATAAGCGCAAGTCTTTTAATCATTTTGGCTGCGGGATTTACGATCGTATGTACACTCGGTTTAGATACAAGATATGCACCAGATGAAGTCATGCGTAAACAGATTGCAGACTTTATCGTCATGAATGGTTATCTTCCTTGGGGGGATGAGCCAGAACTTATAACGGTGTGGGGCTTTAATTACTCTTTTTCTCCATATTTTCCAACGATTCTTGGCTCGTTATTTATGAAGGCTGCGAGCTTGTTTACTGATAATCCATATATTTTATTGGCTGCATTCAGACAGGTATCAACAATATCTGTTATAGGAACAGGCATTTACAGTATGCTTATTGCTCAGAATGTATTTCACAGGTATGGTGTGCAATTGCTGTTTGTCAGCCTGTCGCTGTTTCTTCCGCAATTCCTGTATTTAGCCAGTTACTTTAACAATGACATCTTCAGTATTTTTCTTGGATACGGTTTTGTCTATTGCTGGATTCGGGCTTTACGTAACGGTTGGACAGGTACTCAATGTGTTCATCTGGGAATTTTATGCGGATTGATGTCGATCACTTATTATTTTGGATATGCTTACCTGTTAGCCAGCCTTATTGTTTTCTGTATTTCCTGCTGGAAAGAAAAAACAGATAAGATTTATTTTTGGAGCCGCTTCGTTATTGTATTTCTGATTGCCTTTACGATCGGCGGATGGTGGTTTATCAAAAATGCAAACTTTATGGCCTTTGATTTTCTGGGGTTTAAAGCCACTGAATTTTATCAGGAGATGTATGGACAGAATCTGAATCTGCTCCACCCAGCGGATACCATGAGTTTTATCGATATGATATTTAAACCTGTTGGACAGGGCGATGAAGCTATGCTGTGGTGGAGACACTCTTTGATGTCTTACATTGGAGTATTTCAATCCATGTCAGTGGTTATGCATTGGAAATACTATGTTTTCTATTTTTTAATTCTGGGTTCGGGATTTATAACAGGTTTTGTATTCAGCCTGAAATCTTTTATTAAAATGAATAAAAACAGACTGTTTATGATCGCTTTGGTAATCTCGATTGTTCTTCCGGTCTTTTTAAGCGCATATAACTCATATGTAAATGATTATCAACCCCAGGGAAGATATATGATGTCAAGCTTATGCGCTGTTATGCTTTGCGTGGCCTATGGTTTTTCTAAGCTTGAAACGATTTTTGATCGAGCCCAGGGATGGTTGTTGAATACAGTTTTTAGAATTAAGCCAGATTTCAGATTGAGCTTATCGTTAATCACAGCTTTATTCTTCTGTTATAAAGGACTGCAGCTCTACTATCTTCATAATGCTGAAATTTTGTTTACAAACCTGTCAAGGCTGTTTTAAACGATAGACTTTATGATATTATTTGGACTTTGAGAAAGGATGGAATTGATGGAAAAAGAAAATGCAATCGAAGTAAGAAATATGACGAAATCCTTCAAAATTTACAAGGATCAGGCGAAAACCATCAAGGACCGTCTTGTTCGAGCGGGTTCAAAACCAGAGATAAAAACTGTGCTGGAAGATATTAATCTGGATATCCATAAAGGGGAAACCGTTGCCTTAATTGGCACAAACGGAAGTGGAAAATCAACCCTGTTAAAGTTGATGACCAAAATCCTGTATCCGAATAAAGGCACAGTCTCAACGCAGGGAAAATTAACCAGTTTGCTTGAGTTGGGGGCCGGATTTCACATGGATTTTACCGGTAGAGAAAACATTTACTTTAATGCCTCAGTCTTTGGGTTGACCAGAAAAGAAATTGACAAAAGAATTGATCGTATTATTGAATTTTCTGAACTGGGACCAAATATTGATGAACCTGTTCGAACGTATTCATCAGGAATGTATATGCGATTGGCTTTTTCAATTGCAATTAATGTTGATGCGGATATATTGCTGGTTGATGAAATTTTGGCTGTCGGGGATCAGCACTTTCAGAATAAGTGCTTTGAAAAACTGGAAGAGCTTCGTGATTCAGATAAAACAATTGTTATTGTTTCTCATTCTTTGGATACTGTTCAAAATCTTTGTTCCCGAGCGATCTGGGTCTATCATGGTCGCATACAGTTAGATGGAGATCCAGCTTATGTCATTCGACAATATTTAAAACAAAGCGCGCTGGACAACGAAGAAAACTTCAGTAAAAACGATGGAGAAGAATCTCATAAGCATGCAGGAGTAATTCATATTGATACTCCGCACAATTTTGAATCCATTAAGGCCAAGCAAATCCTGAATGTATCAGGATGGGCTGTGTCAACATCAAAAAAGGAAACAATTGAGATTGGATTTGACCAGTCAATGAATCCAGTCGAAAAGCAGATTGCCAGACCAGATGTTTACGAAGTCTATGAAGAGGAATATGCTGGCCTGATTAAGGACGATATTCTCGGATTTAATATACAGATCATGGTTCCGGAAGATATTTCTGGCGATGCCAGATTAACCGCGGTGTTGAAAGCAGATGGTCGAATAATTGATCGAAAGAAAGTCCGTTTGAGGGTGGAAGAATGAGCTTATTCAGACAAATCTATCAGTATAGAGAGCTCCTGCTCACAAATGTTAAAAAGGATATTCGAGGAAAGTACAAAGGAAGTGTATTAGGGGTTATCTGGTCTTTTCTCAATCCACTTCTGCAGGTATTTGTTTATTATCTGGTTTTTCCGTATCTTCTCGGAAATGTGATCCCCAACTACCTGATCTATCTGATTACCGGTCTTATTCCCTGGACATTCTTTTTAAGTACTGTGACCGGGGGAACCCGATGCATCAAAGATAACGCAGGGATCATCAAGAAAGTTTACTTTCCAAGAGAAATTCTGATGATTTCACAGGTATTATCCGGGCTGGTTAATTTTTATATATCCTGTCTGATCATATTGATCTTCTGTCTCTTTGGAGGAGTAGGTATAAGCATTCATGTTCTTCTGGTCCCATTTATCGCCTTGATTCAGGCAGTTTTGTCTTTGGGATTAATTCTGATTCTTGGATCGATCGAACCTTATATTCAGGATCTGGAGTTTATTGTTCAGTTTATCCTGCAGATGGGTTTCTATGGAACACCAGTGATCTATACAATTACTCAGTTTCAAAATGCAGGATGGCTGCTCAAGATCATTGAATACAACCCATTAACAGTTCTTCTTAATGCTTACAGGGATTGCTTTCTTTACCATGTCTGGCCAGATATGAATGCCATTCTCATTGTTTTGGCTGGCAGCCTGCTGTTATTGATCATTGGAATGATGATCTTTAGAAAACTCGAGAGAAATTTTGCTGAAGTTCTCTGATATGAGCTTGTATTGGATCTTATCTTTTTTGCTTTTAAGTCTGATTTTGGATCAGTCCGGTTGAGTTTCAGCAGTAATTTTTCTTTTTGCAGAACTGACTTTTATTTAATGTTTCTGAATCAGACAGAACACTCGAAACCAGCTCATTCTATTTGCATGACTGGTTTCTTTTTTATTAGTCTGAAGTGTGTTGATCGTACTGTTGAATGATCACAGGGAGGTTTTAATGAATCACTTTAAAATATCTGATATTTATGCGCAGAAGGTTACGGATGGCTATAGTCTGATTATCAATGGAATTCTCGACCAGGGACAGATCCTGATATCAATTGATCAAGTCAGCGAGCTGATCAATGAACCAGAAATTTATATGGTGATGATTCCCGAACGAGATATCAATCATCCGTCTGGCAGGGTGGTTAAATTAAAACTTACTGCCCTGCCCGAAACCATCCAAATTTATGCAAACGGAATTCCAGATTCGGTGATTGATTCAGAACAGCTGAAAAATGCTCTGAAGAAGAATTCATTTCGGATCCGTGCAGCTGCTGATCCCATAAGTGAAAATAAAGTAAAAATTCATGGTTCTGTTTTTGCGGGGGATGGACAAAAAGTTTCGCTGAGCCTGGTCAATATGGATGATGAGTCCGATGGATCATCTGATTCCGAGATAAGAATTCCCGAAATCCAGAGAATGAATGATGAGCAGCTGCAGATGTTTTATGCTCAAAAAGAAAATCTGGAAAGTGGTTTTTCCATTGAAACGGATTTAGATCGTATGAAAAATCTGGCTCTTGTTCTTGAAAGCCAGGAAGAAAGTGAGCAGATTCCGCTTGAGGATATTGTTTCTGATACCCGAAACAGTGAAAACGTCAGTAAATTGAATCGTTCAAAAGAATATCTGAGTCAGTTTGGGTTAAGAAAGACAATATCGAAGGCAGTAGAAAAAAGCAGTCAGCATTTTGGAGGAACTAGTTATCACCATTACGCCATCAGACAGCTTCCTTCAGATGATGAATTAACCAGACAAAAACAAACTGAATTTGAATATGAACCTCTGATTTCACTGATTGTTGCAGCTTATAATACCCCAGAATCATTCTTCAATGAGATGATTAAGAGTGTGCTGAATCAAAGCTATTCCAATTGGGAACTCTGCATTGCGGATGGTTCGGATAATAACAATATCGATGAATGGCTAAAAAGAATTAAAGATCCAAGAATCAAGTATAAAAAGCTGACTGAGAATCAGGGAATTGCTGGGAACATGAACGAAGCATTAAATATGGCAATTGGAGATTATATTGGATTCTTCGACCATGATGATCTTTTGCGAAAAGATTGTCTTTTTAAGGTAGTACAGGCTCTTCAAACCCACAGATATGATGTTCTCTATACGGATGAAGATAAATATGTCTCCGAAACAGAAACTTTTACCGAACCGCATTATAAACCAAATTTTTCTATTGATCTTTTAAGATCTGAAAACTACATTACTCATTTTTTAGTTGTAAGCCGTTCTATTGCCAGTCAGCTTGAAGGTTTTCGATCAGAATACGAAGGATCACAGGATTATGACTATGTTCTTCGAGCTAGTGAAATTGCAGGCTCGATTGCCCATATTCCCGAAATTCTCTATCATTGGCGGATTCATGAAGACAGCACGGCTATGAAGGCTGCAAGTAAGATGTATTGCTTTGAAAATGGAAAAAAAGCCCTTGAAGATCACCTTTTGCGGATGAATATTATGGCCAGAGTTGAAATGCTTCCTGCACCTTACTATGGAAAATTCAGAGTGTATTATCCGCAGGATCCAAATCTGAAAATCTCTATCCTGGTTGATCGTCCATTTGATCGATCAAGTGAGAGATTTTATGCCGATGAATTAGCAGAGAGTCTGCTTCAATCTGAGTATCAGAATTTTGAGGTTCTGATTGCACCCGGATCATTGATTGAAAAAGATGGAGCTTATATCCAGCTTCAAAAAGCAGGGAAAATAATCGAAATTTCACATCTGGATGAAGAAAATAAAGCAGAATTTTTCAATAAAGCATCACAGCATGCCCATGGAGATCTGCTTCTCTTTATGAGTGGAGAGCTTTCAATCAGGGACAGTGAAACTTTAGGAGAGATGTCCAGTTTAGTCCGTATGGACAGGACAGGAGCTGTAACAGGAAAGATTTTGAACCGAAAAGGTCTGATCAGTGAATTTGGAACAGTAATCCGTCCTGAACAATCTGCTTTGCAGGTTCCTGCCTTCAGAAATCTTGAATACTTTCATGCTGGATATCAGGGACGCTGTCTGACTCTTTCGAATTTTTCGGCATTTTCAGATTCAGCTTTAATGGTTAGAAAAGATGTATTCATGAATCTTGGCGGGTTTTCAGAGAGTTATTCGGATAATGAATTTGCAGCCGAATTCTGTATTCGGCTTTTGAATAAAGGATATTGGAATATTGCAGATCCTTTTGCACTTTTTACGGTACCTACAAACCGAAACTGGATAAAAAATACAAGGAGCAGGAAGCTTTCAAATTCACAGAATGTTCAAAAGAGTTTAAGAGAGAACTTACCTCTGTTTTTTAGAAATGGGGATCCATTCTACAATCCGAATTTTGAAAATTCTTTACAACCATTCCATATTCCTGAAAGCTAAGTCTATTGAAGAAAAGAGGAGATGAATCCGATGAATGTCTCAACAGTTATGAGTGTTTATAATCCAAATGAATTTCTAGAAAAACAGTTGGATTCAATTCGAAATCAAAGCAGTGCCTGTGATGAAGTTATTCTGGTCGATGACTGCTCAACAAATGATGCAGTCTGCAGAATCAATTCCTATATTGAAAAATATTCTCTGGATCATTGGAAATTGTATAAATCCAAAAAGAATCGTGGCTTCATTGAGACATTCAGAAAGGGTTTAAGTCTGGCTTCTGGAGATATAATTGTTCTTTGCGATCAGGATGATATCTGGAAGATAGATAAAGTGGAGTCCATTAAGCATGAATTTGAGATCCATCCTGAGATTCTCGCATTAGGAACTTCCTTTGAAGCAATCGATGAATTCGATCAGACACTACCAATAGTTGTTCACAAAGGAAAGTCCAATAATAATCTGCTTCGAAAGAAAGTCGAAAAAGGAAAGCTGACGCCACTGGCATACAGAGATATCGCCATTTATAACTTTACTCCAGGATGTACTGCAGCCATCAGATCTTCATTAAAAAACGACTATTTACAATGGACGGGTGACTTACCTCATGATTGGGCCCTGTTTGCGATTGCTGCCTTAAACGATGGACTATTTTATCTGGATAAGAAAACAACACTTTACCGGCAGCATGGCTCCAATACTTATGGATTAAAACATCTCAGTTCTCTGGAAAACAGAAAAAAAAGAGCAGCTGAAGATTATACTCAAAAACAGGCTCTGGCTTCATTGGTTCAAACTTTCTCAAAGCGAAAGAATGACCAGAATATGGCAAAGAAAGTTGAAAAATTTTATGAAAAACGTCTGCAGATGCTAAAACAGAAAAATCTGGCTGCAGCTTCTATGCTTTTGGTTGAATCCTTACAATATCCATTTCTGTATCAGACGATCGGTGCAGATATCAAATCCATTTTTGATTCGAGAAAATCGACATAAAAGTCATGAGGTCTGAATGCTTATGAGTGAGAAAGCAAGTCATGAAAATCATTTATATAATCTGGTCTGTATGGCAGCCTGTAATGGTGAAAAGTATATAGACGCTCAGATCAAATCGATTCTTAATCAGTTGAATGAAGACGACAGGTTATTCATCAGTATCGATCCTTCAAAGGATCAAACAAAAGAGATAATTGATACCTTTAAAAAACAGGATTCAAGAATTTTTGCATTCAATGGTCCAGGACAGGGAATCCAGAAGAATTTTGAATTCCTGCTTAGTAAAGCACAGGTGTATTTAAAAAAACGAAGAGATTATGATCCGGAATGCTTACAGAAAACTTTAATCTATTTATGTGACCAGGATGACCTATGGCATAAGAATAAAATTCCTGTTGTTGAGAAATTTTTTTTACAGGAGCCTATCAATCTGCTTGTTCATGACTGTGATCTGATTGATGAAAACGGATTAATGCTGGAACAATCCTACTTTGAACTGCATCGGACTAAACCAGGATATCTAGATAATCTGGTTCGAAATTCTTATATTGGATGCTGTATGATTTTTCGAGCAGAGCTTCTGGAAAAAATTCTTCCATTTCCACAGCCAATACCGATGCACGATCAGTGGATTGGTTTAAAAGCACGGCAATATGGGAGACAAAAATGGTTGAAAGAGCCATTGATCAGTTACCGTAGACATGGTAAGAACGCTTCAGATTTAACCCATTCAAAACTTACTCAGATGATTCAATGGAGATTTCAGATAATCAAGGCTCTATTACAGAAGTGATTTCAAGATTGAAACTAAAACATAGTCAGATCAAACAGAATATTTCTGAAGTAACATTTATGGAGATTAAAGATCGATAAGTATAGAAACTTGATGAAACTTATAGGTCATTTGGAATATGAGGAGAAAGTCATGAAGATTGGCGTGATTGTTGCTGTCTATAATGGTGAACGCTTTTTGTTGGAGCAGTTGGAATCGATTGCCAATCAGAGTCGAAAACCGGACGCTATATGGATCCGTGATGATGGGTCCACTGATCAGTCAAAGCCATTAGTTCAGCAATTTATTACAGACCATCCAGAGCTTTGCATCCACTTTATTCAGGGACAAAATGTTGGTTTTAAAGAGAATTTTCGGCTGCTGTTATCAGAAGCCTATAACAAAATGGATTGGATTTTCCTAAGCGATCAGGATGATCGATGGGATTCAGATCGAATTCTGAAAATGGAAAAGCAAATTCAAAAGGTTGATAACATGTCAGCAATCGCCAGTTCATTTCGTTTTATGAATCAAAAATCTGAAATATACTCTATACCGCTAAAACAGGGATGGTCTAACCAGAATCTGATTCCCAGAGTGATTTCAGAATTCAGGCTGGAACCTATTTCGGTGGATGAACTTACTTTTCATAATTATTTTCAGGGGTGTGCTATGGCTGTTCACCAATCGGTTGCCGAAGAATATCTGAAAATCAATAATCCTTATTTACCTCATGATTGGATGTTATCTTTGATTGCGGCAAGCAAAAATGAACTTTACTTTTGGAACGAACCTTTATTTGATTATCGCATTCATGCTGATAATACGATCGGTTTGCCTCAAAGCAGTCGATTTGAATTTTTCAATCGAATTAAAAATATGAATACTCTGTATAATCGAACAATAGTCATCAAACAGTCAAAAGAAGTTCTTGAGACTTTGGAAATCAATTATCCGGAGCTGATGACTGAAAATAGAAAACAACAACTGCAATTCACTAAAGAAAACCTGAAACTGATAGAATACAAAAAAATTATTCCATTGATCGGACAGTTTTCTAACCCCTTTTACCATCAATATAAATCGAAATTTGGACAGATTATGGATTTAATTTACTGTATAACCCACTAATCAGGAACGAATAGTAAGTGATCAATTAGGATTACTAAGAAAGGTAATAAAAATGAAGAATAAAAGACAGTCTGATATTCTTCTGATCATTCCCGCTTTTAATGAAGAAGAATGCATTGAGCGAGTCGTCAGAAATCTTATCGAGCACTATCCTCAGTTTGATTACGTCATTGTGAATGATGGATCAACGGATGATACCTCGAAAATTGCACATCGTTGTGATTTTAATGTAGTAGATTTACCAATAAATTTAGGACTGACAGGTGCATTTCAAACTGGTATGAAATATGCAGCAAAGAATAATTACTTTTGTGCGATCCAATTTGATGCAGATGGTCAGCATAAACCTGAGCATATTCAGGAACTTTATGAATCGATTCGAAGAGGGAACGATATTGCGATTGGTTCACGGTTTGTAAAACATAAAAAACCATTTTCAATGAGAATGTTTGGAAGTCGACTGATTGAGACAGCAATACGACTAACAACCGGGCGGCATGTTAAGGATCCAACGAGTGGGATGAGAATGTATTCAAGTAATGTTATCCGAAAATTTGCTAATAATGTTAATTTGACTCCTGAACCGGATACAATTTCATATTTACTTAAGACTGGATCTTCTGTGGATGAAGTGCAGGTGGAGATGGATGAGAGGCTGGCTGGAGAAAGTTATCTGACACTTTCGAAATCTATTCGATACATGACTCTAATGCTTACAAGTATCTTGTTTGTACAGCCTTTCAGAGCGAGGAAAAACTGATGTCAATATTATTCAGACTATTATTAATTGGTACAGTTATTTTTGCTACCTATTGGATGTTCAGAATGATTAATCGTTCCAGGATGAAGATTTCTGATTCAATATTCTGGATTTTTCTAGCATTTATTTTAATTGTTTTGGGAATATACCCGAGTATTATGCGATCGTTCAGCGATGTTTTGGGAATTTATTCGGAAGCAAATCTTCTATTTGCGGTTATTCTTTTTATCATGCTCGTCAAAGTCTTTTTGATGTCGGTCGAAAACTCACGTTTAACCAATCGTATTGACAATCTTACCCAGCAGATCGCACTGAAAAATAGAGATGACAAAATTTATCTGGAAAGCCTGGAAAAGAAAGTTGAAAATCTTCAAAACGAGCTGGAAAAAGGGGCTGGAAAAAGCAACATAAAGAATTCGGAAATCCTCGTAAGCGAATCTTATTCTGAAGAAGAAATAAATATTTAATTAGTGATGAAGATTAGAAATGATATCAAAAATGAAAAATTATTTTCCACAGGGGAATTTGCATCAATTGCTCAGGTAACAAAACGCACTCTACAATTTTACGATCGAAAAGGATTACTGAAACCTAGTTATATCCTAGACAATGGGTATCGAAAATATACTCTAAAAGATTTAGAACGTCTTCAAAAGATTTTAATGTTTAAGGAACTGGGATTTTCACTGGATGAAATTACGATGCTCCTGCTCGATTCAAGAAAGGATCTTTTGAATTCAATACGTATTCAAAAAGATCTGGTCAATGATAAAATCAATCATTTAAAAAATGTTCATGAGTCCCTTGGATTGGCTTCATTGAAATTAGAGTCTGGAAACTCAGATTCTGAAGACGTTATCCTGAACCTCATACAGGTACTCAAAAAAGATGAAAATCTGGTCGAGCAGTATAAAACCGCTAATAATTTGAGAATCAGAACAAACTTGCATCAGAAGTATTCAACCGCAAAAGTTCCCTGGTTTGAATGGCTATTTTCTCAGCTCCGGTTTGATCACGTGAATCGAATTCTGGAAATTGGATGTGGAAATGGATTGTTATGGAAAAATTGCAGCCGGTCTATGCGCAATCGAGATATCTTCCTTTCAGACATTTCTGAAGGAATGGTTGATGAAGCCAGAAAACAGCTCAACACCTATGATTATTCTTTTATGGTGTTTGCAGCCGAGTCGATTCCATTTAAAAACAGTTATTTTGATGCAGTGATCGCAAACCATATGCTGTTTTATCTGAAGGATTTTTCGCAGGGTATGAAAGAGATCAATCGAGTTCTGTGCGATCATGGAACTTTGTATGCCTCAGCATATGGAAAAAACCATATGAAGGAAGTCACTGAACTTGTTAAGGAGTTTGATCCACAGATTTACCTGTCAGATGAAAATTTATTCGATCGATTTGGTAAGGAAAATGGCAAAGAACTGCTTTCCACATGGTTTAACGAGATTGTCTATATTCCTTATGAAGACCATCTTGAAGTAACAGATTCAAGAGATCTGGCTGATTATATTATTTCGTGTCATGGAAATCAGAATGAACGTCTGCGTGGACGAATTGACGAATTCCTGGAGTTTCTGGATTGTAAAATGAAACAAATGGGTAAAATAGTAATAACCAAAGATGCTGGGTTGTTCATCGCTAAAAAATAAACTTTTTTTCAAAAGATTATGGGAAATCATCAAAGTTGGTGATTTCCCTTTTCTATTACGTAACGTCATAGTTTATTCTGTATTCAGTTAACGAATTACAGGATAATGGTCCGAGGAGGCATTTCATGAAAGGTATTATTCTTGCAGGCGGATCAGGTACCCGTCTGTACCCATTGACGAAGGTAACGAGTAAACAATTGCTGCCTGTGTTTGATAAACCAATGATTTACTATCCAATGAGCATCCTCATGGAAGCTGGAATCAAGGATATTCTTATTATTTCTACTCCGGAAGATACTCCGCGTTTTGAAGAACTGCTTGGGGATGGACATCAGTTTGGAGTCAATCTGTCTTATAAAGTGCAGCCGTCACCTGATGGACTTGCACAGGCATTTATCATCGGTGAAGATTTTATTGGAAATGATTCAGTAGCAATGATCCTTGGCGATAATATTTTCCATGGTCATGGACTGGCAAAACGTCTTCGGGCAGCTGCCGCTAAAGAAGATGGTGCAACTGTGTTTGGCTACTATGTTGAAGACCCGGAACGCTTTGGAGTGGTTGAATTTGATGATAACGGCCATGCTATTTCATTGGAAGAAAAACCAGAAAATCCTAAATCGAATTATGCCGTTACAGGGCTTTACTTCTATGACAATAATGTCGTTGAATACGCAAAAAATCTACAGCCTTCTCCAAGAGGAGAACTGGAAATCACAGATCTGAACAGGATTTATCTGGATAAAGGTCAATTAGGGGTCACATTATTGGGCGATGGCTTTACATGGCTTGATACAGGAACACATGAATCTTTAGTAGATGCAACCAACTTTGTAAAAACTGTAGAAGAGCACCAGCATAGAAAAATTGCTTGTCTCGAAGAAATCGCGTTTCGAAATGGCTGGATCGATCTGGATAAGATGAAGGAAATTTACGAGACATACAAGAAGAATCAATACGGTGCTTATCTCAAAAAGCTGATTGACCGCAAATATGTAGATAAGGAAGTGTAGGAATAGATTATGAAAGTACATGAAACCGAGATTCCTGGTGTTCTGATTATTGATACAGATGTTTTTGGAGATCACCGGGGATACTTTACAGAAACGTATAATAAGCCCAAATATGAAGCCGCAGGAATTCATGCTGATTTTGTGCAGGACAATATGTCTTTTTCAGCTCAGCCTGGAACGCTCCGGGGTCTGCATTGGCAAAATCCTCCATATGCTCAGGCAAAACTTGTCAGCTGTACAAAAGGCCGGGTGATTGATGTAGCGGTAGATATTCGTAAGGGATCGCCAACGTTCGGAAAATGGGTCGCCTGTGAGCTGTCTGAAGAAAACCACAGACAATTCTTTATTCCAAGAGGGTTTGCTCATGGCTTTCTGACTTTAAGTCCGGATGTTGAATTCCGCTACAAGGTCGATAATGTCTATAACAAGGAATCTGAAGGGGGAATGCAGTACGACGCCCCTGAAGTCAATGTAGATTGGGGAACATTGCTTGAGGGAATTGAACCCGTTCTTTCCGAAAAAGATATGGCTGCTCCAGACCTGACTCATTCAGATAACAAGTTTGTATATGAAGAAATGATTACAGAATAATTATTCTGGATAATCTATTGATGTATCTCATATTAAGGAAAAGATATTTTTGAAGGCTGGAATCATTCCAGGAAATAAGGAATTTAAAGCCAGTCTGTAATAACAAAAGGAGAAATTTTATGAAAATACTCGTAACAGGCGGTGCCGGATTTATCGGCGGTAACTTTGTTCAGTATATGGTGAATGAATATCCGGAAGATATGATTATCAATCTGGATAATCTGACATATGCCGGAAATCTGGAGACGCTGAAATCTGTTGAAGATAAACCGAATTATAAATTTATCAAGGGAGATATCGCTGACCGCGAATTTATTTTTGATCTTTTTGAAAAGGAAAGACCAGATGTTGTGATTAACTTTGCCGCTGAGTCTCATGTAGACCGTTCCATTGAAGATCCTGAAATCTTTGTTCGTACTAACGTTTTAGGGACGACCACTTTACTTGATGCGTCAAAAACTTATGGCGTAAAACGATATCATCAGGTATCTACTGATGAAGTTTATGGCGATCTGCCGTTAGATCGTCCAGACCTCTTCTTTACAGAAGAAACGCCATTACATACAAGCTCCCCTTACTCTTCAAGTAAGGCTGCCGCTGATCTGTTTGTTCAGGCATATCATCGTACGTATGGACTGCCAACAACGATTTCGAGATGTTCAAACAACTATGGTCCATATCAATTCCCGGAAAAGCTGATTCCTTTAATGATTTCGCGTGCTCTTGCAGATGAAAGCCTTCCAGTGTATGGAAATGGTGCAAATGTTCGTGACTGGCTCCATGTTCTTGATCATTGCAAAGCGATCGATCTGATCATTCGCAAAGGCAAAGAAGGTGAAGTTTACAACGTGGGTGGCCATAATGAAAGAACCAACCTTGAAGTTGTAAAAACTATTCTGAAAGCTTTAGGAAAACCGGAATCTCTGATTACCTATGTCGAAGACCGCAAAGGCCATGATCAGCGTTATGCGATTGATCCTGCAAAACTCGAAAATGAGCTGGGCTGGGAACCAGAATATAATTTCGATACTGGAATCGCTCAGACCATTGACTGGTATCTGAATAACAGAGACTGGTGGGAAAATATTCTGTCTGGAGATTATCAGAATTACTTCCAGAAAATGTATGTAGATAAAGGCAGAGTTTCTGAATAATTGAATTTTAATCAGGCAGGGATGAAGTTCCTGCCTTTTCATAAAATAAATCTAAAGGAGTTCAAATGAAAATATTAGTAACTGGAGTGAATGGACAGCTTGGATTTGACGTCGTAGAAGAAGCAGAAAAACGGGGCATTGAAGCTGTTGGTGTAGATATTCAAAATTTGGATATTACAAACGAAGAACAGGTTAACGACGTCATTCTGAATGGAGATTATGATGCAGTCGTTCATTGCGCAGCCTGGACCGCAGTCGATAAGGCAGAAGAACCTGAATTGTTTGAAACTGTACGCAAGGTCAATGCCACAGGAACCAAATATATTGTGGAAGCCTGCCGAAAAAAAGATATCCCATTGATGTACTTTTCAACTGATTATGTTTTCGACGGCCAGGGAGAAGATCCCTGGATGGAAGACGCTCCGAGAAACCCTTTGAATGTTTATGGGATTACTAAAGCTGAAGGCGAAGAATATGTAGAAAGCTATCCAAAGCACTTCATTATCCGTATTTCCTGGGTGTTTGGACGCAACGGGAACAACTTTATTAAAACTATGCTGCGCCTGGGCAAGGAACATGATCAGCTGACTGTTGTCTCCGATCAGGTTGGTTCACCAACCTATACTTATGATCTGGCCAGACTGGTCGTCGATATGATTCTTACTGATGAATATGGAACTTATCATGCAACGAATCAGGGAGAATGCTCCTGGTATGATTTCGCCAAAGAAATCTTTAAGCAGGCCAATATGGATGTAAAAGTTTTGCCAGTCAGCAGTGATCAGTATCCAGCCAAAGCTAAACGTCCATCGAACTCACGAATGAACCAAACTAATCTTGATGATCACGGTTTTGATCGATTGCCGACATGGCAGGATGCGTTGTCAAGATACCTCGAACAGCTCAATAAGCAGAACTAAAATGGAATCTGTTTATCAGAATGTTTTCTATAATTATCTGTCCATGGATAAAAGGATCAGAACTCCTGATCCTTTTTCCACGTTTATGAACAGATGATTCGGAAAACGATCGATGAGAAAGAGAAGAGAGGATGTTTAATGTCTCGAAAAGAATCATACAATTTTGAATGCGGTTAACATGTATTTGTCAGATAGAAAATCTTTTCTTTTAAAAAATGACATTTTATATTTTTAATGCACGTCTGCCGGAGACGAACAAATTTTCCTGGCGGATCAAATCATGCTCCATTCATTGAGGAGAAACCATTCACCTCTATAATAAGAATGACATCAATCTGAAAAGGACCTGTTTATGAATATAAAAATAATTGTTGCTGCTCATAAAAAATATCCTATCTCAGCTGAATCGATTTATCTGCCCGTACAGGTCGGAGCTTTTCAGCGGGAATCAATTGGCTATCAAAGAGATGATGAGGGCGAAAATATTTCTCATAAAAATCCAAACTATTGCGAACTTACAGGATTGTACTGGGCATGGAAAAACTTACCAAGTGATTATCTTGGACTCGTTCATTACCGACGCTATTTTGGAGGTTCGCAAAAAGGCAAGGGTATGGAGAAGGTTCTTTCTGATCAGGAAGCTGCAGAGATTCTGAATACCACGGATTGTATTCTTCCAAAAAAACAGTGGTACTTGATTGAGACCATTTATTCGCATTACGATCATACTCATTATGCACAGGATATTCAGAAAACCAGAAAGATCATTGCAGAATATTACCCAGAGTATCTGAATGCATTTGACAGACATATGGAGAAAAGGAGTTCTCATATGTTTAACATGTTTATCATGCGCCGCGATTTAGCAGACCAATACTGTAAGTTTTTGTTTGGTATTCTCGGGAAGCTTGAATCTGAGCTGGACATGGAAGCGTATGATCCGTTTCAGGCCAGAGTTCTTGGAAGAATTGGTGAAATTTTGCTGGATGTCTGGATTGATACCAATCAGATTAACTATAAAGAGATGCCTATGATTTATCTTGAGAAGATTAATTGGCGTAAAAAGATCATTGCGTTTCTTCAGGCAAAGTTCTTCCATAAAAAATATAAAGGGAGCTTTTGATGATAAAAAAAATAAGTACCTTCATAGAGAATCATTATTCCACCCTTGTTTGTCTTTGCATTTCTGCTTACTTTGTCTGTGCACTTGAAGTATCAACAATGATTCACTATCTCCCAGTTCTGCCTCTTCTGCTAAAACTGGTCAGATACGCTATTTATGCGGCGTTGCTGATTTTATGGGGAGTTGAATTCTGCTCAAGAGAGTCGGTTAGTAAATTTTCTGATTTTTTTTCAAAATTTACTCTCTGGCTGGTCAATCATCTGTTCTTTTGCCTGATTGCTTTTATCGCAATCATGATTTATCTGACTTCCGGCTCATTGATTCCCTTTGCTCTTTTATTAATGTTTGGCGTAATGCAATATGTAAAGACAGAGAAGGTTTTAAAATGGATTTTCTTTACACAGACAATTACGGCCGTTGGAATCATTTTGCTTTCATTAGTGGGAGTCATTGAAAATCTGGGATATCCAACGTTTTTAAGAGGAATCCGCTATTCCTTCGGATATATTTTTCCACTTGAACTCCATGTTCATTTTCTGATTCTGTCATTGATGTACTTGTATCTTTATCCAAAGCAGCATGGATGGAAGAGTTTTTTAGGCATTAGTGTTTTGAATTTTGTACTGTATCACTTTACTATTGCCAGAACGTCTTTTATTCTGGCAGAGTTTGCAGCCATAATGAGTTTGATTATCGCCTTGCTGCCTTCAAGATTCAAGGACTCCCTTTGTCGATGGAAATCCTGGCGTTATCTTATACCAGGCTTAACCGTGTTTGTTTTTCTGTTCTTTATCTTTCTGTGTCTGGCATATAATCCGGACCTGCTGGCGTGGGAACGTCTTGATGATATGCTTTCTGGAAGACTTCGCTTAGGTCAGTCTGCCTTACAGACTTATCCGCTGACTTTGTTTGGCCAGACTGTAAAGTGGCTTGGCTCGGGTGGTCCGGAAGGAGTTTATGTCTGGGAGAGTGCCTATAATTATGTTGATAATTCTTATATTAAGGATTTGATTGATAACGGTATTATCTTCTGGACTCTTGAAATTCTGGGATATATCTGGCTTCAGCTCAGAATGCTGCGTTCAAAGAATTTAATGGGATTTACGATCATCTGGGTATTTTTCATTCTCGGAATGATGGAACCAAGACTGGTGCTGATCCCGTTCAACTTTTTACTTTTATTATTTGGACCAGCCTGTTTAGCTTCAAATGTGCAGGTCGAGACCTGGATCAGCAAACTGTCCTGGATACGGGATAAAACAAGAGAGCTTTCAGTCTGGCAAAAAGCACTATTTGTAAGTCTGCTAGGAATTCTTTTGGTCTTTGGTTTTTTCAGGTTAAGAGAGCAGAGAATTCGTCTAGCTAGAGAAAAATTTGCCGATCAATTAATCGATCATAGAGATCAATATACAAGAGAATTATGGATGAGTGAATCTTCGGAATCTGAAGATCCATTCAATTGGAGAAGTACAATCTACAAAGCGGTCGAAAGTACTGACTCATATGAAAAGAAAGTTTATCAATTTGATAAAAGGAATCTTTCAGATGAGGCTTTCGGGAAAATATCAGAGCTCGATGAGCAGACCATCGAGAGAATTTATCAGAAACTTGTGAATAACCAACAGGGATCTGAGGCTAAAACTCTGAATGAAATCAAAAATGAAGTTGAAAAAGCCCGATTGGAATTAGAATGACCGCAATAATGAATCTTTAAAAGATAAAAATTTAACGATAAGTTTATGAATAAACGGAGGATCAAATGATTAATTTAGAAAATTCAAAAGTGCTGATCACAGGAGCAGCTGGTTTTATTGGCTCTAATCTCGCTAAAGACCTGCTGAAGAAATTCAAAGACATCAAGATCGTCGGAATTGATAATCTGAATGATTATTACGATGTACAGATTAAACATAACCGATTGGAAGATCTAAATCAGGACTCTCGTTTCGAATTTATTAAAGGAGATATTTCTGATAAAGAATTAATTGATCAGATCTTTGAAACATTCCATCCAGATGTTGTCGTGAATCTGGCCGCTCAGGCTGGAGTTAGATACTCTATCATAAATCCGGATGCCTATATTCAAAGTAATCTAATCGGATTCTATAACCTTCTTGAAGCGTGCCGTCATTATCCGGTAAAACATCTTTTATTCGCATCAAGTTCATCAGTTTATGGAGCAAATAAGAAAATTCCCTATTCGACTGAGGATAAAACAGACCATCCGGTGTCTCTTTATGCAGCTACAAAAAAATCCAATGAACTCTTAGCTTATGCATACTCAAAGCTTTACAAGATCCCGGCAACCGGTCTTCGATTCTTCACCGTTTATGGACCAGCAGGCAGACCGGATATGGCTTATTTTGGATTCACAGATAAACTCAGAAGAAATGAAACAATTGAGATCTTTAACTACGGAAATTGCAAACGCGATTTCACCTATATTGATGACATCGTTGAAGGTGTAATTCGAGTGATGGAAAAATCTCCGAAAAAAGATGAAAACGGTGTTGAATTCAAAGTTTATAACATTGGAAATAATGAACCGGAAAATCTTTTAGACTTTGTTACGATTCTGCAGGAAGAATTAATTCGTGCTCATGTATTACCGAAAGATTACAACTTTGAAGAGCATAAGAAATTGGTTGGCATGCAGCCTGGCGATGTCGAAGTTACATACGCGGATGTAACTGAATTAATTAAGGATTTTAACTTTCAGCCTAACACTTCATTGAGACAAGGCCTTCGAAATTTTGCAGAATGGTATGCAGACTATTATGGAACTTGTGAACAGTGATTTGATTTTTGTTAGATACTGTTTTAAATGAACTAACATGAGGATATTGTATGACATCTGTAAAACTCAGCGTTAGCATCGTCTCATATCATAATTTTAATGATATAAAGCGACTGCTTGAATCCATTAAACGGAATACTTCATCTGAGCTTTCCATGAAAATATATGTGATTGATAATGCCAATGAGCAGGATCAGTTTCGGGAATTGGTTAAACAATATCCTGAACTGAACTACATTCACACGGGAAAGAATCTTGGATTTGGGAAAGGGCATAATTATGTATTGTCAAATCTAGACTCAGAATATCATGCAATCGTAAACCCAGATGTTCTTCTGAAAGATGATGCTTTCAGCATTTTAATCGATTTTATAGAAAAAACAGGCTGCGGTATGGCTGTTCCCAAACTGGTAACTCCTGATGGCGAAAGATTAGCAGCTTATCGAAAAGATCCTAATCTGTTGGATATGTTATGCCGAATCTGGTTTCGTTCCGTATTTCCGGAAAAAGTGGCCGTTCACGAGCTGTCGCATGAAGATTACTCTAAGCCGTTTAAAGTCCCATTTGCACAGGGAAGTTTTTTGGTCTGCAAAACCGACTTATTCAAACAATTAAACGGGTTTGATGAATCCTATTTTATGTATCTTGAAGATGCTGATTTATGCAGAAGGATGAATCAGATCAGCGATGTAATGTATTGTCCTTATACAACTGTTGAACATCGATGGGAAAAAGGATCACATAAGAATTTTCATCTATTCAGAATACATATTCAAAGCTGGATTAAATACTTTAAAAAATGGGGATATTTTTAATTTCAAAAGGTGTCAGAATGAAAAAACGCTATTGTCTTGAAAAATTTGAAAATTATGAATCCAGTGATGGCTATGAACTGTTTGTCCGTGGATGGTATTTAACCAAGAATCATGAATCATTAAATGTAGAAGTCTATGCTGATAACTCACCAGTATCTGCAGATGTGACAATTATCAGCCGTCCCGATGTGTTAAACAGTCTTCAGGCTCCTGACAGTACTGTTCATTGCGGCTTTATTATTAAAGCTAAAATGAGTGAGAAAACAAAAGAAATGAAACTTGTTTTAAATGGAGAAACTGTACTGGAATTAAAAGGGCTTGAATTTGAGCGCAGTGTTCTCAAGGACGATTTTATGTATGATTTTACTCTACGCCAGGAAGGGGATGCTCTGTACCGGGTAGCTGGTTTTGCTGCTTCTCCTGAAAATGGAAAAGTAAATGTTTATCTTGTTGATGGCGATAACAAAAAAATTGACCAGCAATTAAACAAATTACCTGATTATAAATCTCCATTTTATTTTGATGAGCACGTTCGGGACACTGGTTTTGATATTGTATTCTGTCATCCTGATAATAAAAATTCTGTTCATCTGGTTCTTGAAAAAGACAGTAAACAATTCACGATTCCACTATCAATGAGTTCGTCAAGACCGGAAATTTTGATGAATAATTTTTCTGTTTTAGGAATCGGGCGTATTTATCCATTATGGAAAGCCAATGGATCGCGTTTTTTAGCGCGCAGACTTTTTAGACATGAACTCTACAGTATTGTTGATGCACAGGCAGAAACGAAATGGTATAGAGAAAATACACCTACGCAAAATGACCTAGCTAAACAAAAAAATACAAAGTTCAGTTATGAACCACTTATTTCTCTGGTTTGTGCTGCTTACCATACAGACCTCAAATATTTAAACATTTTAATACGCTCGTTGAATCAGCAGTCGTATTCCAATTGGGAACTGTGTATAGCTGATGGATCAGAAGATCGTTCTGTTGAAGAGTATGTTGCAAAAAAACTGAAAGATAATCCGAAAATTCGTTATAAGAGAATTGGGAATAATTTGGGTATTGCTGGAAATACAAACGAAGCAATAAAAATGGCTGAAGGAGATTTTATCGGATTTATTGATCATGATGATTCCTTAAGACCAGATGCGCTGTTTGAAGTCGTCAAGGTAATCAATGAAAAAGATCCTGATTTTATTTATACCGATGAAGATAAGATCATTAATAAAAAAGGGGAACTTGGAAATCTCTTTTTTAAACCGGATTATTCTCCTGATTATTTATTCTCATGTAATTACATCAATCATTTTTCTGTTGTACGGAAATCCATTTTAGATAGAATTGGTCTTTTGAGAAGTGAATACGATGGTGCTCAAGACTATGATTTTCTTCTGAGAATGATTGAAATCGTTCCTGCTGAAAAAATTGTACATGTATCTAAGCCGGTTTATCATTGGCGAATGACTGAGGATTCTACTGCACTTAACCCTGAGAGCAAACGTTGGGCATTTGATGCTGGCAGAAGAGCTATCCAGGATTATATGGATAGGAATGGAAAAAATGCTGTAGTTTCGGATGGTCCGTATTTGGGGACCTATATGGTCAAATACAAAATGCAGGAATATCCAATGATCAGCATTATCATTCCGAATAAAGATCATATTGGAGAATTGGAGGTTCTATTATCTTCCATTCAAGAAAAAGTCAGCTATCCAAATTATGAGATTCTGGTTGTCGAAAATAATTCAACGGAAGAAGCAACTTTCAGATTTTACGAAACTATTGAAAGCAAATTTCCCAAAGTAAGATTGCTTCATTGGGAAGATGAATTTAATTATTCTGCGATCAATAACTATGCAGTAAGACAGAGTCAGGGTGAAATTATTCTATTAATGAATAATGATATGGAAATTATTGATGGAGATTTGTTGGACGGAATGGCTTCGAATGCTCTCAGAGATGAGGTTGGAGCTGTGGGAATCAAGCTCCTATACAAAAATGGAAGAATTCAGCATAATGGAGTGCTATGGGGAATCGAAGGAGGCTATCATCTATTTCTTGAAGAAGAGGTTGCGGGGAATTCCTATGGTAATTTAAAAATGGTTCAGCATGATGTAGCTGGAGTGACTGGTGCAGCCTTGATGGTGACTAAGAAGAAGTATTGGGAAGTAGGCGGATTAGACGAAAGATATCAAGTCGCCTATAACGATGTTGATTTCTGTTTGAAACTTTTAGATGCTGGTTACTATAATGTTATTCTTCCTCAATATTCGATGTATCATTATGAATCATTATCGCGTGGGTTAGAGGATACCCCAGAAAAACTGAATAGATTTTACTCAGAACTTGATCGTTTAACTGATACCTGGACTGATCATTTCGAACATGGAGATCCTTATTATAACGAAAACTTATCTTTAACTCGTGGGTATTACACTCCAAGAACACTTGATGAACAAAGCGATTATGAAATACTAAAAAATGCTCGTAAAAAAAGAGACATTGAAAGAAAGCGGCTGGATGATGAAAAAGAATAATAGTGGTGAGCCGGAAATATTAGCTGGGATTGTCACCTGTAATCCTGAAATCACTCTCTTGAGTAAAAATATTCGAGCATTAGAGGATCAAGTAAGTGAGATAATAATTATCGATAATGATTCAGAAAATCGCGATCAGATCATTGCTTTAGCTAATTCATTTGATTCAATACATGTTTTATTAAATCAAACCAATAAAGGTTTAGCGTCGGCTTTAAATCAGGTGTTTCAATATGCTGTTGACAATGAATATGGATGGTATTTGTCTATGGATCAGGATTCAGTAGTTAGCCATAACCTGATTGAAAATTATCGACCATACATGAAAGAAAATATTGGTATTTTGTGTCCTTTTTTATTGAATAATAACAAAATCAGTCTAGAAGAGTATAAAAGTCTTGAACTTCCTGATATTGAGAAGATTCGAGAGCCAATCGACTGCATAACTTCTGCCTCTCTTAATCAGACAAACGCAATTGAGACTGTTGGTGGATATAATGAACGTCTTTTTATTGATTGTATTGATGTTGATTTGAATATCAGACTTATGCAGAAGGGGTTTTCTATATATCGCGTAAACGATAGCTATCTTCTACAGCAAATGGGCGAGGGGAAGCAGGTAGAAATATTCAGGTTCCTTTATCAGATTACTGGTAAATCGATTTTTCAGAAACTTTCTGTTAGCCCAGTTTATTCAGACTTAAGACTCTATTATATTGCAAGAAATTCTGCTTACATTAATCAAAAATATCCTAATCTGGCTGGTAAGCGAATGTCTAACTTATGGATGACAGCTCAATTTGTTTATTATTTTTTGACATTTCCAAAAAATCGTAGCCGCAAAAAAATGTGGAATTCATGGAAAAAAGGAAGAAGTGATGCAGCTGCCCTAATGGAGAGAAGCCAATGATTTTAATTGCCTACCTGCTGATAATCTTTATTCTTTTATTTAAAACAGAGTGGCTTTTGCAGATTAATAAAAAGCTCGAACATTTGTTAGATCATGCTGAACCTAGTCAATCGGTATTATTTCTGAAACGAATCAACTCAGAAATGATATGGGAATACGTGATTATTGCCTTCATTACATTGATTTGCTTTAGAGCTGCATCGGTTCCTGATTTTGCAAATTATGCCGCAGCATACAATAAGATGAGTTTAGGAATTCCCTATTCCTATTTAGGAAAAGGTTGGTATATCTTGATGAATATCGGATTCACCTTTGGATTCAGTTACTCATTAGTCAAAGCGATTATTGCCTTTGGAGCGTTGTTACTGGTCAATTCTTCAGTGAATTTCTTTTGCAAATCATTTAAAGGGCGAATGTTTTTTTGGGGGATCATGCTGATCTTTCCAATTTTATTGGACATTACTCAAATCCGTTTCTTCGCTGGAAGTGCATTGGTTATTTTCGGATTAAGATATCTAAAAAGCTTTAGTTTCAAAAATATAACTTGTTACCTCGGTCTTGTATTAATTGGAACTTTGGTTCATTCTTCCATTTTATTCTACAGCTTGTTTATACTGGTTTATTTATATCCTTTTGGGCAACGAATATTTACTGTTTGTTTCCTTAGTATTTCCTTAATAGGCATGATGTTTAAGGATTATTTAATCGGTATTGCGTCTTGTTTTATACAAGGAGATCGCCTAGAAAGGTATTTTACTTCAGGAGAATCAATTGGAACAATTGGCTTATTTGTTGTTTGCACTATTGTGTTTTCACAGTTAATAATTCTGATTTGGTTACAAAAATATAAGAAACAAATAAATAGGAGTAAACAGGGACTGTCGAACATTAATCTTGCTTATGGTATCTGCGTTATATCATTAATAATCTTGCCATTATGTAAATTGGATTCTAATTTTTTTCGCCTGGAACGAATTGGGTGGCTGATATTTGTTATGGTTTGCACTTCCTATCTGTTTAATCGAAATTCATTAGTGAATCATAATGGTAAAAAATGTTTAAAATGGGGTGTTATTACTCTTGCGATTTGTGAAAATTTGTATTTGATTACTTTGTTTACCTTCCAGATTATAGCTGGTTACTTGCTCTAAAATACTAATGAGGTTCATATCAAATGAAAAAGAAAATTGCAATTATCGGAGCAAGCTATCTTCAGGAACCTTTAATTCAGAAAGCAAAAAACATCGGATTAGAAACTCATGTTTTTGCTTGGGAAGTTGGTGATCCAGGAGAAACGTTAGCAGATTATTTTTATCCGATTTCAATAATAGAAAAAGAACAAATTACAGAAATATGTAATAATTTAAAAATAGACGGTATTTGTACGATCGCGTCTGATCTGGCGGTTAAAACTGTTAATTATGTGGCGAATCGTCTTGGTCTTCCTGGAAACAGTTTGGAAAGCACACAATTATCTACTGATAAAGTGAGAATGCGGGAAATATTTAATAAAAATTCAGATCCGAGCTGTAAAAGCCGAGTAGTTTTTCCTGAAGACAATCCTCTAAATAAAATTGAAGCGACACATTCTTGGCCATTGATTATAAAACCTTCAGACCGATCGGGAAGCCGAGGTATATATCTAGCAAACACAGAATCAGAAATCATAGAGGGTGTTAATGCAGCTAGGCAAGAGAGTTTTAATCAGGTCGTTTTAATAGAAGATTATGTATTAGGAGATGAATATTCTGTCGAGTATATATCCCAAAATGGAAAACATCATTTTCTTACAGCAACCAAGAAATTAACTACTGGGGCTCCTCACTTTATTGAAAAAGGACATATCCAACCTTCTGGTTTATCTGTTCAAATGATAGAAAAAGTTAAAAAAGTTGTTGAGCATGCATTAAATAGCCTAGATATTAAACAAGGGGCTTCCCACACTGAAATAAAAATCTACAAAGATGATATTACAATTATTGAAATTGGGGCTAGAATGGGTGGAGATTGCATAGGTTCACATCTTGTTCCACTGACAACTGGGTATGATTATTGTCGTATGGTCATTGAATGTGCACTTAACTGGCCTATTAGTATGGATATTCATGAACATCACCAAAGTGCTGAAGTACACTTTATTATGGATGATAAAGAATTGTTAAATTTCAAAAAAACTTTACAAGTCGAAAATAATGTGACTGCAATCCCATATCTTCGGTCATCACAGCACGAAGAAGTCAAAGATTCATCTACCCGGTTAGGTTGCTATATAATAGCAAACAATTAAATCAGAAACGGAAGAATGGCGCTTAAAGGGGTGGTTAGGGGAAATGGTCATTGATTATATAAAAGGTTTTTTGTTTTTAACGATTTATTTTCTGTATATATATTTACTTGGAAGCATTTATCCAAATGATAATTCGTTTTATAAAAAGATAATTTATGGATATTTAACTACATCTTTAATGGCCGGAATCTTAGGAGTGATAACGCAGATTCTTTTTTTACCATGGAGTTTTTTTGCCATAACAATGACTATTTGGCATATATTGGCTGTCTTATTAGGGTTGTTGATGATTAAAGAAAAAAAAGTAAATCTGTTTAGAAGTTTATTAAATGATATAAAAAAACATTATTTTCTATTTCTACTGATATTTATCCTTCTATTTTTACAGATGGGAAATTATCCTGGATTCTGGTTGTCAAACCACCTGGATGACGGTTTTTATCTATCAAAAATAGGTATACCATGGCAGATAGATGATTTTCATTCGGAAAACTTGGTGAGTGGTTTTGGAAAGCTTCATCATATAGATTCCTATTCTTTAAATACTCATGAACTTGAATATGGTTATTATTTGAGTTTGATTAGGATTCCAACAACACTCTTTGCCAGATTTTTTATGGCTTGGATAAACTTACTTATTACATGCTGTACAGTTTCTTACTTATCTGAGATTCTGTTTCGAGCAATGAGACTTAATTTTAATTATCCAATTTCGGATTATGCAACAGTCATCCTCATCGTTTTTCTTTCAAATGAAGTCCTATCCAGAGAGATGAATTTGATAGATATGCAAGATATGAACCAAATTTCTTCTGCTTTTTATTATGGCTCTGTACTTGTTAGAATGGTTTCTTTTATATGGCTAATTGCCCCGTTTATTAAAAAGAAGAAAATTAATCTCTCTTTAATTATAAAAGTTCTAATTATTTCGTTTGTTTTATTAACTAAAAGTGGCGTCGCACTTCCTCTGATTATAACTTGTATAATTTCGTATTTATTCGTATTTTTGCTATTTAGGAAAAGCAGTTCGAAGAAATCTGCTTTTATTCTACTTGCTGTGGTGGTTTTAGGTAATGTTGTTTTATATATGGCTTGTGGAAATATTCCCCTTTTAATGCCTATTAAAGTAACGTCTGAAACTTCAGTTCACTTATTAAATTCATTTATCAAGAAACCTATCTTTATATTATTTCTAATTAGTTTCATTGGTTCTTTCATATTTAAAAGTAAACTGATATATAAATATAATCTTGTTATCGTTGTATGTTATCTTTTAATAGGTTGTCCTATTTTAAATACTTTTACAGCAGCAATTTCCATCTATCCTTTTGTTCTCGCCAGAGCAACAGCAGCATTAACTTGTTTTATCGCGTTTACAGCATGGATTTATTTATTGGGTATTATTTTCTACATTGTTAAATCGCAACGTATGTTGATGGTTTTTGGGGACGTTAGTACAGCTCTTCTTTCGTCCTTTGTTCTATATACTTATGGTGTAAGTGGTGGAGCTATTACTGGGCTTGATAAACCAGGAGAAGTTCCGATTAGTAAATTTTATGAAGTGATCTTTGAGCATCCAGCATTGACGCCAAAAGTAACTGTTGAAATAGGGAATATTCTTAATGAAGCTTCAAAAGAATTAGGACAAAGAATCGTATTATCAAATATGTCCTATGTAATTGACAATGTAGATGCTCAAATTCCACTGGAGCTAAGGCTTTTCTCGCCTGATTCAATTATTTTGTGCAATAATCATCGATATCCTCAAAATGAAAATCCAGAGTTTGGATCGTTTAGTCTTGAAGATTTAGCTATTTATGACGCATATATTAGTAATCCAGATGATGTGAATGAAGTTGATCTTAAGTCAGTAATTGATCAATATAAAATTAATACCTTGATTACTGAAAATTCTCAAGTTAACTTTTCTGATCTTGGATTCCATTTGTACGGTACAACATCTGAAGATTCTGATGGGCGAAAATTTTATGTTTACGTTAAATAAATAGATATTCTCATCTGAAACCTTAGTTATGATGTCTTAGTATTTTAGCTGATGTACTTAAAAAAGTGCTGTCTGCTCATGATCGAATCTAGTATATTAATGAAATTATTTTTTTGCGTAACTAGATTAAAGAAACTGTCTGAGATACGCGAGTTGGTTTTCAGAAGTCTCAATATTGTAATATGTTTTTAATAAATAGAAGAGAAAAAGAACATAAAAGATTACCTTCTTTTATGTTCTTTTTGGTGTACAGGGCAAGGTGTGTAGTTTATGGTGAAGTCTAGTCACAGGTTTTCATCGGCGAGTATAGAGAAGCACAAGCGGCGTGTTTGTACCTTAACCCTAAGGATGAACGAATACCGAAGCGGTAAATCAGGAGGCCATGAAATGAAAGTTATGTGTCTTGCTCCGCAAGATCCTGCAAACATCCGTGCTTGTCTTCGTTAATCAGTCAATGGACCAGGTTCAAAGCGGTGCCGGTGGTCGAAAAAGGTTTATTGCAGGAAGTCAGCAGAAGCCATAGTAGGCATAAGCCGAAGAGCTGAACAGATAAACAAGTCTTAAGTAAGTCTGCTAAGTGTTTAGATAGTCTGCAATTTTGGATGCAAAGCCGATAGAAACGTATGTCTAAAGGTCAGCTGTTCACCAGATGAGATGATTCTTTCACTGTAAAGATGACAGAAAGGAAAGACAGAACAATGAACGAGTATCACGAAACGCACCAATTTGGTAGGTGGGATCCTTTGAGCCATATGCTTAGCGAAGACAATGTTAAGCGGGCAGTAGAAGCTGTCATGGCAAACAAAGGCGTTCCCGGACCAGATGGAATGAAAACCACAGAACTCGATCAGTGGATGGCTGAGAATAAATATCAGCTCATTCAGGACATTTGAAATAAGACCTATAAACCTCAGCCAGTCAGGCGAGTTTATATTCCAAAAGCGAATGGCAAGAAAAGACCATTAGGAATCCCTAATGTGGTTGATCGAGCAGTTCAACAGATGGCGGCTCAGACCCTTCAAATTTGCTTTGAACCCCTATTTAGTCCATTCAGTTATGGATTTCGTCCTAGAAGGAAAGCACAGGACGCAGTCAATCAGGCTCTTGTGTACCTGAACGAAGGATATGAGTGGATCATTGACTTTGATATTGAGAAATTCTTTGACAGAGTCAACCACGATAAACTCATTTCATGCGTTAGAAAAGAAATCAATAATGATGTGATCCTGCATCTAATCCGGAAGTTTCTAAAAGCCGGAGTTATGGAAGATGGAGTAAAAGTTAAGACGGCAGAAGGCCCTCCTCAGGGAGGCCCCATGAGTCCAATACTTGCAAACATCTACTTAACGGAATTGGATCGGGAACTGGATAAAAGAGGTTTGCGCTATGTCCGTTATGCCGACGATTTTCTCATCCTTACTAAATCGGAAGTGGCGGCCAATCGAGTGATGGAGTCTGTCAGCCGATGGATCCGCAATAAACTGTTTTTGAATGTCAGTGCTGAAAAGATCAAAGTGGTCAGGCTTATAAAAAGCATATTCAGGAATTCCCGGTTTGGCGAAATCCAGAGTGACTTATATGATTAGTGAATGTTCAAACATCTGTCCAAATTGACTGAATGCAAAGATGGAGAAGTTAATATGCTTTTACAAAAAGTCAATGTTAATGGACGAAAGATTCACAATCCTAACTTTATGACAGTGGACTTATTACAGATCATCCATGCCTATACTCCCGTTGATGAAAAAATTACTAACAAATAGCTCAAAATAGTTTATACCGTTTTAAAAATAAGCGCTTGTATTATTTCAGCCGTTATTAGTGAGTAATCTAAGTTTTTTAAAGAAAATTTCTACCTCAAAAAGGCTATCCGCATGATTTTGACATGTAAATAAAATCTATCTATCACAGAAGGGAATTGATATGAAAAAATTCAAAACTTGGATGTTTGAGTCCAACAATGAGAAGGTTATTTTGAAACGCGCTACCTTTTGGAATTTAATTTCGAGTTTATTAAATGCATCTATGACAGCTGTTATTATTTTTTTTATGACCAGAGCAGGTCAGACAGAGATTGCAGGTTTTTTTTCAATCGCCACTGCAGTTGCTTATCAGGTTCAGGCCATCGGCTTTTTCGGTGTTCGAAATTATCATATAGCAGATGTTACCAATAGATATTCGTTTTCGGATTTTGTATATATTAACCTCTTTTCATCGGTGCTCATGATTGTATCGTTAATTTTTATCATTTTTAAAAATGGATATTCTGGCGAAAAAGCATTGATTGTGTTGTTTTACTCCTTGTTCCGAGCGATTGATGTTTATGAAGCGCTATTTCATGACGAATATCAGAGACAAGGAAGAATAGATATTGGATTAATCTTACAAACTATTCGATACTTGGTGTCATTGACAGTCCTGATTGTACTGTTATTAATTACAGGTAGCTTGGTTATTGGAATTATCGGAGCTTTAATCATATCTATTCTTCTAGTTTATATACAAAATAAAGATTTTTGCGAGTCGTTTAGATGCCATATACGAAAACTACAGATCGCTAAGTTTAAAAATTTATTATGGGTTTGTCTTCCTATATGTATTGCTGGTTTTATATCAATCTATCTCACGAACGCTCCGAAATATGCCATTGATAGCGTGATGAATGATCAGGTTCAAGGAATATTTGCGATACTATTTGTACCTGTCTTTACTATTAATCTTCTAGCTACTGTAATATACCGTCCATATATAACACAGATTAGTGTGGAATGGACTTATGGACGAAAAAGACAATTCATAAAAATGATTTTAAAACAGGTTTTTGTGATTATACTGTTGTCTCTGACAATTATAGTATTCGGTTATATTATTGGATTGAAGCTTCTTGGAATGGTTTATTCGATAGATTTAATGCCCTATATGTCGGAATTTCTCATTTTATTAATTGGTGGAGGATTAAACACACTGGCGATCTTTATAAATCAGATAATGGTGATAATTGGATGCTATCATTGGAATCTAATTATTTATTTAGTTGCAATTCTAATTACGGTGTTGTATGGAGATACGATTGTTATGAATCATCAGTTGATGGGAGCTTCAATTCTCTATTCTCTTCCATCAATAATTTTAATAGTATTTAGTCTGATTGTGTTGATTATTAAAATCTGTCGGCTGAGATCAAACTTACGAAATTAAAATCTCTTGATCTCGGAAATCATTGATATTTCTCTCTTTTAATGAAGATATTATTAAAAATGTTAATCGGAACAGTCTTAAAAACCACTTGCTATTCTAAATGAATAATATAAAAAAATAATCTTAAATTATTTATTAAGAATACAGAAACAAAAGGCCAAATTTGAATTAATGTTTAATTTATAGAAACGAGTATATGGTAACAATATGGATAATAGTAATGAAGTTTTGAAATGGCTTGAACAACTTTCCAACGAGAAAATTGCCATCAAAAACAGTCCAGAAAATTCAATAGGAAGAGCCTTTTTGAATTATTGGTCTAAGATAAAGAAAGGCGATTTTAAGGGCCTGTCAAAAGATGTGAAAGACTATAAAGCAACAAAAAAAATCAGAAAACGTTATTTCAATCATTTAGATCGTCCTGAAGTTGACTCAAATCAAGTCAATATTAATGAAGCTAAAATCGCAATTTATACTTGCGTTCTTGGTGGTTATGATCAGATACCTGATCATCTTCCTGATTTTGACAATGCTGATTACTTTTTACTTACAGATCAGCCAGAAAATTATGAATTTCTTTCAGACCGTTTTGAAATTATTCCATTAGATGAATCTCATCTAAATCTTGGAAATATCCTGGCAAATCGCTACGCGAAATTTCATCCAGCCGAGTTTTTTAAAGATCGATATGATTACGCAATTTATCTGGATGGAAATGTTCGGGTCATGGCGGATATTCGAAAAATGGTTAAACGAGTTCCTGTACAAACTGGAATTGCTATGCATAATCATCGAGAGCGCGATGATATTTTCTCTGAAGCTGAATCCTGCAAGCTGCTTCGAAGAGGAGATCCAGATAAAATTGATCTTCAAATGACAAGATATAAGAGTGCTGGTTTTCCGGCTCATTTTGGAATGAACGAGGCAACGGTGATTGTGAGTGATCTTAAAAATGAAAAATCTGTTGAACTTTTGGAGTTATGGTGGCAGGAATTTATCAAATCCGAGAGTTTTCGAGACCAGTTAGCCTGGCCATTTGTACTCTGGGAAAATAATCTGATGATCGAAGATATAGGGAATCTGGGAAATGATATCTACAAGAACCCTCTGGTTGAAATTGAAAGGCATGCGAGTTAAATGTCGTTAATTAATAAATTATGGAAAATTCCATTTGTGGTTCAATCAAAAATTCCATTTAAACTATTGCCAGATCGACTATATCTGAGCTGCACTTTTCGAGGATTGATGAATAAAAAATTAAATTGGAATTCACCTGAAACTTTTAATGAAAAACTTCAATTGCTCAAGCTGAAATATTCTGGTCCAATTTACAGTGAATGGGTAGATAAACATCTTGCGAAATCTAAAGCGGCCAGTTTGCTGTCAAAAGAATGCATTATTCCAACGATCGCGACTTTTTCAGATCTCGAAGAGTTTGAAAAATCTTTAACAAATTTACCCAGGCGATTCGTTTTAAAAACAACGCATAATTCAGGAGGAGTATGGATTATTTCTGAAAAGAATCCATACTCCTCAAAGATAAAAAAAGAGATTCAGAAAAATCTGAAAGAGAATTATTACAATCAATGGCGGGAAGCTCCGTACAAAGATGTCAGGCCCGCTTTGATCGTCGAAAAATATATGGGAAATGATTTGAAGGATTATAAGCTTTTTTGTTTTCATGGAAAACCGGAAATTATTCTGGTTTGTTCCGAACGATCCAGCAATTTAAAAGAAGATTTCTTCGACTGTTCCTGGAATCATCTCGATATGGAAAGAGTGAAACATCCAAACGCAGATTCGATTCCTGAAAAACCAAAGCAGTTATCTGAAATGATTTCTATGGCTCAAAAGCTTTCAGAACCTTTTGAATTCGTTCGAGTGGATCTGTTTGAAATCGATGGTTCTGTTTATTTTGGAGAAATGACTTTTATTCCTGCCTGCGGCTTTGAAGGATTCAAACCGGATAAATGGGATAAAAAGCTCGGTGAATGGATTTAGTTATGTAGTTAAATAGTTAAATAGAGCCTTTTAAAAAACTGAAATGACCAAGATGTCTTAGAAAGTATGAACAAAATGAACGAAACGCAAAGTGAAAAACCTATAGTAAAGATTTTCTGGACTGGAGGATGGGATTCAAGTTTCAGGATCTGTGAACTCTCTCGAATGCCGGTTCAGATCCAGCCATACTATCTTCATGGGGATGATCGTCATTCCGAAAAATTTGAACGCATAGCCATGGATAAAATTACTCAGCTTTTGAAAGAACGGCCAGAAACTCAGGCTGATTTTCTTGATCTGATCAGTGTAGATATTCGAAATATCGAACTTCATCCTGAAGTTTCCGCTGCTTATCGAAGAGTCAGAGAAAAAACTGGGTTAGGCACTCAGATGGAATATCTTTCAAGCTATGTTTATGATCATCCTCAAATTGAATTAGGAATTGAGAAATTACCTGTTGAAGAATCACATATGATTCATGCGGTTCTTGATTCCTGTAAAGTGATTCGTAAAGAAGTCAATGGGATTGAAGAGTATTGTGCCGATCCTGATGAATCATCCGAAGATGGAATGCTTTTGTTTGGAAATATCCTGCTGCCTATTTTTGAAAAAACTGAATCAGACATGCTTCGACTCATTAAGGAATGGGGTTATCTTGATATTATGAAACATGTCTGGTTCTGCCATCAGCCTTATCAGGGACGTCCCTGTGGGATGTGTCACCCCTGTGAAGTCAAGATGGGGGCAGGCATGGAATTTTTGCTGCCGGAAGATTCTCAGAAGAGATATCACCTTCAAAATAAATATCATGATAAATTCTGGTTTAAAGTCTACCGTAAATTATTGTATTGGTTTTTCTGGAAACATGATTAAATAAGATAGAAGATAAAGGATTTTATAAACATAAAGAGAGAAGGAAAGTTGAATGACATTATCAAAAACCAGAGATGCTGCTTTGCTAGGTACTTTGATGCTGGCCGGTTGTGCAGCACCCATAAACTCTTCCTCTCAGACAGATAATTCAACTCTTTCTATTCATGAGGTTCTTGAGCAGGTTGACCGCAATGATCTCAGACTGACCAGCTATCGAATGAATTCGATCGAAAAGTTCCGCTCCCCTGAAGCGAATGAAGATACGTCGTTTGAAGTCAGTGTGGAATTTGACAAGGAAAATCTATACATGATTTCAGAATTTCCAGAAGGCGGCAGCCGAATTGCTCAATACAGACTAAAGAATGGGCATAAACATACTTTAGATGGCTGCTATCTCGAAGTTCTCTCAGGAATGTGGGCTTTTATTGATGATGGGGGTATATTTCAGGACTTTTATCAGGTCGATGAAGAGATGCAGGTGGAGGATTATATTTCCATACCTGAAGCCTATCTGTATTCAGGAAATGAATTTAAAAGTACAGCGACGGAAAAGGGCAGCTATGTAATTGAAGTCGAAGCGAAAAATGCAGCCGACTCCCAGGTTCCCGGTTCAGAAAATTCACTGTCATTTACACTGAACAAGGATGGACTTTTGGAAGAAATTCATTCTACTGAAACAGGACCCGATCAAATATATACCAATGAAAAGAGCAGACGGTTTTCTGACTATAACGTAAAAATGATCAATACCGGGGCAATGAAGCAATTCTTTGAGCAGGTGAGTACTGGTCAGATTCAATCAGGAAGCCATATCAGTCTGGATCAGTTTCGTCTGAAGTAAGCTGAGTGTTACCAACTGTAAAAGCTCCCATAGTCTAACAAAGGAGTTATTTATGAAAAAATATGATGTCTTGATCGTCGGAAGCGGTCTGTATGGTGCGGTGATGGCCAGGCAGCTGATGGACGATGGAAAAAAAGTTCTTGTTATTGATAAACGAAATCATATTGCAGGAAATGTATATACCCGTTTTGAAGATGGAATTCATGTCCATCAGTATGGTGCTCATATTTTCCATACAAATAGTGATAAAGTCTGGGATTATGTAAACCGTTTTGCTAAATTCAATCGTTTTACCAATTCTCCAGTTGCAAACTATAAAGGAAAGCTCTATTCACTTCCTTTTAACATGTATACCTACAATCAGATGTGGGGTGTCAGTACGCCCCATGAAGCCCAGAAAATAATTGATGAACAGCGAAAGGAAATTGATCATCAGCCAACAAACCTGGAAGAACAGGCCATTTCGCTTGTCGGCAGAGATATTTATGAAAAATTGGTTAAAGGATATACTGAAAAACAATGGGGACGGGATTGTACCGAACTTCCAGCTTTTATTATTAAGCGTCTGCCGGTTCGAATGACCTTTGATAACAACTATTTCAATGCACTCTATCAGGGGATTCCAATGGGTGGCTATACGAAGATGGTTGAGAATATGCTTGATGGTGCAGATATTCGGTTGAACACAGATTATCTTGAAAATAAAGAAGAGCTTGATTCACTGGCGGATCTGACCATTTATACCGGGCCAATTGATGCTTACTTTGACTTCAAATTGGGCCCGCTCGAATACCGTTCGCTTCGCTTTGAAGAAGAAAAGCTCGATATTCCGAATTTTCAGGGAAATGCTGCCGTAAATTATACGGATCGTGAAACTCCATTTACAAGAATCATTGAACATAAATGGTTTGAAGATACCGGCAGTGATAAGACGATCATTTCCAGAGAGTATCCGATGGACTGGAAACCAGGTGATGAGCCTTATTATCCTGTCAATGATGAAAAGAATACTGAGCTCTATCAGAAATACAGAGAGCTGGCTGATCAGGAAGAGAATGTTATCTTTGGCGGACGTCTTGGTGAATATCGTTACTACGATATGGATCAGGTCATTGCCTCCGCGCTTGCAAAATATGATCGAATGAAAGAGAATCAGTAAAAGATTCTCTTTTTTTCTATATGAATAACTAATATGGTTCAAAAAGGTGGGAAGACTGATATGAAACAGAAACAACATTCTATTCATTACAACTTCATCATGAATTTTATTTTAAGCGCATCCTCCATTCTTTTTCCGTTAATCACCTTTCCGTATGTTTCACGCGTCATTCTGCCCGTCGGAACAGGAAAAGTCGCGTTTGCCATGTCAACAGCTGCTTATTTTACTATGGCTGCCATGCTTGGAATTCCAACTTATGGGGTCAGAGCGGTGGCTCAGAATAAAAATGATCCGGTCAAATTGGCATTGGTACTCAAGGAGCTTCTGTGTATCAACCTGTTCATGTCCTTGTTTGCCTATGCAGCTTTTGGAGCGGCATTGTTTCTTGTTCCGCAGATGGCTGCTGAGAAGACGTTAATGATCATCGCTTCAGCATCGATTTTCCTTAATGTGATTGGTGTCACCTGGCTGTTTCAGGGATTAGAGGATTATTCTGCAATTACGCTTGTATCCCTGATTTTTAAAGTGATTGCGGTTGTTACAATGTTCTTATTCATCCATACGGAACAGGATTACCTATGGTATGGAGTGATGACGGTTCTATCTTCTTTTGGTTCTGGATTTGTTAATTTTTTCATGGCAATTCCTTATTTGAAAGCAGCCAAAGGAATGGAGATGGATTTTAGAAGACATATGAAACCAATCATGGTTTTCTTTGGCATGACGGTAGCTACGACGGTTTATACCAATTTGGATACAGTCATGCTTGGGTTTATGAAATCTGATTATGATGTTGGGATTTATAACGCTGCAATTAAAATAAAGTCACTTCTGGTGACACTGGTCACTTCATTAGGAACTGTCATGCTTCCAAGACTGAGCGAATATGCTTCCCAGAATAGAAACGAAGAATTCAAAGCTTTGATTTCAAAAGCCATCAGCTTTGTGCTTTTGTTTTCAATCCCCGTCAGTCTGTTTTGTATGGTCATGGCAAGACCAACGATTCTTCTGATCAGTGGACAGGATTATCTCGCAGCGGCAATGCCGATGATTATACTGATGCCTACTCTTGTCCTGATTGGTCTTTCGAATATTACAGGGATACAGATCCTGGTTCCAACGGGCAAAGAAAAGCAGGTCATGATTTCGGTTTGTGCCGGAGCAGTGACTGATTTACTGATTAACTGTCTTCTGATTCCGTCGATGGCAAGCAGCGGAGCTGCAATTGGAACATTAATTGCCGAGACGGTTGTCACTGCCTGGCAATTCTGGATTTTACGTTCAATGCTAAGGAAAATATTACCCAAAACAGAGTGGAAACAGCTGATACTTGTTCTTCTGGTCAGTATTCCTGCTTTCTGGCTTATCCGACTGGAAATCTTTAGTTCATTGCCCGTTTTTATTTATCTTGCCGTCAGTGGAATTATATATTTTGGAATGATAGGGATTACTTTATTGCTCTCTGGTGAACAGATTTTGAATGGAATTATCCATCGTAAGGTTTGATTGACATAAGAAACTATGATTTCAGCGCGGATTATTTTATTATGTTTAAAGTAATTTCATTTATACTCAGTCTGCCTGAAGATCGACGATTGAGTTGAAAGTGAGGATAGTCTATGAATTCAGACGGTACATCGAAGAAGTTTTTACTCATCCGTATTCTGATCTGTATTTTGTTATGCATTGTAACCGTGCTTTTTGTCGGTCAGATTAATGCTCTGAATATTCTGAGTCAGAATTATATGCTGATTCTGATCGCCGCTGCTGCCATACTCTGCGGTCTGGTCTCGGTGCTTGTTTTATTTGCGGCAAAAAAGACAGGAACCCAGATCGCCTGTTCTGTTCTGGCGGTGGCTTTAGCAGCGGGATGTGGATTTGGTTCTTTCTATGTAGCCAAGACCGGGAATATGCTTGGAGCCCTGACAGCAGCTCATTCAGGTAAGATTGCCAATGTCGTTCAGGTGTATGCCTTGAAAGATTCTGCAATCAAATCAGATAAAGATCTTGAGGATAAGAAAATCGGAGTCGTCAAAAATGTAAATGCAGTTGGAATAACCCATTTACTGAATGATTTAAAGGATAAGGGAATTACAGTTAAGGAAGAACAATACGATAATTTTGGTCCGTTAGCAGATGCATTATACGATAAGGAAGTCAGTGCAATCGCAATTAATCAGGTTCACGAGTCCAATATTACCCATTTAGCTAAATTCACAGATTTTAAAGATAAGGCAGAAGTGATTTATTCGTTTACTTACTATACGAATGCGACATCTGCGGCTGATGCAGTAACCGATATTACTGAAGAACCATTTACAGTGTTAATTAATGGATCTGATTCACGCGGTGGGCTGGGTGATACTGACCGTTCAGATGTAAATATGCTTGCGGTGGTGAATCCAAAGACCCATGTTGTGCTTTTAGTTAGTATTCCCCGGGATGCTTATGTTAAGACATATTGCGATCCTGAATATGACTGTCTGGAAGGACAGTACGATAAACTGACTCATACTGGAATTCATACTTACAATACAACCGCAAAAACCATTGAAGAGCTGATGGGAATTGATATCAACTATGTATTCCGGGCTAACTTTTCAGCTGTTGTCAGTATCGTAGACGCGTTAGGCGGAATTGATGTCAATGTAGCCCCTGGTTATGCTGTAGATTATTTCTATACCAACGATATGTTTGGAACCGAATATGGTGTTGAAGAGGGAGTCAATCATCTGAATGGGGAAGCTGCTCTATGTTATGCAAGAGAGCGATATGCCTATACTGAAGGTGACTTTCAAAGAATTAAAAACCAGCAGGAAGTTCTGACTCAGATTGCCAGGAAAGCAACCTCCCCAGAAGTTATTGCCAGATATCCCGCTTTGATTGATGCGATCGAAGGGAACTTCTGGACTGACGTTTCCCAGGATGAAATTTCTGAACTGATTCAGTTTCAGCTTGATCAGATGCCTCAATGGACATTTATCTCTTATTCTTTATCCGGAACACCAGACAATCGATATTGTGCTGAAGCTTACGGAAACGCTTCTGTAGTTATTCTTGATCAGAATACGGTGAAGTTTGCAGATAAACTGATCAAAGCAGTTCAAAGTGGAGATTCTGGAAAAGAAATTACAGATATGATTGATACGTATGAAGCGCCGGCTCCAGACTATGGAGAAGCAGAAACTGAAGGCAATAATCAGGTTGATCCTGAATATTCAGCTGAGTACGAATATTATGAACCGGTCCAGGAACCAGTTTATAATGAGCCCGTCTATAATGCGCCGGTTGTAGAAGCGCCGATTTATACTCCGCCGGTGGTTCCAGAAACGCCTGCTCCTGAACCAGACCCAGTTCCTGAACCAACGCCTGAACCTGAGCCAGCCCCTGTTCCAGTTCCTGAACCAACGCCTGAACCGGAACCTGTTCCAGAACCTGCTCCTGAACCCTCTCAGGAACCGGCGGCTGTTACTCAACAACCGGCTGCCTGAAAATATAATTCGTACTTTACAAGATCAAATAAGTGTTTTGACTGGCTGATTTTGAGAGATGGCATGAAATTTTTGAATGAATAAAAGTAAAAAGTCTGACTGGCCCAAAGAAGCAAGTCAGACTTTTTCGTATCAGATTTCTACGCTTTCATGTCGGATACGCTTTGAAAGCTCAGACAGACATAAATGCTCAGTATAATGTTTTATAGGCCTGAAGGCTGATTGCTTTCTTGGAGGATGATATTTATGGAAAAGATAACAGCTGCTCTGGTGACATATAATCGAAAAGAACTACTTCATGAAGCTCTGGAAGCTTTGATGGCCCAATCATTTCCTGTTGAAATCCTTGTTATTGATAATGCGAGTACGGATGGAACTGAGAAGATGCTTGAAAAGTGGATCAAACAGGGGAAGATTCATTACCGAAATACCGGAAAAAATCTTGGTGGAGCAGGAGGGTTTTGCCTTGCGCTTGAAGAGGCCTTAAAGCTTGGTTCAGAGTACATCTGGATGATGGATGATGACACGATAGTCAAGGAGGATTCATTAGAAAAGCTTCTTGAACAGGCCAGATTGCATCCACAGGCCGCTTTCTTTTCTTCAAAGGCGATCTGGATTGATGGAACACAAAATAGAATGAACCAACAGCGATTGCTGAAAAAAGATATTGGGCAAAAGGCAATTCCATGCCGGGAAGCCACATTCGTATCTCTGCTGGTAAAGAGCGATGCCATCTATAAATATGGCCTACCAGTAAAGGAGTTTTTTATTTGGGGAGATGATATTGAATACACCAGACGTCTGTCTTTTCGATCTGGAGGATATTACGTGCCCGATTCTGTCGTCCTGCACAAAACAGCGAATAATGAAGGAAGTAATATTGTTACAGATCACGAAAATCGACTTCCGCGCTATCGCTATGCCTACCGCAATGAAGTTTATATCGCAAAGCAGGAAGGAACTGGCAGAAAAGTCAGACAGCTGGCAAAGATCCTGTATCATACAGGCAAAGTCCTGATGCTTTCTAAGGATAAAAAAATGGAAAAGATTCGCCTGATCTGGAGTGCGAGCTGGGAAGGACTGTCCTTTCACGCAAATATTCGATATCCAGAGAATAAACAGGCTGAGTCTGAGGCCCATCAATCAAAGCATTAATGAGTTAATGATTGGTTTAAATCGAATATAAGGAGTCTTGAATGTATGGTAAAAGTTCTTGAAGTTTTTCGCGAGCCGCTGGCTAATGGCGGACAGGAAAGTTTCATTATGAACATGCTGAGAAATATGGATCATGATCAAATTCAGATGGATTTCATGACCCCTTTCACTTGTGATAATCAGAGCCTGAAAGCAGAAGTGGAATCCTATGGAGGCAGGGTTTATACATACGATCACGAATTTGGAAAAAATAACAATCAGGTTTTTAAAGAATCGCTGAGCGATTTTCTTTCCTCTCATTCTTATGAAACGGTTCATTTTCACTCTGGAAGTACCTATGCCTTAATGATGGGACCTAAAATCGCCAGTGAGGCAGGGGTTAAAAATCGAATTGTTCATTCACATTGCGGCGGAGATGACAACTTAAAGTATCGTCTGATTAAAGCAATGTCCGTTCCGTATTTTATGAAATACCCTACTCAGTTCTGTGCCTGCAGTATGCTGGCCGCCAAGTGGAAGTTTCCAAAAAAAATTATTGATGAAAATAAAGTAGACATATTAAAGAATGCAGTTGATCTGGATCGGTTTCATTATGATCCAAAGATCCGCGATGAGATCAGAGCTGCTTCTGGACTGAAAAATGAAATTGTTCTTGGGCACATCGGCAGATTCTCCAGGCAGAAAAATCAGTTGTTTCTGATCGATATTTTCAATTGTTTTTTAAAAAGACATGCAGATGCAAGGTTGTGGCTGGTAGGAGAAGGAGAGGACCTGGACAAGGTCAAATCCAAAGTCAGAGAATTGGGAATCGAAAAGCAGGTTGATTTTCTGGGACTTCGCAAAGACATTCCAGATCTTTTAAATGCAATGGATGCATTGGTTCTTCCATCCCTGTTCGAAGGACTTCCTGTCGTCGGGGTTGAAGCCCAGGCTGTTTCCCTTCCAGTGATTGCCAGTGAAGAAGTGACAAAAGAAATGCCTGTTCCCGAGTTGTCCCGTTATCTTTCGCTTGAACCGGATCGTCTGATTGATTGGATTGAAGCCATTGAAGAAATGCTGTTGGTGAAGCGAAAAGACCGAAAGCAGGAGATGATTGAGGCTGGTTATGAAGTAAAAGAGGCCGCTGCTCATCTTCAGAATCTCTATCTGAATCAGAGCAAAGAAAAGGATGATGACCAATGATCTATAACTATTTTATTGGACATCGACCTTTTGAGCTGCCGGCTGCCATTGAAGGAATCAAACTTCAGGTAGGGAATCAAAGCGATTTTGGGGATGTCAGGGATAATACTGGTGATCAGATCGCAGATAAAAATGCGAATTATTGTGAATTAACCGCTCTTTACTGGATCTGGAAAAATGAGTGTCCAAAAATGAACTCAGACGATCGGATCAGCATCAACCATTACCGCCGATGGTTTGTTGGATTGAATGATCCATCTTTAGAAAATGTTTTAAAGAATGACCAGGCCATTGTTCTGCCAAAATTCGAACCTTATAGAGAAACGGTTAAAGAGCAATATTGCAATGAATCCGGATTTCTGGAAGACCTGAACAAAGTCCGATCAATTATTCAAAGAAAATATCCTGAGGATGTTGTCTATTTTGATCAGGTGATGGAACAAGGAGGAATTCATCAATATAATATGATGATTACTACAGTGAATCATTATTCTGATTTTTGCTCGTGGCTTTTTCCAATTTTATTTGATCTTGAAAAAGAAATTAATCTTGATAATTATAATGATTATCAAAAACGAATTTACGGTTTTCTTTCAGAGCGGCTGTTGAATGTGTGGGTCAAAAGCCGTCAGTTAACAGTGGCTGAAATGAAGGTTGAACAGCCTCAAATCAGAGGAAAAGATATGATGCGTTTGAACTTAAGAAGAGTACGCAATCGGATTGAATTTAAGCTTTTCCATAAGAAGCGGCCGTAAAGTACGGAGAAGTATATGAAAAATATAAATAGAATCAGGCTGATTATTGAATGTCTGATCACTATCCTCTTGTTATGGGTCTTTCCATTTAATATTGAGCGCAAATTGAAGCTGTTTGCCCTGTATGTTTTTTCGCAGCTGATCGTAGGAAGATTCCAGAACAAAACGACTCTGGCTTATGATGAAGCTAAACTGGTGTTTCTTGGATATGCCGGATTTTTATTTTGTGCTCTGCTGACAGTCGCTTTTCGATCACCTTCTGCTCTGTACGAAATGGGCTATATCTGCCTGTTTACTCTGATCGATATGATTTGTTCGATGCTGGTAGTCCGTTATGCTCACCTAATCTTTTATAAAAAGTGTACAAAGAACGTCATCGTTATTGGAGCGGGAAAAACAGCACGAAAACTTGATAATGTAACCCGGGCGAATCGGTTCTCGCTGACAAATATTCGCGCTTTTGTCAATCTGAATGGAGATCGGGATTATCCCGGTATTGAACAGGTTCAGATTGAACAGAGAGCTCCAATCATTTCGATGGATCAGTTTGATGAATATGCTTCCGCTTATGGAGTTGATACGGTGATGATTGCGATTCCGGAACTGGATCCCAATACTTTGAGTAAACTGAATGCCTATCTTTCCGGGCGAGTTGAAAATGTAAAATACCTGCCAAATTCTGATCAGATGCTGACCTTTGCAAGCCGTGTTGAAGACTTCGATGGCCTTTTAATGATTTCGACAACTCAGGGCAGTATGAAATGGTACGATCATTTGATCAAACGGACCATTGATATTTTTGGCGGCCTGGCAGGATGTGCTATTTTGCTGCCGCTGATCGGATATGTTCGCTACTATAACCACAAACAGGGCGATTATGGTCCGATCTTCTTTACCCAAAACCGGATTGGAAAAAATGGCAAGCAGTTTAAGGTTTATAAGTTTAGAACCATGGTGGAGAATGCGGAACAGGTTCTTGAAAAGATGATGGCTGAAAATCCGGAAATCAGGCATGAATACGAAGTAAACAAAAAGCTTCAGGACGACCCGAGAATTACTAGAGCGGGAAAATTTCTACGTGAAAAATCATTAGATGAGTTCCCGCAGTTTATTAACGTTTTAAAAGGTGAAATGTCTCTGATTGGCCCAAGACCGTATCTTCCCAGAGAAGCCAAGGATATGGGATCATATTATCAGGACATCGTTTCTCTGGCCCCAGGAGTTACCGGAATGTGGCAGACTCATGGACGAAGCAATGTAGATTTTGAAAGGCGTCTTGAACTTGATGAATTTTATTATCGGAACTGGTCTTTGTGGCTGGATCTGACTTTACTGATCAAAACCATACAAAATATGTATTATGGAGATGACAGTGCAAGATAGGCACGTGTCATTAAAAAAACTTCTTAAGCCAGAATTTAATTCAAGCTTAAGAAGTTTTTTCTTTATTCAGATTTGGGATCGGGTGAATTGTGAATTCATGAGTTCAGTCATTAACGGTGATTGGATCTATGGTGTTCTCGGTTGCCGAATTTGATCCGTCTTGTCTGTTCGATTTCCTGAGAAGCTAATTTGCTCCTGCCTGGATTTGAGACGCTCATTCGGATCGTAAATTCCATCGATTCATCCATAGTTGTTTTACTGGAATGTTTTTGATTTGTTTGACGATTGGCAGAGCGCTTTTGATTGGGCCTCTCTGATCCACCGATTATTCGATTTAGAAAGCCAAGCAGTGGCCGATAGTAGGGAGAGATCATTCCTGTTTTTTCGATAAAGACTTCGATAATGACTAATAAAATCAGAATCAGAAGTAATCCGAATTTTCGGTCATAGATATACAGGAACGCACAAAGACCGAACAGAAAAGTGATTCCACACATGATGACTACTGTGTTTCCATGACCAAATCTTCTCATCAGTTGATGATGAAGATGCTTTTTGTCTGCCGTTGAAAAGCTCTGCCCCTTAATCTTTCTTCTTAAAATCGCCGATAATGTATCAATGATCGGCAAAAGTAAAATCAAAATTGGAAGAGCAAGCGTCAGAATGGTACTCGATTTGAAGCCCATTAATGAAGTAGATGCGATCATGCAGCCTAGAAACAGGGATCCGCAATCGCCCATGAATATGCTTGCAGGATGAGCATTATAAATTAAAAAACCTAACAGAGCGCCGCACATAACCATTGAAAGAGTGATCATATCCATTCGGTGGTCGACCAGCGAGATGGAAGCAACAATTGAAAAAACTACAAGGGAGATCCCTCCTGCCAGTCCATCCAGCCCATCCATCAGATTCACAGCGTTTGTGATCCCAACGACCCAGACCAGAGTGAATAACGCAGACAAGATGGGCCAATCGATGACTATCCCAAACGGAAGATGCAAAGAATCAGTTCGAACCCCGTATTGAATCAGGAGGCATGCAGCCAGAAATTGAAATAACATCTTCATCCCTGGCTTAAGATCGAAAAAGTCATCAGCCAGTCCGGTAAAAAACATCATAGAAGATGCCAGGAAAGCACCGATCAGAGCTCGGTCAGGTTCGATAAACAGACTCATGGATATAGCAAATGCAGCATAGATCGCAATTCCGCCAATACGGGAGATTTTTCCATGATGAATGGTCCTCTTGTTCTGTCTGGCAAAAGCATCCGAACCAGCAGACACTTTTCGAATCAGGGGGACAAGAAGCAATGAGATAAAAAATGAACAGATCAGGCTTAACAGCTGCCTCATTGAATTCCCCCCTTTCTGAATGGATTTGATGAATTACAACATGTTTATTATAAAGATTTTCTAGCTTCTTAACACTATACTGGGCATTAGTAAAAACAACAGGATTCAATCACGTAACAAAAGATCGCTTTCAAAGAAAATAGGATATAATTTCATGCATGAATAAAATGCTGTTTCTGTATAATCCTAAATCGGGTGCTGGAAAAATTCGGAATTCATTGGCTGATTTAATTGAGATGTTTTCAGAAAATGATTATCAGGTAACCGTCTATCCAACAAAAGCGCCCCTGGATGCGATTCAATATATTGAAAAAAATGGAACTCAGGTCGATGAGATTGTGGTATGTGGTGGAGACGGAATCCTGCACGAAGCGCTTAACGGATTAGGAAAAATTGATTTTCAGGTTCCTTTGGGATGTATTCCGTGTGGAACCGTCAATGATTTCGCCAATTCTCATGAAATCCCATTTGATCTGATGGCTGCTGGAAAAATGATTTGCGAACAACAGCCGGTGTCGGTGGATGTGGCAAAGTTTAATGATGAATATTTCAGTTATATTGCTGCATGCGGTATCAGTACACAGGTTCCATATACCACCAGTCAGACAGATAAAAAGATGTTCGGACCGCTTGCCTATATTGTGAAAGGACTTAATGTGGTGGACTTTACCCATTGGGAAAATAACTGTGTCACGATGAATGTAAGCTGGGAAAAAGGCAGCGCAGAAGGCGATTTTCTATTTGCTTCCTTTTCAAATACTCTTTATATCGGAAGTGTTGATTCACTGGTGATGGATGGAGCCCGCTTTAACGATGGTCTGCTTGAAGGCTTACTGATCCGAAGGCCGATGAATCTGCTTGAGCTTCATCAGATCGCTCAGGGAATTCTTAAAAAAGACTTCAGTTCAGATTTTTTTGTTCAGGTTAGATCCCCATGGTTTGAGATCGAATCTGAACCGACGGATTGGACTCTGGATGGAGAATTTGGCGGTAATCTGGAATACGTTAAAATTCAGACTTATCCGAACAAATTGAAACTGATCAGACCTCCATTACAGAAAGAATCTGAAAAAAATCCGACATTTACCCAAAATGATGAAATGAAATCACTATGATTGATGTTAGACAAAATCAATCAACAATCACATCAATGCGCGGTAATCTTTAACAGAAAGGAGAATGAAGATGGAACAAATGCCTGTACTGAATGAGAAGCAGCTCGAAGCTGTCGAACAGAGTGAAGGATACGTTCGGGTAGTTGCTGGAGCTGGAAGTGGAAAAACACGGACTCTGGCCTATCGTTTCGCCTATCTGGTGAATGAACTGGGTATTTTACCGTCTTCGATTCTATGCGTTACCTTCACTAACAAATCAGCAAACGAAATGCGAAACCGAATCCATCGATTAATTGGAGATGCGGATACGGGATATATTTCCACGTTTCATGGTTTTTGCAATACAGTCCTAAAAGAAGAAGCAAACGCTATTCATTTTCCAAAATCCTTTATGGTACTGGATAACGCGGATATTGATTCGATGTTAAAAATTGTATATGAACAGCGAGGGCTGACCAGTCGGGATATGACTTTCTCAAAAGCCAGAGACATGATTGAAATTCAAAAGATTGATAGAAAACCGGATTATTATTACGATCTGATTTCTTTATCTCTCGATCAGCTCTATGAAAAGTATGCCAGGGCTATTGAAACCGACGATATTATCTTCTATGGATATCTTTATCAGCAAAAGAAAAACTTTGGCCTCGATTATAATGATCTGATTATTCTCAGTCTCTTCATTTTTAAAGAAAACGATGAAATCAGATTAAAATGGCAGGAGCGTCTGGAATATATCATGATTGATGAATTTCAGGATATCGACTCTCTTCAGTATCGCCTGATGAATGTTTTGCAGGGCTATCATAAAAATCTGTTTGTGGTTGGCGATCCGGATCAGACGATCTACACCTGGAGAGGAGCAAACGTTCGCTTTCTCCTGGATTTTGATCAGAATTATCCACAAACCAAAACGATTTACCTAAATGAGAATTATCGCAGCACACCTCAGATTCTGGAGGCTGCTAATAAATTGATTGCTGTAAACTACAACAGACTTCCAAAAGATCTGTATACCAAAAATCAAGCTGGACCAAACGTGCATGCAATGCATTTTGAAGATACGGCAAAGGAAGCCAAAGGGATTGTCGAAGTGATTCACCATCTTCTGCATAAAGGGTATGAATACAGAGACATTGCCATCTTATATCGGGCGCATTATCTGTCGCGTACTCTGGAGGATGAATTTTTGCAGCAGGAAATTCCATATACGATTTACTCTGGGGTTCCATTTTTTCAGAGAATGGAAATCAAGGATGCTTTAGCCTACTTAAGAATGCTGATATTTAAGGACGATCTGGATTTTCAGCGAACGGTTAATACCCCGAAAAGAAATATTGGAACTTCAAGAATGAAATTTCTGGAAGAGTACGCAATAAGTCATCAAATCAGTCTCTGGGAATCTTTAAAAGAAAATGCTGAGACTGAAATGTTCAAAAAAACCAGGGTTAACGAATATATTGAACTGATTGAAAGTGAAAATTGGAAAGATCGATCGGTGACTGAAGTACTCAGCGGTTTACTTGATCATTCCGGATATGAAGCGATGCTGCGGCTTCAGGGAGCTCAGGATCGTCTGGATAATCTGGCAGAATTAAAACAATCTGTCAGTGAATTCGAACGAAACAGCGGCGAAGAAGGGGATTTGGAGCAGTATTTAAATCATATTGCTCTGTTTACAGCGTCTGATCAGGAAATGCAGTCTCAAAAAGTTAAAATGATGACAGTTCATACTGCAAAGGGTCTTGAATTTCCGGTTGTCATTCTGGTTGGATTAAGCGAAAATATTTTTCCGAGCAAACAGACTCGGACACTTGAACAAATGGAAGAAGAGAGAAGACTGGCCTTTGTCGCTTTAACAAGGGCACAAAAAGAACTATATCTTTCTGAATCTGAAGGACTTCTGGCAAATGGCGGATTTCGCTATCCATCGCGTTTTTTATGTGATATCGATGAACCAATACTGAATTGGCATCCAAAACCAGCAGAGGATCTTCTGATCCATACCCGTGCAAGTGTAAATTCTAGACCTGCTTTGCAAAGGCCGCTCAACCAGAATGAATTGCTGATGCCTGGAGATCGAGTAGAGCATAAGATATTTGGTATGGGATCAGTGATTGAAACAGATCTTGAGAAATTAAGCTATCTGATTCATTTTGATAAGCTGGATACGGTTCGCAGGTTGTCAGCCAAGGCGAATCTGAAAAAAATTGGAACTGCGCCCAAAAGTATGGGACTTAACTGACGGATTGTGAAGGGATAGAATGGAAAATTATAACAGTCGTTTACACACTCTGGGCAATTGGTTCAGACGACATAAAGATTGGATACTCATGGCTATAGGCCTGGGATTTCTTTTCTGGTTAATATACGATCTTGCTCGTTCGCGGCTGATCGAACTCTCGACTGCAGGGATTATTCTTGGAGTTGGATTGCTGCTCGTTGCATTGGCTAATTTTTTCTTCCGATATTATGGATATAAATCAAAAGCAAGGATTATTGGAGTCTTATTGATCGCATTCATGATCATTATTTCTATTTTTGGAATTGGTCTTTCTGATGATTTGACTGCAGCCATTCAACGGCTTTCCTGGCATGAGAGAGTTTATACAGAAAAGATGAATCTTTATACCTATCAACAGGCTCCGATTCGGGATTTATCCAAAGTGAATGGGGAATTATCTGTTGGAGTTTTAAATACGGTTAATCAGAAAATGAACGAGTATACGCTGGAGCAGTTAAATCAAAGAGGGCTAAAAACTAAAGTTCATGAATATGGCTCAATTCAGCAGATGATGCGGGCTTTAAAAGGGCAGACTTTACAGGTGGTTCTTCTTGAACCCTATCAGATCGAACTGGCAAAGGAGTATCCTGATCTGGTCACAATAGACAGAGAACTCACAAAAGTAGAAAGTTTCGAAAAAGAAACCAGCCTTATGGATAAGCCAGCTGAAAAAGATATTGAAAACGAAAGATATACAGTATTAATTGCTTCATCGACTGCTCCATTGAATCAACCAAATTATCGAACTTATCAATGCCTGGTAGTGAGCGTTGATCCAGTTTCACAAAAAATACTGCTGATCTCGCTGCCTCGCAATATTTATATTCCAGTCACCTGTTCGGATGAATTTGCATGTGCTCCAGGACAATATGAAAAACTTTCGCTGCTCAGCTATCATTCTCAGGAAGTTTTAAGACAAAGCGTTGAATCTTATTTGGGAATCAAGCTGGATTATACAATTCGTGTCGATCTGGATACATTATCCAATGCTCTGGATCGTCTTGGTAAAACGAAAGTAAATAATCCGAATTATTATGTCACCGGAAATACGGTGTTTAACGAAGGAGAAATTGAATTAAATTCAGTGACTGCTGATTTATATATTCGCGATTTCAATGATTTTTCTGAAGTCGATCAGCAATTTGAAAATAATCATATGAATTTGTTGAAAGCTTTGTTGCCTTTCAACTGGATTTCATCTCTGGCTGAGATGAATCCGATTCTCGATATAATTAAGGAGTCCATCCAGACTGATTTCAGCTATAATGATCTTTGTGAAATTATAAATACTTTTATTCTGTATCCAAACAAATGGGATATTTTAGAGATGACGCCTATAAGAACGAACGGATTTGAAAACTCACCTCAGCTAACGGGTTTTACTTATGTCAACTATGCAAATGAGGATTCAATCAATCGCATCCGAAAGGTACTTCAGTTATTTAACAATGGAGAAGAATTCTCTGTAGATCAAAGTGATATTCAGGCTGCACTCGATGCCCAGGCTCAGGCTCAGGCTGAAGCAGAAGCTCAGGCCCAGGCCGAAGCAGCTGCCCAGGCTGAAGCGGAGGCCTATTCTTTACAGTAAATATTCTTAGTAATGAGATGAACAGGATAAAGTGAGTGAAAGGGAGTTTGACTATGATGAAAATGAAAGAGTTGTATGATCTCAATCATACAATGGCCAGGAAATTTTTAGAGCAGTTTGAATATCCGTGGCAGGCCTTAGATGGAATTGGGCAGATGATACTTGATTTAGCTTCGAATCTCGATGATGAATATGAACAAATAGCTGACCAGGTCTGGGTACATAAGAGTACTCAGATTGCCAAGACTGCCAATCTTAATGGTCCCTGTATTATTGGTGCAAAAACAGAAGTCAGGCCTGGAGCATTTATCAGAGGGAATGCATTAGTAGGAGAAAACTGCGTCGTAGGAAATTCAACAGAGTTGAAGAATGTAATCCTTTTTGATCATGTTCAGGTTCCGCACTATAACTATGTTGGTGATTCAATTCTCGGGCATTATGCTCATATGGGAGCTGGATCCATCACTTCCAATGTCAAAAGTGACAAATCACTCGTGGTAATCAATGATCGAAGTCATAGGATTAAGATCGAAACTGGACGCAAAAAAGTTGGAGCAATGCTTGGGAATCATGTGGAGGTCGGCTGCAACAGCGTTCTGAATCCAGGTACAGTCATCGGATGCGAAACAAGTATTTATCCATTATCCTGTGTTCGTGGGGTTATTCCGGAAAAATCAATATTTAAAAGCCAGGATGACATTGTAATTCGCAAGGATTCAAAATAGTTATCAATTAAGTATCAGACAGCTCTTTGATGGGCTGTCTTTTTTTACTTTTGCTCTAAATTAGGCCAACAAAAGGCGGCCTTTTAAAATCTGTCAACGGTAAATGAAAGCGGTATCATAATTGATTCTAAGAAGAGAAAAATTCATCTTATTTGTATTATCAATAGCATAATTTAGATGGAATTTTTTTGGGATATGAAGCAGAATAATATCACACAATTATATGGGCAAAAGGCTTGAAAGAAAGCGCATTATTGGTATTTAAAACGTTTCATTCCGGCAATTGTATGGTATTTTAAAATAAATTGTGTGAAGAATGTGTTTGGAATAAGTTTTTTTAATTTTTTATCCCATATTTTCGCGTGATTAATTGAAATATGTTCAGCGTGGCTTAAGATAAAAGGGAATAACAATTACTCAGAAAGTTGCGCTGAATTTGTAATTCTCCAGGCAATGAAAGAGCTTAATTCAGATGAATAATTTGCTGTTTCGGTGCCTGAAAGTAAAGGAGGAAAATTTAATGGTAGGAATTATCCTTGCCAGTCATGGTGAATTTGCCAATGGAATCAAGCAGTCTAGCGAGATGATTTTTGGCCAGCAGCCTGACGTGCAAGCCGTTGTTCTGATGCCCAGTGAAGGACCAGATCAGTTCCGGAAAAAACTTGAAGATGCTATTGCAAGCTTATCCAATCAGGAACAGGTTCTGATTTTGTGCGATCTCTGGGGCGGAACTCCATTCAACCAGTCCAGTGCCGTCATTAAAGGACATGAAGACACTTGGGCTATTGTTACTGGCATGAACCTTCCAATGATCATCGAAGCCTATGCTCAGAGACTTGGAAGTGATGATGCTCATGAAATCGCAACACACATCTGCAAAACTGGTGCGGAAGGATGCAAGACTCTTCCAGAATCTCTGCAGCCTGAAACAGAAGGTGCCGCTCCGGCAGCTGCAGCACCAGTCGCTCAGGGAGCTATCCCTGAAGGCACTGTATTAGGAGACGGACATATTAAATATGTACTGGCTCGTGTCGATTCCCGTCTGCTGCATGGTCAGGTTGCAACTGCCTGGACCAAAGCGGTAAACCCGGATCGTATCATCGTTGTATCTGATGGCGTAGCTCATGATGATTTACGTAAATCATTGATTGAACAGGCAGCTCCTCCAGGAGTAAAAGCCAATGTTGTTCCAATCGCTAAAATGATTCAGGTCGCTAAAGACCCACGTTTTGGTGCTACAAAAGCCATGCTGCTCTTTGAAAATCCTGAAGACGCTTTGAAAGTTATTGATGCTGGAGCAGACATTAAGGAACTGAATATCGGTTCCATGGCTCACTCTCTTGGTAAAGTCGTTGTTAATAATGCAATTGCACTTGGCAAGGAAGATGTTGAGACATTCAAAAAACTGAAAGAAAAAGGAATTAAGTTCGATGTCCGTAAAGTACCGGCAGATTCCAAAGATAATATGGATAACCTGGTGGCCAAGGCGGAAGCTGAACTGAAATAAACCTCAGGAGGATATATGAATATTATTCAGATGATATTAATCGTTCTTATCGCCTTCCTGGCCGGTTGCGAAGGTATCCTGGATGAATTCCAGTTCCATCAGCCTCTGGTTGCATGTACCTTAATCGGTCTGGTTATGGGCGGCGATAACCTGACAGCCTGCGTAATGCTTGGCGGTCAGCTGCAGATGATTGCTCTTGGATGGGCAAACGTTGGTGCAGCCGTAGCTCCGGATGCCGCATTGGCAGCCACCGCTTCAGCCATAATCCTTGTTCTTGGCGGACAGGGCGTCAATGGTGTTTCTACTGCAATTGCTGTAGCCGTTCCTCTGGCTGTAGCTGGTCTGTTCCTGACCATGGTCTGCCGTACCCTTTCTGTACCTATCGTTCACAGAATGGATGCTGAAGCAGCTAAAGGAAATATTAAAGGTCTTGAAATGTGGCATCTGTTTGGAATCCTGATTCAAGGTCTCCGTATTATGATTCCATGTGCAGCTCTGCTGTTTATTCCAGCTGATGTGGTTCAGAATGCTCTGAACTCCATGCCAGCCTGGCTGACTGATGGTATGGCCATTGGTGGAGGAATGGTTGTAGCTGTTGGTTATGCAATGGTTATCAACATGATGGCTAATAAAGAAGTATGGCCATTCTTTGCTCTTGGTTTTGCCCTCGCCGCACTTTCTCAGTTAACTCTGATTGCTTTAGGTGTTATCGCAGTTGCTCTGGCTCTGATTTACCTTCAGCTTTCTGAAAACAAAGGAACCGGTGCTGGCGGTTCTGTATCAGGTGACCCTCTCGGGGATATCCTGAACGATTACTAGGTCTGAAGGGAGAATAAAAATGACACAGAATGTGAATACTACCGAGAAAAAATATTCTCTCGATAAGAAAACCCGTCAGAGCGTAATGTGGCGTTCAACATGGCTTCAGGGTTCCTGGAACTATGAACGTATGCAAAATGGTGGCTGGTGCTTTGCAATGGTGCCAGTGATCCGCAAGCTTTATCCAAAAAAAGAAGACCAGGTTGAAGCAATGAAGCGTCATATGGAGTTCTTCAATACTCATCCATATGTTGCCAGCCCAATTCTGGGTGTAACCATGGCTCTTGAAGAAGAAAGAGCGAATGGCGCACCAGTTGATGATGCAGCCATCCAGGGTGTTAAAGTCGGTATGATGGGACCTCTGGCTGGTATTGGAGACCCAGTATTCTGGTTTACAGTAAGACCTCTGCTGGCTGCCATGGGTGCTTCTCTGGCCATGTCCGGAAACATCATGGGACCAATCCTGTTCTTCGTTCTCTGGAACGTAATTCGTATTGCCTTCATGTGGTATACACAGGAATTTGGTTACAAGGCAGGATCTGCAATCGCTTCTGATATGTCCGGTGGACTTTTACAGAAGGTTACTAAAGGATCATCCATCCTTGGTATGTTTGTTCTTGGTGCGCTGATTGAACGTTGGGTAAACGTAACATTCACACCAACAGTTTCTACTGTTCAGCTGCAGGAAGGTGCCTATATTGACTGGGCTAATCTGCCTGCAGGTTCAGAAGGAATCCGTACGGCTTTAGAGCAGCAGGCTGCTGGTCTGTCCTTAAGTCCTGAAAAAGTGACTACGCTGCAGCAGAACCTGAATGATCTGATCCCTGGACTTGTTCCTCTGTTACTGACCCTGCTTTGCTGCTGGCTGCTGAAGAAGAAAGTTTCTCCAATCGTCATCATCATCGCTCTGTTCCTGGTTGGTATCCTTGGACATCTTGCCCATATTCTTTAATCAGGTGATAAGGTTTTATGAACTGATCTGTATTTATCCAGAAAGGGGACATTGTTTTGGTACAGTCGATTAATCACAAGGCTGACTTTGTTGTTAAGGGAACATCTTTTTCCGGATTTGCCGATTATGGACAAATCATGGTAGGAGATCAGGCTTTTGAATTTTATTCGGATCGAAATGTACAAAAAAATATTCAGATCCCCTGGGATGAAGTGGATGTAGTGATTGCAGCGGTATATTTTAAGGGAAAGTATATTCCAAGAATCGGTTTAAAAACGAAATCGGATGGAACTTTCATGTTTTCTGCAAGAGAACCAAAGAAGCTTCTACATTACATCAACCAATATATTCCGGCAGATCGAATGTACAGATCCTGGACTTTCTTTGAGGTTGTTAAAAAGAATTTTCAGAATCGTCATAAATCATCAAAATCTTGAAATTGAAAAGAACAGCGAAAGCTGTTCTTTTTGTTTTTTGCGGCTCATTTTTTTCAAGAAACTGAACATACATTCTGAATCTATTCGATATCCTTAGAAATTGTTGTCTAATTCTTAAGAAACTTTTGCGATAAATTGTCGATCAATCCGGCATAATATTCATGAAGTTGAAAAGAGCGTAGGATTTTGAGCTCATTTAAATACGATTTTGGAATAAAATGAAAATCTGTTGAATCGTTTTACAGACAAGAAAGATGTTTCTATCGTTCGTACTAGATTAAGTAGATTGTGAGGAATAAATATGAAATGTAAAAATTGCGGTTACGAGAATATGGATGAAGCCAATTTTTGTATTAACTGCGGTACAAAGATTGAAAAAGATGAATCAAACTCTGATGATAAAGTTTCTCTGGATCTGAATAAGGAAGCTGACCAATTGATTACAGTAGATCAGAATAAAGAACCTGTCTCTATAGATGATGATGTAGAGCAGAATTCCAATAGCGATGAAGCAAGTGATGATCAGATCACTCCAGAATGGCATTTCGTTGAAAATAAGGAATCCGTTGGGCCATTCAAGCAAAGTCAAATGGTTGAATTCTATCAACAGGGAAGAATTACAGATTCTACCTATGTCTGGACACAGGGCATGAGCAACTGGGTTCATCTTGCAGATACTTCTCTTATGGGGCTGATAAATGAATCGAAGGCGGCCAAAGAAGAACACTATCCTGAGAAAACCTTGGACCAGATTCAAAAAGAAACTGAAACTTTTGATACTTCATATAATGACTACAGTCAGTCTGAACCGAATAAATCGGAAGACTGGTTTTACGTCGATAACGGTAAATCGGCAGGGCCTTATTCACAGGAAGCTATGATTTCATTAATCAATAATGGGGTCCTGAATCCGGCTTCGTACGTCTGGAAAGAAGGAATGAATGACTGGACACGTTTAGATCAATCAAATTTGAGTGCTTTTATTCCCAGAAATACAAGAAGCTCTGACTCTGATTATTCTTCATCTCAGACCTATCAGAATCAGTATGAAACGCCAATTTCAAACACTGTAATTACTCATTCGGTAATTCTATACATCTTACTGAGTATACTGACCTGCGGTATCTGGTATTTCGTTTGGGTTTATATGCTGGCTCGTGATATTAACTTGATTGCTGCCCGTCAGCAAAAACCTAAAGGACTCGATCCAGTGCTGTCGTTTATCCTTATTCTGCTTTCCTGTGGTGTATTCCAGATTTTCTTCTTCTGGAAAGAAGAAAATGTACTTGCCCAGTTCAGAGCAAGAAATTATCAGGTTCAGAACCAGTCGATTCTAACTGGGCTGCTCGCTATCTTCTGTCCATTAGCTTCCGCTGCTATTATTCAGGATCAGCTGAATTGTCTGATTAAATATGAATAAGGAAAAGAACATTCAAAAGCAAACAGACAACTATAATATTCCAGACCTTCCGTTTACTGATCGTAAGGCTCATGAAAGCAATAAAGGAAAGCAGAGAGTTGAAGCTGCTTTCCTTTTCTTCGTGATCGGCCTGGTTGTGTTTGTTTTTGGCTATCATTGTCCGATCCGTTATATTACTGGGATCGATTGTCCAGGATGCGGAATGACAAGAGCTTTACTGGCTTTGTTGAAGGGAGATTTGGCAGCATCAATCGCCTTTCATCCCTTTTTACTGCCATCTATTCTGTTATTTGGAATGACAGTGGTATCTTATTTAAAATCAAATAAAAAAGCAGCGGAAATTTGTTTGTATATCTGGAGTGCAGGAATGCTCATTTGTTGGATAATAAAGCTTGTAAACTGAACGATATACATTAGGTGAAATATCTATATAATCTTCAGTTTTACTGCTTATCTTAAAGAATTAGGAGCTGACGGTAATGAACTGGATACTTACAATATTATTCCTGGTTGTCTTCAGTCTGCTGAATATATCAGGAGGATCAGCACTACTGCAGGCGAGTGGTTACAACAATAATTCAAAAATGAAGAGTTGGATTATTGGTTATTTCGCAATGTTTTTTATTTTGTTTTTTCCTGGACAGTTGGCTATTCATTTTCATATATCCTGGAATTTGTATGTGATTATCAGCCTGATTTTATTAGCTGGCTTTTATGCTTACTCGATCTGGTTTCTTTTTAAAAATAAAAAAACTACCCTATCATTTAAGAAACTGAAATTTGATCAATATATACATAAAAGTATAAAGTTTATATTCGATTATTGGCTTTTAATAGTATTCGTAGCCCTGTTTATGGCTTTTTCAATTGCTAATCAGCTTGCCTATTTGTCTATGAATTATGATGACGCTTATTACATTGGAAAGATGGTTGATCAGATAGGTTCAGCAAGCATGATGATGGAAAACTATGCGGATGGGGGACTAGACCCGTTAATTAATCTGGATTTTGCCCGTGTGATGAATACTTATGAAATATCATATGCATTACTTGCATGGATTTCAGGGATTTATCCGGTGTTTTTCATGAGAGTAACTATGGCTGTCTGTTCTTATATGTTATTTAGCTTTTCTTTAATGTGTATCGCCAGACAGTTTTTACCTGTGAGCATTAGGCAATTTGTTCTAACTCCTTTCTTTTTGTTTTTATTGCCACAGGGCTTTTTTATGGAAATGCGGCCGGATAACCTGGTCTTTTATTCGTATGATTTGTGGCAGTTTACGAATGCGGCTTATTATGGCTCCTCTGTGGTTCGCATGAGTGGGATTTTCGTTCTGTACTATTTTGCTTATCCGATGATTTCCAAATTTAGCTTCAGAAAACTTTTGATTGTTGCAATGTTAACATTATCGTTGACTTCGTTTTCAACAATAGCGGTGAGCCTTTTTATATGTTTTGCTTCAGCAATGGTTTTAATCAAATGTTATTCATCTCTGGTTAAAAGTATCAAAAATCGAAAATGGATTATATTCATACTATCCTTGATAATCAGCGCAGCTTTGATCTACATTGGATGCAGGTTAAATTCAATCACTGAGCTCAATGAAAAAATGCAGCGCTTTTTGCAGATCACGGAACAATCAGTCGAAAGATTCTATTCCAAAGATCCGTTTACGTTTTATAGCTGGATACTTATTCCATTATTGTTAATTTTTAGCTGGCGTAAGTCTGGTTTATATCTCTCATTGTATGCACTGGTATTCTTTTTAATTTTGCTTCCGTTTAGAGCAACGTTGTTACAGTTCTTAATGAGTTGTGGGGTTTTATTTGTATATAGGCGGGTATTGGCAAGCTATCAGTATCTGATGGTTTTTATATTTGGATTGAGTATTCTTTTGATTCTGTACTGGCCAAGTCGATGGATGAAAAAGATCAGTTGGATGAAAAAGACCAATTGGATCATCCCAGCTGTTCTTAGCATAATCACTATTCTTGGAACAATTCAAACTTTCGTAACCAATCAGGAGGCTTTTAAGAACGATATAAAATTCAACGGAAGCGGAATCAGCAAGTATGGATGGGATTTTTCTCGTCTTCTGAATTTTGATGAGAATATGGTACCGCCATTTATTAAAGATCTGGGAGATGAAATAAAAAAGATTAATGAACCGAGAATTCGGTTATATACGCAAGCCCTGTATAGTCCTGGTGATAATGGAGAAAATTACGGTCTTAGTCCTGGAAATTTACTGGCGATTTCTTCAAAACCGGCTGTACTTAATTTAGGTGGTCATTTAGGAATAGATCCAGAAGATTTTAAACGTATTGAATCATTTATAGCAGCTGGCAATTATTCGGAAGAATTTTTGAGTCTTCTTGAGAAAAATAACGTCCCTTATTTTTTATCCACAAATGAAGATGCGTCTATAGCATTACAACAGCTTGGGGCTGAAGAGCTATTTTCTATACCTATGACAGAAAACAATAAAGCAAAATTATACAGATTTAATTGGATTTCAAGTGAAGCACCGACTGAATCGAATCAATCTATTCGATAATGAATACATTAAGCCAGTTAACACCCGTTTAGCTAAAGCACAATACATAAATATCTTCAAAGGCTTAAGTTTTCCGGACAACTCTTGGATCGGTAAAAATTTTCCCTGTTTGCCTTGAAAGAATTCCGGTATGATTTAATCGCTTATGATCTTGTGGTAAACAGGACGAGGAGAGAGATTATGGAGCGTGAAAAGCTTGGATCGCGTCTGGGCTTTATTCTGCTTTCTGCCGGTTGTGCAATTGGCATTGGCAACGTATGGAAATTTCCGTATGTAGCTGGGCAGAATGGCGGAGCGATTTTTATTCTGATTTACCTGTTTTTCCTGGTAATTCTTGGGCTGCCTGTTATGACTATGGAATTTGCGATGGGCCGAAGCGCGCAGAAGTCCGTTGTTCAGATTTATCAGAAATTGACGCCGAATAAGAAAAACTGGTTCTGGCATGGTAAAGCAGCACTTGCTGGCAATTACCTGTTGATGATGTTTTATACGACTGTATGCGGCTGGATGCTTAAATATTTCATCGATACATGTTCCGGACAGTTTGTTGGTCTGAATACTGAAGAAGTCAGCAGTCGATTTGCAGAGATGATCGCCAATCCCTGGTCGCTCATCATTTGTATGGGAATTGTTGTAGTGGCTGGATTTGCAGTCTGTGCGGTTGGTTTACAGAATGGACTGGAACGAATAACCAAGTGGATGATGCTGGCTCTGCTTTGCATTATGGTATTTATGGCTATCAATTCAGTGATCACACCTGGTTCAGAAGAAGGAATCCGTTTTTATTTGATGCCGGATTTCCAAAAAGCCGAAGCGGTTGGCTGGGGTAATGTCATTGTCAATGCGATGAATCAGGCTTTCTTTACCCTGTCACTGGGTGTAGGAGCAATGGCGATTTTTGGATCCTACATTGAAAAAGATCACTCTTTGCTGTCGGAATCGGTCAATGTAGCCTGTTTGGATACATTCGTCGCTATTACAGCAGGGCTGATTATAATTCCTTCCTGTTTCGCTTTTCAGGTGGAAGTCACTGCAGGCCCCTCTTTGATTTTTATCACTTTGCCCAATATTTTCAACGCGATGCCTTTAGGAAGATTCTGGGGCAGCCTGTTTTTTGTGTTTATGAGTTTTGCAGCTTTTTCTACAGTGCTTGCAGTCTTTGAAAACATCATTTCGGCAACGATGGATCTGACTGGATGGAGCAGAAAAAAATCATGCCTGATCAATTGTGGTCTGGTCTTCGTGCTTTCGCTGCCATGCGCACTGGGATTCAATGTTCTTTCCTGGATTGAACCCCTGAAAGCCGGAAATACAATTCTAGATTTTGAGGATTTTCTTGTTTCAAACATTCTCCTGCCGCTTGGTTCTCTCATCTTTGTGATCTATTGCACTCACTCTCTTGGTTGGGGATGGGATAGCTTTGTTAAGGAGGCCAATACAGGAAAAGGAATAAAAATTCCTGAATGGATGAAGTTTTACTGCGCATGGATTCTGCCAGCGGTTATTTTATTGCTGTTTATTGTTGGTCTGATGACTTACTTTCAGTAGTCCTGCTCAGAATGAAATTCAGACGGTCAGAAAGTTTGGAATGTTGTTCTAAATTTCTGGCAGATGAAAAATGGAAATGAACAGAATCAATTCTGAAATGAAAAGATTCTGTTCATTTTTTTGCGTTATTTCTCAATGCCATTGATTCAGGAAGCAGACTTGAGTAGCTGAATGATCTTCGATTGCTTTCGCTCTTAGCTTATTCCCATGTAAAGATAAGAATCTGAATACTCTTGATGATCAAATCTATCATATTTGTTTTTGCGTAGTGGGCACAATAGCCGTTGTCCTTCATTGACACTCAGTTATCGACTTTATATAATCAATGAAGAAAATTGATGAAATAAAAAGATAGAGGCAGCGATGCAGATGAGTACTTTTTGGAGAAGGCATTCGATGAAAAGAAGGAAAGGCAATCATCGCCGAAAAGAAAGAAATGGCAGTTTCGTTCTTTGGTACCTGGGGGAATACCTCATGTACTCCTTCAGTCGAAGAGGAGTTATCTTAATAATTACTTGTTGACTGTGGGTACCACAGTTTTTTTATTTCCTGTAAAGGAGAAAAAGATGAAAAAGATGTTCTGGGCAGCCAGCTGTGCTGCCATCCTGCTTGTGGGATGCTCGTCTTCTCAACCTACAGAAGATGCTTCTGCAGACAATGCTTCGGATGCTTCAAAGGGAACCTTTACTGTCGGAATGGAATGTGACTATGCTCCGTTCAACTGGCAGACAGCTGAGGAAGGAGAGACAGCCGTTTCTCTTGGAACTGGAGCTGGTTATTGTGATGGCTACGATGTAGTCGTGTCGAAAGCAATTGCCGATAACATGGGTAAAGAGCTGGTCATTAAGAAAGTAAACTGGGATGGACTGCAGCCAGCAGTAGAATCCGGTGAAATTGATGCCATTATTGCTGGTATGACCGCTAATGATGAACGTGAAGAAGGTCTTGATTTCACAACTCCATATTATGGATCTGAAATGGTTATGATCGTTAAAAAGGGATCTGAAGCTGAAAACTTTAAGGATATTCAGGACTTTTCCGGCTGGAAAGTAATCGGTCAGAAAAACACGAACTATGATGATGTAATCGACCAGATTGAAGGAGTTGATCATGTGACTCCAAAATCAAAATATCCAGAACTCATTCTGGCTCTTCAGGCAGGAGAAGCCGATGCGATTACTGCTGAACTTCCTGTAGCTAAAGGAATCGTAGCCGCAAATGATGATCTGACATACATCACTTTTGATGAAGGAAAAGGTTTTGACGTAGATACAACTGTATCCATCGGGATGAAAAATGATTCAAGAGATTCTGAACTTTTCAAATCTGTTCAGGCAGCTCTTGATCAGATCGATGAAGATACCCGAGGCGACTGGATGCTTGAGTCTGTAGACCGCGCACCTACTGGTGAATAAAATTCATGAAAGTTGATTTAGGATACGCCTGGTCGATATTACTGAAATCCTGGCCCATGTTCTGGTACGGCATTAAAATTACCGTCGCCTTTGCTGTTGTCGGAACAGTCTTTGGATTTCTGATCGGTCTGATTATTGGAGCGATTCGAGGGATGCCAGTAGATCCTCTCGATTCACCATTCAAAAAAGCGCTGAAAAAATTTGGTCAGATGATTACTGGCTTATACATCTGGGTCTTCCGTGGAACCCCAATGATGATACAGGCCTGCTTTATCTATTATCTGCTGCGCCCAATTATCCATTGGGATGCTATTACAGCCGGTTTTGTTATTATTTCTATTAATACAGGAGCCTATATGGCTGAGATCTTGCGCTCAGGTATCCAATCCGTTGATCCTGGACAGACTGAAGCGGCTAAATCCTTAGGAATGACAAATCTTCAGACGATGATTCATGTTATTTTCCCTCAGGCGATTAAGAATACTTTCCCTGCAATCGGAAACCAGTTAGTCGTAAACCTGAAGGATTCCTGTATGATGAACGCGATTTCGGTGACCGAGCTGTTCTTCCAGTCCTCTTCAATTGCTGGAACAAATATGAAGTTTGTTGAAGTCTATCTGGTTACTGCAATTCTGTACCTGATTTTAACAACTCTGGCTACCTGGATTCTTAACGTGATTGAAAGAAGAATGAATAAGACCAAAACAGTTGCTTTAAAGGAGATGTCTGCATGATGGATCCCATTATTAAAGTTGAACACTTAAAAAAGCATTTTGGAGATCTCGAAGTGCTCGATGATATTGATTTTTCTGTCAATAAAGGGGAAGTTATTTCGATTATCGGCTCAAGCGGCAGCGGCAAAAGCACCTTGCTTCGATGCATTAACCTGCTTGAGATCCCTGATGGAGGAACGATCTCGTTTCATGGAAAAAATATCCTTGATAAGGACCGCAATCTGACGGATTATCGTTCAAAAGTCGGAATGGTCTTTCAATCCTTCAATCTTTTTAATAATAAAAACGTAATCGATAACTGTATCATTGGACAGCGTCAGGTATTAAAACGCTCCAAAGAAGAAGCCAGAAAAATTGCTGAAGGTCATCTTCAGCGGGTTGGCATGTCAAATTTCCTGAATCACGCTTCTACAAAACTATCTGGAGGACAAAAACAGCGAGTGGCAATTGCCAGAGCTTTATCAATGGATCCAGAAGTGCTTCTCTTTGATGAACCGACCAGTGCCCTTGACCCTGAAATGGTCGGGGAAGTTCTCGAAGTTATGAAAGATCTGGCCAGAAATGGTCTTACCATGGTCGTAGTCACTCATGAAATGCAATTTGCCAGAGACGTTTCAGACCGGGTGATCTTTATGGATAAAGGAGTTATTGCTGAACAGGGTACTCCGGAAGAAGTTTTTGAAAATCCAAAAAATGAAAGAACTCGTCAGTTTCTTTCCCGTTATTCCTCAGCTGGAGTTTCGGATAAGAACTGATCATCTGCTGATCTGTTCTGGATTTTGCGGACGGTCAGAATCGAAGAAACAATCAGCGGGTCATTAAAATTTTATTCAACAAAAGCAAAGGGATGAGGTTGTCTTCATCCCTTTTGTTTTGATATTTGGGGACATGATCGTTTGAAAGTTGATAAGTTGTTCTGAAAATTCTGCTTATGAGAAGAGAGAACGTTTATAATAAAAAGAGAACAGATATATTTGAAATTATAAGGAGGATATTCATGGAAAAAAGACCTGTTGTTCTGGTTGTCATGGACGGCGTAGGCGTTTCTGATAACGAACTGGGCAATGCAGTAAAAATGGCTTATAAACCAAATCTGGACGAACTTTGGAATAACTGCCCGCATACAGTATTAAGAGCTCATGGGCTTGCTGTCGGCTTGCCATCTGATTCAGATATGGGTAACTCTGAAGTCGGCCATAACGCCATTGGCTGCGGACAGATTTATTCTCAGGGGGCGAAACTGGTTAACGAAAATATCGAATCCGGTGCAATGTTTGATTCAGCTACCTGGAAAGATCTGGTTGAAAACGTAAAAGCAAATGATTCAGTTCTGCATTTCCTTGGACTGCTCTCGGATGGAAATGTTCATTCCCACATTAACCATCTCAAGGCAATGATCGAAGAAGCAAAAAAAGAAGGCGTAAAGAAAGTACGCGTTCATATTCTTCTTGATGGCCGCGATGTTCCTGAAACCAGTGCATTAACATATGTTGATGATATTGAAAACTTCATGAACGCATTGAATGATGATCAGTTTGATGCTGAGATTGCGTCTGGCGGTGGAAGAATGCAGATTACCATGGACCGTTATGAAGCCAACTGGCCAATGGTTGAAGCTGGCTGGAAAATTCATGTTCTTGGTGAAGGAAGAACTTTCCCATCAGCAACTGAAGCCATTGAAACGTACCGCAATGAGTCCGGTGTAGTCGACCAGGATCTTCCAGGATTCGTGATTGTTGATACCGAAGGCAATCCTAAAGGAACAATTAACGATAAAGATTCAGTCATTCTTTATAACTTCCGTGGTGACCGTGCTCAGGAAATTTCATTAGCATTTGATGGGGATGAAACATTTGATAAATTTGACCGTGTAAAAGTACCAGATGTAAAATTTGCCGGTATGCTGCAATACGATGCGGATTTACAGATTCCGAAGCATTATCTTACTGAACCACCAAAAATCAACTACACATTAACCGAACAGCTCGTCAAGGATGGCATCAGCGAATACGCTATTTCCGAAACTCAGAAGTATGGACATGTGACTTATTTCTGGAATGGAAACCGTTCAGGTAAATTCGATGAAGATCTTGAAGTTTATGAAGAAATCGAATCGGATGTTATTCCATTTGAGCAGCGTCCATGGATGAAATCGGCTCAGATTACCGACAAGCTGTGCGATGCCATTCGTTCCGGTAAATATGATTTCCTCAGAACCAACTATCCTAACGGAGATATGGTCGGCCATACTGGAAATCTTGAAGCAACGATCATTGGTGTTGAATCCGTTGACTTGGCTTTAGGACGTGTCATTAAAGCAGTAAAAGATGTCAATGGAATCCTCATGGTTACGGCTGACCATGGAAATGCCGATGAAATGTATGAAAAACCAAAGAAGAAAGATGCTCCTTTAAAAGCAAAGACTTCTCATACATTGAACAAAGTTCCATTTATTATTTATAATTTCGACTGCACATTAAAACAGGATGACGATCTTGGACTTTCCAACATTGCTTCTACTGTCTGCCAGGTTCTGGGTGTTAAACCGAACGAACACTGGAGAGAGTCAATCATTGAAGAAGTAAAATAGTTCTTTATTTATGATGACAGGAAAAATTCTCTGAATGATTCTGCTGCAGAGATTAAATCCTGATGGCTTTCAAGAAGTCTTGCCTTTCATTCGTTAGGTAAGACTTCTTTTTTGTGATTTAGTGGCATGTTTGCGGTATGGATAATTGCTTTGACAGGATAGAAATTCTGAGCTTCTTACAGAGGATCATAAAAGACAAATTGATCCAGACTAAACATTTCGAAGAATAGTTTTAGTTCAAAAGAATAAATTCAGGACAATGATTTGTAAATCAGACCAAATTGAATAAAATTGTTAAAATTATGGGAGAAAGAGCCGGAAGATATTGCACTTACTTTCTGCATCTCTGTATTATAGAACAATGAAATCAATGGTCCTCAGCCTGATTTGTATGACACTGACATCTCCTTTTTCAAATCGGCTTTTCTATGAAATATCAGATTCGCAAGATTCGGAAATTCCTACCATAACGGAGCTTGACCGCTTAGTCGAAGACTCCATTTCCTTATGTGTGGGAACTTCATTTTCCATGAATAAGGCATCGAATACCATGAATGATTATATTGCCCTCAACCGTCCAGAAAAGCAAAACTGGTCTGTTTCAATCATTGACCTGAATACAGGACAGACCATCGGATACAGCGAATCTGAAAACCAGACTGCTGCCAGTTCAATCAAATTATTTGTTGCAGGCGCCGTCATGGAACATAGAGATAAGCTGTTAGAGAAATATTCAGAAAATCAGATCGACCAGCTTCTGAGATTGTCGTTGATTATTTCGGATAACGATTCAGCGACTCAGCTTATCTCCATGCTTGGCAGCGGGAATACCACCAAAGGAAAAGAAATAGTGAATAAATACTGCCAGGAGCATGGATTTGACTCGACTTTTCTAGGGATCCTTTTTTCAGGATTAGATCCGAGCGGAACCTATAACACCACCAGTGCAAAAGATACCGCCAGATTCATGGAAGAGATTTATCATCACCGTTTAGCCGGCAGTGAAAAAATTCTCGGATATCTGGCTGATTCTGAGCGGTTAGCAAAAATTCCTTCTGCCATTCCCGAAGGAATTGCAACGGCCAATAAAACCGGTGAGTTAAATAATACTCAAAATGATACCGCAATCGTCTATGCGAGAAGACCGTTTGTCATCAGCATTCTAATTGATGAAGCAGAATACAGTCGGGCAGCGATTGATATACAGGAGCTCACCAGACTGATTTATCCTTATTTCGAGTAAAATAATAACAATAACCAGCTGGTTATTGTTATTTAGATAGAACAGGACAGGCTCTCTTTGCAGAGCCTGTATTCATGTCAGAAAGGAATAATGCAATCTATGACGATTAAAACAATATTGTTTGATCTGGATGGAACCCTGCTCCCGATGGATCAGGAAGTGTTCATTAAATATTACTTTGGGGCGCTGGTAAAACATATGGAGCCTGAAGGATATGAGCCCAAAAAACTGATTGATTCAATCTGGAAGGGTACAGAAGCAATGGTTAAAAATCGCTCTTCAATGACTAATGAACAGGTCTTCTGGGATAAGATGAAGGAATTTTATGGAGATTCCGTGATGAAGGATCTGCCAAAATTTGAAGAATTCTATAAAACTTCCTTTCAGAATATTTCTGCAGTATGTCCCCCGGATCCTGAATCTGCTCCATTGATTAAACAGTTAAAAGAGCAGGGATATCAGCTGATTCTGGCTACGAATCCGATCTTTCCAGCAATCGCGACAAACAGTCGCATACGTTGGGGGAATCTCAATCCTGAAGATTTCGATCTGGTGACAACTTATGAGAATTCCTCCAGAGCAAAACCAAACCCTGAATATTTTCAGGAAATTCTTGAGAAGTTGAATCTGAATCCTGAAGAGTGCCTTGTGGTTGGAAATGATATGACTGAGGATCTTTGTGCCAGTAAGATTGGCCTACCCGTATTTATTCGTACAACTCACCTGATTAATAAGGAGAATCGTACTCTGGATTCTATTCCTCATGGCGATTTTAAAGAGTTGATTGAGTACTTATCTGTTTAAGACTGTTTCTGTAATAAATCCTGGAGAGCTCCTGATGTATGCGCTCTGAAATCAACCATCAGTTTCCTGCGATATAATAAAGACGCTGACAGAATGCGATCGTATTGAGTGGATTAAGAAGATCACAAAAATGATAAAAATGAATCAGTACAAGAACCAGGGAATCAGAAAATAGAAATTTTGTCAGCTAATAACTAAAGCAGCTATAGAAATAGAACTGATTTTTTTTACAGAAAGGGGGATACGGCAATTCCTCTGTACCTGACGTTTTATCTTAACGTCTGGGGTTTTATGCCGCACGAATGAAATTAACGATTAAAACGATTGATAATGACCAATATCTCGATTTTGGTCAGAAACAGGATAATTGGTCCTTTTTACATTCGATCGAGCAAAAAAGAAAATTACAGAACGGTCAATATGATACGTCGCTGATTGGCTTTGTCGATGAAAAAGACGAACTGAAGGCTGCCGCTTTAATTGCGAAGGCTCCGGTAGCTAAGATTTATCAGTACTGTCTGATTCCAGGTGGTATTCTGATGAATTATGAAGATGAAGAGTTAATTAAGGAAACCACAAAAACTTTAAAACCCTGGCTTGCCTCGCAAAACATTTTGTATATGCAGATGAGTCCCTACCTACCATTAATCGAAAGAGACCAGAATGGTCAGGTTGTAGAAGGTGGATTTGATCATACCAATATTCCTGAACTGTTTAAAAAAGCAGGATATAAATATCTTCCTCCTGAAAAAGGATATGATCTTTCAAAAGATCCGATGTGGATGTCAGTGCTTTATTTTGATGGTCGGGATATTGACACTCTTCTTAAGGATATGGATCAGCAGACTAGATGGTCGATCAATCGCGCTCGTAAGTTTGATCTGAGCATCAGAGAGGCAAGGAATGATGCCGATCTGAAAAAATTTACCGATATGATGATTCACACCGGGCAAAGAAACAACTTTGATGGTGGTGATGAAGACTATTATCGAAGAGAAATGGCCGCATGGCAGGACAATGCCGACTTGTTGCTGGCGTTTATGGAGCCTTCAAAAACCATTGAATCACAGGAACGCCTGAAAGAGGACAGTCAAAATGAGTTGGCGGAAGTAGAGAAGAAGCTTGAAGAAACTCCATCAAGCAAGAAGTTCAACAAGAAAAAGAAGGTCCTGCTTGAAGCCATTGAACTGGCTGACAAGAAAATTGATGAAGCACAAAAACTTTGTGAAAAATATGGAGATGAAATTTTGCTTGCCGGCTGTATTTTCCTGAATACAGTCAACGAGACGGTTTACATGCATTCTGGAGCTTACGATGAGTTCTTTAAATACAACGCTCCATTTGCCATTCATTATGAAGAAATTAAAAGAGCAATCGCAGCTGGAAGAAAATCTTACAATTTCTTTGGAATCAGTGGAAATTTTAACAAGGATGAAGAGGGATATTCACTTTTCGATTTTAAACGCGGATTTGGAAGTACGGTCGTAGAAAATATGGGAACTCTGATCCTGCCAGTCAAAGATATAGAATTTTCGATTTACAATCGTTTAAAAAAGGTCGTTTAGACTTTTTTGACATGAATTTATTACAACTTTCCCAAATCGATAGACTATAGACGGGCAGACTTCTTCGGTCTGCCTCTTTTTCTTTTAGCTGATTTTTCCTCGGTTTCTGAAGCAGGAAGAATACCCAGTTTCTCCAGTATCTCGATTT